>ODAI013306224.1_pt1 | contig 63378 bp, 93 predicted proteins | sample 1539321 | NCBI WGS metagenome assembly ODAI01 (sample SAMN02144231, study PRJEB22623) | gut metagenome | biome: sheep rumen | host: Ovis aries | place: New Zealand
GACCAAAGGAGTAGGGGAGCAATCCCCTCTCCTGCGGTTTCGGAAGTTTTCGGAAGTGAAAAGAAGTAATTGGAAATAATTTTGCGGAAATTTTCGGAAGTATGTTATTCGGAAAAGAATATGATTTCTCGCTCATACACACGTCGAGTAAGGAGGCGTTGCTGCGGTCGGCACTACTGGCAAGTAATAACGACATCAAGAAAGCCTCGGAGATATGCGACTACGTGACCAAGATGCTGCCGAACCTGCCGGACACAGACCCTGTGCTGCCATCCACCTTTGACCAAGTGAAGGACACGGCAGTAAGTGTTCTGCAATGGGGACGGGAGAACCAAGATCAGATAATAGGTGGCATCAACCTGATAATGCAGCTGATGGGTAAGCAACCGATAGGAGTGCCTACTGTACCGGCAGAAGTTCCACCACCAATAGAGTAAGCCTATGTTACAACCACATACCATAGCATTGCACGTGTATGCCGAGAGCGAAGAAGAGGCGAAAGCCTTAGAAGCTGACTTATTAGAGTTCGTGAAACAGAAGTATAACCAAGGTGTTTACACGAGAGCTGCGTCCTTGTCGAGACTGATAAAGCAGTATGGCAACAACGCGCTCGTGAACGCCTTTATAAAATAGACGAATATGAAAACTATTTTTGACGCTATTCAGGAGAACCTCAACATCACGAATGAGAATGTCCTTGAAGCCATTAAGAAGATTACTACATTGGAGCAAGAGGTAGTTGCCCTGCGTCTGATGTTTAGCGCACCCGAGCAGCCTAACGCTCACGGCGAGGAGGGTGTGAGTGTAGTAAATAGTGAGCAATCTAAAACGATCTGAGTATGAATAAGATTCAACCAGCACTCATCACGTTCACTCCGGCGCTTGGCAGCACTGCCAGTCCTTATGCCGGTATGGTGAACATCACGCAACGCTTGTGCTTCTCGTGTTGCGCAGACACGACACCTGTGTTCCAGCCGCGTTTCTCTATCAAGAGCGTAGCTCCGGCAGGAGGCAATCTGTATGCAGTCACTATCCACGTAGAGGGTATCATCTCGTATGTGCCTTGTGGAGGTGGATGCTGCTGCACGAAGCAACAGCCGTTGTCGCAGGACTTCCAAGTGGTAGTCAACTCGGCTACTGCTCCGACGGTGACGCTCGATCCGGCTCCTGGAGCAAGCATCAACGCACTCGCGGCTACACCGTGTCAGCCGTGCAGCCGTACGTTCGTGAGTGACACACCAATCAGTCTGACGGTAGCGTGATGGAGTGCATCGGGATAGCAATGTTGGTGATGGCGGTGGCGACCATAGCTACACACCTCGGGTTACCACAAGCGATTGCGGAGGTGGTCGGTAAGATATGCGAGTGCCATAAGTGTCTGTCCTTCTGGAGCACGCTTATCATATTGACAGCATCCACGGGTAATATCGTCGTAGCCGCATTGCTATCCATCATCGCCGCGTACCTCAGCGGATGGTTCGCACTGGTACTTATCATACTCAATAAAATTTACGACAAACTATGGGAAATACTAAACCAAAGTTAAACCAACCGAAATCGGTGGGTTTAGAAGCTAACAAGCCACTCATTATGGCTATTTATAAACCGCTGCCTCGCTTCGGTGCAGGCTGCACAAACTGTAAATAATATGGACTACAAGAAAATGATTACGGACTACGCCAAGAACGGCGGAGACGAGAAGAAGATGTGGGCGTCTGTGGATGTCACGTCAGAAGCGATGGACTACCTGCAGGAGGTCGCGCCCGAGAAGTATGACTGCCTGATGCGTAAGCTGCATGAGTCGCTGTACGGCAAGCACTACAACGACGAGTTGGCTATGCAGGAAGTTGCTTACATGCACAGTACCGGCGCCGATGGTGTTAAGAGCACCGGTGCACACTGGACGATGGAGCAGATAGAGACTGCTACGGCTTCCAAGACATTCCCCAAAGGGACTACTAAGTGCGACCGCTTTGTGGCCTACAATGCCACGTGGCATGACCTGCATCGGAAGTTCACGGACGAACAGGTTCTGGAAGCTGCCTATCTGTTCTGGTTTGCCGATGAGGACTGGGAGAGTGAAGGTAAGATATGGGACTACATGTCTCTCTGATGCACTCTACACTACTTTGGAAACTACTCTGCCTTGACTGGTGGAGTAGTTTTTCAAATCTTTGCGTATTATATTCAGTGTATATTTAGTATCTTTGCGGCAAATTATCAAAGTTATGAGAATACCATTAGACGATTTAGTGCCGCAAGATGCCATCGTGTACACCTATGACAAGGCGGACATCATGCAGGTAGTAGAGGCTAAGACCTCGCTTATCGGCAAGTATCGCGGCGACAAGAATAATCCTGACTTTATCGAGCGTATGTCTCTGACAGAAGGCGAGAGCTTTGTGTCGGATGATATGCTATTGGATGCTATCGCTCACGTACACGAGTGGCTTGGTGCTTTCTCGCGCGGCCTGATGCATGCGTATGGGTTAGACGACAAGGACAATATCTTCTTCATCTTGCAACCGAAAGACTGGTGGGCGCGCAATGAGTATGCTACCGTAGAACAGCATATCAAGAACGCGCTGGTTGAGTATATCATCTACCAATGGTTTGAGATTACCAACCCGGAAGAGGCAGCAGCACACTACACCAAGTACGAGGACTACGCACATAGCGCACAGCTCGGCATGAATGTGTCTGAGGGCACTCTTGAGCGCCGACACAACACTCCGTTTAACACAATCTACGACAGACGATGAAGTTCGAAGGTACACAGGTGAACATACCTATCAAAGGTATCATGCGAGCAGGGACAGATAACCTGTGCGCTGATGGTGCCATGAATGAAGTCATCGGCATGGAGTATAAGGATGGATCATGGCTGCCGTATAAAGAGGGAGAGGAAGAGTGGACTGTCTATGTGCAGAATATCCACGGCACTTATAGTGTTGTCACAGGAATTACAAAGGCATATGTTCACAAGACAAGCGACGGCGAGCAGCACTATATCTACTATATCGGCGAGTACGGAGCACTTATCTATGAGTCGGGTAGGGATGAAAACCCCAAGTATATCTACTGCAAGAGTCTTGTTAGCGAGGGCGTCAAAGACTTAGAGTTTGTCGGTAATATGCTCTGCGTTAGCAAGGAGAGCGGCATGGAGTATTACTTGTGGAAAGAGGATAATACATATGTACAATCTGACGCGGTTCTTACTGGAGTCCCGAAATTAGATTTTAAAGTAACGAAGGGTATCTATAACAAAGAAATAGATGTTTCTAATCCAGAAGGCCTTCTTTATACTGCATATGGGGACGGATGGGGAACTGATGTTGTGACAGAAAACGAATCGGAACAGGTCTTAAAACATACCATGATTGGAGCTATGAGCGCTGTGCGTGGTGAACTGAGCGCCCGTGGTGGACTTACTGGTTATTTTCTCATGTGTTATGCGTACAGGTTAAAAAATGGAGAACTCATTATGGCTTCTTCGCCAATACTGATGAGCCGGCCTATGACGAAAATCGGAGAAAAAATTATAAATTATGATAGTTCACTTGAGAATCCCGATTTTAAAGTGTATATAGACGATGAAGAAGTTACGTTAGATGTTAACGTCGCAGACGAAAACTCAGCAGTTATTTCTTCCCCTATTTTACCTTCTATAGCTCAGGGGAAACTCAGTAAGATGTTCGAATACATCCGGCCTAAAATTGTTAGTGGCATGTTAGAGGGGTATGATTTCTCGTCGCATCCACAAACGTTCTACGGAACTGATAATACCACACTGTTGCTATTGCATAAAGATGGTTACCAGAGAGAGGGTAGTTCTGGATATCCAGTATATATTGCGCTCCCTATCGACGGAAGTGTGAGACAACAGAATGTCTATAATCCTGCACCCGGAGTGTCTCCTTTGTCTTGTACAGCCCATATGAGACAAGGAACATCCAGTGATTTTTACAAGTACCAAATAAATGCATATGCGCTCTCCAATAAATTGCAGATGCGAATCACTTCTGATTATATACCGGAGGAATCGGATATACAGAGCGTATGTATTTTTATGTCTCAAGAGATAGACCCGTTTGAGAGCTTGCAGACAGAGCGGATAGACACCTGTGTAAAAGACAACTTTAATGATTCGATGTATTCTTCTGCGTTAAATCTCAGAGTCCATATGGCCTCTGCAAAGTTAAGAAATGCAGATGTTATTATAAAAGAACTTCGAGAGCAGAAATCCGTCTACTTGATAAAAGAGATAAATATAGGAGAATATAATAGGCTGCTTAATGAACATGGTAATGAGTGGTTTGATATCGACCTTGAAGGCATATTGGGCGATACTCTTGTTACGAGAGAGCAATTACCGCTCACAGCATTCGATTATACAAAAACATTCTCTGGAAACTTGTCTGCATATAATTATAGGCTCCATCATTTTGATTATAGGCAAAGTCTGTTTTCGGGATATTCTATTCCTTCTTTTAGTCACAACGGCGGACTTGGCCAATACGCGGAAGAGTATTTTACCGCGCAACAAGGCCAATATCTTAAGTGGGAAGCGAAGGTGGTTATCAAAAATGAGGATGGAGAAACGCGAGTTATTACATTTGATAATAACGAACTGGAAAGTCTAATAAAGACGTTGTCTCCAATAATCACATACCCGGATAAGAATGCCAAGTCTATTACTATCGCTCAGTATTTCTATCCTAATGTAAATGCTAAGAGAGAAAAGACATTCTATTTCTCTCATGATGGCGGATTGGGTATAGCATGTTATATAGACCCAGAATTGAAGCCTATTGTTATTGATGTAGTGGCAGAGGCGCCTCCTTCCGGGGATTTACCTTCTGAAGACTATCAACCATATAACACCGAGCGAATATTTCACAACGGCCTTAAGGTGTCTGATGTGGCTTATCCTTCTTATTTCCCACCTTCATACACGTATCGACTTGGTAATGAGAAGATCATCGGATTAGCGAGATTGTCAATGCCTATGTCGCAAGATAACTTCGGTAACTACTCGCTTATAGTGTTCTGCACGGATGGTATCTATTCATTGAGAGTGGATGCTTCTGGTAATGGAGCGTACACATCACAGGCGTTCGTCAGCCCAGAGGTATGCGTTAATCCGAACTCTATATGCGAAATAGGCGGAGCGGTGTTCTTCGCTGGAGATAAGGGACTGATGATACTGACAGGAGAGAATAATGTAGAGTTGTACGCTCCGCAACTGAATGGCGTTCCGCGTTTCTTGCCGGCATCAGAACAGAGCAAAGAGGCGCGCGGCATATATCGTAAGATGATTGACAACACGCAGATTTTGTCGAAGGATGGAGATAACTTTGGAGATTCTATCAGTTATGAAGACTTTAGAGATTTTATTGCGGACGAAGAAACACACCTTGTGTACATAAGTAATAAGAATAAACTACTTGCATTCAATGGTAAGAAAGAGAATGGTGATCGCAGGTATGATTTCTCGTATCTTATAGACATCCCAACACGCAACGCTACTAAACTCCCCATGACCGCCATATGCGACAATGGAAATATCATTGGTCGAGAGATATGGGAGGATGGAAATAATGGATATACGATCCATACTTTTGGCTACCTTAGTGAACCGGATAGTGAGATACCGAGTCTCATTCAGTCCAGACCCATAAAGGTACAGCAGGATGACAAGTGTTCATACCGCGTAGTATTCACGGGATATTTCGAGGGCATCCAAGACAACTGGGCAGACCTTGTTGTAATGGGGAGTCTTGATGCGGACCATTGGAGAGTGATTGGTGTGAAAGAGAAGAAGCTCGTGGGTGGCTTCCATAACCTCGGATGTTTAACCGAGAGAGGATCGTGGAAGTATCTGATGTTCATCTTCGCAGGAAAGCTAACTAATGAGAGTCATATTGACTCGATAGATATAACAGTAGATGGAAGGTATAACAATAAAAAAAGATAGGAGGAAAGCTCTGTAGGAATAGCATCAGTTATTTTAGGAGGTATAGGACTCGCAATGGGTCTTGGTTCATCGGCAGCCTCTATGGCAGCTCAGAAGAGGGCGTCGGATGAGCAACGAGCGAAGGAGGATATCATCGCCAAACAGGCGGCAGAAGATCGTTCTTGGTTCGAGAAGCAGTATTATCAGGACATCACCAAACGTACGGAGATACAGAACATGCTGCGCATCCTTGACCAGAACCAGAAGAAAGCAGACACGGCTGTAGCGGCACGTGCTGCTATCACCGGCGCTACGCCCGAGCAGCAGTTAGCGGGCAAAGAGGTTAATCGTCGTGCCTTCGCTGATGCCGTAGCGGACATCGCCAGCAATGCCAGCCAGTTACGCGACCAGTACATGCGTGACTACCAAGGTCAGCGCAACCGCTATTATGCTCAACGTCTTGGCATGCAGGATCAGCTCGCTGCTATCCATGCTAACACCGCTAACCAATGGGCTAACGCAGCCACCAACGCTTTCTCGGCAGGAGGTCAGATGCTCGCCAACGGATTAGGTGGGTTAGACAACGTCGATCCGCGTTCACAAATGCCGGTTAGTGCTATTGCGCCGGAAAATAAAGCAGGCATAACATATATAGAACCACCTAAGCCTGTACAAGCAAGTGACGTGTTATCTAAAATAAAATTATAAGCATCAATATAATTAAACTATGGCAGAGATTACTAAGAAGAATATAGAGAGTGCTGTAGCGGCTGATAAAGGTATAGAGACGGCCGTGGATCAGACCAAGGCTGCTCAACAGGCTACACACGCTATGTTAGATGCAACGAGAGCAGCGCAGGAAGAAGCGAATATCGCAGCGCAGACGCAGCCTGTCAACCAGACTGTGGACTTCCTGAACCTGTATAACCAGCGTCAGGCAGCAGAGTACGCAAGAGAGAAAGAGCAGGAGCAGAAGCGCCTTAGCCGTGAGCGTCTTGGTCACGACATAGCCAGCATTGCTGCTTCTATCGGCGATCAGATGCGCGCTTCGGAAGGAGCGCCTGTTAGTCCTCGTGACTGGCAGCGTATCTACGATAACCTCACGGCACAGGAGAGAGCCAATATCGACAACTACCGAGTGCGTATGGCTAAGCTCCATGAGGACGAGAAGGCTGCACGTATGGCACAAGCACAAGCACAAGCCAAGGCTGTAGGCGATGCGCAGAAGCGTCAGCATGATATGGATAAATTGTTATTGGAACTTGGCTGGAAGGGCGATGAGGCCTCCAAAGAACGTGCAAAGGATATCTTGTTGAAGATGCTTGGAGATCAAACACAATTAGAAGGCATCAAATACAAAACAGACCATACACCGAGACAAGGCAAATCACAGACCAATATACCCATGTTTGGTACTGTGAAATTCATAGATGCGAGCCAAAACGACAATACTCTTTTGGCTTTGTATGGACAAATAAAAAGTATGGGACTTGATTTTGGAATTGAAGATGCACTTGTTGGAACAGATAAGATTCAGGAAATCAAATCGAAAGTTTTGCCAACATTACAGAATGCAAAGCAGACTGAAAGTGGCTCTTGGATTGTTACCTACCCAACAAAGATTAACGGCTCTTGGGGGACAACAAGTAAAGAATTAACGCCTGCACAAGTAAAATATCTCATGGACTACGTTGACCAAGTTTCTGGTAATAGCAGCGGAAACTCTACGGCTGACGTACAGTCAACTGCGCAAACTACGAAGAAAACTCCCTCTCATGCTCCAGTGGACAGCGCACAAGTAGGGGTAAATTTGCTAAATCTCTTCATTAAAAAATAATAGATATGAATACTGAAAAGGTTACAGAACTTTATGGTCAGCTCTCCCCATTTCTTGGAGATAAAGTTTCCAAAGAAGAGTTTATAAATGGGATGAACGATCCTAAGATACGCAAGGGTGTTTATAGCGAGGTAATTAAATTTCCCGGGTGCGAGGATATAACAGAAGATGATTTCAATAGCAGTCTTGGCTTTAACAAGAATGAGCAATCTTTCTGGCAGAGTATTGCCTCTCATAATCCATATCCGCAGGTAGAAAAGCGGGTTACTACCGTAACTGGCTCCGAAGTAAAACGTCCTGATGACTACGAGAAAGGTGCTGAAAGTTCTTGGCTTAACAGTCCTTTCTATAACATCTCGAAAGAGGAACTTGATACACAAATCAAGCAGTTGGAGGATATTGACAATAAAGCCATGTCACCCGTATATGAAGCATTCGAGAAACAAACTGGTCGTAAATATAATCTGAATGGAGAGAATAATCCGGGAGATGAGTTTATTTTTGACAATATATTCCAAAGCAAGAAGTCTGAGGAGTTAAGGAAACGCGGCTATTACGAGGCTAATAGTAGTGCGCGAAGGGCAAAGATACAGAAGGAAGTTGACGAGTTGTTCGAGGACAACAGCGAAGAAACAAAGCAGGCGCGTACACGATTGTCTAAGCTTCGTCAAGAGAAAGCGTGGCGCTCGCGTCAAGAAGGCGGTAGTATATCTGAGTTAGGCAAGTCTTTGCAGCAACAGAAAGAGAATCTTTCCAAAATGCAGCAGGATCGCCCGACTGATTTATCGCTCAACGGAGCGCTCAAATATCTGGATGATGCTATTAAAGTTTACAATGCGCCAAGCAAGTATGGCGAATCTTATGGAATAACGAATTGGGCGCGAGGATTGGGCGATCAACTTGTTAACTATGACACATGGACGGCAGGCGCTACAGAAATGGCGCGAATGATACATCTTAATAATATCGTCGATAAGCTCAACAAAAATGAGGCGTTGACTGATAGCGAGCAGGCTAAACTGGAATCGTACATGCTCTTTAATGCGGCGCAAGAGGCTCGTATGGAAGATATTAGTAGCGGTTATAACGTCGGTAAAGGTTCTGCTGAGAGTATTCCGTTCATGGCAGAAATGTTGATAACGGCCGGAGTAGGAGCTGCTGCAAAAAAGGCGTTGATTAAATACGCTCTTAATACGGGAGATAAAGTGTTCGCTCGTCGTATGGCTCGTGCATTAGGAGAAGAAGTGGCAGAGGAAACTATTAAGCGTAATGCCGAAAAGAAAGTAGTTGATTTTGCAACAAAAGAAGCCAGACAAGGTATTATAGAGAAAGGCGCGCGACAGATAGCAAGCGATGCTACGATGACAGCATTCATGCCTACTACGTGGACTGCTATCGCAGAAGAAGCCGTAGATAAGAAACTGAGAGGAGATGAGTTCACCTTCTCTGATGCGCTGCGTGCGTTCACTACCCAAACAGTAGAAACCGGAATTGAGCGATGGGGCGGTAGGATAATCGACAAAACCTTCGCAAAGGTAATGCCTTTGGACAAGATATGGGGAAAGACGAGATGGGGCAAGTTGCTATCTAATGATTTTATACAGTCCCCTCTCGGCGAAACAGGAGAAGAGTATGTAGGGGCTGCGGTTAATTACATACGGAGTTTTAATCCTTTATATTCTGATGCAAGTAACGAACAACTCCGGCATGATGCGCGTCAGATGTTTAGCGTAGATGGACTAACGCAGACTTTCCTGACAGTTCTTCCTATGACTATGCTTGGTGGCGCCGCGAATGTTATTGCCCATAAGCAGACGATTAACGACTACAAGAAAGCAAAAGGCGACCTGCTTACCATTCTACAGGATGCCGGTGCTACAAAAGACGAAGCAGAAGATATAATCTCGAAAGTAGAGAGCGCTGATGACTCGCGTGGCTTTACTGCACGACTTGAATACTCGATGAGTGCTTTGAAAATGTATTATCAAACTCAACATCCAGACGCTACTCTGGACGAGCAGAAAGCTTACTTTGAGAAGCTGGATGATGCGTTTGGTCGTTATTTCCAGAGCGCCTTCTATCTCAATGAATTATCCGGAGAGATTAAAGAGACTATTGACAACCTTGACGATACGCAAAAGCAGGCGGTTCAACAGGCTATTGACAAGGAGATTGGAGAGCAGACAAGACGGATTGGCAATCAGCCGTTCAAAGTAAACTCTCAAAAGAAAAATATTGTTGTCAAAGATAAAAGGAATAAGGACACTAATGCTACTGTGTTTTATAGTGCCGATAATCTTGTCCTAAAAGACAATGGTACTATTGACGAAACGCAATCTGAGAATCTTGTCATAAAAGATTATAAAGGCAATGAGATAAAAGGCAAGCAGCGTGAAGAGTGGTTGGAGGCTCTAAATGTAACGTTGGCTAATGAACAAGCTGTCGTACAGAAAGAGAGAGACCTCCGTCAAAAACAACTTGATGCAGCAGAAGAGGTAAAGAAAAACGAAGATGCTATTAAAAAGGTTCAGCAGGATTATATCAACGAGACAGTTAAAGATGTTGTATTGAAAAATGGTGTTATTGATACCAAGAGTCCTAAGACAACTAAGCAGCAGATCTTTGTATGGAACTTGTTGAATCATGGCCAAGAGGAGGCAATAAAGCGTGCTGCGTTGGCAGTAGGAGAGAACCTGTACGCCCTTGATAAGCTGGAAGATGACACAACAACACCGTCAGAGGAGAAGTACTCAGCTATAGATATTGCGAATGCAAACATCAAGGCTTATGAAGAAGCAGTACGTAATTCTATTGGCGAGCAGTCGGTGCAACAACTGCGACAGGATGCTGAGGGTTATGTAGCTATTCTTATGCAGCTGGATATGGAGAAAGCGCAAGAAGAGGAGCGAAAGCGTCTTGAACGCATAGCAGAAAGACAGCGCATTCGTCAAGAAAATAGGAGAAAAGCCGGAATAAATTTGGATGATCCGGAAGATAACAGTAACATTTCACAAAATTCTGAAAGCGACGACAATACAGGAGTACAGCCAACAAACGAGGGAGAAGCTACGACGTCTCCGTCCGAATCTACAGAAGTTGGATTGGTAAAAGATCGAGGCGATTCTGGAGCAGATAACGGAGCAGCAGATAGCAGTAGCAACACCGACGAAGTTCGCTCAGAGATTACTGCTGTAGATTCGTTAGATAATCCAAACGAACTCGAAGAAGAACAGGAACAACAAGGCGAAGAGCGACAAGAGCCTGTAGATCTGACTGCACCTGATGTGGTTCTGATGACGAGTGGAGCCGGCACTACAAGACAAACCTTTGTATTCGCAAAGAAAGCTACAGACGAGAGTGGTAATGTTACTTATATCAGCCTTGGCAATCCGTATAACAAGAGCGTCCCAGCATTTGGCAAAGTCTTGCGTTCGAATTGGGGAGAACTCGATAAGTCCAAGAAGATGTTCTACGTGAAAGATATAGACGGTAATCCTATTGCTTGCTATGCTTTTACGAAGGAAGATCTCTCTACGAAGAAGTTTAAACCAGGCACACAACTTAATGCGGTAATAGCATCATCCGGAGAGATGATTACTGCGGCTACCAGTATGCCTGCTGCATATATAATTGGTGAGAACGGAGAAGAGGTATCTATTCTGAAAGGAGAGACTAATCGAGACAAGCGCATAAGAGTGGAATCTGTAAAAGCATTGCTCGATCATCCGATTTTTATCCGAGGTAAATCAGAAGCGAAAGGACAAGACGAGATAGTGTTTACTCTACGCGACTTGCTATACAGCGGCAAGTACAAAGGAGACGCGCATATAATTTCTATTGACGATGAGAAGAAAACAGTAAAGCGTTCCCAATCTCACCCGTATAGCGTTGCGTTAGACTATCTTCATGAAGAGTCAAGAAAGGCTTTCGGAGCAGATAAAGCAGGTGAATACACCAGCGATTTTAATACACAACTCCGCCATTTATTCGAGGCATGGAATGCATACTGCAAAGAGAACGGACTGACAGACATATCAGACAAACTCAATAAACTTACACAATCTGACCGTGACTTGTTCTGGAGCGCGCGAGCGTTCATTGGTGGAAGCAATCTCGATGAGGCAGATAAAGCAAGCCTTACAGTCTCTACTGATGTGGATGCTAAGCAGATGAGCGAATACCTCAGAGCTAATCCATTGCACCAACTTGCCGTAATGCTTTACATAGGAAGTAAGGTAGCACCACAGTATGTGTCCGGTGCTGAGTTTGCTATGCTACCCGGCAAGAGCGGAGAGGCAGGTAAAGGTCGTGTTAAGAACGTGCAGCCGATGGTAACGAAAGACACTATTGAGAAAGTGCGTGAGAGATATAAAGCATTGAAAGCTGGTAAAGTTAACTTTAATGCAGACAGCTATGTTTCAGAGGCCGACGAGATAACTAACTTAGAAAGATTTTATCCTGAAGTTCTTACTAATGAACCTGTACATAATCGCCCAAGAATCACGGAGGATAATGAAAAGAAAGTAAGGCAGGAGATTCAGAATAATAAACTGCAAGAAGAAGCGGCTAAGAAAGCAGCCAAAGAAGCAACCAAAACGGACGAAGAGCGCGAAGCAGACCAGTACGATATTCTTAAAAAGACGATCGAGGAAGGCTTCTCTAAACTTGAAACTGCATTAGCAGAGAAGAACGATGAGAAGATCAAGGAATATACAGAGCAACTGAACCTACTTATCTCCGGCAACGAGGCTGCTCAACAACGCTTACAGAATATGCTCGCTGAGGCTATGGCGCAAGAGGTAGAACATCCTGTGCCGGTTGAGCCTGCTACTCCAGTCGTGGAAGAACAGCCTGCTGCGCAAGAGCCGGAAGTTACTACAGAAGACCCTGCTGCCGAGCCTGCACAGCAAGCGGAAGAGGAAGTGCCTGCGCCGGAGAAACGCCGTAAGCGCAATAAGAAAGAGACGCCAGCCGACCAACTCCGTACGATGCTGGACAACGTGAGGGACTTGAAAAGACGTATGGATCTCGGCGATAGAGAGGTTACTCCATCGTCTATACAGGAAGCAACGGATGCTATCATGGACTTCATATCTGAGAATGGAGATACCGAAGAGTTGTGGAATATGTACGACGCCGAGTTCTCTGTCTCTCCTGAGCAGATTGCTACTACCGAACGTTCTCGTACTATCGGTAATATCCTGCTAAATATGATTGGTCGCATCAAAGGGCCGAAAGTACATTTGCTCAACTCCCATGATGATGTAATGAGAACGCTTGCTGGTCTATTGGGTATGCCTGAGTTCATGTCAGTTTTCCATGGTAGCGGCGCTGTATTTGATAGATTCGACTTATCACATGTTGGAGAAGGAGAAGGCAGTCAGGCCTATGGTTTTGGAACTTATGTATCAAACAAATATGGCACTGCAGATTACTATGCACGTGTAGCGTCTAAGAATAAAAGATTATTATATAATGGCAAAGGAATAAAGTACATAGAAGATATCCCAGGCTTGTCACCAGAAAATGTTGACTTTCTTGAAGGTATAACAAGTAGTATGTACGGCGACTTGTTGTATGGTGTACAAGAAAACGATATTGATGTGGTACAATATTTAGTTGACTCTATTAAAGAATATGAAGGGAAACTCAAAAAAGCATCAACTGATGAAAATTTACGCTACCAGCTTAAAAATTTAAAAGATTTATATGGTAGGCTTAAAGGCAATACTTTGGTTCTTAAAGCGAATCAAGTTGGTTACGTGTATTCTGTAGAAATTCCGGATGATAATGGTAAGAATTATCTTGATTGGAATAAACCAATGACACGAGAAGAAGCGTATGAGTTCGTTGAACAATTCAAGAAATACTACCCATTTGTAAATAAGGTAACTGGATTTTCAAAAGAAGACTTCGAAGAAATAAAAGAAAAGATTGATTATAACATAGACACATATGGCAATATAAAATTTGGTGTTTTATACAGTAACTTAGGATGGCTCATTTCTCCTAAAATAAACAATAGGACACCTATACTTGATAAGCTTGCGTCAGAGGCTTTGCATAAACTTGGATATACCGGAATAAAGGTTCCTGTTAAGAATCTCTCTGGAGGCTCATATAATGTCGATGGAACTAACTATATCATCTTTGACGAGAATGACTTAACGATAACAGGAAGAGAGGAAGTTGAATATCTCCAAACGCCGGAAGGCACCATCTACGGCTTTGCTATTGGCGATGAGATATACATCACGCCGGAAGGACTGAACGCAGACACACCTATCCATGAGTTTACGCACTTATGGGTTAAGACGTTGCGTGCTAACGACAGAAAGTTATGGAAGAAGATCGTCAAGGAGTTGAAGCAGAACAAGTCTTTATGGGAGGCAGTAACCAAAGACGAGAACTATAAACACTTGACGTCTGATGATGCTATAGCGAGTGAAGTGCTTGCTCGGTTCTGTGGAAAGAAAGGCGCAGAGTTGCTGGAGCAATTAGCAAAGGGACAAAAGTTCGGTTCGGAGAGGTTAGAGAAAGCTTTTATCAATCGTGCTAAGCGTTCTGTTCGTACGTTCTGGAAATGGGTAGCAGAGAAGTTGTTCGGCTGGGCTGGCTATAAGGCTAAGTACAGCGAAGAGACTATCGATGATTTCGCAGACATGGTACTGCGCGACCTGTTTGATGGGAAGGAGCTGCTTACTGAGACCGAGCGTAACGCCAAAGAAGATGAGCGTATTCAGAAAGAGATGGCGGACATCAAGGAGAAATCCATCAAAGACGGTACGTTTATGAAAGCCCCTAACGGACAGTCTTCTAACCTTCCAGAACGTTTGTGGTTACTTGTTCGCACAGAGAACTTCAAGGACTGGTTTGGAGATTGGGAGAATGATCCTTTGAATGCCTCTAAGGTAGTTGATGAGAACGGAGAACCTCTGGTAGTTTATCATGGCACTAATGCGGCGGGATTCGACAGATTCCACCTCGATAAAGATGCAGACGCTCGTAGCGGTTCACAAGGCTTCTATACAACAGACAACCGCCGTGTAGCAGCAGGTTACACACGCGAGGCTTGGAATGAGTTGCCTGCGGACGCTCAGGAAGCTATACTTGGAGCAGACCCGCATGAGGCTATCTATTCACTCTTTGCAAACATCCGCAATCCATGGCGTATTGATTTCTCTGACGAGGATGGTAACAAGCGCCATTGGAACGAATACCCATCCGGTAAGTGGGCTGTTATGGGTAATGAGGAGTTAGGAATCGAAGAAGGTCTGTTCGATTCAGAAGAGGAGGCGAATGACTATCTATCTCAGTTCGGCGGTAATGAGAAACCGTTCCAAGTTATGTTATCGACAGACGACTTCCTGCGCAGAGCAAGCGCTGCCGGTTTCGACGGTTGTATCTTTACCGGTGTGTATGACGGCAACTTCACAATCGGCGAGGACATGACGGACTACGTCGCTCTACTACCAAATCAATTGAAGAGCGTGCATAACAGAGGTTATTTCTCGACGATTGACGACCGGATAGAGTATGCTTATACGATTGCGCAACTAAATGAACACGACGACGTAGCAAGCAAAGCAAACGAACAGTCAAAGATAGACAATGCTTTCCATGAGGCTATTACTAACCCGGCAGAAGGACTGCAAGTTAGCAAGTTTGTGTCCGAATATATGGACATGATGGAAGGTATGCGTGTTCTACAGGACAACCTTGCAGTCTATCTACGGATGACAGAAGGTGTAGAAAACCTGCCTGCTAAGTACGACATCCGCAATATGTTCGAATCGAAGGATGCTATTGCTATGAACGCAATCCGGAAGTTCAATGCTACGCTTGCACAGGAACTTAACGAAGCTGTGATAGAAGTGCAGGAAGCTATTAGTAAAACTGCTTTCTATGAAGAGCACAAGCAAGAAAGAGGCGGAGAACATCGGGCAAAGCTAACACCTATCGAGTTTGTAGGCCGTTACCTTATAGCGATGAATAACTATCAGCGTGCGAAAGAAGGAACTGCACGTGGTATGGAAGAGTTCTATGAGCGGATGAAAATGACCATGGAGGAGTTCTGGAGAGGATTCCATGAGAATGTTGACGAGGCTCTTTTAACAAACTTGTGGAATAAAATCAAACAGGTTACTGACTTTGAACTGGATGTCGCTCTTGAAGGTCAGTTGATAACACAAGAGGAACACGACAGACTCAAACAGAAAAAGTTCTATGTTCCGCAGCGAGGTTTCTGGGATGAAGTAAACCCGGAGAATAAGGACGAAGAGTTGGTAGTTCGTCGTGAGAATGGAAAGGCTAAGATACAACTGTCCTCTATGCAAAAGGCACGCGGTGGTAAGTCGCTTGCAGAGAACCCGCTTGTATATATTTACCGTGACGCTAACGAAGCTATCATAAAGAGCGAGAACAACAAGGTTAAGGTTGCTCTATATAATATGTTGTTAGAGCAGAGAGAATGGTGTTCGTCGCCGGAGGTTGGTATTGATGCGCCTGCATCCATCTCTTATCGCATGGTTGATGGAGTTTCAGAACCTCAAAAACTTATAGATGGCTATACAGAGGATGAGATTAGGCAGATCCGTCAGATACAGAAGCGCATAGATAGCGTTAAAGCGCAACTCGGAACGGCTACTGGAGAACGAGAGACCGCTTTGCTTAATCTTCTTTCAGATCTGAACGAACAACTTGCGGCTATAGAGAACGGAAAGATTGCTTCTGAATTTGCAGAAGAGGATATTCGTAAGATCTATAATCACAAGAACCAAAACGAGAAGCGAAATACCATAGGTGTTCTTATCAATGGCATCCAGCACGAGATAGTAATGCCGGAGAAGCTCGCTCTTACTGCACAGGCATTCAATGGGAAACGTAATATGGACGGTGTGCTTGGCGCACTTAGGAAAGCAACGTCATTCTTGGCAGCACAATTCACAGTCAACAACCCAACCTTCTGGGCTGTAAACTTTACACGAGACGTGTTATTTGTTGAACTGAAAGGTGGTGTAGAGTATGGACCTCAGTTTAATGCATATTTTACACACTATCTGTATTATGGTCAAGGTGCGCTGAATAGATACCTCAGAAAAGGGTATATAGATGAGAGTTCAGACGGAGAAATGGATAATCTGATGAGAGAGTTCATCGAACAAGGTGGAAATACAGGTTTATTCAATGACTTAGACTTAGAGAAGTTCCGTTACAATGTAAGACATCTTGATCCAAAAGCAAAAACAAAAGGACAGAAAGCTCTCGGTGTAGCCGCTGATGTATATCAGTGGGCAACTTTACAACCCATTGCGAACTATATGAATGAGTTGTCCGAGTTGACGTCGCGTTTCGCTGCCTTCTGTGCTATTAAACGAATGGGTTATGACACAAATGAAGCAGTTAAGGCGTCGCATAACCTGTCAGTGAACTTCAACAGAAGGGGGCTTGGCAACACATTCCTTAATATATTCTCGTCTATTACTCCTTTCGTGAATGCGACTATACAAGGTACTTCCGGTTTCTGGCGTACATTCGGAGGGAAGTATGGAGCTATGTCTGATGAGAAGAGGAAGAAGATGCTCAAAGCCGGATGCGTGATGGCTGGTTTGCCGATGCTGCTTGGATGTCTCAATGCCATTCTTGTTCCGGACGACCCGGATGATGTGGACGGAAATGTTTCGGAATGGGATAGAATGAACTACGTATGCTTCCCGAATGGAATACGTATTCCTCTTCCGCAAGAGATACGTCCGTTTTGGGATATGGGTGTAAACATTGGTTTACTAATCAGGAACCAAAGAACGATTGGAGAGTTCGCGAACTCAATGTTTAAGTCGGTCTTGATGAATGGTCTTCCTATACCACAAAACATTTCCGAGGCAGGCACTCTATTGGTAGATGATGTTATGGGAGGAGAGTATCATAATATAGGTCAAATAGGAGAAACTCTCATCCAACCATCTTTCATGGGAACACTTGGTCAAATAGCGGAGAACAGAAACTTCTTAGGCGGAAAACTTCGATTTGATTTCAAGGATTATCCGGAATACGAGATGGCACCGAATGAGTCTGCATTCTATAGATTGTTATCATATGCCCGCTATGTTGAATGGGGAGGAAGTGAAGTTCCTTCTAAACATAGGAATACAGACTTAAACTCATGGTGGTCGAAAATGAGTCCGCTTACGGATGTTAACCCGAAGCAATGGAAGTCGTATTTATTTTTTGTACCGAGTGGAGTTCTCGATTTCTATGCGACTATTACAGGAGGCATTCTTGCAGGCATTGACGAGGCACAAGGAGACTACGATGCGCATAAAAACTACCTTAGAATGAAGGATGTTTTTATTGCGAACAAATTCTATAAACCATCAAATAAAGACGGTAATCGTTATGCTATTAAAAAAGAAGCGAAGGCGTTTATAGATGAGTTTGACAATGTACAATCCAATGCAGAAGAAAGCGCTTATCGTTTTGGAGAAACAGGAGAGCAAGATAGAATGGTGGCATCCGTGGAAAGGTTTGCAAACGTGACAAATGACTATCTTGCTATTGTGACAAGGATGAAGGACGACTATGCACTGTTACAGGAGATTTCCAGACAAGCATTAAAGAATCAGTTGCATTTAAACAATGATGCTGAGCTTAATAGCATAATAGGTATTGAAGCCTATAACACACTCGACGATGCCGAGAAAGCCATAGTTACTCGTCTGAACCACGATCTGAGGTGCCTTAAAGATATGAGCAGTAATCCGCAGAGCATCGAAGATATAAACGTTATAGACACAACGGGTGTCGTATGGAAACAAGGAAGAGGCACTTCTACAGACGGAAAAGAACTTGTAAGAGACGTAGATGGGAATGTGTACGTAAAGGAGAACGACCAGTTAAGAAAGGTTAACGTGAAAAGGTAGAAGAAAAAGAAGAATCTTCTATCTATGATAGAAAATGTCGGTATGTGAAATTAGATTTGCACATATCGACTTTTTTTTGTATCTTTGCGGCGAATTTAAACAATGCCAAAAATGAATAAGATCGAAGCTTTTTTAAACTGGGTTGACTACAAGTGCCCAAAACCTATTAGATGGTTGTTATATACCGTGTTTTGCATATTAGGAATCTGTTTATTTCTAATTCTCATAGAGATAATATTTTGCATAGGCGCGCTATTCTTTGAAATCATACCTTCAAAGCTTCAAGAATTGGGGCAAGGATGGGCAGCGGTAATATACTTTGTTTTTGTCGCTCCTGTTTTTTTAGTAATATTGTATGGGTTTATTTACCTCATCATAAAGATATTCAGGTCCGAATAATTGTTTGTCTATTGTTTGACGAAAATAATTTGCACATTCTACAATGTGCTTAATATCAATGCGTTACAAAACAAGCAAGAAAGACGACATGGCGCTACACTTTGCCATCGGTTATCCGTTCTAAAAACACTATAAATCAAAGATTTATAAAATGACACTCTTTCCACTTCTGAATATGCGTGAGTGTTTTTTATTCACGTAAGATACTGAAATGTTTGACGATTGTTTGACGAAAAATTACCTTCATTTATGCCTACATTCAAAGCCGCAATCAGGAAGCAGCAGCTTCGCAGAGACGGTAAGTACCCGGTCTCGATCCGTGTGACGCACAACAGAGTGAGTGCGTACATACCAACAGGTCTGTATGTCAGCCAGAAGCAAGTGAGCAAGCACTATGAGATAAAAGACCAGTTTGTATTGCAGCGTACCAACCAGACGATACGCCAATACGAGGAGAAACTATTAGAGATAGATACGGAAGAACTTCGAGAAATGCCAGTACGGTCAATCGCAGACCGTCTGACGCGCTCAAATGGCTCGGCTGATTACTCGGCTTACTGCAAGAATTTAATCGCTCAGAACGCAAAGAAATGGGCTGCGCTGAAACAGGCTTTGCTTTTAGCAAAGGAGATAGGCTATGAGCATCTTGATCTGAGGGATGTAGATAGACGTTTTGTGGAGAGGTTTAGGCAGTATATAGACGAGAGGGAGATACCGGCTACGGGAAACAGAGGAGCAAGGAAGTTGGCCTCCAAGACGAAGAACGACTATATGATGCGTATGCACCAAGCGTACAAGATGATGGTGTTAGAGTTAGGAGAGGAAGCGTACAAGTACACCAAGCTCGATCCGTTCCTTGGCGTTAAGTTATTCAAGCCGGACGCTCCCAAGAAGGGATCAATACCGGTAGAGGACTTGCGGAAGTTCTTTGCGTACAAGACTACGCTTCCGAAGGAGAAACTTGCACAGGACATTACCAAGATGTCGTTCTGTCTTGGGGGGATGAACTTGGGTGACTTGATACTTGTCACGAAAGACTGCCTGCATGGTAACGTGTTGAAGTACCAGAGGCATAAGACGAAGGGAAACAGGGCGGATGGCGCATGGACTGCCATCACTATACAGCCGGAGATAGCCGACCTTGTGGAGAAGTACAAGGCGAAGAAGGGCGATAGGCTGTTTGATTTCGGTTTAGATTGGGATGATACAACCAGTAGAAACTACGGAATGGCTGTCGATAGGTTATGCAAGCATGCGGGACTACCGCACTACAACCCCTATCTTTTCAGACACACCGTAGCTTCTATTGCGAGGAATAAGTTCAGGTATAGCCGAGATGATGTCGGTATGCTCCTGAACCACAGAGGACCGATGACTGTCGATGATGTGTATATCGACGACGATTTCTCCATCAACGACGAGATCAACAGGAAGATATTAGACTACGTCTTTGGAGAGGCTTGAAGTCTCATTTTCCTGTCGTATTCTTGGAAGTGCTTGCACGGAGCGCAGTTATGCTCTGGTGGGTAACTACATTCTTGGCCGCAAAATTGTTTCATATTAACTCATTTCTTTTGATTTGTTGTTTCCATTTTTTATATTCTTCATTCTCTCCTATTTCCTGCATATTGATGGTAAACTCTTTCCGCTTTCCACTTTTGCTCGGCAATACTAATATCCTACCATCGAAAAGTTTACCAATGTGATCTAGCCGCGTTACCTTGTACGTAAGTCCTCGCCATTTGCATTTCTGTGGTGTTATCTCGCCTTTTATCGGATGAGGAATCATAAATCGTAGTGCATATTCAAGACGAAGTTCTTGTTCTTGTACAACGGCACGAAGAAACTCATCTCTTTTTGTTTCGAGTTCAGTGATTTCCTTTTTGGTCATTTCAATAACTTGCTCCATATATTAACTCCTTTCTTTTAAATTGTGAACACGCTAAGGTGTTGTCCATTATGCCGCGCTTGATATTGTTAGGATCGCGGTAGCAGTTCTTGAAGATAGGCTTGTCATCAGGTGTCCTGTAACGAGGGTCTTCATTCACTCTTGCTAACGCGCAATCCCAACAATAGAGCAACGGCTTGTCAATTTTCTTTGCCATTATTCAACATTTTCTTTTAGCCTTGCCATAACACGAGGACTAACACGGTCGCCCTTGGCAAGTAATTTGAGGGTTGATAATATCTTTATCTCATCGTCATCTGTGGGGCAGTTACCTATAAGTCCGTACATATAGCACAGTACATTCACGTCATGGATGATGGCATCGAACGTCTCCCACTCTGTCACATCTGACCTATGTGCTTTACGTCCGCTTTCGTTAAGAGCCTCCATGTGTAAGTGAAACTCCTTGGCTGCTTTGAGTATCTTGCCAAGTTTGTTCCTTTCGTCTCCACGGATAACCTCTTTGACTTTCGCGCCCATCATCGCATCCACGGCTGCTTTTCCATGCAAGCGACATAGGCGTTTGTACTCCGTTCCTTCTTGATACCGGCGCTCGTACTCCAACTCTATTATTCGTATGATACGTTCGGCCGAGTGAAGAAAGATTATCATCATGCCTGACAGCACATCGAGGTCGGTGTCTGTCAGCGATTCATTGATTGGGTTCTTCTGTTCTTCCATTATTGTACCTCCTCTATTTTGATTAGTGGTCCTTGTTCCTCGCAAATAAGCGTTTTGCTTTGCAAGCAGTTCCATATCTCCTTTGGACGCTGCATGGCGAAATGGTGCAGTATCTCGCGGTAGATCATGTAACTCATCGCTATGGCTTTGCGTTGGTGGTCATTAGGGCAATGCGTGCCTGCCCAGTCGTAAGAACCACCATACGGTACGTAAGGAGTCATTCTCGGATGAGCCAGTCGATCCATTTCGTCCCGCAAGAAGTGCATATCCTGCGCAGGCTGAACATACTGCGTAGCGTTCACCATCCTGCACTCTCCTGCAAGAAAGCGGTGGTAGTCTTCCATACCTTCGGCGACGAGCCTCATCTGCTCCTCGGTCAATGTGATTGTGTATTTTTTCATCTTACTCTCCTTTCGGTACATTCGTTTCCCTTCTTCCTCTCCGAGAACGCCTGTAATTACTTTCATCTGCTGCTCGCGTAGATGCTTCTCGCAATAGGCGTTAGAGGGAATATCAGGGTCTATATATGGCCAGAAAGCATAGGCTTTCCGACCGCATATACAGCATTTACACTCTTCTGCTTTCATAATTTTGCTAATTCTTCATCGGTTGTGTGACTGAGGATTTCCGTGGCGATGGCATGGGTGTATAGTTCCGCTGCTGTGGTCGGATCGTCCTCGTGGTCTTTTAAGATTTGTTGCAACTGAGGACGCAGTTTATCCTCTGCTTTGAATACTGCCGGAACAATCTCCGTCGCCCAATGGCGAATAGCTTCTTCTCGTGTCATACTCATTCCTCCAATTTTGAAAAGTCAAAGTCGCTTATTTCAAAACAGGAAACAAGATAATTTACATAATTAAGTCTTGTTGTATAATCTGCCCAACTACCAGTACTATTCATTACGCACATGTCGTATATCTCCATTAAACGACCAACCGACCAACAGGGCATTGCGTGTGCCATGTATAATTGTAGTCTTAATTCCGATAGTGTTTTACCATCGTTTAAGATACATAATCTATCCGGATGCTCGCGTAGATAGAAGCAATCCGCGCTATCTTTCGGAACTCCTAACTCTAACAGCCGTTTTGACTGCTCCGGCGTTGTGTAGTTGTTTTGTAGTGTTTTCATTTTGCTGTGCTGTTTATAGTATTATTTTCTTGTCAATTCCGCACATTTTTAAAGTGTGTTGAAATTCATGAACATATTTGCAGTGCAGTACAACGTATGTTTTTTCGCCAAGTGAATCATTTCCATATATTGATGGGCGTTCAATATCTCCAATGTATAAACATACTGTATCTAAATCATGCCGATATCCAGCATTTAAATAAAAAACATTCGTTTCTTCTGGATATAGATTAAATCCATTTTTCTCCATTATCTCTTTAGTAAGTGGAATTGGCTCAAGTTCATCGTCATAATATCGGCCTTTAATACCGGCAAGAGATGCATACATGCCATCGGAATTAGATAATCCTATTTCAGATACCATTGCAATACAAGGTTTAACATCGCATGCTAATTTACCACAACTAGGATTAGTTTTAACCCAGTCACCAATCATTAAATCTGTTGTTTTCATAATCGTTACCTCCTGTAAATGTTACCCATGTTAGCGTTGCAGTCGCCATCGACGTTCCCGCAGGTGATTGCGCCCATATTGGCATGGACGTCGCCTTCCACGTTGCCGTGAATCTCGATGTCGCCCTGCGTGGACTTGACGCGTTTGGCGTTGCCGGTGACGGTCAGTTTGTCGCAGTAGTCCACCTCAAGTCGCTCCACGTCGCCTTGGATCGTGATGTTGATTACTTTCTCGTCCTGGACTGCATCCAGCTCGGAGAGCGGTTTGCCATCAACGAGAATCTTACCGCCGTTGATGACCATTGTGCCGATGTGTTTGTTTGCGATGACGGAGCCACCAATCGTGATGGTCTTGCCGTTCTTGATGATAATTGCCATAATTCTATAATTCAAAATAGGTTTGCAAAAAGTTTACTACCAGCCGTGCCGCCTTCCGATCAATGGCGACATCAACCACATCCCATTTTCCTCCTGCTGTGTCATCCGTTGCCCGTAGCAAGATCGCGTAGCCTTCGTCGGCGTTGTGTGATGCATAGAACTCTACTCGGGACTCTACAGCGCCATCCTTTGTAGTAATGGTCAACTTCGAGCCAACTTCCACTAAATCCAAATCTATCATAATTACTCCTCCTGTTTCCAATTCTTTTTGATATACCATTCGGCGGCTTTCATCGCTTCGGCTTTTGTGTTCCATTTCTGATTGCCTTGCTCGTCCGTAACATCAAGACTTCCTATCTTGGCGTAGTAATGAGAGCCGCCGGGCCATACAAGGAATCTCACATCTTTCATTTCTGGTTTTTCTTCATCTGGAAATGTGAGCGCGTCCTTTTCTACGGTCTCTACGATTTCTGCTATGCGTTCATCAAGCAGTAATACCTGCATGTCTTGATTGAGGAATATCTCGCGTTTGCCAAAGTCCTTTAGACGCGAACTGAAGGCTTTATTTTCTACGCTAATAAGAGCCGTACGCAAGTCAGAACCAGTAGCATACATAAAGGCTTCTACCGCAATCTCGAAATTATTGCGGAAGTGTCCGTTAACGGTTTTTAACACCTTACGTACCATGATATTCGTACCCTCTTTGATTATCGCCGCTGGGTACTTATACCAATGCTCGATTACTTGCAACTCGTCTTTCGGACGAAAGTACCAGTAGGATTTCCCGTCCATCTTGGACTTGATTTTTACAAATGTGTATGTCATAACTATGCTTCCTTTCCGTATTTAGATAAGTTAGCCGGAGCGATGAAGTACTTAGCGAACTTCTTCTTGCCTTCCGACAGAATCATTTCGATCGGTAGTCCTTCGTTACGTAGATCCCAGATGCGTGCTCCAAGCCGCATGCAGCCGAAGCGGTTGAGTGCATCAATAGGCGTGATAACTTCTCCTTTAAGGAGCGCTGCTTTGATAGCAGCCGTTTGGGTTGTGATTTCCATAATCAGTTTCCTCCATAAATTTTACACAGGACAAACAGTCCTAATAACACAATTGCTATAATGTCCATATTAGTCTCTCCTTTGTTTTATATCAAGTCCGGAGCCACACTTCTTGGCGTACTTGCCACCACCTCTTCGCTTACCATCAGGATGGTAGAGGAATGGAAATTCAAAACCTTTCACAAATAACTTGTGAAGTCCACTGTAAGGGATGTAGCATAAGTACACCGCCAAGTCACCGTCGTTCGTCTTAAACACGGTGCCGAATGTTGCATTGTCAAAAATTCCGGTCATGATATTAAGTTTTCATCTACAAATAAAACATCTCCGTATAAGTCCATTCCGAAGCGAGCGGACGCTTTTACGTTCTTTACCTTCTGTCTTGTACGATTTGTTGATTCCCAGTCGTATGTTACAATAGCGTAGGCAGGTGGTCCGTCCTGTATTACCTTAATTGAGAACCACTCGTTTTCTGATAAGCCAAGTACTTCTTTGAGCGCCGGCGTAGATAGTGGCTCATGCGGAAGGTATAACACCTGACCGTCTATTTTATATACACACTCGGCAGTCTTCTTGAACTCCTCAATGTCGTTCGGCATTATCTCGTAATCGCGAAGAACACATAAACCTCCGAGGTAGATAGACACGTTTATCAACTGTCTTTCTCCCGAGCGTATGCCCGACTCGCGATGTGTGAAGTTATCTACTCGGATGAACTCGTACCTATTGTCAGGTTCGTTGATCTCTTGTCTTACTCTCTTCTCTCTTTGGGTGCGGAAGAGTATCTGAAACTCGCCGTTCTTATATACGGAAACCGTGAACATCTTCATGCTTAGTCCTCCTTCACTTTGATCCACATCCGTAAACGCCCGTCCCTCATGCGGCTGATAGTAACGATGTCGTCGAACTTAACTACCATCTTTCCCATGTAAAGCAGTGAGAACTTGTTTTCAATCAACACCTCACGATTGTCAAAGTTTACCTCCGTGATTGTGCCACTGAATATGTCGTTGTTTTCTTTGCGTTTGTCCGAATCAACGACGTTTACGAAACTGTTAATGCCTTCATCGAATGTAATCGTGCGGCTGAATAGTCTTTTAAAAAATGATTTCATTGTTTTAGTTGTTTAGAATGTTAATAATCCTTGTGCTTTCATCTCCTCGATGATTGCGTTCTCAATACGTTTGTCTGCTTCCTCAACAGGTAGCGAGTCGTACAGATGAATGTTCTTCTTCTGTACTTGGTAGCGTATCTCCGCTACTTTCTTCTCGCGCTCTAACTCTTCTTTGGTCTTGCCGCGGAAGGATGCAAGCAGTTCGTTATAGTCGATAGGCTGACCGTCCTCGTCCGTTATCTCTAACGGAATGCCGCGTCCGTCCTTCACGCTGACGTGCTTCTGATACTCCATCTCTTCAAGTTGGACGTAGTAGTCATTGACAAACTGGTCGTACCACATGAGTAACTTCGTACCGTCCATCTTGTTGTAGTGGAACCCATATGTACCACGCTTAGCCTCGTAGAAGAACGATTTGATAGCATCTACCGGAATGTGCGGGTGGTTGTCTATCATCATCTGCGCTATCTCGTAGGTCGTCTCTTCCGACATCGTGCAACCGATGAAGTTCAGAAGCTTACCTATCTCTAACGATATGCAGAGCGACAGAGCGTCCCGATCTACTTGGTTCAGCTGTGGCGCCTCCGAGTGTATCAGGTCATCTACCTTCTTTACCGGCAACACTGCGAACTGCTTAGAGAACTCCGCCTGTATTGGGGAAATGCTTTGCGAGTTCTTGGAAGCGGTTGACTGGCTGTTGAGTTTTAGTACTGATGTTTCCATAATTGTTTTGTTGTTTAGGCATACAATATCCCATCCAACCTCCGGAGATAGTGTAGTCAACTATCTGCTGTGCCGTCCAAGGATCGTTGTTCGCCATGTTTAACAATCTACGATAATTCTCTTCGAGAGTCATTTGAGTTTTGTACATCTCTTTTCGTTCTTCTTTGTACCGAAGCCACTTCTTAAAAGTTTCCTCGAACTGAACATTAACAAACGACAAATCAAATTCTTTCTTAGAGTTCTTTCTTGAAGAAGATATATTATTCGATGTACTATTTATAGTACGAGAAGAATTATCTTCTATACTATCATCTATACTATCTTCTATATTATTATGTGTAGTGCTTTCCACTACACCACCCGTAGTGTTTTCCACCATACCCCCATTGTGGTTTTCACTACGGGGTAGTGGTTTTACCCGATACCTACAGAACTTTACGTTGTTCACATAATAGTCTTCTTTTTCAATAGCGCCGGACTCTACGAGTCTGTTGATAATAATACTGACTCTACTCTTATCGGAGACACCTATCCAGTCACAGACATATTGCAGGCTCAGTTCTTTCCAGCCGAAGTTGTCATGAGTAAAGCCATGAATAATTCCGTACACTAATAAGTCGTTTCCTTTAAGGTTGTAGTCTAACCTTGCTCTCGCAGGGATGACGATGTAATTATCGTCTTTAATTTTCACACTCATAACTTTAAGTATTTATTACAGATCTCAGGATAATACCTGTTGATGTACTCTGCGGCGTTGAAGTTAGCGTCTTCTTTTCTTTGTAGAATAATATGATATTGCATAAAACTCAACCTATCCATATCGCGTCGAACATCGCAGAGTGCTTTCACTGAATCTATTATTCCGCTTTCAATATGGGATAAGCTCTTCGCCAAGAAGTTATTGCACTTATCCTCGCATATGTGATACAACATATGATACTTATTGTGCAATCGTTTAGGGATTAACAATAAGTTATGCAGCTCGTTATTGCTATGGTTGTGGTCTATGTGATGTACACATAATAGCTTTGAGTCCCACGTAACTCCGAGAGCATTACGCAGTATATTTACATAACCATCGTCGCCTTTTCTCTTGCGCCTTTTTCTTTGAGGTGTGTTGTAAACTTCAATTGAACGTACAGAGTTGACAAAGCTCTCATTGAGATAACCGCAGCTGATAAGTTCATTCAATGCTGCTTTGTTATCATTAAAGAACTTGTCACTAAAAGTTTCGTCATCGGAAGCTACAAGAGTTGCAAATACTCCACGCGCAGACATGCTTAATCTGCTGTCAAGAATAGCCGTCCTATCGAACGGTATCATGTTTTTATTACTATAAATTCTTCCCATAACTACTTCAAATCTAATGTATCAAAAGGATAGAGTGAGAAGAGCATGTTGCGTCTCTCGCCCTGAGTGAAGATGAGCTTAGCGTTGCGCAGCACATTGAGCGAGCAGCCTACTGACTGTTGCGAGTAGTGAACGCGCTTGGCTATCTCTTTCTGACTGATGTGTATAGGTATCAGCGGCTCATGTCTCAGCACATCGAAGAGTGCTGCGTACACCAACAGGTCAGCCTGCTGCAAACCCATCTCTAACATCCAATCATATACAGGTATGACCGATGCTTGGAGTGTCTGCTTGATACGATCCGTAACACCTTCTGTATTTATTTGTTGTGGATATTTCATTTGGTTGTTAATAGTTTTGTGGAGGCATTGATGTTATCGCCGCCTCCGGTTAAACACTTACTCGTAACTTTCTCTTACCTGCCTGATAATATCAGAGCCATATGAATTAGCCGTGAGATTTAGGAAATACTCGATGGTGTATTTCTCATCCATCTTCACTCCTTGGGCTTTGCAGAACTCATCCCTGCCCATCGTGCATGAGCCTGTAAGGATATGATGCCAATCGTACAACTCCTTGCCGGTTGCCTTCGTTCCGAGGGTCGGATATTGCTTCTTGAACTCCGCTATACGCTCTTCCAACGGACGTGCATACATGTCCTTGGCAGTAGCGTCACGCATGGCATCATATGCTGTTTCGCCGTGAGCGAACGAGTTGCCGACCTTGGCTATATAGCAGTCTTTGAGCGTGAGGTCATCACGTAAGATAGCACCGCGAGCGATGTTACCACGGATGCTGTATATAAGCGTATGCGTGTCATCTATACGATAGACCTTGTGTCCGTTGAAGATTTCTACGCCATAGCCATAGCCATAGCCAGAGCCAGAGCCATCGCCAGAGCCAGAGCCATAGCCATAGCCAGAGCCAGAGCCATCGCCATAGCCATAGCCAGAGCCAGAGCCATCGCCATCGCCAGAGCCAGAGCCATAGCCATAGCCATAGCCAGAGCCAGAGCCATCGCCATCGCCAGAGCCATAGCCATCGCCAGAGCCAGAGCCATAGCCATAGCCTATAGTCAAGAAGCGTTTAATCTTCTCTTCTAACGTTGCCATACTACAACCTCCTCGATACATTTAGCGGCTTCAAGTGAGCAAGGAAGAACCTCGATGACGCCGGAGATTTGCATACTCGGTACGATTTGTGTGAACTTGCAGGCACCCGGATTCTTGACACCTTCGTTTGCCATCTGAGATAGCGATGCGGCGCCGGACCAATACCATATGCGGCGGCAGTCATGCAGTTCTACTACTCCGTTTGCTTTGTCGTGCTCTGCGAGAGTGCCGAAGAAGACTCCGGCGTGGTCAGCACGAATGATAACTTTCTTTCCTGTGTAATCAGTCATAATGTTTTTTATTTAATAGGTTAAACACTTAGAACGGCAGATCTCCTGTCTCTTCACTCTGCATGGGCACTTGTTCTTGTGCCGGCTGATCGTCAGGTCGAATGACGTTAGCCTGCTGCGGCTTGTTGCTGATCTCTTCGTATGGCTTGCCATAGCTGACATTCGTGAAGCCGTAGTCGTTGGTTTCAAGGTAGCATGCGAGATCTACTTCTTCTCCTACGATGTGGTTGGAGTGGAAGATAAACTCGGGGTTGCTCTTGTTTGGATCGAGCTTGCCAAAATCATCCACATGGACTTTGGTGTTGTACTCTTCCTTGTTATACGTGTTGTCGCGAATAACATACGTCTTTTTCTGCCACGGCTTTTGTGAGGTTTTGCCGACACCCTCTTGCATAATGATGTCCTCAATGACACCTTTGATTCTTACTAACATACTCTTAATATTTTTCGATTGTCCAACTTTCGTAGTCGTTACAGCCATCATAGTCTGTATCTCTACGCTTATTTTTAACTTTCGGGATAATGCAGCTACCACCGAATTGCTTCATATTCACACCTTTCATTTACTTGAATTTGATTGTTACGTTTCCGTTTACTTTGGTTTCTGTGTAGCACTTTGGGGCGTTCTCCGTTATCCATTCCTGCACCGGAAGACCAACCGCCATCTCTTGCAGCATGTCTAACTTGAACGTCTTGCGCACAGAGTCCTTGCTGCGAGTGATAGTCACGCTATCGTTCTCCCACTTGCTCGCAAACTCGGCATCCATCATCTCTTTGAGACGTGCTTTGATGTCTGCCTGTATCTGCTTGTTGTAGTCAACACTCGCTTGTAACTCAATGAGCGCCATCTCAGCCTGCTTGTATTGTTCGAGCAGTTCTGTTGTGTCGTCGCTCAGTCTGTGCAGCGGGTTGTCGAACACAAGGTCATTGTTGATGAACGCATTGAGTAGCGATACCACATACTCATTTGGCAGACGCTCTATCTCTACAAGTTTGGCATTGCCGTTCTTCGGTAGATGGATAGCATATAACTTGTTTACGTTCATGCCTGTCTGTGCCTCAAACAGATAAGCCTCGATAGACAACTGCCATTGCAGATACTCTGGGTACAGAACGCTTGTGGTCTTGTGATCTACAAGTACAATGTTCTTGCCTTGCGTGAACACTCCGTCAATACAGGTAGCCACATAAACGTTATCGCTCACGAGATACTCGCCTGCTACCGGTTTGAGTTTGTTCTCCTTGATGATAGCCATGGCATCGTGTAACTCTTTGTCGAAAGCGAAGCCGTCGAACAGCGGCATCCCTTTGAACAGCGTTTCGTCGATAGCCTTGTGTATCATATGACCGCGCTCTCGTGCAGCCTCCATGACACTACTGCTTACTCCGTCATACATTGACGGGAACAGATACTTATGGATAATAGATGTGATGCCACTCAGTTGTGTGCCATCGAATAATGTGTAGGTGTGTGCCTCCTCATTGAAGGTCACAGCATGATTGATAGGTAACTTTTTCATATTAGTCCGGGAGATTTGCTGCGAGCTGTGTCGCATAGTTAACTAATTCTTTGTTAGCAACCCAATGGTTGTCGGTCAGCATGGCTCTCAACTCAGCCTTGGTTTTGGCAGTGGCGAGCTTCTTTTGTTCAGGCGTGGTGGCTTCGGGAACTGGAGCAGAAGCAACCGGCTTGTCGGCTGGTTTTGCAGCAGGCTTAGTTGCTTGTACCTTACCATTCTTCGACCATGAGAAACGAACCTTGTTGCTGTCCATCACTACGAGCTTGGTTATCTGTCCGTTCTCCACGATCATCTCGCTGACATGCAAACCATAGATGCGCTTGTACTTACCTTCATTACCCTCGAAGGCAATCTTGATCTGCGGCGCCGTGTAGAGTTCACGACCAATGCCCCAGTTGAAGCATGCGCGCTTGAATGAGTCAGACGCAAGCCCCTTCTCTGCTTCGGTATTACTCTCCGTGCCGGTGTCTTCCTTGCTTACCCACTCCTTCTTTGTATAGTCCCACACGGAGACAACACAGTTGGCATTCTCGCGCTTATGCTCACGCTTCCAATCAAGAGGACCAACAACCTCATCGAGGATGTTCATGTCGCAACGAGCGTCCTTGTAGAGCAGGAATGTTGCTGCCTCCGGCACGTTCTTGTCATTGTTAAATACTTGCTGCACGCGGAGTTCAACTTCGTCCGCACGCAACGCTCTGAAATTTAATTTTTCCATAACTGTTAATTAGTTAAAAAGGGTTAATACTTCGGAAAGTTTATACTTGCTACGACCACCATCCATACGATGTGGTGTAAGTTTGCCTGCTTCAATCATCCGGTCCACTTTCCCACGACCGAACTTCTTACTTAACTCAGCCCTGCTGAGCATGTCACGCACAGGTACTCCACTTAACTGCATAGCCTGTACTGCGCCAAGCGCACTCGCTTGTTCAAGCAGAGATTGCAGTTTGTCCTGAGTCAACCGAACGTAAACAATTTCATTTTTTTCTGCCATTTGTTTGGTGATTTGATTTATTTGTAGTATCTTTGCAGCGTAATAATACTTCGTATTATTATTACACCACAAAGGTATTACAAGTGATCGGATTGTGCAAATATTTTTGGTATTTTTTCGTAAAATTTTTATGTTATAAAACATATTTTTATGATACTAACTTCACATGAAATGTTGCTGTACTTATCGTACAATGACGGGGTTGCAGAGACTCTTCATCTGACCCCATCTCGCTTGCGTCTGTTGCGCCACAGAATAGCACGGCGTAACGTGTCCGAGGAATATATAATCGACTCACTACAACGGCTTGGTTGCCGGTGTATAAGACCACGTGTTGTCCTGCCATGCATAGTGCAGGACAAGAACGGACGTAAGTTCGATGAGTACTCATTCGTGAAGTTATTTCTCACCCGTGAGTTAGCCGAGAAGTACAACGCAGACTACGATGCTACTATCGCAACTGTGAACAGAAACAATAGCATCAACCGCCCACTGTTCAAGCATCTGTTAAAGAGCCGTCGTGCGTGGATCATACTTGACAACTACGTTCTCGATTCCGTGTGGTCTTATGAACCTATCGAACTAACAATCACGGGAGAGAAGATTAAACAAATGCGCAGCATGTTGGCTGGCTCTGTTCCTTTCTCTGATAATCCTCGTGACATACTGACGTACCGGCGTGAGCATCCTGTGACGTGGAGTCCTGACCAGCTACATCCAATTGAATAGTGTGCTTGCCGTCAAACCACCATAAAATAGAACCACTTGCAACACATCTCTTGTCGGTGTAAACACGGATGTTACCGCCCATTGTTTTCGTAAGATTACGACTCCACTTATTGTAAGAAGATTCGAGTGCCTGCTTGATACTATCCTCACTGATACGTTTCACTCTGATGTCGAAGTAAACATCTGAATAGATGTCGCTTACTGATACTCTAAGTGTCTGCATACTTGTTAGATTTTGTCGGAGAAACCTCCGCAGGAAATGATAACGAAATCGCCACAATTGTTGCTGTCGCATAGAGCGCATAGGTCTTTCAATCCGTTGCAGTAGAAGAAGATAGCATCGTCCGGATCTACGTCTGCATCGTATTCATGCAAAGCGATTATCTCGGAGTATGCGGTCGTTCCATCATTGAAACGTACATCTACCTCAACGTAGTTTGGTAGCATCTTATACTCATCGCAATACTCAGCGAAGTCAATCTTGATTTGTTCTTTTAGAGTCATACTCTCTCCTTTCATTTACCACTCAGTGTAGTAATACTCGCAGTCCTCATCGATGTCTGCGTCTTTTGATAACTCCAAATACTTGTCTATGCCGAGACTTTTATCAAGGCACTTGTCGCTGCAATAGTAGTCGCCGTCGGCATACACTCCGAGTACCATAGGCATGCCGCATTGTGAGCATATACGCACATCGTCAATCTCGAAGAAATCAACTACGTCTTCCCAAGTGTTGCCACCGGAACGAACATTGTCAACTATAACCTTTTCGAGTTGTTCTTTGCTGAACTGAGCACTAAAACGCGGCTCGATTCCTATGAACTGCATTAGCAATTCCTTTGTTACGGTGTGTAATAAGAACGCCTCTATCCTATCGAAAGCGTCATTATGATTGTCTTCCGCGGATGTCTGAATGATAATAGGTTTCATTTCTTCTTTCCTTTCTTTAGAGGTTTGTTGTAAGGTGTTACTTTGATGCCTGCTTCCACAAATAGTTTGGCAAGGGTTCGCCCTTCTTTCGTGGCGATATTGAACCGAGCGCTGACGATGTCCTCTCCCCATCCACCTTTGAAACAACGCCGTGCATGTTCCGCATCGTTGAAGAACGCATAGTCGAACCGATACATCTTCTCGCCTTTCTCATTCTTGTACTTATAGACGAAGGCGCATAAGCAGTTAGCCCATACGGAGTGCATGGTGTAGTACTCCCACCCGTCCGGAATGAGTTGATTGTTCTCGTCCTTGGCATAGTGTTCGCCGGACTCATCTACTTTGTACTTGCGTTGTCTGACCTTGTAGGTACCATAGACAATAGTTGAGTTGATTCTGATTGGCATAGTGTTTCCTTTCTGTTAGTGGATTAAACTTATGCGGTCTAACTCGCAGCCGGAGCCGTTGAAATACACCGCTTCATTCTTACGGAAGGTTATCTTATCGCCTTCTTTTGCGTATGGTAGCCAATCATTGACTATCCGATACATTGCTTGTTCTCCTATTTTCATGTCTGTACCTCCTATACAAATTCGATGAAACCTTGTGTGCAGATTAGACACGGGTCTGCCTGCTCATTGTCATAGAGTAGCGCAAACATTCCTTGGAACAGAGCGACCTTCACCTTTTGATAGCCGCCTTTCGGCTCTTTCTGCTTGTACCAGTCACTCAGTTCCTTCGCAAGTTTCACACGCTTGCCGCTTTCGTACGTCTCGTTCTCGATGAGATAGTACGAGCCATTCATAATATCGAACTTCATATTCTCTCCTTTCTTTTTGTTGCCCTCATTTCATTAAGGACTTTTTAAGATTGTTGAATGCCTCCCGCGAGATATAGATGTGTTGAATGTCTCCGCTGGAGAAGTAAACTGCGTATTCATCATCGCCAAATGGACCTATATGCTGGATATGACATGGATTTACAATGATTTCTTCTTCGCCCCTTTTCGCATGTTTGAATGGAATTGATATAAGATTCATAATGATTGTGGCGGTGTTTATCGTGTCGCCTGCACTTTAATTTGGTCGTTATAGTAGATGTCCCCATCATTTGCTTTTATCAATGGGCACTCACCCATGAAAGCGAGCATACACGTCCGCAAGTCTGTTCCGGGCGGGCAGCCGTTGGTGCATTGCTTACTCATAACCCAGTTCCTTTCTTTGTTGAGGTGTTAAACGCTCGTCCTCGAACTGAAAACGAGGGTCGCCTTCACATAGTTGTGGGCAGTTCTCCCATTGTTCTTCTGGGTCGAGTTCATTCAGCCATGTCTCCGGCGTCTGCCAATCGCACTCATCGAAGCACCGAGCTGTCATGTAATCAATGAACATTTCATAAATGTCGTCGTCTTTGATAATGTCATTGAGTTCGCCGCCGTCCCAATCATACACAGCGTGGCGCAGGTCTTCATATGTATAGCCGCGATCATCCATACATACGTGCCATTCGTTATGCTTACGCATCCATTCAAGCATCTCATCTGACACGTTCTCGTCAATAGCGACCTCATCATAGAAGCCGTACTCGTTTACGTAGCAGATACCTTGTTGGTCATCGAAGGATTGCTTGTCTTTGTAGCAGATTCCATTCCCAATAGGTGGGCATGAAGAACCTACATAGTACACATCGTTTCCGTTGTCCCACGACACAATCATTCCGGATGTGTCGGCTTTGATAATTTGTGGTTTCATAGGCTAATAGTTTTCGTGAGTTATCTCATCGAGAGTTTCGATGATGTCGTTAATCTCGTCAATGGAGTCGGTTAGTCCGGCTACGTCGTAGAGTAACTCCGCCAGTTTCTTGTAGGCTCTTGCGCCTGCCGATGTGAACTCTCCGTCCTTCTTTCGGAACACCCTCTTCACTCCGAAGTGTTCCTGTAATAGTTGCTCTAATGGTTTCATACTACTCTCTGATTGATAATTCGTTCAACATACCAAGCGTGCCAGGAATAACCTCGCGGACATCTTCGTCCTCGTCCTTCCTCGGCACATCCATATCCTCGCACGCTGTTTTCATGGCGGTCCAATAGTCAATCTCGTCCAATATATAGTCTGCCATCTTGCTTGCGATGTTCTCCATGTCCTCATCAGACAAGCCGCTCACATCCCAGCCTTTGTTTGCCAAGTCGTCCCTATTCACATAGGCACACGGCACCTGTTGTGACATCACAGGCACCTCGTGAATGGTAATCTCAATGCTTTCACCACAGGACGTGTCTTGCGCACACCAACCGCCGCCGATTGTGAACTCTTCCTTGTAGAAGTCCTCGCCATTCACGCAGTCCTTCGCCCAATGGTTCGACTTGACCTCGTTCACGTGTTCACGGATGTATTCTTCTGCCTTTTGGTGGTTGTCGAACACTCCACCAAGCGGATAGGCTTGTGTGTTTTCTTCATCGTACACACTTACGATAATGATATACTTTTTCATACGTACTGATAGTCTTTAAATTGTTCATTCCATACCATTGTGTCCTTGCCGACCTCTTGCAGGTTGTCAAGGAGTTCTTTGTTTGGAGCCTTCTCACGGGCATACTCAATAGCCTGCTGCCTGTTCTCAGCCGTGACATCTACATCGGAATAGGTCTCGAAGTATAGTCTTACTCTGTACTTTTTCATACTTATTCCTCCTCGAATATTGCATCTTCGCCTTGGTGAACATAATAGTCCGATAGGTCGAACGGACTGATGAAACGCAATGGGCATGAATTGTTCCATGTATCCGGCAACATCCCGATCGGATAGACCGTGTAGCCCATCTCTTGTGATTCGCGCACTTCTTGCAGGTTCTTGCACACATACATCTTGTGGCAACCCTCGTAGGCAAAATACTCACCTACCACTTCTCTACCGTTGATTTTCATAACTCATTTGGTTTTATTGGTACTTCATCAAATCTATCGCAATTGCGTAGTTGCAATGCCAATTCTCTGTCACCAACACATTGTCCGTGATGGTTGGCGAAACATTTTAGTTGCAAACACAACATAACAATTCGGTTTTTAATGTTGATACAATCGTCCGTCCTCGGTGAACTCGAAGTCCTGTCCCTCAATCCATTCCTCGACAGCATCGTCGTCGTAGTAATCCAGGCAGGTGTCGTAGATCTTCTCGCAGAATTGTACAATCATCCATGCTACATTCGATTCGTAACACCTGCGCTCTTCGTACACATAGGACTTGACTATATCAAGCATCGTTCGGTCGCACCAAAGGTCTTCTTTGAACTGCTTGATATAGACCTTGCGGAACTCCTCGAACTCGTCCTTGTCGGACAGGTCGTAATGCACCTCTCCTCTGCGGAAAGCGTTGTTCACGTAGAAACCCTGCGAACTCTCGTTGATGTCGCAGCTCACACCAGCCGTTTCCTCGACCGTCTTAATCGTTGCACGGGCATCATCCCACGTCCAGTCGGCGTTGGCACAGTAGCACCGTTCACGCAGCAACTTGACAGCCGTTTGTTTTGCCTCTTGGTTCAGTTCTCCGAACTCATAGAGCGTTGTCTCGATTGTTCTCATAATTACAATTCTTCTATGCTCCAGGTGTTGCCCAGATAGGTTATACCTCCGTGAGAGCCGCTATCCTCGATAGCCGTTGCCACCTCACGCAATTCAGCCGCGATGTCGCACTCATTCCATGCGTCATCGTCGATGTTAATGATTACTTGTCGTGCCATAGTTATGCAGCAATTAGTTCGTTATACAGCATTTGCACATTCCACAGCGGGATGACATGGCATCCCACTTGCACATAGTCCTTGCAGTTACCCACCACTGTGTAGCCGTCGCAGTTCTCGCCCAAGATATTCTGCTTGTTCTTCCACATGGTCAGCAGTCGCTTGACGGTCGGAATAGTCGCAATACAGCCACGTGATGTGTCGATTTGGTCGTGCTCTCTGTCCACGTACACATAACTTGCGTATCGTGTTCCGGTCTGCGTCTCAAACTGCACGTCCCGGAGTTGCTCGTACATTTCATGCAACTGATTGAGCACTTCGGGTGAGGCATCCAGCCGCCACGGGTAGAGAATATTATACAAGAGAACAGAGTCGATTGCTTTCTTTGCGTTGTACGCTTGGATAGCCGCAAGTGCTTTCTTCGTCCGGATGGTTCGCTTGCGTTTCTCCGCTGCTTCTTTCAGTTTGCGTTGCCGTTCACGCTCCTTGGCGATGGCGAGTTGTTCATCCAACGCCACATTGAAACCCTCTTTGGCTTGTGCGATGGCTTCCTTGCGCGACATCGTTTTGTTATCAATCGCAAGGCACAGACGCTCCCAACAAGCCACCATGCCGGTATTACGCAGCGGCAGCAACTCGTCCAAACCACCTACTCGTTCTTGGTAGTTGTCGAACATGTGCAGCAGATTGAACAATGTCGTACGCTCTTTCGCTTGCAGAAAGTCCTCCGGCTTGTAGCCGTTTTGGTAGAATCGGTCATCGTCCATCTCTACCTTTTGGTACGGCTCTAACTTATTTCGGAAGATATACACCATATCGGCTATCTCGCAGTTAGGAACGAATACGACCGGATATGGACTCGCTCCCCAGATGTAACTCAGGTGCTTGGCGGTAGTGTGTGTATAGTTATAATCGCTCACCAGCGTGACCGGATTGCCGTTGCGGTCGTTCACTACCCGTGCGATCGTGGTTGAATACGATATGAAGTGCAGTCCTCCATAGTTGCTGAATTTAAGCGGACAGCCTGCATACTCTCCGCGTCCATCGGGATTATAAAATCCACTATGTGCCAATAATTGTGCGTTCATATTATTCCTCCTCGGTTAGTTTGTTGTACAATTCATAATAACTGCCCCACATTCGTTGGCAGGCAGCATGGGCTTGTGCGCAGCCGTTCCACGCCTTGTTCGCTTTCTTATATTCCTCGATTCGTTCGTACCCCAATTCGGCGCAGAAGTCCTCGAAGTTACGCGCATTGTCGAAAGATGATGCGTCCATGAGACGGCACTCCAGAGCGTTGCGCAGACCTTGTTCGTCCAACTCTTGCACGTTGTTCCGGTAGTCCATAATACTCCCGTAGTACGTGAAAGTCTGACGCTGACCGTTCGACACAACGGTCACTCTGAACTTCGGGTGCTTATCGAATACTCGTTCGTCGGCATCCCAATTAAAGAAGCCCAGGAAAGTCGCGGAGATACTAATCTTCACTCCGTTCAATTCGATAGTCGTTTTCATTCTTCATCCTCCTCGTTTTCTAAATCTTCACGATAGTCCTTGAAACTATCAATAATCTCGTCATCGTCCATGTCGTCCGTCCATTCTTCCTCGATGAACTTGTCAAACATGGCTTTCAGTTCGTCGGACGCAAGCGGATATTCTTTGTTTAGGACATCGCGTGCATGGTCCTCGTCTGTTTCTCCAGCGTGATCCCGTTCAAGGTGTTCCCAATTCTTGTAGCCAAGACATTCGGCGATCCAATCCCGCTCGAACCACAATATGTCGTTCACTTGCGTTTCGTCCATGCCGTCAGGATATAACTCCTCCAACTGGGATTCGAGTTGTTCACACTCGCTGCTCGTCAGTTCGTTCAGCGTATCTTTTCCGCCACTCCAAGCCTCAAAGTTTTCAAGTCTCACCTCTTTCGTGATTTTCATAACTATTCTCCTTTCATTAAAAGTCAAAGAAATAATAATGTCCATCCACATAGACATTCCATGTTTTGCCTTGCCGGATGAACCAACCTCCATCGAACCTGTCGAAATGCTTGTTCTGTACAAGTTGCTTTTCGTCATCATACAGACCCATTTCGACAGCATCAATTGTACTGCTCATTTCGCCGGATAACTCACTACACAAGGCATAGTTCTTCTCGTTTGCGAACTGTATCGGCTGCTCATTCCATTTTGGGAAATCGTGCTTGCGCACATACTCCACCAATCGGTCAACGCGGAAATCTCCCGTAATCCGACACTCGGTCTTCGGGATGATAATTGTTTGTTCTGGTATCATACTACTCACTCCTTTCCTGCTATTAAACCGCATACAACGGCTACGATTAAACACACTACAAGCGCTATCGTTTGCGCTGCAAAATTACATTCGGGACAGTCAAAGCCAGTCATACACAGGAGCGCACCGAACGCTCCTATGTACCCGATGAACCTAACCGCTTTCATAGCGCCAACACTTTGGTTATCTTCTCACTCCCGTCCTCATACGTAGTGAGCACGACAAACGCCTGAGCACCTGCTTGCAGAGCATCGTAGGTGTCCCTGCTGATAGCCACTTTCTTCTCCACTTTCTTCTCCCCGTCCATCACATACAGGACAGCCTTGCGTGACACACGTGTCTCTCCGAGCGGAGTGACCTTTTGCGTGGCTTCTACGCGCACACCCTTGTCCCATGCGATCGTGTCGCGCTCGACCACTTGCAGTTTCTCTGCGTTCATACACATGGCAGCGCACAGCAGCGCCACCGATAGCAAAATCTTTTTCATAACTGATGAATTTTGAGTTGTTAATTACAAGCGCCAGTTACCCTTCGCAACCTCGCGCATATCTATGTAGCATTCGACATAGTCGAACCCTATCCAATCTTCTAATACTTCTATCATAGCACCAACTAATTTAATCCCCGTACTCCTCTATGAACGCACAAAGGTTATACAAGGTTGCGTTTTGCAAAACTTCACCGCCGAACACGTACAACCATTCGTCGCTTTCGAGTAACTCCTCATCCGTGCTATCACACCCGAATATATCCTCGATTATACACAGGTGCGCACCATTGTCGAATACGGCAACCGCACCAACCCTAAACTCCCTCGTGACGTCTGTATCATAGTCGAATGCATACCCATAAATATTATCGTGCGTTAGATTGAAATTGTATGTACGGACTAATCCGCCCTGCTTACGCACATAATCCACGAGTGCATTATTCATCCGCTTGTTTAGAGCGATAACATCATCTGATAATATTGTTAATTTGCTCATACTTTGCCCCCTCCTTTGGGCTTAAAAAAGTTACAATTTTGGCATTGCTATTCGTGCGGTTGATACATCCACACGTTGAAAGCGGTAGCCAACCCAATGACTACCGCCCAAATATACTTTCGGCTGATACATATGCCGCGGTTTACCTGCACCACAAGGACATCGTTCTTTGGGTTCGGTTATTATCCTCTACACCGAAAGGTACTAATTGAGCGTGCAGTTGGGATAGCAGGTCTGCACTAACCTGCGCCTTCATTTGTTCAGGCGTTGTGAACACAGGCGAACCAAATCGCCTGTGCCCAGCGAGGTATTAACAATAAGTCTCTTCGATGATAGCCATTGCATTGAGGATGGCTTGTTTCACGTCCTTCGTGTAACCCCACGCGCTCTTCTTGCGCGGTACGAGTTCCACCTCTACACTCTTCGTGATGACCTTGCCCTCAGAGTCGCGCAGGTTGATAGTCTGCACGTAACCGCTCGGGTGCTTGAACTTAGTGGTCATCGGCTCCTCGGTCGTCGTCTTGATAGAGGTAGCGCAACCTTCCGGTTTCACGATGTCCGTGTCCACACTCAGTCGGTACTGCTTGATGGTCTTGCTCAGGCGATTACTGTCCGTGGCTTCTACGAAGTCGCACGCGATAGCCTTGTACGTACCATTGAGGATATAGTGTGGCATACAGAACGAGAACAATTCGAGGAAACGTGCGCGCTCAGGTGTGCGCTCCTCGCCTAAGATACTCTTGGCAGTTACTGCCGTGAGTGCGTCCTTACACAATGCCGACAATGTGGTATTCAAAACCTTGGTCAGCGCCTCTTGTTTCTCCTTGTTTGCAGTCCAAACCTTGTCAAAACTCTTGATGAACTCTTGTGTCATAATCTCGCAGACCCCCACACGTGAGCGGCTCTGCTGCTGCGTTAATGATTGATGATTGTTGATTGATACCTATAAGGGTATTATGCTATTTTTTCATCGACATATAAACCCGTGTCGCCCCACTTATCATCACAATAGTGGTACGCAAATTCTCTGTCGAGTTTGTCGAAATCAAGATTACTTGCACGACCTATGTGCCAAGCGTGTTCACGTTTGTCATCGCCCAACATAAACGGGCGCATAAGTTCCGCTAATTGTTCAAGCGGTAATTTAATTTTTGTACACATTTTTGTATATGTTTTTGTTATAGTGAGCACACCCTAAACCAATAGGATATGCCCTGTTTCTCCCGTTTTCCGTCTATACGTTTTGGGTGTGTCGCACCCCTGCAATTCCTTTCTTTGCAGCCTATACCCCTATTTGTCGCTTTGCGCTATTTCTACAATAGCCCGCACTTTTCACTTATAACTATTAGTTACTCAATACGCTTCTACATTGCATAGTTGTACGTCGCCCCTTTTACCCGCTTGGTACTACCCGCCCAGCCGCACAAAATATCTAAATTGTGCCGCCTCTCCTTTGGTATTCGCGTAGGGTGTGGGGTGTTTTGCCGCTTTCACTTTAGTTACTCGCACCGCTATTCAATAGCCACTAATACCTATAATTGATAAAAACGCAAAAACTAATTTCGCAGTCTAAATTGTACATATTCGGTCATTTCCAGCCTATACTCACGTACCGACATTCTCCGCACATATGCACAAAGTACTTGCAAAACTCTGTGTAGCAAAACACGTAATTGCGCCCAATCATAGCCCTCGCAGTCTATCTTTTACGATATACGGCTCATTGGCTTGCGCCCAAAATATCAAAGAAAATATCCATACTACAAAAGTACCGCTTACGTGTCTTAGGTTTCCGCAAGTACCTTTGTTGCTAATTAGTATTTCAATTATCATCCCCTTTCGGTTACAACCGCTGTTGTTGTTTTTGATGACACCACAAAGAAGCAGATATTTTTCTAAAACAAAAAACCTACCTACCCCCTGTATATGTGAATTAAAAGGAACGTATCTCTCGCATACAGAACTGCGCGTGGAGAGTGGCGCGCATGAGAAGAGCGTAAATTTTTTCTTGCAAATACTGAAAAGTGCTGATTTTCAATGAGATAGGGGGGGTATGACTCGTAGGCGTGCTCATAGGTATAGGGGTGGGTATTCATGTTTCACTTCGACAGAAATCTGAAAAAAGTATATACTACGTATATAGCGTGTAGGCGTACATATATGGGTGTTAGGTGTTGTGTGCGCGCATAAGTGCGGAGTATAAATAAGGAAGAGTGTGTGTACATACGTGTGCGTATGCGACGGGGGGGGGTATGGTTAGAAAACGGTATGTTTTAGGTATAGGAATGAGGTCAAAAAAATTTATGAAAAGGGTGTAGAAAATAGGTGTTAGAAAAAGTATATATTAGATATATAGGAAAATACTGATTATCAACGAGTTACGTTGAGAGAAAGTTCACTGGGAGTAAACTTAAAGTTTACTGGGAGTAAACTTTCGTCTCATTTTTTTGAATTTTCTTCTAAAAAAATTTGGTGGTTTGGATTACTTGTTATACCTTTGCGTTGTGAATGAAGAAAGCCCATATAGAGTGATAGCTCAGAGGACAAAGATGAGCACGAGGATGGTGGCGGTAGCGGGTAACCCGATAGAGGTGGTGAACAGATCTACGGGTGAGGTGATTGGAGCCACGCCGTATGTAGGTAGGAGGATGTTGCGGGACCGGAGTGATTTTGTGAAGTTATATGATCCGGAACAGTTGGTGGTGTTGAAGCCTTGTGAGTTGGTAGTGTTTATGTGCGCATTGGCAAGGTTATCGTTTGACGGGAAGTTTGTCTTCGATGAGGTAGTGTTTATGGAGAGGACCGGATACGCACGAGGCAATGTGTATAAAGGTTTGAGAGGTTTGATCAAGATGGACTATATAAGGAAAGATAAGAGAGGCAGCTACTGGGTTAATCCAAATATAGCATATAGAGGTAGTAGAGATGATTTATTAGTATGAAGCGCGAGATAGACATAAAGAAAGAGTCGTTCTCTTGTAGCCGCAGCATAGAAGAGTTGCAGCGTACAGTAGAGATGTGGATCGCTACATGCCCTAACGGCGAGTGGACGTTGAAGTTGGAGAAGAAGGTGCGTCAAAGAGGATTGAGTCAGAATGCCCTGTTGTGGGTCTGGATGGAAGTGTTGAGTAAGGAGTGGGCTGAGGCTACGGACGATCACTATACGAAGGAACAGTGGAAAGAGTTCTTTGCTCGGAAGTTCTTGCCTGTTACAGGACCAAATGGAGAGATAGTAGGTGGCAGTACGAGTGCATTAACGACTGAGCAAATGACTGATTTCCTGAATAAGATACAAGCGTACGTAGCGGCCGAATGGGGTATCACACTACTCGGTGCAGAAGATAGCATGTTTAACGAATGGAGAAGTCAGTATGAGTAGGACGTACGTGATAGAGATAGATGGAGAGATGAAGTACATCACTCTCACAGAAGAGAAGATAGAGTATATCATCCGTTCTTATCTGGAATATAGAATTAGCAAAAACTTACCGATATGAGCAGACACATACGAGTCCGGTTGTTCACTTTCGACAATCATCCGCCGCAGCACCTGTTGAACCATTACCAGATATGGGTTGGAGGACCTGTTAGAGGTAAGGGGCATTATGTGATGAAACCTAATTGCAAGGAAGAGGATGAGCGTATGCGCCTAATGTTCACATTAGAAGACTATACGTATAGCCAGATAAATGACATTATGAACTTTATATACAAGAAACTATGAGTAAAGAAGAATGGCAGGAAATACAAGAGCTGGCATATGATAATATAGAAGAGACTGCCGCAATGGCTGTCGGTAGAGAAGCGTTTAGAATAGCATTAGAAAAAATGAATTATATGAGTAAAGAAACTATTAAGCGCGACAAGAATGGTCGCTTCGCCAAGAAGGCAGGTAAGGTTGAGGTGGAAATGAACGTTGAACCGAAGCCTGAAAAGGACTTATCTGATTTGATCTGTGTCAGCCGTGGAGAGTACGAACAACTCAAACTGGAGCGTGATGCTTTCAAGGCTACCGCTGAGAAGGTAAGTAGTATGTACCTTAATAAGTGTGCGGGATGGGCAAACGAAAAAGTTGCATTGCTTGATGTCATCAGTACGGCATATATGCACATAGGTTGGTTCCGTAATAAACTTCCGTTCTTTACTAAGATCCGTAACCGGGACAAGATCATAGACATGGAGATGGAGATGGATCGGCTGATGTCAAAAGCAGAAGGTCTCGATAGAGAGTAAGATTATTCGCGCGGTGGAGCAGTGGTAGCTTGCCGGGGTTACAGCCCGGAGGTCGGCGGTTCGATCCCGCCCTGCGCAACTAACGGAGGTGCTACCGTAAAGAGCACGGCGATCTTTTTTTGAAAGGTTTTGTGCTCATGGCCTGAGTCACACAAAACTTTCGCGGTTAATGATAAATCACAAGCGCCATAATCCTGGGAAGGAGGAAGGTGCAGGAGATGGGAAGGCTCGATAAAATTGGGCGAGCGAGTGGACTTAGTTAGACGTAGCTGAGAGTGGATTGTCCCCAAGCAACGGGAGGTACGTTGCCCATCTACAACACACGTCGTGAGACGCTTGCAGGTTTTTGGATAATTTGCCCTGCGTCATAAATTTTTGTTCTGATGTTACAATTTTGGCATTGTAACGAAGAGACCAGCCTGTGAAGGTAGGTCTCTTTCTTTTTACTCCTCGGCTTCTTCTGTAGATGGTAGCCCACCGCCGATGATAGTCGCTTTACGTGTAGTTTCTTCGAGGATAAGACGCTGTCGCTCATCTTCGCCTATCGGACGCTCCTCAGGTGCCTTAGCGAAGCCATATGGGAGTATCTTGAGATAGGTCTCAATGAACATTTTGGTTGGTAATTTCTCTAACTCTTTCCAAAACCTATCCGCGTTTTCGATAAGCTTGCGTTGTATTTCCGCTCGCATAGAGTCGGAGTCCATCTTTCGTTGTAGGTTTGCCATAGAATATACAGGGTTGGTATTCTTCGAGCAGGTAAGAGGCCTGCCAAGCCTCCTCCCGGCTGTCGAACAGGTTATTTTCAATAGCGAGGCGCGGAATCCACCTGTTCTCAGACTTATCCGCGTACACTCGCCCGTTAATCGCAAGGAAATACTTCATGTTATTTCGCTTTTAGTTCGCCAAACATGCGGTCGAAACGCTTCTTCTCCAGATATTGCAGCCATTTCTGACTACGTTTGTTGCGTTCCTCTACCGTGATACCGTTATTCTCATTCCAACGGACTTGCGTATAGTACACACAGTCGCGCATAACGTCAAGATGCGTTGTGTTTTTCGGCATCATGCGCACTTTGAAGGTGCGAAGCTTGCCGTCGATGAGCTTACGCACGCGGCGAGCCTTCTTCATTTGCTTGATGTCGTCGTTGCAGATCCAAATCAGCTTGTCATGCGCGTTAGGAACGACGTAGAAACGCTTGTTCTTGGCCTTCTGCAACTGGTTTGCCATGAAGATGGCGAATCGGAGCCGCAGCTCATCACGTTTAAGCAGGTAAAATGCCTTCACATACGCCCAAATTTCTTTCAGCGTCTGGGCAAACGCCTTCATTTTCTCTTTCATACTACTATTTATTTATTATACTTCATCTAACATAGGATGTGGGATGTATGCGACAACATAACTGTCAATCTTTTGGGCGTAATCTGTTGCATATTTATGTATTTTAAATACTCTGCCAAGAGTCCCTTTCTGCCAATCGCCCGGAACGAAATATTTCCAATTATATTTCTTCGTTTTGTTCGTCATATTGTGCTTTCGTTAATTGTTTGTTTCTTAAATGTAACCGGTTTGGGCTTATGCTCGAACACGCGAGGTGCATTGAGGTAGTCATAGCAGACCCAAACGCCGATAGCGCGCGTGATATGCCGGTCATCGTGCTGTCCGTCCACGGCTCCGAGGCTTCCGTTGCTCTTGACTTCCATGAAATCATGCTCATCGCAGGCATCTACACAGGTCTCGATGTACATATTCTCACGGAGAACTTTCTTCTGGTGGTCGCAGACCATGCGCTTCGTTGCTTTGTTGGTATGGAAGCCCCACACAGGGTCAAAGCCCATCTTAATCTTCTCGGCCGGTGTTCGGCAGTAGAGATTATCGTAGTGGTATGCTATCTCATCGAGGATATAGTCGAAGTGATCACCTTCGGTCTGCTCTGTCTCCAGCGTATTAGACTCAATAACAAGCAATCCGTCGTCGTAAGCGTGCGCTATCTGCACCGCTTTCCACGCGAGAAGGTCGTGGTCTATGTGCCCACACCATTCGGCTACTACTATAGGCACCCCACCCCGCGTCATATCGAAACGATCGAGTACACAGATAACAGAACGGTCGCTATGGTCGGAACATCCACCAATATCCATCACGATAACATATCTGTCGTTGCATCTGTGCGTGGGATCGGTGTCCGGCATAAACCAAATCTTCAACGGACCGCCGCGTTCCTCCTTGAATACCACATCTTCCATCGCTTCTTCGCCGAAAGGTTTCTTGCCATATACATCTCCGACAAACATCGGGTCTTTGCAGTTTTTACGCAGACGCATCACATCATCTACCGGATAGAGACGGTGACCTGTGGATTGGAACGACTCTTCCCACGTGTTAGGACGCTCGGATTTCCAGCGCCATTGGTCGCGGAACTGCTTGCTCGCCTGACGATACCAGTTGATTCCTTCGAGTGTAGCGCCAAGCGAGAACATCCAACGTTCGTAATCACTCATCGACTCCACGAACTCAGCGTATTCCTTGATAGGAAGCGTATCACGGTCGAGCAGGAACCACGCGCGGAACAGCGGCGTATAGACGGATGTCTTATTGATAGCGTCCAACCACTCTCTGTGGAAGAAGTTTCCGACACCACGGGCTGTGGACTCATAGACGACGATAGTGTTAGCACGATAAGCCACACCACCGAGGATAGATTGTATCAACTGCTCCGGCTTGATACCCTGCGTTGTCTTATACAGACCTACCTCGGAGAAGTGAACGAGCGAGATGTTATCTCCGGCGATGTTATTCGGCTTCTCTGCCGATCCTATAGTGACACGCGAGCCGATACCTTTGATGATAGACGTCTTGTTACCTTTCTCGAATGGAGTAAGCGCAAGATTGTCACTCTTTCCAACCAACCAAGGCGGTAACTTAGACAGCATCTTGGAGTACATACCTCGGATGATACGCGAGGTGTTCTCCACGTGCGCCACGATACAGGAGTTAGTGCCCGGATGAACGAAGATCTGATCCCAACCATAGAACAACTGCGTGAATGTGGAGAAGCCTTGCTGACGGGACTTGTCGATGATAACACGTACCGGCTTGTTATATTTGAAGCCGTCGTAGAATATCTTCAAAAGGTCACGTTGCGAACGGTTCAGCACGAAAAGGACGTCCTTTGGGTTGTCCTCATTGCCATCTGCTATCCAAAAGTACTGCGATGCACAGAACTCAAAGTCATGCTTGCAGCGAGCTTTGATAACTTCCCGTTTGAGCAGTTCCCAGTTCTCTCTGTTCCACCGCAGTCCGAGCTGCCCGAGGTACTTATGCGCACTACCACCTACCTTAATGAGGTCGCGTATGACTGGTTCTTCCACACAGTCGAACGGTATCATATAGTGTTTCATGCCTAAATCAGGCACGTGAAACTCTATACGCTCACATGAGTTACAACCCTCGCCTGTGACGGGGTCGTACTTCGCTTTCCTCTCCTGAACACGACGGTTATTCTCTTTCAGAATATCAGTCGTTGATTGCTTCAAATCTGTTGTTGTACTGTTTACAGAGCTTCTTAAATATGATGAATAAAGCACCAAGGACGAACGCTACTATGTGTAGCGACACATTGGAGTTGCCTCGGATCAATTGTATTACTATCGCCAATGCCACATATATGTAACCTTGCAGTTGCCGTAACGTAGGCCGCAGCATGATGAGTTCTCCGAGTAGGAAGAACACGATGCCTGACGCACCTACCGTCGGTATTTCCTGCGCACAAAAGAGTGCTGCGAGGACAGAACCTACGTATGAAATGGTAAAAAAAGACCATCGGTTTGTTTCCCCGAAGCACTCTTCGTACACCTTATGTATAGGATTGAACATCAGTGCCAACGAGAGGGAGTTGATAATGAGGTGCAGCCAACTCGCGTGCGCGAGTTGGTATATGTACGCATTGCGCATGCACTCCACGCTCACGCCCATACATGTGCAGTCTGGCATGAACGCATACACGCAGAAACATATTATAATAAATACATATATCATAACCTGATTTTTCTTTTCTTCGACATGATATAGTAGTAACTCTTCCATGCGGAGTCGTCGCTGTAATAAAAAGAAGGAGCAGGCTGCTGTAGCACCTTTGCCATGATGTCTCTCTTGTTTACCATCTGGCCTGTCGCTGCCATCGTGCCTGCTATTTGTTCATATCGCGCGAATATCTCTGCGTACATCTGTCTCTTTGTCTTGCTGTGTACGCAACTGAGACCCTTCTCGTATAGGTTGTACTCCTTCACTGCGGTCTCCACATCTACATAGAAACGAGGAGCCGGCAGTGATGCCGCCAACTTACATATATCGCGTAGCTTATAACAGAGACCTTGTGCGTGAAAATGGCGCTGGATCTCATCGACCTTGTCGAGAAAATCCGCTTTCTTCTTGTTCAGTATTGCTGCACCTTTGAGACTTACAGAGCGTGTAGTTTTGTGTTTTCGGTGGCAAAAGTAATACAAGTAAATCAATTATGCAAATATTTTCGAACAAAAATTCAAAAAAATGCGGTTATGGTTCAATTCAACGCCTGTAAATATCGAGAAAATAGCAGTACTTTTGCAGCGGATTTCAGACAATATGTCTAATTTAATACACATACGCTATGGAAGAAGAGAACAAAAACAATGCTGCTGAGGCTACTCAGCAAACGGAAGAGGCTGCTGCTAAGGCTGCTGCTGCCGCTGCTGCGCAAGAGGGTACAGAAGGTGCTCCTGCTGGCGAAGGCGGAGAGCCGGCTGCTGAGTCTGCAACCGAACGGAAGCCGCGTGACTTATTCTATGAGCGTATTCGCACGAACATTCCGGAGGGAAAGTACGACGAGGACGAGGAGGAGTATTATCGCAATGCTCTGACTGTTATGGATGCTTACGAGAAGGACAGCAAGACGCTGAAAGACCTGACCGAGAAGCTGAACAAACGTCTTGGTGCAGACCCGCAGGAGGCAGAGGTGATGCTTGACTGGCTTGATGGCGTTGACATCCGTACAGCCATCACACGTCACATGGGCCCAGAAGCACTCTCTACTCCTGAGGAAGGTTCGGAAGAGTACGAGGCATGGAGTAAAGCAGGCGAGGCGCGCCGGAAAGAGTTGGCGGACATGGAGGCGAAAGTCAACGAGTACCGTACCAACGCAGAAGCAAGCGCAGCTGACCTTGACGCGCTCGCAACCGAGAACGGTTGGTCCGACGAGGAGAAGGCAGGAGTGGAAGAGTTTGTGAAAGGCATACTGGAGAAGGTTTACTCCGGTCGTCTTGACAAAGACTTCTACAACCTCATCCAACACGGACGTAACTATGAAGCCGACATCGAAGGTGCTCGTGAGCAAGGCCGCGTAGATGGTCGCAACGAGAAGATCGAGGTCGAGAAGAAACATCTTGCAGGAAGCGGTCTGCCTAATGGCGGAGTCGGTGGTAATGCAAGTGAGGAGGTAGATGCTCCTAAAGGAAACAAGACGGCAGACTGGTTGGCAGGTATGACCAAACGTCGCGTATAATTTTTCGTATTACTAACTAAAAACAAAAAGAAAAGCTATGAAGAAATTTTTCGAGAATTTCAGCATCATGGGTTTCGTAATGCTCATGTTGTGCGTAGTGCTCGGCGTTGGTGACGTATCGGGCGCAATCTGTGCCGACGCAGCTCCGTTGACTCCTTCGGGAACTGGCAATGCTGCTACGTCGGAAGTTAAAAATGTGCAGACGCATATTGATCCGTCTGCCGCAACTACTGCTGGTGGTCTCACCTCGCAGGAAGTGCGTGCTATCACACCTGACCTCATTGAGGACCCGGTCGATCAGAACATCGTTAAGATTCGCCCGTATGCGAACCCTATCGACACTATCCTCCGTTATGCAGGTGCAGAGCAAATCAACAACCTTGAGTTCGGTTGGTACTCCATCGGTACTCGTCCGGTATGGGACAAGACTACGGCTGCTGCTGTAATGGTTCCTGCTGCCAACAAGAAGAACGTCTATGGTACTGTTGCAGTATCTGACGCATCCCTCTTCGATGTAACCGACACCGTTAATGTAGCTATCTCCGGTGGTGAGTTGCAGTTATACATCTTCAAGAAAGATAGTACCAATGGTCTCTACTTCACTGTGGCAGAGGACCAGATGGTAGCAGGAACTGGAGATGATGCAGGCAAATACACTATCCCGGCATTCGGTGGTTCCGGCGCAAGCGCAGCTACCTTGTATATCATGGGCCGTGCTGCTGCTGAGAAAGACGTAACCTCTCCGTCGTTGAGCGTTCTTCCTGAGAAGAAAACCGGTTACTGCCAGATCTTCATGATGGAGATTGAGCAGAACACCTACGAGAAGATTGCTGACAAAGAGGTTAAGTTTGACCTGTCTGAGGTAGAGGAGAACGTACTGTTCGAGTATCGTCGTCGTATGGAAGGTACTTGGCTGCGCGGTCGTCAGAGCAAGATCTACGATCCGGAGAAAAAGACCTACGTATATCAGACTGCCGGTCTGTTGAGCCAAATCACCAAGACCCACACTCTGTATGCAGGTGCAACTGACGGTAACAAGGAGATCGTTGACCTCGCCAAGGCTGTCTTCAAAGGCAACAACGGTTCCAAGAAACGTTTCGCTATCTGCGGTTCTGACGCAATGGCTATGATCTCTAAACTGAACGGTGTAGAGCGCAAGCAGGATGCAGTACAGACCGAGGTAGTATTCGGTATCACTTGGAGCAAGATGGTAACGAACTTCGGTCAGATCGACATGGTTCTCCATGAGCAACTGGATGAGTACGGCCTGAGCGACAAGATGATTATCATTGATCCTGAGTTCCTCCGAATGAAGCGTGTACAAGGCTTCGAGCGTAATCAGGTAGATGGTAAGGCACATCTCATCACGAATGGTGACATCGTAGTATTCAGCGAGGCTGCTGGTCTTGCAGTTTACAACCCGGATGTTCACTGCATCGTAACTGTATCGCCGAACGCACAAGCGTAAGTAAAATCCGATTGTTGAACAAGTGCCGGGTGGGTGGAAGCCCGCTCGGCCATTTTTATTTTAAGAGATATGAAAAAGTTATACAAGAATAGGCGACCGTCAACCAACATCTTAGTGGCTGTTAATGGCACTGTAAAAAGCATTGAGTTTACACCGGACGTAATCTTCGACTGGGGTCTTCGTGGGTGCTCTTACATCACGGAAGACAAGGATATTCAGGCAGCTATCGAGCGCCATCCGTTCTTCTCGGACAAAGCACCTCAGTTAGACCGCATCTGGACAGACGACAAAGAGCCGGAGGTTAAGCCGGAAGTAGTAGAGAAACCGAGACGCACGGTACGTCGTGCTTCTGCAACGGAGGAGTAGTATGTTAGGAGAGGAGATAAAAAGAAAAGTGGTGGTCAAACTGGAGGAGTTCTCTCCTTATGCACCAGAAGCCGAAGATATAGTAGGTCCTCTGCTGTCAGGTCAGGATAAGTTAGATGAGATAAAGCCCATCTACAGCTATATCGAGGACACGCTTCCGCAGGCTGCTAACGAGATACTGCTCGTGGCTCCTCTCGACAAGATAGAGACGGAACGGGCAGACAGACGTTGTTGCGCACACCTCTACGAGAGTCATGTGACGGGAGATGTGTACACGATATGCCTGCCTGACGATTTTCTCCGCTTGCGTGCGCTGCGTCTGAACACATGGACGCAGACGGTCAATGTGGCAGAACATCCTGCTACGCCGAGAGCCAATGCGCAGGAGAACGAATGGACGATGGGTCTATTCACGAAGCCGGTAGTAGTGCTCGACGAGAGTAAGTTGTATTGCTACTCTGTGAAGCACGGCGAGGAATGTACGGTCAAGGAGTTCCGATATATACCGTTCTTTAGCGAGGCAGGAGAGTATAGTGAGAACATAGCCGAGTTGATAGCGCTTAACTGTGCAAAGAAGATCTACGAGATATTCCAGAACACAGAGGGTGTAAACGCTATGGCTAACGAGATTAAATCAGCGATGGAGGCGCTTGCATTATGATAGCACCAGCAAACAGAACAAAGTTTCTTAAACAGAAAAACCTCAAAGAGAAGTCCGTTACCAATAACAGAGACATGAAGCCGGAGGAGCGTTCGCGTAATATCGAACTCGTCTGGAAGTACCGTCGTCTGTGGGATGCTATGTCGGCTTTCCGTCAGCGTCGTAAGCGTAACAAAGAGTATTTCCACGGAAACCAATGGGGTGACAAAATAACGGACAAGAATGGTGAGAGCATAACGGAGGCGCAGAACATTATCAATCAAGGCAAGATACCTTTGAAGAACAACATGATCTCTTCGACGGTCACTTCTATCCTTGGTGTGTTTCGTCAGTCGTATGGCAAGCCGGAAGTGATTGCTCGTAACCTCGACAACCAACGTCTCGGCGAGATGCTGACCTGTATGGCCGAGTATATCTACCAAGTAGAGCGAACGAAGGAGTTGGATGCCAAGGACTTGCTGGAGTTTATCATCAGCGGTTTCTGTGCGCAGACGGTGGACTACCAATGGGACGACGAGAAAGGGCGTAACGAGGAGGTCTTTGTGAGTCACAATCCGTCCCGTATGTTCCTGAATATGGGCATTGAGGACCCGCGTGGCAGCGACATATCCACTATCGGTGTGCTGATGGATATGACTATCGACGAGGCCTGCCAACGCTTTGCTCATAACAAAGCCGATGCGAACAAGATACGTAACATCTACAAGCTCTGCACCAAGACATATCTGGAGTACACATACCGTCAGTTTGCAGAGCCGAAAGACAAATTCCTTGATTTCTTCGTTCCGTACGACCAGAAGATGTGCCGTGTCATTCAGGCATGGGAGAAAGAAGTAGAGGAGTCGTACCTCGTCCATGACAAGATGGAAGGTAAATGGTATGAGTTCCCTGTCTCCGAGAAGGCACAGATAGATGAGATGATCCGCCAGCGTGAGTTGGATATAGAGTATGAAGGGCTGGACTACGAGAGTTGTAAGATAGATGAGCCGGAGTACCACACCGCTACCTATTGGAAGGTGCGCTATCTGTCTCCGTTTGGCGACATCCTCTACGAGGCACGCTCTCCGTTCGCGCATAACAGCCACCCGTTCGTGGTTTGTATGGGGCACTTGATTGACGGAGAGATACACTCTTTCGTAGAGAACATCATAGACCAGCAACGGTACATCAACCGTCTTATTACGATGATCGACTTTATCATGGGAGCCTCAGCAAAGGGTGTGCTTGTCTTCCCGGAGAACGCTATCCCGAAAGGAATGAGCAAGGAAGAGATCTTGGAGGAGTGGACTTCATATAACGGTGTCATCTTCGCCAATCTCAAACCGGGTGTTCCTGTGCCGCAACAGATTAGTACTAATGCTACTAATATCGGAGCGAGCGAGATGCTGTATCTCCAGATGCAGATGATACGCGACGTGTCCGGCGTGCATGGTGCGCTGCAAGGCAAAGAGCCTAAGTCTAACACGGCTTCGTCTCTGTACGCACAAGAGGCACAGAACTCGCAGATCAATGTGCTTGACCTGTTGGAGTCGTTCACGGAGTTCCGTACTGCCCGAGACTACAAGGCTATGAAGATCGCTCCACAGTGTTACGACGAGCCGTTCTTTATCAACCTGTCTGGTCGTGAGTACGAGAAGGAAGCCCATTGGTGGAACCCGGAAGAGGCGGCTAAGACCGACATCTACGTGAATCTGTCCGAGAATAACAACTCCGCTGTCTATCGTATGCAACTCAACCAGATTATGATCAAGGCTATGGAGATGGGCTTGGTGGATTTCGAGACTGTCCTGCAATCTGGTATAGTGCCCAACGGCGAACGTATGCTTACTATCATCGAGCGTCGCAAGCAGCAACTACAGAAAGAACAAGCGGCAATGCAGGCGGCTCAGATGCAGGGTCAGGCGCAAGGTCAGGCAATGGCAGAAGCCGGAGCCAGCCAAGCGGAAGTGATGCAGGCCGGAGCCGATGCAGCTATCGCAGGATTGGAAGGGGCAGAGAACGCAGACCCGCGTGCTGTCGAACTTATCAATCAGGCGTTGGCGTGATAGCTATGGGGAGATTGGTTTCTCCTCATAGCACTTTTTCAAATCTTTGCGTATAATAATCGAGGTATAAGTTGTACCTTTGTAGCAAATTCAAAATGTTATGAGACCAAGATATGTTATCAACAAGGGTATTGCAAAGAACTTGATTGCCAAGAGTCGTCTTTTTGTAGTGGGAGAGGACTATACTGCTGTTCTTTACAATCCCAAAGATATGTCAGTTAAGATAGAAACATCTGGTACGTGCGTAGCTGCACCAGAAGGAGACGACAGGAACAAAATCGCCTTCTCTTTTACCGGCGAGCAGACCGACATGTTAAGAGTTGGCTACGCTACTATAGAGATTTATGACGATGCTCAGACGCTAATGGCATACAAAGACCAAGTGGCTATCATACGCAAGAACTCATTGCAGATTATCAACCCGTCTTAAAGTTACCCAAATGGAAGAGAATGTAAACACATGCACATGCGGCGAGCGTCCGGAAGTAGAACTCAACACCGATGCAAGGCCGTTAGTCGTGCTCTCAGACGAAGAGTGCGATTGTGGCTGTGATGAGGTGGAACTCTATACAGATCATCAGCCGGACATCATTCTCTTTGAGGAATGGGCTGATGAGTATGTGGATGACATCGTGGCTGCAAGACAAGCTGCTGAACAGACTCTGGAGCTGGTGACAAAGAAGTCCGATGTGATTGAGGGCAAAGTCGATCTACTTCTTGATGATACAACTACCATTAAGCGTGAGTTAGGCAGAGGTGTCAGTCAGATACGGGCAGATATAGCCGATACCAAGAGTACTACCGTAGCAGGGGTGGCAGCCATCCGAGAGGATATAGCCAATATCCGTATCGACATGACATTGGAAGAATGTACGGAGGAAGAGATATACGAAATGTTTAACGAAAATAATACAAACTCTAATCAATAAAGTTATGAAAAAAGGAACAGCAATGGAAGGTTTTATCCGCGATGACGGAACGATACGGCCTATCGAACATTATGACGATACCGAACTCCGTGGTAAGATACAGACCAACACGGATAATATCAACAATCTCGATAGCCGAGTTACCGAACTGGAAGAGCACGGAGGTGTGGAAGACCCGACCAAAGCAGACAAGGTAGAGAATGCCACTGCCGGCAATCTTGCGTCATTGGATGAGAATGGCAATTTGCAGGATAGCGGGAAGAAATCATCTGATTTTGCCGCAGCTGCGCATGGTCATAAGGAAATAAGACAAACAAATTCCGACGACGAATTAGCATTAGTATCTGCAACGGCGAATGAAGATGGAGACTTATGGATAAATCTAAGCTTGCGTGAGGCGGGAGAACAAACGAAGATTGCTCAAATTACTTATGATAACATCGACAACCTGAAACGTGCGTTGCGAGATCCGTCGTCCACACCGGAAGATGATGCTAACAAACTTATCACGAGCAAGGCAGTGTTTGATGCTCTCCAAGAAGCAGAAGGTTTGACGGTTGATTCCAATTTTTCATTAACTTCGACAAATCCTGTGCAGAACAAAAAAGTATATGAAGCGCTACTCGGGAAAGAGGGAAATATCAGTCGGTTCGACCTGGTGTATGATAATAATGTATGGAAGCTAAGTCATGCCGAACAAACTCTTGAGGATATGAACCTTAACGACATAATGTTCTGTATATTTAAGATAAAACCATCTGCTTCTATCACTTATTATGCGTTTGGCTCTTTACGTAGGACATGGGACGGACAAGGTATAATTGAAGTGCAAGTTGCTGTGCTTGGGCACTTGCTTTCTTGGGATGACCAAGTTCAAGATGAGCAACAAGCCGAAGAGTATCGGTTTGATAACCCAGTGACATTGAGTGTACAAAGTACCAACTCATTCCCGACAATCTAACGCCCCATGAAGATTCTTAGTTATAGACGTTTTGCCTTATGGTGGCAGTTAGCGATGGACTGGTTTCAACGTCAGTTCTCCGCTATTGCTGCGTCTATCGACCTCACGCCAGTGGAGGAGAAGCTGGACACGACTGTAGCCCAAGAGGCCACCTCGCAGGAGATAAAGACGCTCATACTGCAAGAGGGTATAGAGCATGCAAACGAATACGCACAGCAAATTAACGAAATAATAGGAGATTGGAACAATGAGTAACGATAAAGTAACTATCACCAAGGATGCAGTGGGGGCTTTACCACAAGCCATAAATGAAATGCGCAATATGCGCGAGGTATATAACGAGTTAGTCGAGAGCATACCCAAGGAGGCAGACCTGAAACAGCGGTACTCGGCTCGCTTTGAACAAAATCAAGATGGACAAGATACCTGCACAGTGGTTCTGCCGATTGTTGCAGGAGTGGAGGAGAGTGAGTCTGGAAATTCGGTTATTATAACTATATAATTTTATAAATATATGACGAAAATAGCAACACGAATTAAAAATGCAGTGACTGGTGAGGAGTATTATATAGGCACTACCGGACTGCAAGAGAATGTAAGTGTAAAACTGACTGCACCTCAGTTGGTTGATTGGACGCAGTATAATGTGGCGGTTCAGAATATATCCAAGGGGACTTCACAAACTATCGCACTTAATGAGTTTGGCCGATGCTCCTTTGCCATCCCTATGGGCGAGATGTACGAGGTTCAACTACCAATCGTCGGAGAATATACGCAGCCTGTAGCGCAGACATTCTCTGCAACCCAAGTTGAGCGCACTATTGAGCATGCTTATTCAACAGAACCTTTGCAATATGAGCAAGTTGACATAGAGGCGTATGTGAACTCTATTAGCGGTGACACTCATTCTATACTTGATGGTATGGTAGTTTACGCCAAAGATACAAACAATGACACCTATATGAGCACATTTCAAGATGGTTATGCTACTATACGCATTCCGTATGGCAAACACTATACTTTGTTCTTCCCGATGGCATCAGGTTATTTCCATGATCATACTGGAGAAGAGCATACGTCTGGTCTTGTGTCGAGAGAGGTACTTGTTAATTACTATGAAGAAGGGTATGGTGTTTATGGAGTTTTGGCAGATGGAACAAAATTATTACCAGAAGAAATCACCGAACAGATAGCGGCAGGAACCATTGTTGCAGACGATATTATTGCTGGATATTACAATGATAGCTATCTTGCTAATGCAGACCGTGGAGATGGGACTATTGGTTGTGGTTTTATGTGGCGAATCACCAATCCAACCACAACAGGTCCATGGGCTGATCCTCTCGTTAATGTATCGACGGATCTAATGCCTTATCGAAAAAAAGGATCTGCCGCACTTCAAGATTGTAAAGGTAAACACAACACTCGCATTATGGACGAAGTGATTACGGGTGCAGGTTCGGTGACTATAGCGCACACTCTCAGAACGAGCACTTCATATGTTCTGACAATCAATGGAGTGGATAGGCAAGGATTTCTTCCTGCATATGGTCAGATAAAACGACTGGAGATGAATCGAGCTTACTACGAAGCTCTTTATACTGCCATTGGTAAAACTGCGCCGAAAATTTGGAATGATTTCTGGTGGTCGTCTTGTCAGTTCGATGATAAATACGCAGTATTTTTGGCTTACGGCAATTTCTACGAAGGTGGCTACTTCAAGAATAATTATTACAATGTGCTTGTCTGCTATGACCTTTAATTTGAACTTTGAAAGCGCGAGGGCATTCCTGCCCAGCGCATTGCGTATTGGTAAAATAAATATAAAAAGAGAGTAAACTATTAGATTTATATAAACATGGTAAAAAATGTAATGCCGAAAGGCGAATGGAAAGAGATTACGGAACTCTACGTCCGTGGCGGAAAACAGTTTTATATCCTGCGTGTTAATCCGCAGGAGCAAGACGATATGATAACCTCTATTGAGGAAGTGTACAACCATGAGCCGACAGAGGAGGACAAGACGAACCTCTATGCAGCATGGCTCAATATGGAGAAAGCGAACAAGACACGTGAGATAACCGAGTATGACACCTCCGATAATGTAAACGTGTTTGAGATTGCAGGCAAGCGCACGTGGCTGGATAAGGCTACCCGCGTAGGTCTTAAGAACTCCCTTGCTGTAGAGAAAGAGGCAGGACGTGAGACCACTACGCTCTATCTGCAAGACGGTACGGAGATTTCCCTGTCTATCACCAAGGCGGTAGATATGCTGAACGAGTTGGAATTGTACGCTATCGGGTGCTATCGTCAAACTGAGGCTCACAAGGCAGCTGTGGCAGCCATGAGTATAATTGAGGATGTGGAGGGTTATGACTACACTGCCGGTTATCCGGAGCACCCAGTCTTTGAGTGATGTTATCTATCAGTCGCCATCGCTTGTTGTCTATCGCGACAACGGGCGGCTGGTGGCGGAGTTTAAGAAAGGAGATAAGGTATGACGTGGTATGAATTACTTATTGCGCTGATTGGCGCAGGCGGTATCGGTGGTCTCATCGCTACCATTGCCGGTATGATACAGAACCGACGCAAGTCCGTGACCGAACAGAAAGGCTCTGCAATCGAGCAAGGCAAAGAGACGCTGAGCCTCATTGACGAGCTGTATCAGAAGCAGATCAAATGGATGTCCGAGCGGATGGACAGCAACGACAGCGTGCGGAAGCAGGAGTTTAGCGAACTACGCTCCTCTATCGACAGACGCTTTGACACGATAGAGAAAGACAACAACCAGCAGAACGACCTGTTGCGTGACATCGTGGAGTTCCTGAACGGCGACTTCCAAGAGTTCGAACGCAAGAAGAAAGGACGGAAGAAATGAGTGACATCTATGACGCATATCGTGAACCGCCGCATGGTTGCGGTACTACCATCATCGGAATAATAGGCATTGCGCTTATTGCGGCTATGTTCATTCTATCCGGCTGCAAGACGCAGTACATAGCCGGACAAGAAACCGAGCGCATTGTAGAGGTACATCACCACGATACTACCATTGTAACCGAAGCCGATAGTGCAAGTGCTATGGCTCTCTTGGAGTGCGATAGTGCCTATAACGTAGTCCTGCGCGAACTGACCATCGTGCAAGGCAAACGCATCGTGCCGAGTGTGAAGACTTTTGCTCATCTTATAAATGAGACGAGCAAAACTATGCAAATAGACTTCGATTGCAAGGAGGATAGCCTACTGAACATCATTGCATGGCAGGACAGCGTTATCTCTACCAAGACCACGCAGACGATAGTCAAGGTGGAAAAGCAGAAGGATTTTGTCTATTACTGCGGTGTGGCGTTCATCGTGATTATCTGCCTCGTCTTCGTCTGGAACGTGGCAAAAGTGGTACTTAAATTCTATGGGATAAAGTTATAAGAGAAATGGAAAAGATACCTATTGTTTTTATTGGCTTCATTGAGAAGTGTGCAGAGATGCTTGGAACGGCATGGGGGTGGATCATCACCGCCGTTTTCTTCATTGCGGATTTCTATGGAGGCTATGGCATGGCTTTTCTATCGCTTGGCTTGGCAATCATCGTGGACATGATTCTCGGCATATGGTCGGCAGTCAAACAGGGCAAGTATGCACGTAGCGAACTGATGCGTGACACATTCAGCAAGGTTGTAGTCTATGGCTTGGCTCTGCTCGTAATCATCCACATGGAGATGCTGACGGCAGACACTACGCTCGGTACCAATATATGCGCAGCCGTCATGTGCGGCGCAGAGTTCTGGTCTATCGCCGGTAATGCGCTCATCATCAATCCTAACCTCGGCTTTTTCCGTCTGATACGATCGTCTCTCGTCGGCGAGATAGCGCGCAAGTTGCACATTACAGAAGAAGAGGTGAAAGAGGCTTTTGAAAAAGGAGATAAACTAATCAGAAAGGAGAATGACAATTGAAAGTGAGATGTCTGTGCTCATTGAGCGTAAATGGAAGAAAGACACCTATACGATAGGAAATATGTACATCAATGATACATTTTTTTCCAATTCCATGGAAGATGCAGACCGTGGTCTTGCACAATGGATGAATGTTGCGGAGATAACGCAGAAGAAAGTGTATGGCGAGACGGCTATCCCTACCGGCAAATATATTGTCACCATGGACTACTCGCCCAAGTACAAGCGTGCTATGCCGCATGTGATGAATGTGAAAGGCTTCTCCGGCATACGCATCCATTCCGGCAACACCGCAAAAGATTCCCTCGGCTGCATCCTCTTGGGTAAAAATGATAAGGTAGGCTGGATAAGTAACAGCCGTGCAACTTGCGCCGAGTTTGAGAAACGATTGATAGCCGCCGGAGGAACATGCGAGCTGGAGATTGTGTAAACTGCAAGTGGAATTTTCCGATAGAACCGTTTTGCCTCTTGGATGAGTGCAGACCGTCTCGGGAAGAACCACGCGAACAACAACTAAGTTTATTTTAACATGATAGAAGTTATTTTTAAAATTGTGTTATGTCATTTAATCGGAGACTATGTATTACAAACACCATTTATTGCTGAGACAAAAGGCAAGAACTGGTATCATTTATTTATACACTGTTTCCTGTATGCCGTCCCGTTTTATCTTTTCTTTGGTTGGTGTTGGCAGTTGGCGATAATCACTGTATTTCATTTCCCAATTGACGCTGCAAAGGCAAGGTATATCAAACTATCTTATCCCGCCGACCAAATCCTGCATTATTTATTAGCAATGTTGTATCTATTATAATATGGACAAGATAGTTATACACGGCAAGATACCGAGCAAGGCGAATAGTTACAAGATAATCACAATCGCCGGTCACGGATCGCTCTGCAAGACGGAGGCAATCAAGGAGTATGAGCGTACGTTCTACATTCAATGTCCGTTGCGTGGGCAGATGATAGATAAGTTCTTCAAACTGGATGTGGACGTGTACTACCAAAGCAACCAGCCGGACTTGGATAACTGCTTCAAGGTATTGCTGGACTGCCTGCAAGAGTGCAAGGTAATAAAGAACGACAGGCTATGCGTCGAGATACACGGGCGCAAGCTGATAGATAAGTTAGATCCTCGCGTGGAGTTTACGATTGAAGAGATAATATAAGTTATGGAGAGAGATTATAAACAGATGGTGGATAGCATAAACACCAACAGTAAGGCGAACTTCGTTCAAAGACTGAACGAGAAAGAGTTGCGTACTATTCCTAATTGGGAAGGAGATGGTGTGGTATCTCACCGCATGTCATATGCAGAACGTGATGGTAAATACTATGTCTATCCCAATGTTCAGGAGATAGATGGCTCTCTCCATGACTTTACAGACCCAAAATACAAGCATGGTAAATGGGATGCGTTTGATTCTGCTTATAAGCGAGGTGACGTAATAGAGATGCCGGATGAGGATAGTGCTGCGTGGTTCGCAGAAAATAACTACAAGCAGTTCTATCCATCTTTCAAGCGTGCAGAGACTGCAGCATGGTTGAATAGAATATTAAAAAAGTAGGCTAACGAGCCACATAATAGGTTGATACATTCACACGATGGGAGTAATCCTGTGGTGCGAATGTATTTTTATTATATACTATTATGAAGACAGACATTTTAAACAGTATTCTCGGAGTTGTTTCTGAGGTGTGTGAAGTAAGCCGTGAGGACATTCTGTCCCACTGCAAGAGAGAAGAGGTAGTAGATGCGCGTTGTATCTTCGTGCATTACTGCAAGGAGTATGGTTTCCAGAGCAAAGTAGTAGCGGAGTTTCTAAACCGCAAGAGGGCTTGTGTGGTTGATGCCTATGCGCGTAACTATCGCACTTACAGCAAGGTATCATTCATGTTTCGTGCTTATAGCCGACAAGTAGCCGATAAGTTGTCGGTAATGTTTCCTGTAACAGAGTAGTTATTCCTGTGCCGGATCGAGTAAATGCAGTACTTTTGCAGTGCAATTCGGAAGAGCCGGGTTGTACCAATCGCCGAAGGTGTAAGAGGCGGTAACTAAATCCATAAGTACTATGGCAGAAATGACAATGAGTGATTATCTTACCTTAGAGAAGGTTGGTAATCGTCACCGTGGTGTTGCTAACACCGCACTCGGTCTTGGTATCGCAGGTCTGGCAGTAGGTTTGGTAGGCGCGTGGGGTCTGAATAAGATTAGCGAGTCTCGCTCTCGTGCTGCTGAGAAGTTGGCAGATGCTTCTTTCGCTCGCCAGAACGACCTCTTCTCGCTCATCGCAGCAGAGCGTGGTTCTCGTGAGAACTGGATCAGCCGTAACCAGCCGAGCATCGGTCAGTACGTAGATGTACAGACCAACCCGAACCTGAACGCATCGTTGATGGACTATGTTCAGGCGATGGCAAACGCACAAGCTACGGCTAACGCTGTGGCTCAGGCTAATGCTCCGCTGAACGCGGCAGTAGGTAGCGAGCACTTCCTGAAAGTGCAGCGTTACTCCTCTCCGCAACCTTGTGGCTGCGACACGTGCGGTAACTAAGCAACCGACCAAAGGAGTAGGGGAGCAATCCCCTCTCCTGCGGTTTCGGAAGTTTTCGGAAGTGAAAAGAAGTAATTGGAAATAATTTTGCGGAAATTTTCGGAAGTATGTTATTCGGAAAAGAATATGATTTCTCGC
>ODAI010202879.1_pt1 | contig 63246 bp, 63 predicted proteins | sample 1539321 | NCBI WGS metagenome assembly ODAI01 (sample SAMN02144231, study PRJEB22623) | gut metagenome | biome: sheep rumen | host: Ovis aries | place: New Zealand
ATACGATAGTAGGAAGATCATTTCCTGCAGGAGCAGAAATAACAACCTTCTTAGCACCGGCATCGATATGAGCCTGTGCCTTAGCCTTAGATGTGTAGAAACCTGTACACTCAAGAACAACGTCTACACCAATCTTGCCCCAAGGAAGGTTCTTAGCATCTGCCTCTTTGTAGATTGTGATCTCCTTGCCATTAACTGTGATTGAATTCTCGCTGTAAGAAACCTTATCAGCGTACTTGTACTTGCCCTGTGATGAATCATACTTAAGAAGATGAGCAAGCATCTTAGGATCTGTAAGATCGTTGATTGCTACGATCTCTGTTCCCTCATGCTCAAACATCTGTCTGAAAGCAAGACGTCCGATACGACCAAAACCATTGATTGCTACTTTAACTGCCATTTTAAGTTCCTCCTAAAATGAATATAATATTTAATTGCTGCTTAATATCACACTAATTGATAATTTTTTATCAGCAACTCTAATTCTAATAAAAAATGTAGCATAAATCAAGTAAGAATATTATGATATAGATGTCAAAAAGTCAAAAATGCGTACATGCTTGCATGTTAAGCTTTTTGACCTTTTGACTCTAACAAACATAAGGAATTAGCGATTTGCGTAGCAAATCCGCGGTTTCCGCATGTTTGTAGAATTGCGTGAGTGACTTTAGTCACGAAGCAATTCGTATATCATAATATTCGTTTATTTGCTTATTATTTTACCGATGCCGAAAGTCAAAAATGCGTACATGCTTGCATGTTTAGCTTTTTGACCTTTTGACTCTAACAAACATAAGGAATTAGCGATTTGCACAGCAAATCCGCGGTTTCCGCATGTTTGTAGAATTGCGTGAGTGACTTTTGTCACAAAGCAATTCGTATATCATAATATTCGTTTATTTGCTTATTATTTTACCGATGCCGAAAGTCAAAAATACGTACACACTCACGGGAACAAGGAGAACAGCCCATGACCTTACCTTCAGATTATCATTTACACACCCACAATTCAGGTGACAGCGACGCCCCCATGGAGGCCATGATAGAAAGCGCCATAAACAGAGGGCTCAGCGAAATCTGCTTTACCGATCACATGGACATGGACTACCCGATAACGGAAGATACTCCGAAAGATTATTTTTTACTGGACACCCCGTCTTACAAAAAAGAACTGTACAAATTTAAGGAAATCTACAAGGATAAGATCACGATTAAATTCGGCGTTGAGATTGGCATGCAGGAACATATAGCCTCGCAAAACACCGGCTACGCCCACTCGGAATCTTTTGACTTTGTAATTGCCTCAATGCACCTTGTTGACGGACAGGACCCCTACTATCCTGAATTTTGGGAGGGCCGCGATGTAAAAGAAGTTTTCAGACACTACTTTGAACTAACCCTTGAAAATCTGAGACTTTTCGACGACTACTGCGTTCTGGGACACCTTGACTATCTTGCCCGCTATGCTCCGAAAGGCAACAATCCCTATTCGTACAGCGCTTACTCCGACATCATCGATGCCATTTTGATCCACCTTATAAACAACGATAAAGGACTTGATTTCAACACCAGTCGTCTCTTTAGGAGCGGCGATCCCACAAATCCAAGTCCCGATGTTCTTAAGAGATATAAAGAGCTCGGCGGCAGGATAATCACATTCGGCTCGGATGCACACAGCCCCGAAGGTATTGCGGGCGCCTTTGAGAAAGCAAGCATAATCGCTAAAAAATGCGGCTTTGACGAATACTGCACTTTCGAAAACCGCGAACCGATATTCCACAAGCTATGACATCTTGAATCATATCCTCACGAAATCCGCATAAAGTGCGGATTTTTGATTATCTGTTCAAAATCATACCTTTATAAGATGAACGAAATATAGTAAAATATCTTTATGACTATGTCAAAGATACGTAAACTTCCGTATTTTACAAAAAATGCGTAAATCCCCGTATTTATGGCAGGTACTGCACACTTTTTGCGAAGCATCGGAGGCGATATGAAGGACGAATTCTATACCAGAGGCAAACAAACCAACGTATATAATTTTATATTCATATACAAGGCTGTTTCTCTTTGCTTACTATGCATTGCTACTGCACTTCTGGCCTTTTATAGTAGGACAGACCTCTTAAAACTTACGTTTTCCGAGAACAAAACTTCGCAAAGGCTCTTGCTATCTGTCTTAATCTTTGTTTTAATGGTATTTATTTCCGTTATTACAGATTTTTATATATTAAAAAAATCTACAAATATAGGTTACAGATTAAACAGACTCGCCTATCTCGACAGGCTCACGGGGCTTCCAAACAGATACAGCTGCGATCTTCTGTTTGAGACGTTTAACGATCCGGAAAGGTTACCGGGTGTAGGTTTTATCGTTATGAAGATAAACAACCTTCCTTCCGTAAACAAGACAACGAGCCATGACAACGGAAATAATCTTATTACCGAATTTTGCTTTATCCTTGAAGATGTTGGTGAAAAGTACGGATATATAGGAAGAAACGGCGGAAACGAATTTATTATCCTTATCGAGAATTGTTCGGACACCGATTGCGATATGTTCCTTTCGGATCTCACAAAAAGAATCCGCGGCTACAACGAAATGGCCGTCGGAACCGCACTTGAGATTGCTTACGCCTGTGTACTTAACTCCTGTGAAAAGAAATCCGTAATGTCCGAACTCATATCTTTTGCCTATAAGAAACTTAAGGATGCACCACAGATACTATCATGAAAATTATGATCGGAAAATGTTTTATTAAAAATCGTATATTTTTTTCAATCTGTCTTTTAACCTGCTCAGTTTTATTTCTCACATCCTGCGGCTCAAGACAAGGTGTAACGCTCCTTGACAGAGCCGGCCACAAAAAAGATGCGCAGATTGATGAGACTGTAAAGGGAAGTCGTGACAACACACCTCTTTGCCTCGTTCCCACAGCTCCCGGAGTTGACACATATGAAAACGAGTATGCCCATATTGACTTTTCAAATAAGTCGGAGGGCTATATTTTCGTGACTTATAAAGGAAGCTCACCGAAAGTCAAACTTCAGATAACAGGTCCCGACAGCGTCACCTACACTTACGACATTACGAACAATTCAAAAACCGGCGAAGTTTTCCCTCTCCAAGCAGGAAACGGAGAATACATGATCAACGTATATGAGAACATCTCGGAAACCAAGTATTCGATGGTATTTACGTTCCCGCTTGATGTCACTCTTTCCAACGGATACAAGCCGTTTTTGTACCCGAATCAGTTCATAAACTTCGCTCCCGACTCTCTCGCTGTCAGAAAAGGTGCGGCACTAGCCTATCCATGCGATTCCGACATCGAAGTCGTTGCGGAAGTATACAATTTCATGATACAGAACATTACTTACGACTATGAAGAAGCTGAAACCGTGCAGAGCGGCTATCTTCCCGATCTTGACGAGATTCTCATCACACAGAAAGGTATCTGCCTCGACTACGCTTCACTTATGGCGGCAATGCTGCGAAGCCAGAACATCCCCACCAAGATGGAGGTCGGCTACGCAGGAACTGCTTATCACGCATGGCTCAGCACTTATATAAAAGATGTAGGCTGGGTAAACGGAATGATCGAGTTTGACGGAAAAGACTGGTCACTTTTAGATCCCACTTTTGCATCAAATACAGAAGAAAGAAAGCTCGAAAACTTTATCGGAGACGGTTCAAACTACTCTACCAAATACGTTTATTGATATAGGTGAAAAATTTTTTTTACACCCACACCATATTATTTATCTTCGGAGGCACCATGAAAAAATCAGACAACCAAAAAGGTCTCAGCAGCTATGAGATTTCAAGTTTTTGCAGGCAGATGGCTCTTCTTATGAAAGCAGGCATCGCTCCCGCTGACGGAATTGACATTCTGAACGAGGATTCCAAAGACGGCTCTGCAAAAAAAATACTGGGAAGCATAAGCCAGACTCTGCGAAGCGGTGAAAAATTCCACATCGCTCTTGCAATGAGCAACGTTTTCCCCGATTATGTGGTACACATGGTGACGATCGGCGAAACTTCCGGAAATATGGATGTCGTAATGGACTCACTTGCCGACTACTACGAAAGAGAAGACGCCATTCAGGAAAGCGTTAAAAATGCGATCAGCTATCCTTTGATAATGATCTTCATGATGATGGTTATCGTAACAGTGCTCGTCGCCAAAGTTCTTCCCATTTTTGAACAGGTATTTGCGCAGCTCGGAACCGGAATGAGCGGTTTCTCGCAGTCACTTCTGAATCTGGGAGATCTTTTGAACAAGTACTCTCTTGTCCTTGTCATTTTACTTGTGATCATGGCTATACTGTTCCTCTACTTCTCTCTTACTTCAAGCGGAAAAAGGAACTTTAAGAAGTTCATGATCAAATTCGCCCCGACAAGAAGGCTCATGCAGGAACTTGAGAGCGAGCGCTTCGCAAGCGGTATGGTACTGACTCTTTCAAGCGGTATCGATACTTTTGAAGGTCTTTTACTGGTAAAAAAACTTGTCGAAAGCAAAGAAATGAAAGACAAAATTGAAGAATGCAGAAATTTCCTCATTGACGGAGACAGCTTCCCCGAAGCACTTGAAAAATCCTCTATCTTTTCGTCATTTTATGCACAGATGATATCTGTAGGCTTTAAATCAGGTTCTATGGACAAAGCAATGAAGCAGGTCGCGGAAAGATATGAAAGAGACACGGGAAGAAGGATCTACACTCTCATCTCCGTTTTGGAACCCACCCTCGTAATTATCCTTTCAGTTATAGTAGGAATGATTCTAATGTCCGTAATTCTTCCTCTTATGGGAATTATGACAAATATCGGATGAAAAAGATATGACGAACAGATTTGAAGCAAAAAACGGTATATTTTCACATATTACAGATACGGTTTACAGATGGTCTTCAATCGTGATACTCATCGCAATATGCATACTTTTTTATATTGCGATCGATGCATCGGGAAGAAGTACGATTGAAAAGCAACAGACTTCGCTTGAAAATGCCATCAACAGGGATATCGTGCAGTGCTATTCGATTGAAGGCAGGTACCCGCCAAGCCTTACATACATCGAAGAACACTACGGGCTTGTATATGATGCGTCAACATTTTTTGTAGACTATCAGCCCATCGCGTCCAACATTTATCCCGATGTAACGGTTATCAAAGTACGATAGAGGAACTATTATGGATCTTGAAGGAACAAGAAGTCACATCGTAGACATGGTCTTTGTTATCTGTCTGATGTTTCTTTTTATCTTTTCCGCACTCAGCGTAATTACGATAGGCGCGGAAATATATCAAAAAAATGTCACGGCTGTTGATGATAATTATCACAAGCGCACAGCATGTGCATATATAACGGAAAAAGTCAGACAATCCGATGCAAAAGGCGGAATATCCGTCAAAAAGATATTCGATCAGGATGCTCTGGTTCTTCAAAGCGAAGAAAACGGGATTCTTTACAACACCTACATATATGATTATGACGGAAATCTCATGGAACTCTTTGCGATGGACAAGCTCAAAGACCTCTATCCTCAGACAGGTCAAAAGATATTGGAGATAAGCCGCTTTGATATCAAATGTGTCGGAACTGATACTCTCTCCGTTTACGTTGTCCTGAAAGACGGAACGGAAGAATCATTTTATGTCAAAACAAAAAGTGTCAGTGAGGAATAAACGATGCCAGAAAATAATTCGAGAACAAGCCTGTTCCTGATGGAACTTATAATAGCGGTATTTTTCTTTTCCCTCGCCGCGGCGGTTTCAATAAGACTGTTCGTCGGTGCGCACAAACTCACAGAAAAGTCCACCGCACTCAGCAACGCCACGATCTGGTCACAAAGCCTTTCCGAAGCTTTTTATGAATGTAACGGCGATGTAAATAAGATAGCCGAGCTGTTCCCATCCGCATACATCACTGAGAACGCCATAATCCTCTTTTTTGACAAAGAATGGAATGTACTTGAGGAAACTCACTCAGACGCCTCATATGAGGCTATTTTGGTCACAGAAAAGGCCGATGCATCTTCCGTCTACTCAGACATCAAGGATTACGGTTCTTCGTATTCGGGAAAAGCAGCTAAAGGTAATGTGGCTGTACTTAATATTAAGGATACCGATGAAGTAATTTCTTCGATTCCGAAAGATCAGGATATAGTAATAATCAGTTATACGGTTGACACGCCGCTCAGCCAAAAGGAGTCCAAGTGAAAAAGAAAGGAAAACACGGCATAAATATCGGAACAGCCTCTATTCTTCTTATCTTTTCCGTTTTGTGCCTTATATCATTTGCAACGCTTACGCTCGTAAATGCCAAAGCAGATTACAATTTAAGCAAAAATCTTTCCGACAGACAGCTTGCATACTACGATGCATGTCACAAAGGAAACGCATTTGCAACTGCTGTAAATTCGGGCTATCGCAAAGGAATTTCAGGTGCTATAATGAAGGAAAGCATACCATTAACCGATAAGCAATCACTTGATATTGCGATAATCGTTAATAGTTCAAAAAAATCCTTCAATTCAGACAATACTTGTAGTATAATTCAGTGGCAGGTCGTTAATCACGACGATACAGAGTATGACTACTCTCTGCCGGTAATGAAATAATGGTAACAGATAACTTTAGCTTTCAGCAAAAACGAAATTTTATCAAATTTTTATTTTTTAAATAACGTTTTAACTCGCTTTATCATAATCATGTGTTACAATATATTATGTACCGAATTACTTAATTTTGAAAAAAATTGCTTAAATTTTTTTAGCAACTAAAAATACTTTTTGGAGGTTCAATATGGGAAAAAGAATACTCATTACTGATGACGCCGCTTTCATGCGTATGATGCTTAAGGATATCCTTTCTAAGAATGGATACGAAATTGCGGGTGAAGCTGAGAACGGTAAAGTCGCAATCGAGAAATATAATGAGTTGAAACCCGACCTTGTTACTCTGGATATCACAATGCCTGAGCTTGATGGAATTGGCGCACTTAAGGGAATTAAGGCTGCAGATCCTAACGCTGTATGTATCATGTGTTCCGCAATGGGTCAGCAGGCGATGGTTATCGAATCAATTCAGGCGGGTGCTAAAGACTTTATCGTTAAGCCCTTCCAGGCCGACCGTGTTCTTGAAGCTGTTAAGAAAGCTATCGGTTGATTTTCATTCATGTAATGTTAAAGCGAAAAATTAAGGCTGTCACACTTTTTAGTGCGACAGCCTTTTCTTATTTTATAGAAAATTCCTCCGGGTTTCCTATAAAACAAAAATATGACCTTAGAAGACATTTTCTGCATCTAAGGTCATATCCCTTGTTCTTTATTCCCTTTATATAGTACAGTTATTTGCTTTCCATACTTGCAAGAATATCATCTTTCATATCATAGCTGTCACCTGTAATAAAAAATACAAACAGCCAGATCATTAAAATCGCTATAAAAAACAACATATTATGTATGCCTATGCTTTCCCAAAACATCATAATCGAAAATAATGCAGACATACTGACGCTCCTCCCAATTATCCGATGATAAGCGCACTCACGGTAATTGCATTATTTAAAACGCTTATGAATAATCTTTCCCTGAGATTACTTATTAGAATCCACATATTCTCCATCTACGTAACCTTCGCCATCAGAAGTTATAATCTTATACCAGCCGTCAACTTCTTCAATAATCTGAACTTCTTCGTCAGATGCAACATAACCTATGTTCTCGCTGTCTGCATTGGGAGCACTGCGAACCTTCAGCACACCATCAGGTGTTTTAACTATGCCAATCCATCCAGATTCTTCAGGAGCTGAAACATTGGAAGCAGCTTCATCTGCAACATCCGCAACAGCAATAAACTTATCGTCTTGCTCGTTTTTCTGTACCGGTTGCTCTGCCTGTACCTGCTCAGTTTCTGCCACCTGCTGCTCGTTTACCGGTTTCAAACTCTTATTTGTAGCGAAACACACTCCTACACCTGCACACACCATAATAGATGCTATAGTGATCCAAAAAGCGGGTCTCTTATAATTCACAACATTCTTTATTCTATTCTTCACGTCTGTTTCTCCAAATGCTACGGGACAAGCGGCTATCATCTTTCTTGGCATACTGTTTTCAAGCAGTATTTTGCAGTATTCAGCCTTTTCGTCCTTTTCAATGTTTTTAGTTACTTTTTCATCGCAGGCATACTCTATATCCTTACAAAGAAGAATATATGCGATCCAGCACAGCGGATTAAACCAATATACCGACAATATCAAGAAACCAAGCGGTTTCCATAGGTGATCGTACCTACTTAGATGAGCAAATTCATGTTTCAATATATATTCTCTTGCTCCCTCAGGCAGCGATGACGGTATATAAACCTTCGGAGATATTGTTCCAAGAATAAATGAATCCGAAATGTCATCACACTCATAAACCTTTGAATCTATCTTTACCGAAACGCTGACTCTTTTCCTTATAAGCACATATGTTGCAACAGCATAAGTCAGCATTAGTATCACACCTGTAAGCCACACAAGCGCACCTATCCGGAAAAAAATCTGCAACGAATTTACACTGCTACTTATCCCTGAGCTTATCTGCGGATTATTTTCCATTGCAATATTTGCAGGAATCGGCTCTCTTGTAGGAATAAGGCTTAATGCGCTTTCAATCTGTATCGGCACGATCAGCCTGAATGCCACAATTATCCATAACATGCACGTGATCCATTTAGGCATCTTTTTTCCAAGTGCCCTTACCATAATGATTGCAATAATAAGAGCGCTTACAGTGATTGCATTATTTAATACGAACAAAAATACCTGTTCCATAAGCTATTCCCCTTTTATCTCGTCGATCATCTTCTGTATCTCTTCAACATCATCGGTCGAAAGCTTTTTACGTGAAGTAAATGCAGCAATGAATGCAGGAAGTGAACCCTCAAACGTATCCTCAATTATCTTTTCGCTTTGTGCCGCGCCAAATTCCTCTTTGGTGAGAACAGATGATACAACACCGTTTTCATTTTTGAATATGCCACGCTCACACAAGCGCTTCAACATTGTGTAAGTGGTAGACTTTTTCCACTCCAGTTTTTGCTCACACAACTTTACAAGCTCACCTGAAGGGATAGGCTCATTTTGCCATATAATATCTGCAAACTGTCTTTCTACAGCACCTAACCTCAGTTCTTCCATCATTACCTCCGTAACTTATCTAAATTTATGACCACTCGAATTTTTGTAATTTATAATTTACAACATTATTAATTCTTTTCTTCATGTCTATTACTCCTAATGTCACCGGACAAGCTACAATATACAGCTTTCTTGCCCTTCATAATGTTTTAGTTATTTTTATTTACTTCTGCTTTAATCTGTTCAGCAACTTCATTATTTAATTTTATAATGACTTTTTCATAAGTATCATTATCAACCTGAGGATACTTTTTATATACTTTGTGCACACTAGGCTGGAGTGATGCCAAGTCAATATGCTTCCACTCCTCTTTTGTAGCCTCATCAGCTATATTATCGTTTACATGCAATTCACCATTTTCATCTGTATATATATAGAACCAACTACATTCCGGAATAGGCTTATCATACTCTTTATACTTAACAGTATTAAACACATAAACAATATTTGTTCCTTCATGAGGTCCGGGCTGGTTATATATATTAAACGAATCATATTTTTCGATATGATCTGCCATTGCTTTTGTCCTAAGCTCACTATATTCACTTAAATCTTTGTGCATGCCTTTAAGTGTTTCTATATCACCGCTTGCTTGGGCTTCATAGAACTTATTGATAAAGTCGATGATTTTAGGATCTGTGGTTTCTTTCAGTTCCAGTTTCGGATCGGCTGCTGTCTCGTCCCCTTCATAAAGCCTAGTCCAGACACTTTTTTCACTCTTAGGCGTCTGTTCCTGATTTTCTGCTTGCGCCTGCGCAAGTTTTACTGTTTGCTGCTCACTTGTAGTATTTGTGTTCCTGCTTGTTGCAAAACACACACCCACCACAGCGCACACCATGATAGAAGCCAATGTAATCCAAAAAGCCGGTTTCTTATAATTTACAATATTCTTTATTCTGTCTTTCACGTCTGTTCCTCCAAATGCCACCGGGCAAGCCGATATCATATTTCTTGGCATACTGTTTTCAAGTAGTATTCTGCAATATTCAGCTTTCTCTCCCTTCTCAATGTTTTTAGTTACTTTTTCATCGCATGCATACTCTATATCCTTGCAAAGAAGAATATAAGCTATCCAGCATAGCGGGTTAAACCAATATACCGATAGGATCAAGAAGCCAAGCGGTTTCCATAGGTGATCGTACCTGCTTAAATGAGCAAATTCATGCTTTAATATATACACTCTTGCTTCATCAGACAGCGATGAAGGTATATAAACTTTCGGAGATATTGTCCCAAGAATAAATGAATCTGAAATATCATCACACTCATAAACCCTTGAATCAATCTTCACCGATGCGCTGACTTTTTTCCTTATCAGCATATATGTTGTCGCAGCATAGATCAGCATTACTGCCATGCCCACAAGCCACGCAAGTGCACCTGTATGGAAAAAAATCTGCATCGGATTGATACTTACTGCCTTTTCCGGTGTAAAGCTCTGACTGATAACAGGATTCACAATCTCGTCAACACTGCTTATTCCTGAGCTTATCTGCGGTTTTGTTTCCATAGAAATGTTTGTCGGAATCGGTTTTCCTGAAGGTATCAAACTAAGTACACTTTCAAACTGTATGGGAACAACCAATTTTATCGCGACAGTCATCCATAGCATGCATGCAATCCATTTAGGCATCTTTTTCCCAAAAGCTCTGACTACGATGATCGCAATGATAAGCGCACTTACCGTAATAGCATTGTTTAAAACGCCTATGAATAATTGCTCCATCCATTCCCTCCTCTTCTTGGTCTACTGATTGTAAACCTTATAAATGTAGTCTACTATTATTAGACCATATTGTCAATATACTTCTGATACAAAAAAGGATATGAAAAGCTCAAGCCTTTCATATCCCAATAATTTATTTTTTCGTGATAAGCTCCGGAAGCTCTTTACAGCACTCAGAAATCGCTTTCAAAAATCTATCACCGTACTTCTTAAATTTATTCTCTCCGACACCGGAAACTTCCAGCATTTCTTCCTTTGTTGTCGGAACCTTGGCTGACATATCCAAATAGAACTTTCAGCACTTCTTCAGGGGTTTTATATTTTTTACTAAATAAACTAATCTAAAATGCCATACTTCTTATAAAGTTTCATTCTTTCTTTAGCTGTAGCATTTAATGCTTTATCAAATTCTTTACTTCCCGGAACTAGAGCCTTAAGGAGCTTTGCAAGCATATCGGCACCTTCCGAAATTCCTTCTTCACGACCTATTCTTCTTTCCGCATCTACCAATTCCTGCCATGCCTTACTAACCATCACTTGCCCTCCTTTCGCATTATCTGTAGAAATTCTGGTACCGGCAAACATATTTATCATCTCGACGGTCTTTACCTTTAATTCATCGCTTCCTGACATTATTATATCATGCAGTTTCTCACTGTCATCTGAAATATGTATTATTTCCATAACCTTGCCAAGTTCTGATGAAAACTTCTTAAAATCCTCTATCTCATCAGGCGTTATTAAATTAAGCCTGTAATCATCAACATATTTGGCAATTCTCGGATCCATATCCCCAAACATATCGAAAAGCGACCTGGGAGCATCCCATTTTTTCTTATCAAAACAAATACAAAGTGTTATAACCGGAAGGATATGATCATCTCTGGAAAAACCGGATATCCTTTCATCTCCTGATAAATCCTTATTATCTTCATGCTGCTTTCTAATGTTCTCAACCTGAGAAGCATAATTAAGTGCATCATATAAATAATCCCTTACCGGCATAGCATAATGAATATTGGTCTGCCCTTCTATTCCCAAAAGAACCATCGTTGCATATTTACTGCGCTTGATATTGCATATTTTTAAAACATCACGCATCTTCTGGCTGGTAAACACTTTATTCATCTTATCAATTACCGCTAATTCCGCAGCATCCTGCTCTTTTAGCTCTCCAGGCTTAATTACCTCTTCCCCGTCAAAAAAATAGTAATTAAATGCATCGGCAAAAACATCATCCTGTGCAAGATATTGTTTAGTCAATATATCTTTCTTCCCCATAATTTAAAACTTCAACACTGTCTCCTCTTCTCATTTGCAACCTTATATGCAATCAGCTTAAGAACATATTCCGGCATAACACGACGTCCAAGTTCCCACTCCTGCATCGTCCTGTACGGAATTTCAAGCCACTCCGAAAATTGCTTTCTGTTCATTCCCGAGAATTCTCTGATTGCCTTAAAAGCATACGCAGTCCTGGTACGCTCTATGTCCTCATCGCTTCTGCCTGCTATCTCAATTTCGACTTCAATACCCTCTATGTTATATTTCTCAGTTCTCATAAATCCTCACAAAAAAATATGTAGTCACTGCGTGCATCACAAACAAATTGTAATATACGCAATGACTACATGTCAAGAAAATATTTTTATACTAATATACAAACTCTCGGCCTAACTATACTTTACGCAGTTTCCGACTTCATTCCGGTGTAGAGCTGGTAATATCTCTGCTTCTTGGCAATGAGTTCGTCGTGTGTACCCTGCTCAACGATGCGTCCCTGCTCAAGGACGACTATGCAATCGCTGTTCTTTACGGTTGAAAGCCTGTGTGCAATAACGAAGGTCGTTCTGCCCTTCATAAGTCTGTCCATACCATCCTGAACAATCTTCTCCGTTCTGGTATCGATTGATGAAGTTGCTTCATCGAGGATAAGTACCGGAGGATCTGCAATCGCAGCTCTCGCAATTGCAAGGAGCTGGCGCTGTCCCTGCGAAAGGTTCGCTCCGTCACCCGTAAGCATTGTGTCATAACCTTCGGGAAGTCTCTTTATAAAGCTGTGTGCGTTTGCAAGCTTTGCTGCTGCAATTACTTCCTCGTCAGTGGCATCAAGCTTTCCGTATCTGATATTATCCTTTACGGTACCTGTGAATAAGTGCGTATCCTGAAGCACTATTCCGAGTGAACGGCGAAGATCCGCTTTTTTTATCTTATTGATATTTATGTTGTCATATCTGATCTTTCCGTCCTGAATATCATAAAATCTGTTGATCAGATTTGTAATTGTTGTCTTGCCCGCTCCCGTAGAACCTACGAAAGCAATCTTCTGTCCGGGAGTGGCATGAAGAACGATATCGTGAAGAACTATCTTTTCATCCGTATATCCAAAGTCCACGCCGTTAAATGTAACATCTCCCTCCATAGGCTGGTAGGTCGTTGTATCCGTAGCTTTGTGATAATGTTTCCATGCCCAGCGGCCCGTATGATGATCTGCTTCTTTTATCTCTCCGTTTTCTTCCACAGCATCGACAAGCATTACGTAGCCTTCATCCATCTCAGGCTTCTCATCGAGAAGCTTAAAGATACGATTCGCTCCCGCAAGCGCCATAACAATCGAGTTAAGCTGCATACTAACCTGATTTATGGGCATGCTGAAATTCCTGTTAAATGTAAGGAACGAAGCAAGTGCACCCACCGTAAAGCCTACGGCAATATTGTCAGAAAGAGCTATTGCTCCACCGATCATCGCACAAATAACATAGCTTGTATTTCCAAGCTGAGCGTTGATAGGTCCGAGCGATCCCGAAAATGTATTTGCCTTAAATGCGCTATTACAAAGAGCTTCATTGAGTTCGTTAAACTTTGCAATGCTCTCCGCCTCGTGATTAAACACTTTTACAACCTTCTGACCTGTCATCATCTCTTCGATGTATCCGTTAAGCGCGCCAAGGTTCTTTTGCTGCTCCACAAAGTTTTTTCCCGAAGCCTTAGTTGCCGCTCCCGAACAGAACAGCATAACACCGACCATTACGATGGTAACAACGGTAAGCGGCACACTTAAGATAAACATCGATACCAAAACACTGACAATCGTGATAGCACTGCTTAAAAGCTGTGGAATACTCTGGCTTATCATCTGCCTCAGCGTATCAATATCATTTGTATAGATTGACATGATATCGCCGTGTGCATTTGTATCAAAATATTTGATGGGAAGGCTCTCCATATGTGTAAAAAGCTCTTCACGAAGCCTTCTGAGCGTTCCCTGGTTAATGTATACCATAACTCTTGACTGAATATATGCCGCAAGAACTCCAAGTCCGTAAAAAATCGCAACTCTTAATATCGCACCGAGAAGCGGGCCAAAATTCCCGTCTCCGCTGTCAAGCATCGGCTGAATATACGAATCAATAAGAACTTTGGTAAAAAGAGTTCCCTGTATATTAGAGGCAACCGTCACAAGTATACATACCACGACAGCAACCATATGAGCAGGATAATACTTAAACACATATCCCATTAATCTCTTCAAAAGAGCTCCGGGATTCTCAAGCTTTGGCCTCGGCATTCCGCGCCTGTTTCCGCCGCCCGGTCCAACTTTTATTTCTTTTGCTTCTTCTGCCATAATTATTCCTCCTTAAGCCTGCTTATCAAAGTCTGCGTCCGCTCCGGCGCCTGTCTGCGACTCGTATACTTCTCTGTAGATGGTGTTGCTCTCAAGAAGCTCACTGTGTGTTCCAAATCCGCTAACCTGTCCGTCGTCCATAACTATTATTCTGTCGCACTCCTGGACTGACGCAATTCTCTGTGCAATGATAAGTTTGGTCGTTCCGGGTATTTCTTCCGCAAATGCCTTTCTGATCTTGGCATCCGTTGCCGTATCAACGGCACTTGTCGAATCATCAAGTATAAGTATCTTGGGCTTTTTGAGAAGTGCTCTTGCAATACAAAGCCTCTGCCTTTGTCCGCCCGATACATTTGCTCCGCCCTGCTCTATGAATGTTTCATATCCATCCGGCATTCTCTCTATAAATTCGTCGGCACAAGCCATCTTGCAGGCTCTTATGCAGTCCTCTTTTGTCGCATCCTTATCACCCCATCTGAGGTTATCAAGAATAGTTCCGGAAAAAAGAACATTCTTTTGAAGCACAACAGAAACCTGATCCCTCAATGTCTCCATATCGTAGTCTCTTACATCGATTCCGCCTACTTTAACAACACCATCCGTAACATCATAGAGTCTGCTTATAAGATTTACCAAAGACGACTTGGCAGAACCTGTACCTCCGATTATTCCGATTGTTTCTCCGGACTTGATATCAATATTTATATCTTTTAAAACAGGCTCTTCCGAAGTTTCATTATAAGCAAAATTTACATGTTCAAATCTGATACTTCCATCAGGCACAGCCATGATCGCATCGGCCTTATTTGTAATATCGGGAGTCTCTTCGAGAACTTCTGCGATACGCTTTCCGCTTGCCTGAGCCATTGTGAGCATTACAAAAATAATAGCAAGAAACATCATGCTCATAAGAATATTCATACAATAAGAAAGAAGTCCCATCAGTTCGCCTGTCGTAAGGCTTCCCGCAACGATCATATGCGCACCTACCCAGCTTATAAGAAGGATACATACATAGACCGTGGCCGTCATCATAGGTCCCATCTTAATTACGTTCATCTCTGCCCGCACAAACATGTTGTAAATGTTGCCCGCAGCTTTTTTGAACTTATCATTCTCATAGTCTTCACGTACATATGCCTTAACCACACGTATAGCAGACACGTTCTCCTGTACGCTCTCGTTAAGCTCATCATACTTTTCAAAAACTTCCTTGAAATAAACAGTTGCTTTTCTCATGATTAGAACCATGAAAATTGCAAGAACAACTACAGCCGCAAGATAAATTGTCGCAATCCTGGGATTTATCATAAACGACATGATCATTGCGCCGATTACGGTCGCAGGCGCTCTCATTGCCATTCTAAGAAGCATCATATATGCGTTCTGAATATTGGTGACATCAGTCGTGAGTCTTGTCACAAGTCCTGATGTAGAAAACTTGTCTATATTGGAAAAAGAAAAAGTCTGAATGTTATCAAACATGGCTTTTCTCAAGTTCTTGGCAAGTCCCGTGGAAGCCTTCGATCCGTAGTACGCTCCTCCGATTCCCGCAGCAAGTCCAAACAGAGCGATAACGATCATTAAAAATCCCACTCTGAAAATGTACGCCATATTCTCTGCGTAAATTCCGTTATCAACGATCTTTCCCATGAGTTTCGGAATAATCATCTCCGCCGCAACCTCGCCGATCATGCACAGCGGCGTCAATACGGATACAAGTTTGTATTCTTTTAGTTCTTTACCTAATGTCTTTATCATATGCTTTCTCCTGTAATAATCTCCAATGAAGTATTATATAACCAAAATAAATTGTATTCAATTGATTTTATAGTTATTTAAGATTAACAAAATGTAAGCTCTTTATTCAATTCCTCAAAAAAAGAACGGATCATTTGATCCGTCCTTATATATCTCAAACTTGAGGTGTTGGATTTTCCTGCTGTGGAACAGGAGCTTCGGTCTGTGCTATCGGAGCGTCCGGTTGAGGTGCCGGAACTTCAGGCTGTGGTGCTAAAACTTCGGGCTGAGGCACCGGAATGTTAGCCAAAGGAGCAAGAATATCAAGATGATATCCTGTTTCATCGTAAGATGCCTGTATCATAACATCGTATGCAAATTCATTTCTGAATCTAAAGTCTTTTCTCGATCTGAAAGCGATAGCTGCATCATCTCCCTGCGCATAGTAGTCTACAGGCTTTGAATGATTGTGTCTTTCAACAATCCTGCATCCTGCGTTCATTGCCGCATGGTAAAGAGCACTGCTTATCTTGCATACACCTCCGCCGTAGTCATATCCTCCGACTACATGCGCTATAACATATCCTCTTTCAGGAGGTGTTCCCCTTCCTACAGTATTTGCATAAGAAAATGTCTCTCCGGGCTTAACGATATATCCGTTTATGTAGCCGCATGCAACTCTGGCATTTACGTTATTGGCATCCTCATTTGCGGGATACAGCATGATGTCTTCATGCCCAATGCTTGCCCACGAAACATTTTCAGGTGCCGGAGCCGGAGCAGGTGTCGTTTCAGGTGCCGCTGCAGGCACAGAAGCTTCACTTACTGCTGCCTCAACAACCACATTATTCTCACCTGGATTCACCTGTTCTGCGCTAACCTCAGCCGTAGCGGCAATCCCTTCCTGCTCACATGGAGTAAAAGTTTCTTCCATATGTACAAAAACTTCCTCTGTTGATGATCCCGCATTACCGTATCCGGTAATTGCAACATAAAGCATCGGCAATGCGATTGCCGTAATAATAGTCTTCTTTTTCATTTTTACAAAAATTCCTTTTTCCTATTAATGTAAAAAGCGATGCTTACGCATCGCTATAAACTGCAACTGGCTGTCCTTTCGGACCCTATAGCTTTGCGTCATTAGATTTCTCTAATTTTGCCAAAAATTATCTTTATATAGTTTCTTTTTTTATGAAAGCAGAGTTATTATATCGTAAGGTCTATTTAAAGTCCATACTGAATTTTATAAATCCACAATTATTATTGCAGCTTACCATATCAATTCACATAATATCCGATATCCTTAAGATCACTTCCGCTGACAGGCTTCATGAAGTTGATATTGGGAAGCACTCCGTTTGCGCCTCTGGGTGCAGAAAGCTGAGAAGCATCAAGGCTTTCAAAATCATCATTGGTGCAAGTATAAGCACTGTTCCATGAGCAGCTTCCAACCTTTGTTCCCTTTCCCACATTGGAAACTTTACCGTTTAAAGAAATATTGCATCTGAGGAACTCTCTTGTTCCCGGGATATCTTTCGAATCACTCGGGCTTACTCTTTCAAGCATATTGTAATTGCTTCCTGAATTACCGTATGCAACGTTATTGGTCCAGTTTGCCGACTGTCCGGGCTGATGATTTGCATAGAATCCGTTTGAAGCATTATTTACTGCAATACAGTGAGTTACGGTATGTACAGGAACTGTGCCCGGAACTTTTCCCGTGCCGTATCCGCCTATCTTGAATCCGTTGGAATCTCCGCCTTTTCTCATATCAAAAGCCCAGCAATATTCAAATGTATTGGCTCCTTTTGATGTAATACAGTCAAATCCATCATCGCCGCAAGCCCATGCCCTGCACTGCCTGAAAGCAACACTCTGTCCATGCGCTCCGAATCCATCGGTATTTGAATTGGATGTGCGATTTGGAGTATTGAGATTATAGGCGTCACACTTTATGCACTCTCCGCTTCCGTTATTGCAGAAATAAAAACCGTTTGCCTGTGCATCGAAGCATGTTATCTGATTGAATGTCGCATTACCTTCTACCCTGAAGCACTCGGACTGCTTCTGATTTCCTACGGGAACTCCCTTTACTTTAAAGCAAAGGAAATACACTCCTTTAACTCCGCTCTTTACATGGAATGCCGCAACTCTCTTGTCTGTAGGCACTCTTGAAAAGTCGAAAACAGGTACATCTTTGGAAGTGTAAGCTCTGTAAGTGATATTGCTCTTCGTAAACTCATTTACATAGTTGTAATTGTTATCCTTCGCCGCAATGCCAAAGTCATTGTAAGTACCGCCCATAATATAGACGGTATCACCCGAAGAAGCCGCATCCTGCGCTCTCATAAGACTCTTAAACGGAGCAGACGTAGACGTGCCTGCATTCGAATCGTTACCTGACGGTGAAACATACCAGTCTGCCGCATAAGCACTGCAATCAAACTTGATAAATAAACATAAGCAAAACGCTGTGATCAGCGCGTATTTAAACGTGGTAAAAAAATTTCTCATACAAAAATATCTCCAAATTTATTTGTTAATAATATTGTAATATCCTTGTATAAGTTTTTCAATCCGACGATAACGCATTCTATCTGTCATTTTTATCTATTTGACTTTTTCATTTCATTATAGAGTGATATCTTTTTTCCATTTTGAAATTCATGTAAAAGTTCGACCTTCACGCCATAACATTCAGATATAAATTCAGCTTTTTCTTCCGGAATCCCGTTATCTATGTAAAATTCAAGCACCTCTCTCTTATCGGGAAGAAGATCCTCTTTTACAATTTTTTTGTCTTTTACCTTTAGAAGAACCTTCTCTTCAGACTTATAGAATCCTGTTATGTTTCTTTGAAGAAGCTCTATCCTTGAGAACGGCTTTTTTCTCTCTTCCGAGAAAAACATACTGTTTCCGGAATCAAATATCGGCGCAGGACCTATAAGCTTTAATGACTCCGCCTCTCTTAATACACCAAAATTATAAAGATGTTCATCTGTATTGCTGATTACAAAATCAGTCAAAGTCTGATAATCCATAAACTCTTGCATAACATCTCTGTCAATTCCGTTACTTGCACAAATGTTTATATATCCATCATACAAAGCCGTTTCATTAGAAATACTCTGCGACTCCACAACTTCATATGCAGGAATAAATTCTAAGCTATCTGAGGTAAAAGAGTCGCAGGTACTCTGCGTTTGTTCATCATTTAAACGTAAAACTTCATATCTCACAAAAGGTATTTTGCTATTCTGCCTTTCATGTACGAACGTAGCAAACGCCTCATTTACGCCCTGCTGTCCCTTATGCGTCAGTGATGTTTTAACAAGTTTAGGTGCCTCTGCATTAAGATCCCAGTATTTTTCCATCTGCCCACCAAGTGAGGCATTCGGATCATATGAAACCTCATCATGATAAGGAAGCAATCCTTCATTTATGCCAAGTTGATTTCGTAGTTTTACCTTGTCCCAAGATAAGCTCATATCCAAAGGACATACCCAATACGAATCTGTCATTGATAATCCGAGATTTTTAGCCAGATATTCGGAAGAGCTGACACAACCTGAATTCTTAATCACTTCATCCATAAGCTTTCTGGAACCCGGAACAGCTCTTTGCTTCCACCATATCTTCATCTTATTTAGATCGGCGGTTCCCAAAAAAGGTACCGCTTCAGAAATATATGTCGCAAAATTAGTCAGATTTCCCGCAACATCAATTTCAACAAGTCCAACTTTTTTGTCCTTATGCATAAGTTCATAGATCATGTTATTATCGAACATTGGAAAGCTCCTTTGCATATGCTTCAAATCTTTTTCCCTGAAGAAATCTGTCTATATTCCACTCAGCGATGGTCGGATACTCAGTTTGTTTACTTGGTAAATTAAGCTTAAGTCCCGTATCAATAACAACATGCTCACCATTGTAATCAAAATTAAGCTGCATGGAACCGTTGCAGTTCTTCCACATGTATTTAATTCCCTTATATTCACCGCAAGTATTATCAAGAAGCGGATATGGATCAAGCAGGCAAAAGAAATCCTCTCCAATCACCGCAGATAACCTAAGAATAGTAACCGTCGCGCAATTATTTACACTCTGCTTGCCATTAAACAATGCATTTATCGTCGAGAACGGAACTCCGCTCTCTTTCGCTATTTTGTACTGTGATTTATTTGACTTTTTTACTGCCTCAATAAAATTTTCATTCATAACGCCCGCTCCTTATATAACATCATTCTGTTATATTATAACAATATAATGTTATAAATCAAAAAACAAGTTTCCTATTATAAATTTTTTCCATAAAATCCCAAAAGTGCTATAATCAAAAATCGGTGCGTCTGCACTATAGATTCACTCAGTTAATAAAGGAGATATCTTAGAAATGCTTTGGGCCGGACTTGTTTTATTCTACGGGATTGTGAAGGGATTCCGTGATGTTGTAAAAAAGAAAGCGCTGACAAAAAATACCGTAATGGAAGTGCTTTTTGTATATACCTTCCTTACTTTTTTATTCTGCATACCGGAGGCGCCCGCGGCATTTAAAGGATTTCCTCCGAAATATTTTTTCCTGATCGCGATAAAGAGTTTTGTAATATTCATAGCGTGGATATGCTCGTTTAAGGCACTCGACAATATCCCCATCAGCTTATACGGAGTTCTTGATCTCTCAAGGATTCTCTTTTCAACCGCGTTCGGAATATTTGTGTTAAAAGAAAAAGGCTCAATATATTCAACTGTCGGCCTTCTACTCATACTCTTCGGGCTCTTGTTCTTAAAGATCTATCCCGAGATGAAAAAGCGTTCCGACACCCGCGGCACATACAAAGCAGAAAAAATACCACCCATATATGTATGGATGGTACTTGCTTCCTGCATCTGCAACGCGATATCCGGTTGCCTCGACAAAATATATATGAGAGATATCAATTCCTCTCAGCTTCAATTTTGGTACATGCTCTATCTTGTTGTCTTTTACGGTCTGTATTTCATCGTAAGACGCATCAAGATAAGCTCTTCCGTTTGGAAAAACGGCTGGATCTGGCTTCTCAGTTTCCTGTTCTTCATCGCGGACAAGGCTCTGTTTATTGCCAATTCTTACGCTGATTCGAAGGTCATAATAATGACTTTACTTAAACAATCCGCCTGCATCGTCTCTATCATATGCGGAAAGTTTATCTTCAAGGAAAAGAACATCGGCTACAAGATCTTTTGTGCGGCTATCATACTCGTAGGTCTTGTAATAAGCATGATCGGACAATAAAGATTTTTATACCATGGTAAAGCAATTTCCTTTGATATAGAAAAAGCCTCGCACTAATTGATAATTGCTTAGTGTGAGGCTTCATTTTATAGATCATAATCTGCTAAAACATAAGTTTACATAGCGTCCTTCATCGACTTAACGTACTCTCCGACGTACTTCGGAGCTTCTTTTCCATACTTCTCAAGAATCTTGATTATCGCAGAACCAACAATAGCGCCGTCAGATATCGCTGACATCTTTGCTGCCTGCTCGGGTGTTGATATTCCAAAGCCTATAGCACATGGAATATCGGTATTCTCACGAATTACTTTTACGATAGAATCAAGGTCTGTCTTAATCTCAGATCTGGTTCCCGTTACGCCAAGACTTGATACAATGTAGATAAAGCCCTGTGCCTCTTTAGCGATCATTGAAATTCTGTTCTCGGATGTGGGCGCGATAAGCGAAATAAGATCTACTCCGTATTTATCGCAGACAGGAGAAAACTCCTCTTTTTCCTCAAACGGAAGATCGGGAAGAATAATTCCGTCTACACCGGTCTCTTTGCAAAGCGAGATGAACTTCTCAGAGCCATATGAAAATACCACGTTTGCATATGTCATAAACACAAAAGGTGTATCTGTTTCTTTTCTGAGTTCCCTTACAAGATCAAAAACCTTATCGGTAGTAACTCCTCCTGCGAGTGCGCGAATATTTGCACCCTGAATTACAGGTCCCTCGGCTGTGGGATCGGAAAAAGGTATTCCGAGCTCTATAAGATCTGCACCGTTTTTGCATGCTTCAAGAACAACTTTTTTGGTGGTCTCAAGGTCGGGATCTCCACATGTGATAAAGGCGATAAATGCCTTGCCGTTTTCAAATGCTTTCTTAATGTTACTCATGGATATCCTCCCCTCTGTAGCGAGCGATTGCTGCGCAGTCCTTATCTCCTCTTCCCGAGATTGTTACAACGATGATCTTGTCTTTGTCATACTCTTTTGCGACCTTCATAGCATAGGCAACCGCATGAGCAGACTCAATTGCGGGGATGATTCCCTCTGTGCGTGAAAGATATTCAAAAGCATTAACAGCCTCGTCGTCAGTCACAGGCACATACTCAGCTCTCTTGATATCATGAAGGTATGCGTGCTCAGGTCCGACACCGGGATAATCAAGTCCTGCGGATATCGAGTAAACAGGCGCAATCTGGCCGTACTCATCCTGGCAGAAGTATGACTTCATTCCGTGGAAAATTCCCACTCTTCCTGTATTGACGGTCGCTGCAGTCTCGAAAGTATCGATTCCGCGTCCTGCTGCCTCGCAGCCGATAAGCCTGACTTCCTTATCTTCAATAAAGTTATAGAAACTTCCGATAGCGTTTGATCCGCCGCCGACACAGGCAATAACAGCATCGGGAAGTCTTCCCTCTTTTTCAAGAATCTGCTGTTTAGTCTCCTTTGAGATAACAGACTGAAAATCTCTTACTATTGTTGGGAACGGATGAGGTCCCATGACAGATCCGAGGCAGTAATGTGTATCATCGATTCTTGAAGTCCACTCTCTCATGGCCTCCGAAACGGCGTCCTTAAGTGTTGCAGTTCCTGACTTAACAGGGATGACTTCTGCGCCGAGAAGTCTCATTCTGTACACGTTAAGAGCCTGTCTCTTCGTATCCTCTTCGCCCATGAATACAACACATTCCATTCCCATAAGAGCTGCTGCCGTAGCTGTCGCAACACCGTGCTGTCCGGCGCCTGTCTCAGCTATGAGCCTTGTTTTTCCCATTTTTTTGGCCAAAAGAGCCTGTCCGAGAACGTTATTTATCTTGTGAGAGCCGGTATGATTGAGATCCTCTCTCTTAAGATAGATCTTTGCTCCGCCAAGGTCTTTTGTCATCTTCTCTGCGTAGTAAAGACGTGAAGGTCTTCCCGCATATTCATTCAAAAGTTCTGTGAGCTCTGCGTTGAACTCAGGATCGTTCTTGTAATGATTATAAGCTTCTTCAAGCTCTATTACTGCATTCATAAGTGTCTCGGGTATATACTGTCCGCCGTGTATACCGAAACGTCCATTTTTATTGGTCATGGTACATCCTTTCACAAAAAATGTTTTTTATTCATGTAATCGCAGATTCCTGCGCATTAGCGTGCTGATACGATAGATCCTCCGCAATTTATTTATCTGATTGTCATCGTGTCTTCATACTAATCTCTTGCGTTCCCGACAAATCTCTCCATCTTGATTCTGTCTTTTTTGCCATCCGTCTCTATACCTGAACTAACATCAACCGCATAGGGCGCCACAGCCCTCACAGCTTCCGCAACATTATCGGGATCAAGCCCTCCGGCGAGGAAAAAATCTCTTTTTATCCCTTCAAGTATCTTCCAATCGAACGCTTTTCCGGTTCCCTGACCGGAATCGATAAGCACATAGTCGGCATCCGATTTCTCGATATCCGCAATATCGCCGCTACTCTTAACCTGAAACGCCTTGATAACGGGCTTATCCGTCAATTTCCTAAGCTTTGCAATATAGCTGTTATCTTCACTTCCGTGGAGCTGTGCGATATCTATGATACCATTATTTAGAAGATCTGCGACAACTTTCGCATCTTCATCGACAAAAACTCCAACTGCCTTGATCTGCGGATCGAGCATCTTTTTTAGCTCTGCTGCCTTATCTTTACTTACATTTCTCTTACTCTTTTCCCATATGACAAAGCCAATGAACTCGGGCTTTAAAGCATTTGCGGCTTCTATATCCGAAACCGACGAAAGCCCGCACAGCTTTATCTTAGGACGCTTGTATATTTTATTTACCGCCATGAAATCTTCCTTCTTGAGCCAAACTTCCATGAGTTATCATAGAATTCCCTTTAATTCATCAAGCTTAGCCTTCTTATCTGCTGCTCTCATCAGCGTTTCGCCTATAAGCACCGCATCCGCACCGATTTCTCTAAGCTTTGCCACATCTTCCGCCGTCCTTACGCCGCTCTCGGAAACAAAGACCGAACTTGAAGGGATTATCTTTCTGAGCCTCTCGCTGTTTGAAGTATCAACGCTAAAGTCCTTAAGATTGCGGTTGTTTACTCCGATTATGGAAGCTCCGAGCGCGACGGCTCTTTTGACCTCTTCCTCATCATGAGTCTCGACAAGAGCAGAAAGTCCAAGGTCGTTACATATTCCAAGATACTTCTCTATAGCCGCATCATCAAGGATCGAGCAGATGAGAAGCACCGCCGAAGCGCCGAGTACTTTAGCTTCGTAGATCATGTACTCATCTACCGTAAAATCTTTTCTGATGCAGGGAATCTTTACAGTATCTGTAATTTCCTTAAGATACTCATCTTTTCCCAGGAACCACTTTGGTTCAGTGAGTACGGAAATGCAGTCAGCGCCGACCTTCTCGTACTCTTTCGCAATCTCCAGATAAGGAAAATCCTCAGCAATTATTCCTTTTGAAGGAGAAGCTTTTTTACACTCGCAGATAAAAGAAATATCATCTTTTCTTAAGTTCTTTTCAAAAAGGAAATCTCCTTTGGGCATCGCAAGCGCTTTCTCTTTTACTTCATCCAAAGATACGCTCTGCTTGGCTATATCAACTCTTTTTCTCGCATATGCTGCAAGTTCATCCAAAATAGTCATAGTCATTTACCTGTTACTTACTTCAATAAGTTTCTCAAGTGTCTCATAAGCTTTGCCTGAATCAATAAGCTCTGCCGCAAGCTTAACTCCTGCTTCGAAGGTGTCTGCCTTTCCACCGATGTAAAGAGATGCACCGGCATTTAAAAGAACCGCATCGCGCTTGGGTCCCTTCTCGCCCTTTAAGATCTTTCTTGTAATCTCGGCGTTCTCATCGGGTGTTCCGCCTACAAGATCCTCTTTCTTGCATGTTGTAAGTCCGAAGTCCTCAGGCTTTATAACATATGATTTGTACCATCCGTCTCTGATCTCGCAGATTGTTGTCGGAGCGCTGAGTGAGATTTCATCGAGCTTGTCCTGTCCGTAAACTACCATACCTCTCTCAACTCCAAGGCTTACAAGAACTCTTGCAAGGGGTTCAACGAGATACTCATCGTAAACACCAAGAAGCTGCATCTTGGGTGATCCGGGATTTGTAAGGGGGCCAAGGATGTTGAACACTGTTCTGAATCCGAGTTCTTTTCTGATTGCGCCTACATACTTCATTGACGTGTGATATTTCTGTGCAAAGAAAAAGCACATTCCGGCTTCTTTTAAAAGCTCTACGCACTTCTCGGGCTCCTGCTGGATGTTTACACCAAGTGCCTCAAGACAGTCAGCTGTTCCGCACTTTGAAGAAGCCGCCCTGTTTCCGTGCTTTGCAACTTTCATTCCGCCTGCTGCCGCAACAAGTGCAGATGTAGTTGAAATGTTAAAGCTCTGAGCGTTGTCTCCGCCTGTTCCTACGATCTCGAAGATATCCATTCCGGTGTCAACTTTGGTCGCATGGTCTCTCATAGCTGCTGCACAACCTGCAATCTCATCTGTTGTCTCAGCCTTTGCTGACTTTGTGGAAAGAGCTGACAAAAAAGCTGCATTCTGTGTAGGTGTTGTCTCTCCTCCCATGATCTCATTCATTACTGCATAAGCCTCATCATATGTAAGGTCTTCTTTGTTTACAATCTTTACTATTGCTTCTTTGATCATTGCTATTGCCTCCTGATTTAAATTATTTGATTATGATATACGAATTGCTCCGTTTCTTCGAAACTTTCGTCCCCATATCATATGAAGTTTCTTAACATTTCTTTTCCCTCGGGAGTCATTATCGACTCGGGATGGAATTGCACTCCGTATATGGGATACTCTTTGTGCTGAACTGCCATGATCTCGCCGTCGTCTGTCTTTGCGACAACTTCAAGGCACTCAGGCATTGTCTTTTCATCTGCTGCAAGTGAGTGATATCTTGCCACGCTCACCTTTTCGGGAAGCCCTTTGAACAAAGGACATTCCGCATAAAAAGATATTGTCGATTCTTTGCCGTGCATCAGCTCTTTTGCATATGTTATCGTAGCTCCGAACGCCATGCAGATGGCCTGATGGCCGAGACACACGCCAAGTGTCGGGATTTCTTTTCCAAGCTCTTTGGCAGCTTCTACGATTATTCCAGCATCCTCCGGCCTTCCGGGACCCGGTGAAATGATAAGTCTGTCAGGCTTAAGCGCCCTTATCTCATCAATTGTAAGTTCATCGTTTCTGATTACTTTGATGTCAGGCTCTATCTCACCGATCATCTGATACAGGTTATATGAAAAGCTGTCGTAGTTATCTATCAGTAAGACCATTATTCCACCTCCTGCGAAAGCTCAAGTGCTCTGAGTGAAGCCTTTGCCTTGTTGAGGCACTCCTCAAACTCTTTCTCCGGATTGGAATCGGCTACGATGCCGGCTCCGCTTCGAACGAACACTTTGCCATTCTTCTTGTAAACTATCCTTATGGCGATACATGTGTCCATGTTGCCCGTAAAATCTATATATCCAACAGCGCCGCCGTAAATTCCGCGCTTGTTGTTCTCAAGTTCTCCGATAAGCTTGCACGCCTTGATCTTTGGCGCTCCCGAAAGTGTACCTGCAGGAAGTACCGCATTTACCGCATCTATGGCATCAAACTCTTTTCTGATGATTCCGCGTACCGTTGAACCGATGTGCATTACGTGTGAGTATCTTGTGATTTCGTGGAGCTTTTCAACTTCTACGCTTCCAAACTCGCTTATCTTGCCAAGGTCGTTTCTTCCAAGGTCAACAAGCATGTTGTGCTCTGCAAGTTCTTTTTTATCCGCAAGAAGCTCTTTTTCAAGGGTCTTGTCCTCTTCCTCGGTCTCGCCTCTTTTCCTTGTTCCCGCAAGAGGGAATGTATGAAGCACGCCGTTCTCAAGTTTTACCAATGTCTCAGGTGATGCTCCCGCAACTTCCACATCTGTTCCGGAAAAATAGAACATATAGGGCGAGGGATTGATCGTTCTGAGCATTCTGTATGTATTTAGGAGGCTTCCTTCGTAGTCGGCCGAGAGCCTGTTTGAAAGGACTATCTGGAAGATGTCGCCTTCTTTGATATGATCCTTAGCTCTCTCAACCATGTCACAGTATTTTTCTTTGGTAAAAAGAGGTGTCACTTCGCCAAGAAGCTTTCCGGGCTTTTCGGTGCTCTTTTCTCCCGTTCTCAGAAGGTCTTTTATCCTGCCAAGTTCTTCTTTGGCATTGTTATAATTCTCTTCAATGCTGCCTTCTGTCTTGATATTTATGATAAGAATTATCTTCTGTCTTACGTTGTCGAAGGCGATAACTTTATCAAAGAGCATAAGGTCCAAATCCTTGAATGCGTCGGTGTCCTCTACATTGCATCTTGCAGTCGGCTCGCAGTATCCAAAGTAGTCATAAGAGAAATATCCGACAAGTCCGCCTGTAAAAGAAGGAAGGTAATCAAATCTTGGACTCTTGTACTTTGAGAGGATATCCCGAAGGTATGCATCAGGCTTATCCGTTGTTACCTTAAGGTCTCCCGCAACAAGCTCATTGTCCTTGCAGGTTATCTCCATCTTGGGATCATATCCCATAAATGTATATCTTCCCCAGGTTTCATCGGCCTGCGCCGACTCAAGCATATAGCAGTGAGTCGATACGTTCTTAAGTTTTCTCATAGCTTCGATTGGGGTGATGAAATCCGATAACAGTTCGCAGCTTACAGGAATAACGTTGTATTCCTTTGTCGCAGCTATGCTCTTTACTTGTTCCAATGTAGGTGTAATGTTCATAGTACTGTCCTTTCGTGGTGATGAATTGTGTCGGTGATGAATTGTATCGGTTTACTAAGGGTTGATACTCTGCTTATGTTTTGCTTTGCTTATGTTTTGCTTTGCTTATGTTTTTGCGTGGTCTCGCTTGCGAAATCCCTGCGCGTTAGCTACGCCTATTTTGCGCGGTTGCGCGATATTTGAATTGCTCCGAGCATATAAAATGCTGTTATAAATCCTTTTTATATACCTCCGAAATAAAGTCATGGTATAAAATTCAAAAAACATAAGGTTTTATATGCCTTTTTGCCTATATTTTTTCAGCAAAAACATATAGATAATATGTGCAAGAACCGATTTATATGCTTTTGAGCCTTTTCTTACGGCAAAAAAACATATAAAAAGTGCAAGGATTAAAACCTTTATATGCCGCAATCCCAATCTCAACAAATCCGTTATCACGGAACAAAGAGTAGCAATCGAGCGGTATTACAAAGCAATTATTATCATTACCACAAGGTGTGCTTATTGCATAGGATTTCGATTGCGAAATCCCTGCGCATTAGCTGCACTTATTTTGCGTGATATACGGATTGCTACGCTTCGCTCCCGCAATCCTACAGTCATTCGGAATCCGCACTTCCGTGCTACTTCCTCATGGCTGTTCGGGTTACTAAAGCAGGCCGTTGTTCATGCTAGCATGACAACGGTCTGCTTTGTAACCCTATATCACGCAAAAAAGTCCTTGATAGAGCCTATACTCTATCAAGGACGAATAATTAAACTTTATCCGCGGTGCCACCTTGAATTCATGTGTTACCATGCAACTTAGCGAGATACCAACATATCCCCGGCAGATTACGCTTGCCTTGCGTCGTAGAATAATGGGTGAATAATTATGCTAAAAACTCATCGGAAGTTCTGCTCTCGTGCTTCGCACTCGCCAGAACAAAGTTCGATGACGAAAATCATTTTCATTGGAAGTTCCGCCCTCACTCCGTTCGACGGAACAAAGTTCAATGACGAAAATCAAAGATTTTCTATCTCACTTTTCACTTTTCACTACGCCCTCAGCGGTCCATTTGACAACTTGTTTCATGCCTGAATCTCAGCATCTCAGGCTCTCTGTATTGGCATCATTGCCGTTATCTCCGCTTCAACGGTTTAATGAATATTTATTAAAAAAATGATATATGAAACATGCTCAACTGTCAAGATAGTTTTACGTTCAGTTTGCAATCTTGCACTAAGCCACTATATCACCCTATTGCATGACAGCTCAAATAAATCATTAAACGAAAGATATTTTTTGTTAAATTTTAGTTATTTTTCACATTATTTTTTTCAACAGTATATGTTATTGTTTTAATCAGATTAGCTAATCATAACAATACGACAGCAAAGGAAAACAACATGAAAAAAATTAGCATCTTATCTACAATCGGCGCTATTGCCACATGTACTTTTTTCTCATTAACCCCTCTCTTTTCCCTGAATATACATGCAGAACAAGGGAATGTTATTGAAGTTGGAAAAGACGGTATCGATACTATCTCACAAGCAATTAAGGAAGCCTCAGAAGGCGATACGATCAAGATTCCCAAAGGTAAATATGAAGAGCACATTGTCATTACCAAGAATAACCTTACGCTCTCGGCTGAAGAAGGCACTGTCATTGACGGTTCCAAATTCAATCTGTCATATAAAAATGTTAACGCTCTTACCGAAGAATTCCTGGAAGAGACAAAAAACGATCATAAAAAAAGTGAAGACGAAAAATGGGAAGAAGCATGGTCAAAAGCTACATCGATGATGTATATATCCGCCAAAAACGTTTCCGTAAGTGGCCTTGAAATAACAAATTTTAAGCTCAACGAACCTTCAAGTGATATCGCTCCAAAAGGAATATTGGTTGATTCAGGCTCAGAAAATATTACAATTAAAAACTGCAAAATACATGATATGGGCATAAATGATTATATAGATGTTCCGAATATAGATGAGAAATATAATGCCCATGGCATTCTTATCGAAGCTCAGCCGGATAAAACTATATCCGATATCACGGTTACAAAGTGTGAGCTCTATAATCTTAAATGCGGAAACAGCGAAACATTCGCCATAAACGGAAATGTGAGCAATTTTGCGGTTTCTTATAATTACATACATGATTGCGACAACATCGGTATAGACGCAATCGGTTATGAGCATAGTCAGTCAAACGACGACCGTGCCCGCGGCGGAAATATTTTCGAGAACAAAGTTGTCAATGTTTCCTCATCAACTAATGCTACATACGATTATGAATCTTGTGCAGCAGGAATCTACGTTGACGGCGGTTATGACATAAAAGTTCACGATAATTACGTGGAAGGCTGTGATATCGGTATCGAAGTTGCAACTGAGCACGCACAAAAAGAAGTAACAGACATAAAAGTTACCAATAATACTCTTGTAAAAAATGACGGCCTTGCAGGAATCGTTATCGGAGGCTCCGATCCCGATGAAAACGGCCAAGCTAAAAACTGCGTATTTGCACAGAACACAGTATATAACACGGATAACGCCTGCCTCGCGGTACAGTACGCCCGTGATATAAATAATGTATTTACAAAAAATCTTTTTATCGCGGATAAAAATGCTGAAGCATATTACGAAGCCGCTGAAGGCGAAGAAGGCTATATAGATTATGAATCCTACGGAAATCCCGTTACTTTCAAAGACAGTGACGGAAATACAGTTGACATCATCAATTCTATAAACAAAAATATGGCAACCGAGGATCTACCTGAGCAGTTCAAAGACAATGACACTTTCTCGCTCAAAAAAATCAGCGTAGATTCTGAAAAAGGAGAAATCTCTGTAACTGCGAACAAAGATCTCACAGGCTACGGTTCCGATAAAACAAAGCTCAACAAATAACTGCACCATTACAAAAGACTGCTGCAAATAAATGCGGCAGTCTTTATTTGATTATTCATCCAGCGAATATTCTGTTTTTTAAAGAAATACCATTAAATCCCATATCAAACCTCAGGATTTACTACGTTACTATTTTTAACTACATATCAAAATCATCATAATCGCCATTGTCATAACCGCCATAGCTGTCATATTCCTTGATCTTATCGGTTGCTCTTCTGTTAAACTGCTGCTTGGGATTTTCTTTCTTTGCCTTAGCCTTCGCCTTTGCTTTAGCCTTCTTTTTGCGCTTAAGCATCAGCTCTTCTTCCTCATCCTCTTCTTCATCTTCGTCGTCATAATCATCGTACTCTTCGTATTCTTCATCGTCTTCGTTTCTGATAAACAATAGTATTCCGCGCAGATGATGCATTATAAATATCGCAGCAAGTATGAACACATCCGTATAAAGAAGTCCCACGATATAATAGTTTTCTTTTATAAGATACCCGAGTTTAAAGCCGATAACACTGAGGATTCCGGACAAAAGAAGCGCAAACACCAGTAATAGCCCATGCTTTATCGCGCCCAGTATTGCATAGATAAAATCAATAAAAGAGGCATCAAAATAAACGAATCGGCCTATCATGAGTCCAAAATAATACATCATAATAGGACTATACTGCTCCTTACTTACAGATGCATCGCCAAATGTGGTAAAGCATGTCAAAACTATGATCGCATAGAACATCCCGAGCATTCTTACGGAAGCTCTGTCCTCTTTTGAAATTCTTCTAAGCGGAATGATGATCTTGTCCAAAACGGTGTTTATGAGGCAAGTCAGCGAAATAAGGAACAAAAGCACAAAATCCTTGTTTTTGTCCCACTGGTAATAGAACCACTTAATACTCATCGGCATGCTGCCCATCTTCTTTGCATGATAAAGAGGTGTAAGAAGATCAAAAATATGGTTACAGATTATATATGCGCACGCAAACAAAATTACCGATGTACTCGATATCATCATCTCGAAAAAAAGCTGCATGTTGTCTACAGTGCGTCTTTTAAACTCCTCATGCCTCTCGCTGCTGTCAACGAGGCATACCGACATTCTTGTTCCAAACATTATGATCAAGCTGATGATCAGTAAACCGGCAAATGCCAGTCCCAGAAAAATAAGCTGCTTTATCCTATCGAATTCCGGGTTTATATACTTCTCAATCGTCATATGTAAAAAAATTCCTCCGTCAGGTCATATACTATATGTTACCATATTTTTATCCTTTATGCTGTTTTTTTAACATATTTTTTTTGCCATTTATCATTATTCTAAAAAAAGGATAAACCTTTTAGAAGATAACGTAAATGATTCTTTACAAGTCCGCAGAATATAAACTAAAATATTAGTATAGATCTACACCAAATATGCGAAGGAGGCAAGAACATTGGAAGACAACGTTTTAACCGGTGAACAAATGGATACTATCGGTGAAATTGCCAATATCAGCATGGGTAATTCCGCAACTACTCTTAGCTTAATGGTAAATAGAAAAGTTGAGATCACTACTCCCAACGTAAAGCTTATAAAAAGAAGTGAAGCTCTGGACGATTACGAAAAGACCTGTATTTTTGTACAGATTCACTACGTAAAAGGTCTTGAAGGCAACAATGTCCTGATCCTTAAAGAGCATGACGTGAAGGTTATGACAGATCTTATGATGGGCGGGGATGGAACAAATACCGAAGGTGAGATTTCAGACCTTCATCTTTCTGCTGCCTCCGAGGCAATGAACCAAATGATGGGTACCAGTGCGACTTCTTTATCCTCTATGCTCGGCGTTCCTACAGACATCAGTACACCTGTCGTAAATAGGATTGATGTCGAGAGTATCAAAGTTTTTGAGAAAATGTTTGATACCACATACGATAAATTTGTTAAAATAGCTTTTAGGATGACAATCAGTGATTTAATTGATTCCGTTATGGTACAATTATATCCGATACGATTCGCAAAAGATATGTGCAACAAATTTTATACAAAGGAAAACGCAGAGAACAATGAATAAAGCAGAAACACTAGAAATCAAAAAGCAATTCACACCTGACAGGTGCGCTATTGACCACATCTGCGGATGCTATGTGGATCATGACAAGAACAAATTATTTACTTTCAGAAAAGCCTTCGGACAGCTTCCGGAGGAAGAGATGTTTAAATATCTCGATATTTTCCAGCATACACTTGCAGGAACATTTGGCAAGAATCTGATCAGTCTTGAGTTTCCTCTTGACCAGGAACAGCCGGGAGGTACTCAGGACTTTCTTTTAACCTTGAGAAATTCTCAGCTTCAGGATGACGAGCTTGTTGACGAGTTTTATGACAAGATAATCGCCAACTACGTAAACGGTGAAAACTACTACATCATCCTTATTCATGCAGCCTATGATATCCCCGGTATCACAAGCGACGGTATCGAGATGGAGGATGCTTCAGAGAACGTCTATGACTATATCCTTTGCAGCATCTGCCCCGTTAAGCTTTCAAAAGCAGGACTTGGCTACAATGAGAGAACAAACGTGATCGAGGAAAGATTCAGAGACTGGATCGTAGACGGCCCTACAAAAGGTTTCCTCTTCCCTGCATTCATCGAAAGAGACACCGACATTCACAACATGCTCTATTTCACGAAGAAGCCCGACGATCTTCAGCCTGAATTTATAGAGGCAATGTTCGGCGGAAGGGCTCCTTTGGCAGCTCCCGAGCAGAAAGGTATCTTTGATACCGTAGTTCAGAATACCATCGGTGAAAATGCCGACTACGACATAATGAAGAACATTCATGACAACTTAAATGACATGATTGAGGATCACGCAGACGATGCCGAACCTCTCGAGCTTAAGAAAAATGATGTGAAGCAGCTTCTTCACGACAGCGGAGTATCTGACGAGCGTCTTGATTATTTCGATGAGACCTACACAAAATGCGCAGGCGACGAGGACTACCCTCTCCTTGCCAGCAACATCGCAAATACCAAGAAGTTTGATATCGAAACTCCCAACGTAGTCATCAAGGTTAAGCCCGACAGAACAGATCTTGTTGAATCCAAGATTGTCGACGGCAGACAGTGCCTTGTAATTGCTGTTGACGACCACATCGAAGTCAACGGAATCAATGTAAGAACATTTATGGACAGATAAAGAAAAAGAAAGAACTCGCTCTTTGAGTGGGTTCTTTTTATATTCGCAGATTTTCTTCTATCTTACAAAAACTCCCCACACCCCGAGGGTACGCAGATGCAGTATTTTTGATGCAACATCTCAAAGCATTATATTGTCCGTGAGATTGGATAAGCATATGCTGCGCTTCATAAACTCGCAGATGCACCTTAGAAATTCCGTCTGCTTATGCAGCTTCATTTTATACCATCGTTTGTTTTTCTTAAGGTCAAAGACCACTTTCCTGCATGCGGAGAAAAATGTCTGAAGCAGGACGCCTAGATGTATTAAAGCGGTCATGGTCATGTCCGCAAAGCGGACTTACACAACAAATAAAAGCACGAACTTCCGAACTCGAAATGATGAGCTCGGAAGTTCGTGCTTTTATTTGTTGTAGGCGCTACGCGCCGTATGACCATGACCTGATAAAGTTTATCGGGGCGTCCTGCAAGTTCTTTTCGGAGCATGCATAAAAGGAAAGTGGTCTGACCTTTAGAAAAACACCGATGGTATATCGAAGCTGCACAAGCAGATGTAATTCCTAAGGTGCATCTGCTCAGACAACTTCGCGCAGCATATATCCAATCTCCCGGACAATATAATTTCGATGAAAGCATCAAAAATACTGCATCTGCGTACCCTCGGGGTGTGGAAAGTTTTTGTATCTTACATAAGATATTCATATATGCGATAAGTCAAAAAGTCCAAAGCGGTTTCATCGACGGAATATATCATATAATTTCCTTGTCGCCTCTTATTAACAAGGCCGCCTTCGCTTAAAACCTTAAGCTGCTTGGATACAGCCGCCTCCGATATGCCAAGTTTCTTAGATAAATGCTTTGTTGAATCGGGCATATGCTTTAAACTTCTTAAGATCTTAAGTCTTGTCGCATCCGCCAATCCGTTATACAGCTCTACAAGCTCTTTGGGCGGAGAACTCCGGATCTTTTTATTATTGAAATACTTTACAGTAAAAAGCTCTTTGTTATTATGCCCCATGATAAGATGCGGGCTTAAAAATGTGCTTCCGGTCAGATAGATTTTATCAATATCGTCATAGGCATAATGAAACTCTCTGTTTTTATAAAAAACAATTTCCCTATCCGTTAGTTTAAGCCTGTCATGTATTGATGAAAGTTCCTTTGCCATTCCTTCTTTTTCCCACGCTTTAAAAACTTTTCTAAGCGCAGCAATCATAAGCGGCTCTATGATCACTGCTTCATTCCTGAAATACTCTTCATAAAACCTGCGCGAAACTTCAATTATCCTCTTCTTCTGAGATAAAGTCACATCCCTTTCGTTTAGTTCGAATATTCTTTTCCATCGTCTTATATTATATCCGTCAAGAGTAAAAAGAGCCTCTTCGATATCCATGTTTCTTATATCTGTGCGGTCGTCAAACAGCAAAAAATCAGGCGGTGCCAGCCACTCTCTTGTACACTCCGAAAGTGCCCTTATCTCATCCAGAAGCTCTTTATCAACAAGGCGCTTTACTCTCTCACACCATTCAGCCCTTCCCGTATGATGCTCCGGATTGCATATCACATGCATTGCCGCAAACATCTCAAGAAGCGGAGAAAAAAATATCTCTCCGCTCATACCATATGTCCAAGATCCTTCAATTCTGTCTGTATATATACCAATCTTCATTTACTTCCCTTTTTCAGAAAAGGATAAAATTTCCTGTCTTTCTCATATGTCTTTCAACTACATATATTGTAATCAATGTTGCCGAAAAGAGCACCAGAATTATTATAATGCTGATGATAAAGACTTTTTTCATATCACCTATCCCCGCTGCGTTTAGCGTAACCTGCCTCAGTGCTTCCAATGCATATGTAAGCGGAAAAATGCAGCTTATAAGCCTCGCCCACTGCGGAAAGATATTTACAGGAATCTTTACTCCCGCAAAAATCTCCATTGGCTCCTCAAGAACGGTAAACAAAAAATCTGAATCTCTTGAATACAAAAAGCAGGCATTCATAAATGCTCCCCAGCACAGCGACGCGCACAAAAAGACCGGAATCACCGCCATAAGCCCGAAGAGATTTATATTTAGCGCCGCTTTATTATAAAAAATAAGTAGCATCCCAAAAACAACCATAGCTACAGAGCCCTCATACACCGATGATAAGGCATTTCCAAAGATCACGGCTATGCGGCTTGCAGGAGAAAGATAGATATATTCCAGAGTCCCACCTTGTCTTTCCTGCGAAAAGTGCCACGCCGACTGGACCACGGACCTGAAAAAGCTCATCCCCATATAGCCGATAAGCAAAAATACCGGCATATTTCCTCCGCTGATATATGAAACAATACTTCCTTCAACATCAAAAGCCTTGTAACTGTAGTAACTTGCCATAAAACTCAAGAGCGGCCACAAAAACAACGATACATATATCAACATATTGTTAAAATAGTTCCTATGCTGCTTGTGGCATTCCGCAATAAGCACCTTGATAAAATTCTTCATGCGATATCAATCCCCTTATTTTCAATATTTTGAGAAAGTTTTATCACTGCTTGCTCAAGTGAAGGCTCAACCTTGTGAAGCTCATTTATCACAAGCCCTTCGTCAACCGCAAATGCTGCAATATTGGACGACAGCTCTGCCTTTGAACTTATCACTGCATTCTCCCCTAGATGCTCGACTTCCAATTCAAAGTCGATACCTCTTAAATAATCTCTCAGCTTAATAACTATCGCTTCATCCATTCCCTTTACGGAAAAGATATATCGATTTTCCGAAAAAACATAGTCTGTAAGATCCTTCTTAGTCCCCTCAAATACAAGCTCCCCGGCGTTTACCAGATATATGTAATCACAGAGTTCTTCTACTTCAGACAGATAATGTGATGTCAATAAAATCCCTTTCTCCTTCTCTTTTGCAAGCCTCCTTATCTCCTTGTGCAGTTCCTGAGTAACAATGGCATCCAGACCTATTGTGGGTTCATCCAGAAATATGTACTTCGGATCGTTTATCATCCCTCTTGCTATCTGCAATCGCTGCTTCATTCCCTTGGAAAATGTCTCAACGGGAAGATCTGCTTTTCCCTCAAGCCCGACAAGCTTAACGAGTTCTTCAATCCTTTTTTTCAAAAGATTATTCTCTATTCCGTAAAGCTGCCCGTAGTACCAGAGGTTCTCATAAGCGGTCAGTTTCCAATATATCATCCTCTCACCGCCGGCTATCATATTTATCTGTCTCTTTACCATGTCGGGATGGGCTATCGCATCAATCCCGTCAAAGGTATATGTCCCTTCCGTAGGCTCTATAAGCGTTGTCAGCATCTTTATGGTAGTCGTCTTCCCTGCTCCGTTTATTCCGAGAAGTCCCACAATGCCGCCTTTTTCCATCCTGAGCGAAATGTTTTTGACCGCTTCAATCTTCTCTTTTTTTATGGAAAAAAACTTTTCTCTTCTCTTTACTTCATATATCTTCCTTAAACTATTAACTTCTATCATATCTGCTTTATCCTTCCATCTTTTCAAGTGTTATTTTTTCCAGCTGTTTCATGAGCGGTAGCCCCGTAAAAACGTACACGGTTCCCGCTATGAATACTTTGATCCCTATATGAATAAACCTGTCCGTAGAAAGCCCACCGAAAAAAGCTGATCGTACAAGCGTCAGACTGTCGGTAACAGGTATGATATCCCCGATCATTTGGAGTATCTTCGGTAAATATTCTTTTGGAAAAGTTATCCCGCATACCAGAAATATTGCCGCAAACAACGTATTCTGGGAAACATAGGTATCCCTTGCATAGATCATCACGCATCCCAGAATAAGAGACAGCCCAAAAAATCCGTACAATGACAAAAGCACAGCCGTTATAAATTTCCAAAGACAGAATTCATGTATCCTAAGTCCAAAGAATATGCCTATTATTGCCGCGATGACCGTCTCTCCCAAAGTCATGATCGTCTGCAATATCATATTTCCCACAAAATACGATGTTCTTCTAAACGGTGCGAGCATAAGACTTTCAAGTGTCCCCTCACGAAGTTCGGTAATAAGCCTTCTGCTTACGTTAAGGCACGTCCTTACAACAAACAGATATACCAGACTTCCTACTATCGCATAGCTCATATAATCGCTTGTTCCTGCAAGATCGGCGAAATCTGTCGCAAGTCTCTTTCTAAAAAAATAATGGTACATCATCCAGGCACCAAATACGGTATAGAAAGATGTCAAAATACATCCCACCATAAAATCGACCGGATAAGCACGAAGCCGTATCTGAAACTCTTTCCCGATTGTCGCCCTTAAAACTTTTAAATCCATTTGCGCTCCTTCTGATTAACCGTTTGGTTAATCATTCTATTTTTTCCAAAATTTGAACGCATTTTAATCAGTCTCCTGCGATTTGTCAATCACATAATTTCCCCACAATACACAAAAGAGCTGCCACACTGTTCTAAGTGTGTACAGCTCTTTTTAGACCTTACGTCTTATTATTAAATTTCAATGTTTTCAAAAAATATATCCCATATGTTTCGACGGACGATTCCGTATCTCTAAACTCAAGGATTTGGTAATCAATTAATAATTCATACTTTTAAGCATTTCGATAGCGGTCTTATGTCTTCCATCGGAACCGGGATACTCGTACTTCTTAAGAAGACGTTCCCTCATCTCCTCAGGATGATTATATAATTGATCCATAATTCTATCAAAAGCTTGTCTCCATTCGCCCATACTAATGTACCTCCATTTGACAAACAACGATAGCGTGTACAATAGTATAGTTTTTTAAAGATTTTATCAATAGGTAATTCAACCAAAAATATGAGATATTTTTTTGCCAACTTCTATCCAAGAGTTTAGATTGCAGCAATAGCCTTCTTCGGGCACTTTGAAACACAAGTGTCACAATGTACGCACTTATCCTGATCGATGCTGGCAACATTGTTCTCCACAACTATTGCGCCTTCAGGACAGTTTTTCTCACAAATATGACATCCGATACATCCCACTTTGCAATATTTATTGACATATTTACCCATATCCTGTGACTTGCAGGTAACAGCCTCTCTTGCATCGTAAGGAATGAAATCGATAAGGTGCCTCGGGCAGATATCAACGCACTTTCCGCAAGCCTTACACTTTTCCGTATCTACAATTGCAACACCGTTTACTACATGTATCGCATCAAATTTGCACACCGATACGCAGCTTCCACCGCCAAGGCATCCGTATCCGCATGTCTTTGCTCCGCCGCCGGGAGCCTGTGCCTGGAATCTACAGTCCGGAGCGCCCTTGTATTCATACTTCTGGGTTGCCTGCTCGCAGTCGCCGCTGCAATGCACAAACGCAACCATTCTCTTTGTTTTTTCAGCCTTTACACCCATTATCTCAGAGATTACCTCTGCTACCGGTGCTCCACCGACAGGGCACTGATTTACTGCCGCTTCGCCTTGTGCTATTGCCGTCGCACAACCCGAACATCCCGGATATCCGCAACCTCCGCAGTTATTACCGGGAAGTGCTTCGAGGATTGCAGCTTCTTTTTCATCAATATCAACATGGAGCTTAAGATCTGCCACACCAAGGATCAATCCTATGGCAACTCCAACGCCTGCAACAACAATCGTTGCTATGATTATTCCACTGATCATAAGTCATTCTCCTTCTTTCAGCCCTTATTACTTCAAAGCTGAAAATCCCGTAAATGCGATTGCCATAAGTCCCGAAGTAAGGAGCACAAGCGGCATTCCCCTAAAGCTCTCAGGTATGTCGTTATACTCCATCTTCTCACGAAGTCCTGCCAAAATAACTATCGCAATGGTAAATCCAACGGCTGTTGAGAAGCCGCATACCGTACTTCCCTCGATGGTGTAGTTGTCTGTAACGTTATTAAGCGCAACACCGAGAACCGCACAGTTTGTCGTGATAAGAGGAAGATACACTCCAAGTGCCTTGTACAGTGAGACCATATATTTTTTCAGTATCATCTCAACAAACTGAACAAGCATCGCAACAACAAGAATAAACACGATTGTCTGCAAATATCCGAGATCAAACGGTTTAAGAACAAACCAGTAAATTGTACTACATACAAGTGATGAAAGAGTCATTACGAAAATACACGCTCCGCCCATTCCAAGCGCGGTGTCGATCTTTTTTGAAACACCGAGGAACGGACAAAGTCCGAGGAACTGACTCAAAACAACGTTATTGATAAGAGAAGCGGAAAGTATGAGCACAAGAAATTCCCTAATTGTATCTGTCATTTTTTCTCAGCCTCCTTCTTTGCTACTTTTGCTTTCATTCTGTTCATTGCCGCAATAAGAAACGCAAGTACAAAGAACGCGCCCGCCTGCTGAACAAAAATGCTGATAGGTTGATATTTTGCAAGATATCTTCCGACAATTCCCGTGATAACCGTATCAGGGCCAAGAACAGGCACATTAAAAGCAGTTCCCGCACCGATAAGCTCTCTGAAAAGACCTATAACGGTGATTGCGCAGGTAAATCCGATTCCCATTCCGACTCCGTCAAAAAATGAAGGAACAATGCCGTGTTTACTTGCATACGCTTCCGCTCTTCCGAAAATGATACAGTTTACAACGATAAGCGGTATATACACACCCAGTGCCTTGTTAAGTGTCGGCACATATGCCTGCATAAGAAGCTGAACCAAAGTAACAAACGAAGCGATTACGACGATAAACGAAGGAATCCTGACTGTGGCAGGAATTATCTTTCGAAGTGCTGAAATAACCGCGTTACTAAGCGCCAAAACAAATGTAGTCGCAAGTCCCATTCCAAGTCCGTTTGTAGCGGAAGATGTAACCGCCAGTGTCGGACACATACCGATCATCAATACAAGTGTAGGGTTCTCAGCAATGAGACCGTTAAAAAATCTCTCGGCGGGAGAATCCTGTTCCAATCCCAGCGCGCCTTTCTTTATTTCTTTACTCATTGCCTTGCTCCTTTCTTCAATGCCTTTTCAAAATATGCATTGGCAACGTCCACACCATCTGTAATTGCCTTAGACGTAATTGTTGCTCCGGATATTGCCTCGATCTGGGAACCTGAATCCGAAAGCTGTCCCGACTTCACAACGGAAAACTGCACGGCATTTTTTCCCGCAAACTGAGGTGCGATGATCTTCTCCGCATTCATTCCCAGTCCCGGCGTCTCCGCGATTGAAATGATGGAGATTCCGTTCATCTTTCCGCCGTTTGTTATTCCGACCGTGAATATTATCGAGTCACCATAACCTTTGGTCTTGATCTGAAGAACGTATCCGAGAAGCTCTCCATTCAGATTGAGCGCCTGCTTTATGCCCTGCAAGCGAACTCCTTTAACACCAAGTTCATCATACACATCTTCCAATATGCCTTCATCCCACCTGATGTCATTGAATGTGATAGCATCACTGAATACGGACTGGTTGGCCTTGTTCTGTGCCAACATATCCTGATAAGCTATCGGATCTTTTGTAACCTGATATACAAGTCCAAGCAAAGCTCCGGCAACCAAAGTAATGATAAAAAGTATTAAGGCGTTTTTTATCATGCCAAAGAATTCTCTCATGCTTTTCTCGCCTCCTTTTTAGCTTTTCCTCTGATTCCGAACGCTCTCGGAATAGTCACTCTTTCAATAAGCGGCACCAAAAGATTTCCGATTATGATAGCATATGAAACACCCTCTGCATTTGCTCCGAAAATACGGAAAAGTCCGGTCAAAATACCTAATATAATTCCGTAAATATATCTTCCCTTAGGAGTAATGGGGCAGGTTACATAGTCTGTTGCCATAAAGAAAGCACCGAGCATAAGTCCGCCGCCCGCAAGCTGTGCGGCAATATATCCCCAGTTAAAATGATAGGTTCCGAACAGACCTACAAAAGCCACAAATGAAACAATATAGCTGAATGGAATAACATAATCTATTACTCCCACAGCAAAAAGGATGATTGCTCCGATAACAATACAGAGCATAGATGTCTCTCCTATTGTTCCCGAAGTATTTCCTATGATCATGTCCTTGATATTAACCTGAACGCTGTTCTTAAGGTTAAAAAGCGGTGTTGCTCCGGAATATGCATCACAGTTAAAATTCGTCATTATTGCCGGAAATGAGATCATCAAAAAGCATCTTGCACCGAGAGCCGGATTCATAAAATTCTGTCCTACGCCTCCGAAAAGCTGCTTAACCATAACAATCGCAAAAACTCCGCCGAGTACGGGAACCCAGAGCGGCGCTGCAGGTGGCAGGTTAAGTGCAAGAAGAAGTCCCGTTACCACCGCGGTAAAATCACCTATGGTAATAGGCTTACGAAGCACCATTGCGCTTATGATCTCAGAAGCAACGCAGGATGCGATTGAAACTCCGATCAAAAAGATAGTGTAAACACCAAAATTGTATATTCCATATCCGGTAGCCGGAAGAAGCGCGATAAGTACCCAGATCATAATATTTGAAGTGGTCACGCTTGATCTGACATGCGGATTGGATGACACCTTTCTCAATTTATCCATCAAAATGTCCCCCTTACTTTTTCCTGTTTGCAAGCTGTATTTTTCTCATACCTTTGATCATCTGAGTAAGCTGTCTCCTTGCGGGACAAATATAACTGCAGCATCCGCACTCGCAACATTCCATTCCATATAACTGTAAAAACTTTTTCTCATCGTTGTGTTCTACCGCATCCGCAAGATTCTTGGGAATAAGTCTTTCAGGACACACTTCGACACATCTTGCACAGTTGATGCAAGCCGATGGTTCAAACTGTGAAACCGCATCTTTTGTAAGACACGTAAGTGCAGATGCAGTCTTAGTTGTGGGAACATCGAGATCGAATATGGCAAATCCCATCATGGGACCACCGGATATTATCTTTGCAGGCTCCTTGTGGAAACCTCCGGCATCTTCCAAGAGTTGGGAATAGCTTGTTCCAATCCTTACTTTGTAGTTTCTCGGATTTTCAACAGCATCACCTGTAATGGTAACGATTCTCTCCATAAGAGGTCTTCCCTCTTTTACAGCTCTGCAGACAGCACAAAGAGTATCAACATTATCAACGATACAGCCTGCATCCGCAGGAAGCATGGATGAGTTGATCTCTCTTCCCGTTACGGCATAAATAAGCATACGCTCGGCGCCCTCGGGATATTTAGTCTTAACAGCTTTTACGCTTATATTTTCCAAGTCCTTTGTAAGATCTCTGAATATCTTGATCGCGTCCGGTTTATTATCTTCAATCGCAAGTATTCCTCTGGCATTAGGGAAAATGCTAACGGCAATCTTCAGTCCTTCCAAAAGCAGTTCAGGTTCCTCGATCATACGTCTGTAATCGGAAGTCAGATACGGTTCGCACTCTGAGCAGTTAGCAATTACATAATCGATCTTATCGGGTTCCTTGGGTGATAATTTAACAGCGGTAGGAAAGCCTGCGCCTCCCATACCTACCACGCCGGCCTCTCTGACAGCTTCAATCTTGTCTTCTGCTGTCATCTCGTCATAACGCTTGCGCGGTCTGAATCTCACCTCATCATATCGTTCATCGTTTTCAACGATGATACTCTCACACATAGCTCCCGTAGCAAGTCGTCTCGGTTCGATTGAGACAACGGTACCGGAAACAGTTGCATAAATAGGCGCAGACACAAAGCCGTTTGCCTCCGCAATCTTCTGTCCGGTCAAAACATGGTCTCCTACGGCAACAATGGGCTTTGCCGGTGCACCAATGTGCTGTGACAAAGGATAAACCAAGTCTCCTTTTGGTAGCACTGATTTTATGGGCTTATCCTTAGTTAACTCTTTGCCTTCATAAGGATGTATACCGCCCTTAAAAGTACCTTTTGCCATTTCCTACCCTTCTTTCGATTGTTTTAGAAAAATATTTACCTGAATAGATAATTTCAGATTGGTCTTTATACCACTACTTTAATTGTATCAAAATTTTAATCAAAATTAATGATTAATCTCAAAAATTGCGGTTATTATTTTAACAAAATACTGCTTTAGTTTTTGTGGTACAATTATTTATAAGGTGATTTTTGAAAGTAGGTATAACGCAGCATGAAGAAAAGTATCAAAAACATCACATTTTCAGACGATCATATCATCCACAAACTGCCTCAGATACTCGGATGCAGTAACAGCGATATATTATTTATAGATATAGAAACAACAGGCCTTTCTCCCAGAAATTCAGATATATATATGATAGGCCTTTCTTATTGTGAAAATGATTCCTGGCGCATAGTCCAGCTCTTTGCCGAAAATGCAGGTGAAGAGGCCCATATTCTGAGGACTTTTGCCAAAAATTTCGGTAATCATTCCAAAATAGTTAACTTTAACGGAGACAGGTTCGATCTTCCTTTTTTAAAAAGCAAATTTGATAAACATAAAATTACAAATCCAATTGAAGATGCCGATTCGGTCGATCTGCAAAAGATCATTCGACCTTATCAGGATCAGCTGGGCCTCATAGATTGCAAGCAGAGAACCATCGAGATGTACCTTGGAACCACGAGAAAAAACAAACACGACGGAAAAAGTCTTTTGCCCATCTATGCATCATATAAAAAGACAATGGCAAGACAGCCGCTTGAAATCCTTTTCCTTCACAACTATGAAGACGTAAAAGGTATGTTTGCTCTCTTACCCATGTTCCTGTTTCTTAAATTCTTTTCACTTTTCAGGAACTTGCCCGCAACGTCGATCAAGACGGATGAACCCATTTCACCGGAGAAATACTTTAGTCCCGACTCACCGGATGAAGAGATTGTTCTTCCTGTAAAAGCAAAAAAGGTCCAGGCAAATTATTACAATGATTATGAGGGAAATCTTAAAAAAGAGATTTTTATGAAGCTCGCCCTTCCCTTTGCATTGCCCTCATCTTTGACAGGGCATATTGATGACTGTTATTTCAAGACAGACAAGGATGAAGCAATTCTCCGGATTCCGATATATGAGGCGGAACTTAAGTATTTCTATTCCAATTACAGCGATTATTACTATCTTCCGAAAGAAGATACGGCAATCCATAAGTCAATCGCATCATTCGTTGACAAGAAATACAGGGAACAGGCCAAGCCCGATAATTGCTACACCAAGAAAAACGGGCAATACCTAAGAGAATGGGATCTTGTATTTACGCCCTTCTTTAAATCAGACTACAAGGACGAAAGATTATTCTTTGACCTAAATGCAAATCTCAAGCAGAGCCGCTTTGCTTTAAGTGTCTACGCATCGCACATAATCGCACATATTCTGGAAATTTAAAAGGCTGTCGCACAAAGAGTGTGGCAGCCTTTAATGATCAAATGAGTTTTTGATAAAAAAATCTTACATGGGCCTCTCGTAATAGAATGAGTTCTTTCTCACATAGCCCATTTCCTTATAATTTATGATCTGCTCCGTGCTTCCGATAAAGAGTATTCCGCCGGGTGCAAGGGAATCATAATATTTTCTGAATATCTCATCCTTAGCTTCTTCCGTGAAATAGATAAGGACATTTCTGCAAACAAGAAGATGACAATCCTTCGGATAAGGATCGCGCAAAAGATCTGCCTGCTTAAATGTAACTCTTGACTTGATTTCTTCCGAAACCTTCATCTTTCCGTCAGGAGTCTCTTCAAAATATTTACTCTTAAATTCTGCAGGAACTCCCGCTACTTCCTTCTTATCGTATATTCCCGCTTTGGCCTTCGCAAGAACAACCGCGTCAAGGTCTGTTGCCAATACATTGATCTGATTAAGCGGCATGTGCTTTGAGAGCATCATTACGATAGTGTACGGCTCGTCGCCTGTAGAACATGCAGCGCTCCAGATCTTGAGATTCTTACCAAACTTCTTCATAAGTTCGGGAACCATCTCTTTATCCATAAGATTCCACTGGTCTGCATTTCTGAAAAACTCAGATACATTGATAGTAAGATAGGATACAAAAGAATCAAGCGCTTCTCTATCCTTCTTGATCAGATCAGCAAAGCCATCATATCCTTTTACATCATACTTCCCTATGAGGGTATCGATTCGCCTCTTCATCTGTTTTTCTTTGTATGAATTGAGGTCAATCTTAGTCAGATCATAGACTGCTTTTTTAAACCACTCATAATCATATGCCATGGATAATCCTCCTGAAATATAATGTTAATTCATGCTCATAAAGCACAGAAATTTTCAATACCATTTTATAATAGTTCGAATTATATGTAAAATTAAAAAAACATAAATACGTCTCACAGTCTACTGTTTAAAGCTTTTCCCATAATTTGGAATTGGGTAATGTTAATTTCAAGTTACCTATCTTAACAATTTCTGCAACATTTTAAAAAATGCAGGCAATTGATATGCACTTAATCCGCCGTTATACTATATATTACTTTTATATTCATTGCTTTAAAATTGTTACATCATGTAAACTTTGTTAATTATATCAACATGTCGTTTTATTTAAGGAGGACCGTCATGCATAAAACAATCAAAAAAATCCTTTCGGCAATCTTGACTTTTTCTCTTGTTGCCGGAATTACAATTGTTGCCAAACCGCTTGAATCTCAAGCAGCAACATCTACATCGTGGAACTTTAAAAATACATCTTTTAAAAATCTTGGGACAATTAATTCGACGATCACTATAGATGATCTGACACTTGTAGCAACAAAAGACTTGACCATGAAAGTAAAATCAAAGAAGGCTACAATCGGAGATATCTCTTATACTTATGCACTTGCACTCTGCGGAAAGGGCGATAAGAACGGAAGGTCCGTGAAAGTTCCCGTAAGTGGAAATGACACGATAAAAGTCACACTTTCCAGCTCTTCAAACTCATCTGCCCGTACACTTATTCTTGCAAATGAATCAGGCACTCAACTCGCGACAATGAATGCCGGAACTTCCGCCTCTACAGAGTCTTTTAACTATGTCGGTTCAGACAACTATATATGGCTGTATTCGCAAAATAGCGGCATAGATATTTTTAAGATACAGGTAGATTCAAAAGGAAATAACCAAACACCTGTAAAAACCGATGATTCTTCAAGTGATGCCTCAAGCCGGCAAGATATTCCCGAAGATAAATCTCAGGATAATTCGGAACCACCTAAAGCTCCCACTGAAGCTCAAAACACATCTGACGGAAAAGTGGTAACAAGTTTTAAAGAACTTGTTTCAGCAGCTTCTTCTGCACAATCATCGGGCGGCGGAAAAATATATGTAAGCGGAACTACGATTCCCTGTGACGGACAGCTTGCCCTTTCATCATCAAATGCAAATATACAGATTATCGGACTTCAAAATAATGACGGTACTTATCCGGTACTTGATTTTACTCCGTTTATGAAATCATATATCGGAAAAAAATCCTCTGATAGCGCTGTAGGAATCAGAGTAAGCGGTTCAAAATACACGATCAAAAATCTCATCATAGAACATGCGCCCGATAACGGAATTCAGATAAAAGGCAGTTCTGCAGGAAATAATACAGTTTCAAACTGTATTGTACGCTATAATAACGACGCCGGCCTTCAGGTAACCGCAGGCGCATATAACAACAACATTGAATATGTATGCAGTTATCGTAACTGTGATGTATATACCAGAGGCGGAAACGCCGATGGATTTGCTCCCAAACTCGGTGCAGGTAAAGGCAATACATTTTCTTATTGTTACGCCTGGGACAATTCCGATGACGGATGGGATTCATTTGATAAAAGCGGCGAAGAAACACCGGATATATCTTACAAATACTGTGCTGTATGGAATAACGGAAATCCTAATGTATTTACAGGAAAATATGATTTTGATAAAGGAGAAAAGCTGGATGAAAACCTACTGTTGGTCAACTTGATAGAATCAAAAGATCCATCTTTTGCATCAAAATATAACAGCAGAAATTTTGCTCTTCCGAGCGGAAATTTTATCGCAACAGATAACGGTAATATTTCGCTGTCAGCATGGACAGGTGATAAATACGGCGGCAATCCCAACGGATTTAAATTAGGTTCCGCAAAGTCAACTTCAAGATCAACACGTACACTTTCATATTGCCTTGCATTTAATCAGTCAAAAAAAGCATTTGATAATAACAACAGTGCATTAACAGCAAGCTTTGATCACTGCATTGCATTTGATAACGGATATAATTACTATATTCCTCCATTCAAGATCACAGGCTGGACAAACATAGTCGGCTTCGGCGGAAAATCAGCAGATAAGCTTCCAAGCGGATATTCAGTAACAAAACCCTCGTCATCAGATGAGTCAAAAATCAGAAATACCGTTGAATCCACAAAGAATTCTATTATTTCAAGCTGCAAAAAGAATGTGATCCCCGGCAACATATACTTTAATATCTTCTAAACAGCAAAGTGCTCCGTAAGACGCTCGTCATGCGTATCTTACGGAGCACTTTTAATATCATAGTAAAGGACTTATATTATGATATTAAAAGGAGGCTGTGAAAAATGAAAATCTCATCTTTCACAGCCTCTTAAATTTCTACTTATAGATCAGTTCTCTTCCTGTTCCTGCTCAGCGATAACCTTATCGATATCTACAGAAACAACGTCTCCGCTCTCAGCCTCTTCTTCCTTCTCAGGAGCGAACATAGCCTTGATTGAAAGGCTAATCTTCTTCTCCTCTTCATTGAAGTCTACGATCTTAGCTTCAACTTCCTGACCAACTTTAAGTACGTCAGCCGGCTTCTCAACATGCTCTTTAGCAATCTGAGAAACATGAAGAAGTGCGTCGATACCGGGCTCAAGCTCTACGAATGCACCGAAATCAGTCATTCTGGCAACCTTACCGGTTACAACATTGCCTACAGCATACTTAACTGTAGCATCCTTCCAAGGATTCTCGTTGTCGAACTTTCTTGAAAGCGCAATCTTGCTGCCATCGATGCTCTTAACGAGCACCTTAACGGTGTCGCCAATCTTGAATGCTTTCTTAGGACTCTCAACACGTCCCCAGCTCATTTCTGAAATATGAAGAAGACCGTCTGCTCCGCCAAGATCGATGAAAGCACCGAAATCTGTAACGTTCTTTACAACGCCTTCTACAACATCTCCAACTTTGATCGAATCAAAGAGCTTCTTAGCCTGCTCAGCCTTCTCAGCTGTAACAAGCATTCTTCTGTTACCGATGTATCTTCTTCTCTTAGGATTGTACTCAGTAACAACGAATTGGATCTCCTGATCCTGATACTTTGAGAGATCTTTCTCATAACTATCGGAAACAAGACTTGCTGGTATGAAGATTCTAACTTCGTCAACAACAACCGTAAGTCCGCCTTCGAGAACCTGCACAACCTTGGCTGTAAGAACTTCCTTGTTATTGAAAGCTTCTTCGATTCTCTTATTTCCTCTGTCGATAGCGAGTCGCTTGTATGAAAGAATAACCTGTCCGTCTGCGTCATTTGTCTTGAGCACTTTGACATCCATAGTGTCACCGACTTTGACTACAGTTGTAAGGTCAATACTGTTATCGTTGCTATATTCGTTCTTAGTCAAGATACCATCGGACTTGTAACCAATGTTAAGAATTATCTCGTCAGGCTTAACGTCAATAACAGTTCCCTCAACAACCTCCCCCGTGTGAATTGTTTTGAAAGATGCGTTAAGCAACTGTTCAAAAGTTTCTTCTGACATAATTCTGAACCTCCTCAATAATGTTCTTTGGGGTTGATGCCCCGGCGGTAATCCCCACTAGTTTAACCGCTTCATTTCTATCTAGATGCAAGTCATCCAGTGTCTGAATAAAATATGTTTTGGCACATCTCTGATTGCATATCTCGTATAATTTTCTCGAATTAGAACTGTGTGCCCCTCCGATCACTATCATCACATCTGCCTTGGATGCAATTTCTTCAGCTTCGGACTGACGCTCGTCAGTAGCGTTACATATAGTATTCACAATATTAATATTGTAACCGTTATTCCCAAAGATTTCAACGGTTTCTTGAAATTTATTCTTGTTAAATGTAGTCTGAGAAACTATAGTATACTCTTTTTTGCGGTCACCACGGAACTTTTCGGCACTTTCAGGTGAATCGATAACAAAAACTTCACCATCGGCATAACTTACAATTCCTTCGACTTCGGGATGGTTCGCACTTCCGACTACAACTATTGATTTTCCCTTCCCGCTCTCCTCAGAAACGATCTTATGTATGCGTTTTACAAAAGGACATGTCGCGTCAATGATCTCAAGCCCCGTCGCAGCTATTTTTTCATGAACTTCTCTGGTGACTCCGTGGGATCTTATCACTATTATACCGCTTTTTATTCCCTCAAGTTCATCAACGGACTCAATGACTTTAACGCCCTTTTCTTCCATATCTTTTACGACTATCTCGTTGTGGATTATGGGACCGTATGTATATATATTCATTCCGGGGTTATTCTTTATCTGTTCATAGACGGTATCCACCGCTTTTGTGACTCCAAAGCAAAAACCCGCATGTTCGGCCAGTATTACTTCCATCTGTTTCCTTTCAGACTCCCTTGTAGAGCTCAATAATCTTATCCTTGACTTCATCTATCGTCATATCGGACGAATCAAGGAATACCGCATCATCAGCCTGTTTAAGCGGAGACAATTCTCTGTGCATGTCTCTGTAATCTCTGTCGATTATATCCTTTTCAATTTCTTCAAGGTTACACTCAACATTTTTTGCAACAAGTTCCTTGTATCTTCTCTCCGCGCGAACGCGTGAACTAGCGGTAAGATAGATCTTAAGGTCTGCATTCGGAAGAACCACGGCTCCTATATCTCTTCCGTCCATCACGACATCGGTAACTTCCGCAAGTTTTTGCTGCAATCCGACAAGCTTCTCTCTGACAGCCGCATTTACACTTATGGCAGAAGTCATTTTTCCGACTTCCTCTGTCCTTATAAGACCGTTTACATTATCTCCGTTTAAATATACAACCTGCTCGTTGTTTTCATGCTTTATGGTAACGTCAGCCCTCTTGCAGGCACTTACGACATTATCTATATCGTCTGAAGCGATTCCTTCCCGTATCATATAAAGAGCCAGCGCTCTGTACATAGCTCCCGTATCAACATAAATAAATCCAAGCTCTTTAGCCACTCTTTTTGCGATAGTACTCTTGCCTGCACCTGCAGGTCCGTCAATAGCAATACTTCTAGCCATTGTAATTATTTCCTCCTAAAATCAACCATTCATTCCGGCGCATTCTCCCGCAAGTCGTCCCGTAGACCACGCAACCTGCAGATTAAATCCTCCGGTCTCGGCATCGATATCCAATACCTCTCCCGCAAAGTAAAGCCCTTTGACAAGCTTTGACTCCATTGTTGAAGGATCTATCTCTTTAACATCAACACCGCCTCTTGTTATTATAGCTTCATTAAAGCTTCGTGTCCCATTAACCGTCATTGGCACACTCTTTATAAGCTTTACAAGATTCTGCCTCTCCTCTTTGGTGATATCGTGAACTGCTTTTTCCGGATCGATACCTGAGAGTTTAATCATAACAGGAATAAGCTTTGTTGGAAACAGTCCGCCCAAAGCATTCTTAAATTGCTTATTTATAGCGCCTTCAAAATCTCTGAGAATTCTTTTATCAAGCTGTTCCTCTGAAAGAGCAGGCTTTAGATCAAGCAAAAGCCTTGCCTTTGCATTTCCTTCGTAGTGGCAGCTGGCCGTAAGAACAAGCGGTCCGCTGACTCCAAAATGTGTAAAAAGCATCTCTCCAAAGCCGTCGTAAACAGGCTTATCCGCTTTTTTCTTTTTACCGGCAGACTTTTCTTTTTCATCGCCTTTTAACAAAAAGAGCTTCAATCCTACATTCTTAAGCGAAAGCCCCTGAAGTTCTTTGCACCAGTCCTCTTCTATAACAAAAGGAACAAGCGAAGGTACGGGTTTTACAACCGAATGTCCGAGATTCTTGGCAAATTTATATCCATCTCCCGTAGAGCCGGTCGAAGGGTATGATGCACCACCCGTGCACACTATAACAGAATCGAACTCTTCTCTTGTGATCGGATCGCCGCCCTTTGCATAAGTAACCGCCGATACAACACCCGCACTGCTTTCTACAGACAATACCTCTGTATCAAATAGAACCTTCACTCCCGCCTTTTTTACTGCGTTATAAAGAGTCCTTATTATATCGGATGAGTGGTCCGAAACGGGAAAAACCCTGTCTCCGCGCTCAACCTTAAGCTTACATCCGTTATTTTCAAAAAAGTCCATGACAGCGCTGTTATCATATCCGTAAACCGCGCTGTACAGAAATCTCGGATTTCTTTTGACATGTTCAAAAAAATCCGTCACATCACAGGCGTTTGTAACATTACAACGCCCTTTGCCCGTTATATATATCTTTTTCCCGGGCTTTTCATTCTTCTCAAAAGCAGTGACGCTCGCGCTGCTATCCGCAGCAGCAAGCGCCGCCATCATTCCGGCTGCACCACAGCCGATAATTGCTATTTTTTTCATATACTGCCAATCCTTAAAAACTGCATTCATGCCGGACTGTCGTCACGGGCAATGATATTTCCGATCATCATCGGATTATCGGAAGCAAAATCTATCTCGTCATTGAGATAAACCTGATAGTTATTCCAAGCTTCTTCGAGCATCTTAAGATCCGCCTTGACTTCATTCGGCTTTCTCATACAAAGTGCAACCACAAGAGCGTTTATTACGCTGAGCGGTGCCACGAGCGAATCTACGATTGACGCCATCTCGCTTCTTGCAAGAAGATTGCAGGATGAATAAAGATTCATAGGCGAATGAACGGAATCCGTTATGGTTATTACCTTCGCATTCCTGTCATTGGCAAATTCCATGCACTTAAGCGTTCTCATGGAATATCTGGGGAAGCTTATACCGATTATAGCATCCCTGTCGCCAATCCTTATCATCTGCTCGAACATTTCCGAGACACTTGTAGTTTTGATTATAACATTATTACCTCTTATCATGTTGAGATAAAAATGCAAAAAATCTGCCAGAGGCTCACAACTTCTTATACCTACTATATAGACCGTCCTCGCCTTTAAGATGATATCAACGGCCGTCTTAAATGCGGCGACATCTATATTGTTGATGGTATTTTCGATATTCGCCATATCTGACTGAAGAATTGTCGAAAGTATCTCACCTTCGCTGCTTTTCCCAAACTTTCTTCCGACTTTTTCAACGGAGCCGAACTTATCGCTCACCCATACCGAAAGCGCTTTCTGAAAAGCAGGATATCCGTCATATCCAAGACTCATGGCAAATCTGACAACGGTCGATTCACTCATACCTACGATCTTACCGAGCTCCGCCGCGGTCATAAACACAGCCTGCTCGTAGTGATCACAGATATAAGTGGCGATAGACTTCTTGCCCTTACTCATCTTGGAGTAACATTCATTTATTCTTGTTATTACATCTTCATCATTTTCAAATTTCATAGACTGAATGCCTTATACGCCGATTCAAGCATAGAAACCGAAGTTGCCTCATCAAGATCGTAGTCACCCGTAACTGCCATGCAACCTGCTCCGTGAATATAGATCCACATCTTCATAAAAAGTTGCTGTGCGTTGGAAATGCCATCATCAGACGCTCTTTTGATTTCTTTTACCACGTTCTCTTTTGAACCGTTTACAAGATCATACATACTCTTCTTCTCGTCACCCTGTTCGGATACAAAAAGAAGTTTAAATAAATAGGGGAATTTCTGGGCGAACCCAATATAAGCAAGACCAAGGTCCACAAACGGAACCTCATGATTTTTGGAACAATCGTTGTAGTAATCTTCATAGTATGCGGCCGCTTTGTCATAGACATCTTTCTTAAGCGCATCCATACTGTCATAAATGCGGAAAATAGGCTGTGTGGAACACCCTGCCGCTGCTGCGAGCTTTCTTGATGTTATCTGCTCGAAGCCTTCTCTCTTGGTAATCTTAAATGCTGCATTTACAATCTCTTTTTGCGTAATTGTCGCTTTCCTGGACATACAATCCCCTCCCAACATAATTCTGCATAGATAGATTCATATAAAAGCATGCGTTATCATTTTACAGAATTAACGATAGAGTGTCAACGAATTTCACTACTACCCATACATTATCGGGTCTTTAAAAAGATTCCTTCATCAGCCGCAACCTTATCCAAAGGATATATCTGCATATACTCATCCATGAGACTTTTTGCACCCGCAAAATCTCCCTTGTACTCATATGCACATATCCTGTTAAACATAAGTGACTGCTGCACCGCGCTGTCATTAAGTCCTATAGCGGCATCAAAAGTAACGATTGCTTCCCCAAACGCATTTCCGGCTTCTTCATCATTGCCGGAATCAAGATAAAATTTTCCCTTGTTGATCTGGCACATGCCAAGCTGATTACTTATATTTGCACTCTTGGAATTAGACTTCAAATATTCCTTATAAACACTGATAGCATAGTCATACTGCTGCAATCTCTCATAAGAGCGCCCCAAAAGAAGCACCACAGACTCTTTTGCATCGTGTCCGCCGTTCTCTTTGTTGGCCTTGCTGAGATAATTCTGCGCCTCTGCATCATTTCCCAGGTAAAAATACATCTCACCCTTCTCGAAATTGGACATGGTCTTCTCACCATTGTCAAGCGCCTGCTGAAGTATGTTCTTGGCCTTATCCTGCTCGCCGTTTTCGGCATAGGCCTTATAGATCATTACTATCATCGAATAATCTTTGTCATTAAGACGGATTGCGCTGGTGAAATCGGCATCTGCGCTTTTTTCCTCACCATCGCCCGCCTTAAGTTCGCATACTCCCCTGAGGTAATATGCGGTCGGATCTTTGTCTCGAAGACTCAAAATGGCATCATAAATTCCTTTTGCCCTGTTGAAATCCTCGAGTTTCATGTATGCCTCGGCAAGGTAATAGTTGGTGTCAAAGTCCATGTCATCAACTATACCGTCGTCCTCAGCAAGAGAAGCCAGAAACTCCTGTGCTGCCTCCTCATCTTTATCACTGTATAAGTATGCTATTCCCTTGCCTCTATGAACAAGGCACGCGTCTTCACCGTCCTCTTCAGCTTTTTCAAAACTTGCCAATGCTTTTGCATACTCATGACTGTCTATGTAAGCAAAACCGGCATCTATACCATGTCTGCCTGCAAAAGATCCGCATCCGCTCAGAGTAACAGAAATACATATTGCGCCCGCAATAATCCTGTACTTCACATTTAACCCCCTAATTATCCCAAATATGCAACAACCTATACTTCACAAAGAACATCCTTGGGAAGTTTCTTAACTGCAACGCAGCTTCTTGCAGGCTTTCCTGTAAAATACTTCTCATATACACCGTTAAATGCCGCAAAATCGCCCATCTCTGCAAGGAAACATGTTGTCTTTATTACATGCTCGTAGTCTGTTCCGGCTGCCTTCAAGATCTCGCCGATATTCTGACATACTCTCTCAGTCTGATCTTCGATAGTTGTTGTGTCGATCTGACCTGTTACGGGATTGATCGGAATCTGTCCCGATGCATAAAGAAATCCACCTGCCTTTATTGCCTGTGAGTAAGGTCCGATAGCTGCCGGAGCCTTATCTGTAACAATGTATTCAATCGTATGTTCGCTCATTTTGTAAATCCTCCTCAAAAAATATAATTTTCTATTTATTCGTTCTCGCCCCCAAATACTGCGGTAACGTAGAAACCTCTTGCATTCTCTTCAACCTTCGTGACAACTCCCTCTCTCTCGAGCATGCGCTCTCTGAAAGGAAAATTACCCGACATGGCAAGAGACGGATCGATCGTATAGTAATAGTTACTCGGAAGCACACCCTCCGTGACCGTGACACGATCTCCTTCTTTTAACAATCCCGGTCGTTCCATTTTAAATGACATTTCTCTAGACATTTTAACACTCCTGATCAGTCTTTTACAATCGCATGCTTAAGCAAGTACTGATGCCATCTTTCATAAGATGAAGCCTTCAAATGTATATCATCTGTAGATAATTCTTCCAATAAATTTCCGTTTTCATCATCCACAGCTTCATTCATATCAAGATAAAAAATATCCACATTATTTGCCAAATGAGACAGCGCCTCATTTCTCTCATTTATTCTCTCGTTGGTAAATATCTTATCATTGCTGCTTTTATTCTCGGTAACATGCATGATGCTCTGTATATAAATTATCGCATCAGGCTGAAGTTCCCTTATCCTTGCAAGAACTTCGGCATACTTGGCAACAAATGTCTCCGTTGTGCCCGTTCCAAGCTCGTTAAGTCCCAGCATGATATAAATCTTGCCGTAAGGCTCATCCTTTTCAAGAGCCTCCTCAACAGTCATCTTCTTGCCCTCTTCATCTTTAAGGAAATCGTTCTCAAGAACACTGTGAATACTAAGCGACACCTTTGCATAAAACATCGCCTGTTCATCAAGTCCTTCACAATACTCCGAAAGGCCTACCGTTCTGGAATCTCCAAGGAAAAGAGCGTCTGCAAAATAATCGTCCGTTACTTCCTTAAAAGTAATCTCTTCCGATGCAACATCATTTCCAGAAACATCGTTTCCCGAGATGTCATTCCCTGAAATATCGGCAAGAATCGCCGCCGCATCTCCCATATCTTCTTCCTTTGCGGCCATAACGCTTTCTTTATCGAAAATCTTCCAAGGCATAACACCGCCCGAAATACCTTTTATCATGACAACAAAAAGAGGCTGCTCCGCGGGATCGTATCCTTCCGAATAAGCGGCATAGATAGAGCCCTTCGCAACAAATGTCACAGCGGATATAAATATTGAAAATACAACCACGCCCGTCACCAGCGGACAAGACTTAAAAAAATTCATTACATACACTTTCTTCAGAATGCAAAATACATAAACGGATTACCTGCCGAATTGGTCAGGCTGTAAACCGAAAACCAAAACAACACAAACAAGCATATCATTATCAGCGGATTCTTCCTGTGTTTTTCAATAAACTTAAACACATGCGGAATCAGAAGAACCACTCCAACGGCCAAAAGACCTCCGTATATTCCAAGATTTTTTATATAATCATTGTCATTTACAGCGATACCTGCTCCAAAGAACGGGAAAAGTCTCTTAAAATAATTAAGCAGCATTCCTGCATCTGATATTGCAAATATAACCCATGTAAGTGGGATAAGAACAAGCACATTAAATCTTCCGACTATTGTCTTAAGCACTCCCGGAAGCTTGAATACTATAAAGCGCTCGCACATTATTATCACAAAAAGAATGATTCCCCACAAAATAAAATTAAGGGTTACTCCGTGCCAAAAGCCCGTAACAAGCCATACAACAAGGAGATTTAATATTATCCTCACGGTACCGACTCTGCTTCCGCCCATCGGAATATAAATATAATCCCTAAACCACGATCCGAGTGTTGCGTGCCATCTTCTGTAGAACTCAGAAACACTTGCCGAACCGTATGGATGATCGAAGTTAACAACAAAAGGAAATCCGAGCATTACTGCGATTCCCGATGACATAAGTGAATATCCCCAGAAATCAAAGAACAACTGGAGTGAATATGTCACTGCTCCAATCCATGCAAACGGAGTTGAGATACTCTCATATCCGATCGTCCCTATCTCCTTCCAGAGCATTGCGTAGTGATCCGCTAGAAGCACCTTCATTGCAAGACCTGCGATGAAATACTTAAATCCGTCTTCTATATTGGCAAGTATCTCTTCTTTGGAACTCTTGGACGCTCCCGGTATAAGTTCAAGGTTATCACTGTAATCTGAAAAGCGCATGATAGGTCCCGATACAACCTGCGGGAACATGCAAAAATAAGCCGCAACATCCTTAAAGAGCGGCTTAGAATCAATCTTACCGTTATATGAATCCGCCTGAAAAGAGATCATCTTGAAGGTATAGAAACTGATTCCGATAGGTATAAGGCTACCGTCAACAAACTGTCCCAAGAGTTTAAATGTAATGAGCATAACCGCATCAAAGATCACGATCAGAGCAAGAAACACTTTCTTTTTCTTGCCCTCAGCATTTCTGACAGCTCTCGCAAACAGATAGTTGACAACAACCGCTCCCAAAAGAGCCGGAAACATTTTAAAGCTTCCGATAGAATCGATGCTTCCCACGAGATAAAATATCAAACTTCCCAATAACAAGGTCCATGTCCTGAATTTGACGGGAGTCACATAAAACACTATTAAAAAAGCAGGTAAAAACCTAAAAATAAATGTTATATTCGAAAAACTTATCATTTAAATAATTCCCAAAAATACTAATTACCGGTGTTATCGGAGTTATCAGAGGTACTGCTCTTTCCGGCACTTGAATTGTTGATCTCCGCAAGTTTTGTCTTGGAAGACGTAGCACACTTCGACTTGGGGAAATTACTGATGATCAGATCGTATTTCTCCTTCGCCTTTTCAATGTCTCCGTTATCATAATAAGAATTTGCAAGATAATAAATTATATTTTCATCATCTTTATAATACTGATAAGCCTTTGCAAATTTCTCTATAGCAACCGTATAATCCTTTTTCTTATAAGCTTCTTTTCCTTCATCATAGTAGATATCTGCAAGACGCGATCCGACTTTCTGCATGAGCGCACCGTATAAATCCTTAAACTCTGCAGAAAGATCTTTTTCATTCTCATCGACATTTACTTTTTCAAGCGCAAGCGCAATTCCGTCAATGTTGGTCGGATCTTCCATGTAGATCTTAACCGCCTTCATAAGACATGTGCTTGCGGCATCCTGGTTTTCGCCGACTCTCTCATTAAGATCTTTAAGCTGCTTATTGAGTTTAGCAATCTGCTGCTCGTACTCACCTATCTGTGCCGACTTCGAATCAGATACTTCGCTTATGCCGGTGATAGTCCTGTTATTGTTGTTTGTAATATTTTTTATCCTCTGAGGAAGTATCAAAAAGCATGATACAGCTATTCCAAGCACAATACCAAGGACAATTCCCCAGATCGATCCTGACTTTGTAAGAACAGACTGCTTACGAGGCTGTATTATCATCTCGTTTCCGCTGTTATATCTGATTGTCTCGTTATTTCCGGATGATGCGGCATCAGATACAAGTTTGCCGCCGTCTCCGGGAAGGAGCATATTATCGGCTTCCTTAAGATATCTTCTTGCCATGAGATTACCGGTATCAAGCTTAAGAACCTTCTGTGCCTCAACCTTGGCCCTGTCGAAATTGCCGGCCTTAAGATATAAAAGCGCCAAAAGAAGGTGTGCCTTAATAAATCCCGAATTTAAAGAAAGCACCTTCTTAAGCTGGATTACCGCAAGATCCAAACTGTCCTGACGGCAATAATTATATGCGATATTAAACTTCTTTATAGTCTGATTGATGTCCTCAAGTTTAGCCGGACTGTTTCTGACCATATCCATGTAGTCATCAGCAATATTGTCTTCAGGTCTGAAATTCTTACTGATAACCCATTCCGAAAGCGCAGCAACAACTTCGCCCATCTCATAATAAACAAGTCCCAAAAGATTTCTCGCATCGATATTGTTCTTGTTCATCCTAAGACTCTGCTGCAAAGACTCTATAGCTCCCGTTAAATCTCTGACTCCCGCCTTTTCAAGACCATCGTTATAAAAAAAGTTTGATAAGCTCTCAAGTTTTTTATATGTAGCGATAGCCATTACTTACTCCTTTTTGTACTCTCTGATTCTTGCTTGGCATCCTTAAGAAGCTTTATAAGTACATCCGACATATCATCAAGATCCTGATTGTAGATAATGTCTTCGGCATCTTCAATTTCCAAACTGGGTTTGAACTTCTTAAGTTCTTCTTCAAAATTTATCATTATTCTTCCTCGTTTATAACATCTGTTTAAGCTGTCCCGCAAGATACAAAGAACCTGCTGCAAACACAACATCTTTGGACTTGCGCACAGTAATAAAATCCGTCACGGCATCTCTTACATTACTGTAGTATTTAATGGGAACGCCTATTATATTGTGCTGTTCCTTACTCTCTTCAAAGGCACTCTTAAGCTCCGATACGGAAACGGATCTCTCTGTTTCGAGCACGGTTACGAATATCGCATCAAACACTTTGCTGGTAAGCACTCTGTCAATAATGTCTCTGTACTGCTTATCAGCGACCATGCCAAACAACAGCATCTTTCTTCCTTCCGAATCAATTGCTGTTGCACATTTAATAAACGCTTCTATTCCATCCATATTATGAGCGCCGTCCACATAGACACCGGGCCTTACTTCTTCCATCCTGGCATCCCACTTGGCACTCATAAGGCCTTCTCTGATGTCAAGTTCAGATATCTCAGCACCTTTATCGCGCAAAATTTCTGCCGAAGCAATAGCCAAAGCGGCGTTTTCCGCTTGATATACTGCTTCGGTAGTAACTTTTAACTCAACATAATTATCATATAAGGAATTATATGAAAAAGCAACGTATTTGTTCCCTGCTTCATCCTTCACAGTCTTCACATCCGTAATGCTTTTATCATCCACGGACACGACTCTGGAATCCATCTCAAGGGCTTTGCTTTTAATGACATCGCTGCATTCTTTTCTCTTGTCAAAAAATACAACAGGAACTCCCTTTTTGATTATTCCTGCTTTTTCTCCCGCAATCTCGGGAAGTGTATCTCCAAGATACTGCATATGATCGAGGCCTATCTCGGTAATAACGCAAAGAAGCGGTGATTCCACGGAATTGGTCGCATCAAGTCTTCCGCCAAGTCCCGTTTCAAGCACGAGATAATCCACCGAATATACATCATAAAGAAGCATTGCTTCAAAGAACAAAAACTCGAAGTACGTAGGGAAGTATTCTCCGTTCTTGTACTCCATTATCCTTTTTAGAAGTTCTGTAAACACTTCCGCAAAAACGCCGTCAGTCACCATCTTGCCGTCAATGCAGAATCTTTCGTTTATCTTCATAAGATGCGGAGATGTAAACATTCCGACTTTATATCCCGCTTTCATCAGGATATTTGACAGGTAGCTGCACACAGAACCTTTTCCGTTTGTGCCGGCTACATGTATTATTTTCATGTTCTTATCGGGATTCCCCAGAAAAGCCAAAAAATCTTTTGTATCTTCTATAGTATGCTTGTCGGTAAAACCCGGAACTGTATTCAGAAATTCCTCACACTCTTTAATATCCAACTTTTCGTCGTTGTCAGAGCGTCTGATGAACTCCTCCACTTTTTTCATTAATTCATTATGCATAATCACACCATTAAGCTAATACACATTAGTATACCGTCTTATTCATCATGAATGAGACAACACACCGAACACTGCTCACATCCCCCAATGTGAGCAGCATCCCATATAGTCTGTGTAATTTATTTTGCCAGTTGCTTAAGTCTTTCTGTAATCTGATCGTAAGTCTGCTGGTACTTCTGCTGTTTTTCTTTTTCCTCAGCGATCTTATCCGCAGGAGCCTTTGCAAGGAACTTCTCATTGCTGAGCATATTCTGTGAACGCTTAAGTTCACCCTCAAGCTTCTTCTGTTCCTTTGTAAGACGCTCTATCTCCGCAGAGATATCAACAAGATCCGAGAAAGGAATGTATACCGTTGCTTCCGCAAGGACTACAGAAACCGCATCATCAGCGATTCCATCCTTGTTCTTCTGGCATACAGACTCTGAAGCATAAGCAAGTGATTCAAAGAAAAGCTTACCTGTTGTGAAGATATCAAGCACTTCATCGCTGTCACTTACAACAAATACTTTTGCCTTTCTTGAAGGAGCAACATTCATCTGTGTACGAACGTTACGGATTCCTCTTACGGCTTCTTTGATCGTCTCGATAGCTTTTTCATCAGATGCAAAATTCCACTCATCCTTGTAAACAGGCCACTCTGAGATCATGATCGACTCTTCTTCGTCCTGAAGTGTGCAGAAAATCTCTTCGGTAATGAATGGCATGTAAGGGTGAAGGAGCTTAAGCGCATTTATAAGCACTGTCTGAAGTGTCCAAAGTGCTGCCTTGTGTGACTCCTTGTCATCTGAATTGTAGAGACGGGGCTTAACCATCTCAATATACCAGTCGCAGAATTCATCCCAGATAAAGTCATAAACCTTCTGAACCGCGATTCCGAGTTCGAAGTGATCCATGTTATCTGTAACTTCTTTGATAGTATTATTAAGTTTTGAAATAATCCACTTGTCAACAGGCTCAAGTCCCGCAGGTGCAGGCTGATGGATAGCACTCTTTTCGCCATCCTCCATGTTCATCATGATAAATCTTGACGCATTCCAAACCTTATTTGCAAAGTTACGGCTATTCTCAACTCTCTCATTATAGAAACGCATGTCGTTACCCGGTGCGTTACCTGTGATAAGTGTGAGTCTGAGCGCATCGGCACCGTAGTTCTCGATAATATCAAGAGGATCGATACCGTTTCCGAGTGATTTACTCATCTTTCTTCCCTGAGAATCTCTTACAAGACCGTGGAAAAGAACTGTCTTGAACGGGAATGTTCCCATATTCTCATAACTTGAGAAGATCATTCTGATTACCCAGAAAAAGATAATGTCATAACCTGTTACAAGTACGTCTGTAGGGAAGAAGTACTTAAGGTCTTCAGTCTCATTGGGCCATCCGAGTGTCTCAAAAGGCCAAAGGGCTGATGAGAACCATGTATCAAGAGTGTCGTGATCCTGTGTAAAGTGAGTCTTGCCGCACTTAGGACATACTGTAGGAGCCTCTTTTGATACAACAACTTCTCCGCACTCATCACAGTAGTATGCAGGGATTCTGTGTCCCCACCAGAGCTGTCTTGAGATACACCAGTCGCGTATCCCTTCGAGCCAGTGAAGGTACGTCTTATCAAACCTCTCCGGTACGAACTGAAGCGAACCGTACTTGCAATCCCTGCCCTCGCGCGTTGCCTTAAGTACTTCTATGGCA
>ODAI012626199.1_pt1 | contig 63157 bp, 53 predicted proteins | sample 1539321 | NCBI WGS metagenome assembly ODAI01 (sample SAMN02144231, study PRJEB22623) | gut metagenome | biome: sheep rumen | host: Ovis aries | place: New Zealand
AAAAGCCGCGAAGCACTTAACCGGTGCTTATGACGATGAGGTCCCACCTGTTCCCATTCCGAACACAGAAGTTAAGCTCATTCGTGCCGAAGATACTTGGCGGGAGACTGCCTGGAAAAATAGGTCGGTGCCGGTACAAAAAGGAGAACACAATGGATGTTCTCCTTTTTTTATTTTTGCAAAGCGGACTGAAAAAAGCTAACCGTTTTTCTCTTCGATGCGAGGACGCCGCTCTGCTTGAATATCATTTTCGATTTCTATCGGTAGAAATTTGACATATGACCTGTCAAGGTGGTCAGATAGCATATAATACAAAGGTGAAAAGCGGCGCTTTTCAGACGGTACAGGACTGATTTTATTATTTTTTCCATGCAGAAAGTGCGAATGAAATTTGCGACTTCAGTAGTCTCAATCAATACATTAAGATCGGTATTTTTGAGAAATCAGTATTTATGTTTTTTTACGAAAAACTGTAATCAAGGTTTACAATTCGGGCTCCAAAAACTGTGCAATCATACCAAAGCTTGATTTTTTGTGCAAATCTTGTTTACAAATTCCTCGTTGTGTGATACCATAACGTCATAGGATAACCTTTCAATGAGAAAGGCTGTCCAGATGGCTGGAGGGAGACCTTCAGCGGTCTCTTTTCGTTGAAAGAGAGACCAGTTTACCAAAATTAAGGAGGAAATTCCAATGGCTTGTTGTCCGAAATCCATCATTGAAGATGTCTTGAAGAAGCATGACAAAATTACCCATGTGTATTTTGTTGCTTGCGGCGGTTCTTACGCTGGCTTGTATCCTGCAAAATATTTCCTGCAGAGCGAAGCGAAAGATCTGATCATTGGCCATTACTCTTCTAACGAGTTCTGCCATGCCACCCCCAAAGCACTGGGCAAAGACTCCATCGTTATCACCCAGTCTTTCTCCGGCACCACTCCTGAAACTGTTCGTGCCGCTGGCATTGCGCAGGAAGTTGGCGCTGCTTCTATCGCTGTTACTTTTGACGCTGAGAGCCCTCTGGCGAAAAATGCCGATCATGTTGTAACCTATGGTACTACCAAAGAAGCGAATGACAATGGTCATGCAAAAGCTCTGTGGCTGGCTGTTGAGATCCTGAACCAGATCGAGGGTTATGCTCATTACGATGCTTTCATGGCTTCTTATGAGAAATACAACGAGATCGTTCCGGTTGCGAAAGAGAAATTCGCTCCCACCGCGAAAGCTTGGGCTGAGAAATACGGCGAAGAGAAACTCATCTATGTTATGGGTTCTGGCCCCAACTATGGTGTTACCTATTCTTACGCAATCTGCTTGCTGCAGGAGATGCAGTGGATTCATTCTTCTGCCATCCATTCCGGCGAGTACTTCCATGGCCCGTTTGAGATCACTGATAAAGATGTTCCCTTTATCATGATGATGAGCACCGGCCGTACCCGTGCACTGGATCAGAGAGCTCTGGACTTCCTGCACAGATTTGGCGAGAAGATCATGGTTCTGGACAACGAGGAAATGGGCCTGAACGCTCTGGATTCCAATGTTGCTGAGTTCTTCAACCAGATCTTTACCGCAGCTCTGCTGGATATGTTCTACATGGATCTGTGCGAAGTAAGAAAGCACCCGCGTCCCACCAGAAGATACATGTGGAAACTGAAATACTAATTTTAGTTTTGCTGTTTTTTCAGGTACATACTGAAAACAAGAAGCAGAGCGCCTTTTTGGGCGCCCTGCTTTTTTGTTGTCAGTCGGCTCAGCGATGGGGTCCCTTGGGCCGTTTCGATTAAAGTTATTTTAGTTTGCGTGATGTGCGGTTGCTTGCGATGAATCCCTTTCGGCTAAGCATGATGGAACCGAAAGATGCGCCTCATCTGTTTAGCTGTTTTTGCCGGCCTTATTCTCAAATCCGATTTTCCTATCCCCGAAAAGCAGATAAGTTTTGCAAAAAAGAAGGAGTTCGCAGGAAGGTTGAATAGATTATTGCCTATCAAAAAGAAAAAAATAGTAAATTAGCTGAAATCTTATTTTTTTCTATCAAAATATTTACAAACCCTAAAAGATGTGATACTATGACGTCATAGGATAACCTTTAAGGTTATAGGTTGTCCTAGCCCCGAAGTGATTCTTCGGAGACATGGTTTGCAACTGTAAATGGTAAACAAAATTCAAGGAGGAATTCTCAATGGCTTGTTGTCCGAAATCCATTATTGCCGACATTCTCAAAGCCCGCGAAGACAAAGGTGGTATTGTCAACGTATATTACGTTGCCTGCGGCGGTTCTTACGCTGGCCTGCATCCGGGTAAATTTTTCCTGCAGAGCGAAGCGAAAAAAGTGACCGTTGACCATTACACCGCCAACGAGTTCTGCCATGCGACACCGAAAGCGCTGGGCCCGAATTCTATCGTTATCACCCAGTCTCATTCCGGTACGACTCCTGAGACGGTAAAAGCTGCTGAGATCGCGCAGAAAGCCGGTGCTGCTTCAATCGTTATCACCTTTGACGATCAGAGCCCTCTGGCGAAAAACGGCGATTATGTTCTGAAATATGAAGCGAAAGCGCCTGCTGATCAGACCGGTATGGCTTTTGGCCTGAAACTGGCTGTTGAGATTCTCAACCAGGTAGAGGGTTATGAAAATTACGACGAGATGATGAACGGCTTTGACCGTATCGATGGTATCGTAAAACATGCCAAAGAGTTTCTGACTCCCAGAGCGAAAAAGTTTGCGGAGGAGTACAAAGATGAGAAACTCATTTATATGATGGGTTCTGGCGCGAACTACCATGTCGCTTACTCTTTTGCCATCTGCCTGCTGATGGAGATGCAGTGGATCAACTCTTCCGCGATTCATTCTGGCGAGTATTTCCACGGCCCGTTTGAAATCACTGACCGCGAGACTCCTTTTATCATTCTGATGAGCGAAGGCCGCACCCGTCCGCTGGATCAGAGAGCTCTGGACTTCCTCAACAGATTTGCTGAAAAGGTTATCATCCTCGACGCAAAAGAGCTGGGCCTTGAGACCATCGACGACAAAGTTTCCGAATTCTTTAACCCGCTTTTGATGGGCGCTGCTCTGGGCTGCTACTCCTACGAGCTGTCCATTGCCAGAAAACATCCGCTGTCCTGCAGAAGATACATGTGGAAACTGCAGTACTAATCCGGTTGGCTGCATTTACAGCGCTGATAATTGATTTGACCGCATAAAAAGTCCGGCTGCTGCTTTATCAAAAGCGGCGCCGGCTTTTTGTATCGGAGGCAGGAGAAGAAAGGGGCATTGCAATGCGAAGAAAAGACCGGGAAGTAACCTGTGAAGCGGATAAACTGGCGATTTTAGACGAATGTAAAGTATGCCGTGTTGCTCTCCAGGATGAACAGGGCTTGTATATTGTACCGATGAACTTTGGTTACCAGTACGAAAGCGACCGGTTGACTCTGTATTTCCACAGTGCCAAGTCTGGACGAAAAATCACCGCGCTGCAAAAAAACGACGAAGTCGCGTTCGAAATGGATTGCAGACATCGTTTGATAGAGGCCGGGGAACCTTGTAGATATGGGTATGCTTTTGCGAGCATCACCGGAAGCGGCGTGGCTTCTTTCGTGCAGGATGACACAGAGAAAAAACAGGGACTTTCTCTCCTCATGAGGCACCAAACAGGAAAAGATTTTTGCTTTGACAGCAAAATGGCGGATACTGTTGCGGTGTTCAAGATTACGGTTTCCGCGTTCAGCGCGAAAAAGCATGATTTTTTGCCGAGAGAAGAACCAGGCAACCAGCCCGGATAATAAATAAGAGCTGTAACAGCAAAAAAGGATTTGCCAAAGGCAAATCCTTTTTTATCAAATGGGAGAAAGAACATTTAATCATGTTTTTTTAAAGTGAACCCGCGGCCTCTTACCTCATTGACTTTCGTGACAGTCATAAAGGCCATGGGGTCGATTTGGGAAACAATCCGGTTCAGATTCGGAAGCTCCCGGGGGGAAAGAATACTGAAAACAATCAGCTGTTCTTTCTGCAAATGGCCAGTAATGGATTGCAGAAAAGTGGATCCTCGGTCCAGCGTGGTTTGGATAGCGGTATTGATCTCCCGGTATTTTTCGCTGATAATCATAACCTGTACCTGGCTTTTGCCGATGAGCATTACTTTATTGATAATCAAAGAAGTTAGCAGGGTGACGACAATACTGTAAAGAATTTTTTCCAAGTCGGAAAAAAATGCCTGCAAAATTAAAATCACGGTATCAAACGCATAAAGAAAAACAGAAACAGAAATGCCGGTATACTTGTTGAGAACCAGGGGAGGAATGTCCATACCGCCGGAGGAGGCCCCCATCCGCAGAATTAGCCCAACGCCGGCGCCGACCAAAAGACCCGCAAACAAAGTGGACAGCAGAATATCAGTGGTAAAGCGGAAATCGCCTAAAAGCCGCTGGAACAGATCGAGAAACAGCGGGTAGCAAACGGAACTGAGGATTGTCGATAATACGAAATTTTTACCGAACACAAACCATCCCAGCAACAGCATGGAGATATTGATGGCCCATACGGTTACGACGACAGGCAGACCGCAAATATGCTGTACAAACAAAGCGATACCGGTGGTGCCGCCGGACAGCAATCCGCAGGGAATGATAAATGCCGCAATGCCAAAGGCAAAAATGGCGTTGCACAATAAAATCAGCAAAATTTTAATCCATTTATGCTCCATCTGAAATTCTCCCTTTTCCCATACACTTTACTCATTATTATAAGGGACACAGTGCGGAAAAACAAGAAGATTTCACAAATTACCTTGTGAAAGTAAATCTTGCCATTTTTCGGAGAGGGAACGCAGATTGACTTTTGGACTGTTTCGTGTTAAAGTGATAACAATTAGAAGAACGTTCCGGTCGGAATAAGAAAGGGGAAAAAGGATGAAATATGATTTTGAAACGCTGATTCCTCGCAAAAATATGGGGTCCCGCAAATGGGATACGATGGTGCAGCATAATCCAAATGCGGCGGAAGATGTTATTCCCATGTCCACAGCTGACATGGAATTTAAAAACCCGCCGGAGTTGGCTGAAGGCCTGAAAGAGTATATTGACCACTCGATTTTGGGATATACCATGCCCAACGACGCGTTCTATGCATCGGTCGTTCGCTGGATGAAGGACCGGCATCAATGGGACATCAAGCCGGAATGGCTGGTGCAGGCCCCCGGCGTGGTGAACGCCTTGTTCGGCATCGTAAAAACCTTTACGGAGCCCGGCGATGGGATTATCATCATGCAGCCGGTTTATCATCCGTTTGCTATGGCGATTACGCAGAATAACCGTGTGCTGGTTAACAATGCGCTGATTCATGATGGCAACACCTATCAGATCGATTTTGAGGACCTGGAGAAAAAAGCGAAAGACCCCAAAAATAAAATGCTGATTTTCTGCAGCCCTCACAATCCCATCGGGCGGGTCTGGACAAGAGAAGAATTGGAGAAAGTCGGCCGCATTTGCATTGACAACAACGTACTGGTCGTATCGGATGAGATCCATTTTGATTTTATTCTGACCGGGTATAAGCATACGGTATTTGCCAGCATCTCGGAGGAGTTTGCGCAGCACTGCATTATCTGTACGGCTCCCAGCAAAACATTCAACATTGCCGGCTTGAAAATTTCCAATATCGTAATTCCCAACGACGAGCTGCGCAAAAAGCTGCTGGAGAAATACCAGCGGGATTTCTCTTCCAACGCGCTGGGAATTCAGGCGTGCCGGATTTGCTATGACCGGTGCGGCGCCTGGAAAGATGAAATGCTGTGCATGATCGAATATAACTACCAGCAGGTGAAACGGTTTGTGGAAGAAAAAATCCCGCAGATCAAGGTGACGGAACTGCAGGGTACCTATCTGCTGTGGCTGGACTGCACGGGGCTGGGCTTATCGGACGAACAGTTGGAAAAACTGACCCTGGATGCGGATTTGTATTTGAATCAGGGACGGATGTTTGGCGAGGGCGGCAGCGGATTTGAACGGGTGAATCTGGCCTGCCCGACGCGTTATCTCATAGCGGCGATGGAGCGTCTGAAAAAAGCGGTTGACGCTTTGAAATAATCAAGCCTAAATTGACGAAAAGGAGAAGTGTTATGGCAAAAATCAATGTCGGAGAGAAAATGGAGAATTTTGTTTTTGATACTCCGTATAAAAGAGGAATGGACCTTGAAACAATCGTAGGCGGAAAGAGAACCGGATTGTTGTTTTCTCGCTACTATGGTTGTTCTCTGTGCCGTTATGACATGATTCAACTCAAAGAGCAGTACGATAAGATCACCGCTACCGGCGGCCAGGTGGTTTTTGTACTGCAGTCTGATCCGGACCTGTTGGCGCGTAACTTCACCGAAACCGAATATCCTTTCTGGGTAATCGCCGATCCGGAACAGAAGATCTATCAGGCGCTGTCTATCGATCCGGCCACTTCGATTAAAGACGCCATCGATGAAAAGGCGCTGAAAAAAATCCAGGCGGCCAAAAAGCTGGGCTTGCAGCATGGCGAATACGAGGGCAATGAGGATCAGTTGCCCGCCGCGTTTGTCGTAGAGCCGGACCTGACTGTAGCATATGCCCACTATGCAAAAACGGCCGGAGACATTCCGGATGTTGATGAGTTTGCGGCATTGCTTGCGAAAAAAGGTTGCTGCTGCTGCAAATAAGAATTGGCTTCACCAATACCCCAAACAAAGCTTCCGGCTTTATAGTCGGAAGCTTTGTTTTAATGTGGACGAAAAGGTTTCCGATTGGTAAAACTGCCATCCCTTTCGCATAGAATGGATAGCGGAGGGATGGCAGTTGAAACGATTTATGGTAATCGGACGAAAAAAATCCATTTGGTTTTTGCTGGGTGCGGCGCTGTATATCCTGGTGATCCTGCTGGGACTGGGGAATATGGCGGCATCCCTTGTGTCGGCGGGCAACCGGGAATTGCCGATTTATTCCGTGCAGCGCGAAGAGCCGCTGGTCGCTTTGACTTTCAATTGCGCGTGGGAGAAAAATGACATTCCGCAGCTTTTGGATTTGTTGGAAAAAGAAAACATCAAAGCTACATTCTTTTTGGTAGGCCAGTGGGTTGAACGGTACCCCGATTCCGTGCGTCAGATCGCGGCGGCAGGCCATGAAATCGGCAATCATTCCTATTCCCATGTGGATTTTGTCGGGGAACAGGAGAATATAATCCTGCAGCAGATGGATAAAACCGATGCGCTGATACGGGATTTGACCGGTACGGCTCCGGGTTTGGCCCGCGTCCCGTCGGGCTCTTATGACAGCCGGGTGATCCGGCTGCTGCGCCGGCAGGGGTATGAAGTGATTCAGTGGGATGTGGATTCGGTGGATTGGCAGAAGCCGCCGGCCGATGAAATGACCCGGAAAGTGGTGGAAAATGTGCAGAACGGCAGCATTGTGCTATTCCATTCCGGCGCGGATACGACGATGGAGGCACTGCCGGACGTGATTGCTGGTCTGAGGGAGAAGGGGTATCGGTTCACTACAGTCGGGAATCTGCTTTTAAAAGGGGAAACGGTGACGGACCACACCGGACGGCAGCTGCCGGCAAAATAATTTGCATCTGCATCCGGCAGGCGCAGATAAAAAAGGGCGGCAGATCTGCCGCCCTTTTTTTGCCGTGTCGATTATTTTTTCAGTTGATGTGCCAGACACCAGCCCTTGGAAATCTCGGCTACCTCTTTTACACAGCCGTCCTCAAAAGGCGTTTTCAATCCGGCGGCTTTGACTACCTCCACAAAGGTACCGGTTCCCGCTTGGTTCACCAGAGCGAGATAGCGTTTCCAGGCGTCTTTGGGGTCTTTGAGGAACAGCGCCCAGAATTGCAACGCTACGGTTTGGGCAAGGCAGTAGTCAATGTAGTAAAAAGGATCGAGATAGATATGCATCTGCCGCTGCCAGCCGGCGCCTCGGCTGTAGAAAGGCAGATCACCGAATTCCAGATAGGGACGGTATTTTTTCTCCAATGCCATCCAGGCCTCGTTGCGCTGCCGGGGACTCATTTCAGGATTTGCATACACAATATGTTGGAATTCATCCACCATACAGCCATATGGCAGGAAAAATACCGCGCTTTCGGCGTGAAACAGCTGGTATTTCTCCGTTTGATCGGCGAAGAACAGATGATGATAGTCGCTGGTGAGAAACTCCATGCTCATGGAGTGTACCTCGCAGGCTTCCAGGGTATTGTCGGCATATTCCGGCAGCAGGTTTTGCTTTGCGGCCTGATAAGCAGCAAAAGCGTGACCGGCTTCGTGGGTCAATACGTCTACATCTCCGGCAGTGCCGTTAAAATTAGAGAAGATAAACGGACTTTTGTGGCTGGGAATATAGGTGCAGTAGCCGCCGGGAGCCTTTCCCTCTTTTGCCAGCACGTCAAACAGCTGCGAATCGAACATAAAATCGATGAACTCGGCGGTTTCCGCAGAGAGGGCACGATACATCTGCTGACCGGCGGCCAGAATTTCATCGGAGGAGCCAAAGGGGAGGGGGTTGCCGTCGGGAAAGAGGAACGTATCGTCGTAATACTGCATCGAATCAACGCCGATCCGGTTCTGCTGCACTTTTTTCAGTTCGCACACTGCCGGAACCATTTCCTCGATGATTTTTTTGCGGTAGGATTCCATTTCCAAAACGCCGTATCCGTTGCGTTTCATGCGGATGCAGCCCAGAGGGATAAAATTCTCATATCCCATCCGGCGGGCCTGCTCTGTCCGGTTTTTGACCAGCTTATCATAGATTTCATCAAATTTTTCTTGGTTTTCGTCAAAGAAACGGCCTTCGGCCTCAAAGGCTGCTTTGCGTACGGAGCGGTCCGGATTCTGTTTGTAAGGCGCCAGCTGCGCAACGGTCAATGTTTTTCCGTCAAAAGGGATCTGCGCCGAGGCGTACAGTTGCTGATACTGGGTCTGCAGGCTGTTTTCCTCCTGCATCAGCGGGATAATACTGGGATCGGCAGATTTGACGTCGATTTCCATTTTGTCAAACAGAAGTCTGCCGAATTCTTTTTCCAAAGCAGGCCGAAGCGGGCTGGCGAGCATGGCGCGGTAAATATCCAGCTGCTTATCCATGAAAAGAGGGAGATTTTCGTCCCAGAACGCGTTTTCCTGCTCATAAAAGCGGTCACGGGTATCTACCGTATGGCGCACATAGCAGATGGAAGAGAGACTCCTGATTTCTTCTGCCATTTTTTCAAAAGATAAAAAGGCGCTTTTTGCATCGGAAACAGTTTGAGCGTTTTGAATTGAGTGAGCGAGCGTATCCATTTGTGCCATTGCGAAGGCAAGATCCGGGCGTTTATAGCTGAATTCAGAAAATTTCATAAAAATCCCCTTTTTTAATTTAATATCTTTAGTATATCACGTCCCGGGAGAAGAAAAAAGGGAATCGTGCTTTTTTACGATTTTTTTGGAGATTGTATACAATTATCTGCCGTTTCTGACGAATTTTTGCGCTTTCCCTGCGACACCGGTATTTTTACTTGCATTTTACAGAGATTTGACGCATTATAGAACAATAATCAGTTTCAAACGATTTTTCTAAAATCGGATTGATGCGCAGGGAGGAGCGTGCAGATGTTTTCCAGAAAACAACTGATGAAATTAATCCTGCCATTGGTTGTCGAGCAGTTATTGGCTATGACCATCGGCATTGTGGATACATTAATGGTCGCCACCTGTGGAGAAGCGGCAGTATCCGGTATCTCTCTGGTCGACTCCATCAATATTTTGCTGATCAATATCTTCTCAGCGCTGGCAACCGGCGGCGCGATTGTTTGTTCGCAGTATCTTGGAAAGGAGCAGCCGGAAAACGCCAGGAAAGCGGCCAAGCAACTGGTGCTGATTACGGCAGCATTCTCCGCGGTGATCATGCTGGCCTGTTTGCTGAGCCGGAGGGGACTGCTGCGGATTCTGTTCGGCTCCATTGAGGATTCGGTCATGGACAACGCGGCTACTTATTTGCTCTTGTCTGCGCTTTCTTATCCGTTTATCGCCGTTTACAACGCAGGCGCGGCGCTGTTTCGCAGCATGGGAAATTCCAAAATTTCCATGTATGCTTCTTTATTGATGAACATCGTCAATGTGGGCGGCAACGCGCTGCTGATTTTTCAGTTCCATATGGGTGTGGCCGGAGCGGGTTTGGCATCGTTGATTTCCAGGATGCTGGCGGCGATTTTTATTTTGTATTTGCTCAGCAACAAGAAAAATGTGATTCGGATTGAGCGTTGGCTGCACTGGAAGCCGAATTTCTCCATGATTCAAAACATCCTGCGGATCGGAATTCCCACAGGCCTGGAAAATGGGATGTTCCAGATCGGAAAAATCCTGGTGGCCAGCCTGATCGCCTCTTTCGGAACCGCCAGCATTACCGCCAACGCGGTGGCCAACAGCGCTAGCTCCCTGGTATTTGTACCGGCCATGGCCATTGGGCTGGGAATGATCACAGTGGTAGGGCAGTGCGTGGGCGCGGAAGATTTCAAGCAGGCGCAGAACTATATGCTCAAACTCACCGGGGTAGCCTATCTGTTTATGATTACCCTGAACGTATTGATGTATTTTTGCATTGATCCGATGCTGATGCTGTACCAGCTTTCGGATGAGACCGCCGTTATCACCCGGGAAATTATGGTTTGGCATTGTGTCGCGGCAGCCATTTTGTGGCCGGCGGCGTTTACACTGCCGAATGGGCTACGTGCCGCTGGGGATGTAAAGTTTACCATGATTGTTTCGGTGTTTTCCATGTGGACGTTCCGGATTGGGTTCAGCTTTCTCATCGGAAAATATATGGGGGTTGGGGTATTGGGCGTGTGGATTGCCATGTTTATCGACTGGATTTTCCGCATTATCCTGTTCGTTTGGCGGGTGGCCAGCGGGAAATGGAAAAACCGCCAATTGGTATAACCGATTTTTCGGTATGAGTTACTTTTTTCAAGATAAAACCGGCAATTTTTTCAAAAAATTTCAGGCGGTATCGCGCGAAGCGAAAGGTTCCGTCATCTTTATAGGCCCCATCCGGAAAAGCTTACGGTTTTGGGCACACGGACTTTGCGGGGCAAGGTCAAATAAGAGGCAAAAAATCCTCCGCACGGCCGCAGCCGTACGGAGGATTCCCTGTTTTACAGGCGCCGCCCCAAAAGCCGGTGCGGTTTGTGCTTGTGCTTTTGACGATCAGGACAGTTTTCGATGGTAATAAAGTTTGCAGCAGCCGATGATGAAAACGGTGCAGTAGGTCACGGCCAGCAGGGTAAAAAAGATTGTGCGGTCGAAGTAAGACGCGGCTAGGGTAGCCAGCGATACCGCCGCCAGGATGATACACACGCTGGAAGCGGCACAGCGATTTTTGATATATTGGTTTCGCTCATCCGTTTCTGCGATATACATTTTTCGCAGCTTTTCATCGCTGCAAAGCGCCCGGGCAGATTGTATGACAAAAACCAGCGATACAGCCGCAATTCCGCAAGCAAAACCCAGTGTAAAACCGGATGAGAGGGTTTCCCCCACGCAAAAATGCAGAGCGATTGCAAGCAGGGGGATCAGGCCGCAGTAAACAGACCCGAAAACAATCCTTTTTTTCAATTTCTTTTTAAACTTTTCCATCGATATCCTCCACTTCTGAAAAATCGAATACTTCTTCAATGGTCATTCCAAAATATTTTGCGATTTTATAGGCTAAAATCAGAGAAGCGGTATATTTTTCCACTTCCAGCGAAGTGATCGTCTGCCGGGTGACTCCCACGGCGTTCGCCAGCTCTTCCTGCGAGATCCGACGCTGTTTTCGAAGCTGCGCAATCTTCGATTTCACAAAAACGCCTCCTTATTTTGCAATGTTAACTTTGCAAAATAAGTATAGTATACTTTGCAAACTGTGTCAAGTATACTTTGCAAAAATAATTTTTTCTTCGTTTGGATGAAAAAATATTCTTTTTCCCGAAAAGCCTGTACGAAACAGGCTGATTTTGTTATACTGAAAGCAAACCAATCAAGGAGGCTAAAGCAATGACGTTAACAAAAGAACAAAAAGAAAAATTAAACGCGGAGCTGGACCAATGGGTTGAAGCGCATCGCGAGGAATACATTAAAGACGTATCCGATCTTTGCCGGATCCGCAGCGTATCGGAAGAGGCGGTGGGTGACAAGCCTTTTGGTGAAGGCTGCTATGAAATGCTGATGGCGTCTTTCCGTTTGGCAGAATCTTACGGCTTTTCCACCAAAAACTACGATAATTACTGCGGGAGCGCCATTTACGGCGACAATCCCAACGGAGATTCCATCGGCATTATTGCCCACATGGATATCGTGCCGGAGGGGAACGGCTGGACGCACGACCCGTTTGACCCGTATTTGTCGGAAGACGGCAAATACCTGTTTGGGCGCGGTACCGCTGATGATAAAGCGCCGGCGATGGTTGGACTGTATGCCATGCGGTTTTTAAAAGAGCATGATATTCATTTGAAAAACAACATTATGCTGGTATTCGGCCTGAACGAGGAAAAAGGCAGCGCCGACATGCCGGAATTTTTAAAACGGGAAAAGGCGCCGAAATGGTCTTTGGTACCCGATTCCAAATTCCCGGTTGGACATGCGGAAATCGGATTTATCCGGGCAAAATTCGCGGTTCCGGGCTTAGGAGATGAGTTGGTGGATATCCACGGCGGCGAGGCGACCAACTCGGTTCCGGACAGAGCGTATGCGGTGGTCTCCGGCTGCACGGTGGACGAGGTGCGGGAAAAGCTGGGTGATATGGAGCGGATCACGGTGGAAGAGGATGAGAAAGGCGTCCGTTTCCTAGCGACCGGCAACTCTCAGCACGCATCCCGCCCCGCAGGAGCGGTAAACGCGAATAATGTGCTGGCGCGGGCGCTTTTGAAAGCGGAGGTCTTGCATGGAAAGACCCGCGAGGTGATGGAGCTGTTCGAAAAACTGACCAGCCATTATTACGGGGAAGATCTTGGCATTTGCTGTGAGGATGAGATGTCCGGCAAGCTGACCTGCGTTTTTACCTGGGTGCGCAAAGAGCAGGATAAGCTGATCTTGAAGCCCGATATCCGTTATCCGGTCACTGCCGACCAGAAATTCCTGATGGATACGCTGCCGCAGAATGCTCAAAAGCTGGGCCTGGAAATTTTGGATCTGAGCAACAATCCGGCATTTCATTTCCCGCTGGACCATCCGGTCGTGGAAAAACTCATCGAAGTGCCGCGTGAGGTACTGGGAATGCCCGACATTCCTCCGATTGTGCTGGCCGGCGGCACCTATGCCAGAAGCTTGCCGAATGCGGTTTCTTTCGGCGTAACGGTTCCGGATCGTGTACGCTTGTTCGGCTTTGAAAAGGGCGGCGCACATCAGGCCGACGAGTATGGCGATATCCCCAACCTGATGCGCAGCATTAAGGTTTATGTCCGCACCCTGATCGAAATTGACGACATTGTAGCAGATCTGTAAAAGACTTTGGAATGCCCCATATCCGCAATTTACGGATGTGGGGCATTTTGTACAAATTTATGTTGCGAATGAAAGAAAAAAATAGTATAATTCATTTATACTGTTTGGCCTTCCTAAAATAGGACAAGCGGATAAAACAAGATGAGGGGTGTTTGTATGCTGGATGAATTCATCGATCTGATTCTGCCCAGTATTATTGCAATCATTGAGTTAATTGGTATTTTTGTGGTGTCTGTCTCGGCACTCCAGGGGTTCTATTATTACTTGCGGGGGCTGTTTGGGTATAAGGGTCACAACATCAAATTGGATCTGGCAAACGGCATGGCGACCGGGCTGGAGTTTAAAGTGGCGGCGGAGATTCTGAAGACCGTGCTGGTTCGGGATTTGAATGAGTTGCTTGTTTTGGGATCGGTCATTGTCCTGCGGGCGTTGTTGGCCTTGTTGATTCACTTTGAAATGAAAAGCAGCAAAGAGCACGACGCGTAAAATTTTGCCAGACAACAGGAAGGTGTAAAGGTTCCGGCAGCGGCAGAAAAATGCAAAACGGGGAGAGCGTTCAGCCTCCCCGTTTTTTGTGTGGATCGGACGAAAAAAGAAGATTTTGCAAAAAATAAGGCGGAGTGGTATACTAAAACAAGTTTTGAAAAAGCAGGTGGGCAAATTGGTCAATTTGGGAATTACCCTGGTAATCGGTACCCTGTTCGGATTCCTCTTTTTTAAGCTGAAAGTGCCAGGCGGCATGATGGTGGGGGCGCTTCTGGCCGTATCGGTTTTAAGTGTTTGCACGGATTTTGCCTACATGCCTTCCTACGCGCGCGTAGCGGCGCAGATCACCGCCGGGGCATTTATCGCCTGCACGGTGGAGAAAAGTGATTTAAAACGATTGCCCTATATCATAAAACCGGCGGCGATCCTTTTAACGGGAATGCTGATTTTAAATATCGCCATGGGCTTTTTAATCCATGGAGTGACGGATCTGGATTGGGTGACCGCTTTCATGTGCGCGGTGCCGGGCGGTATGAGCGATACGCCCATTATCGCGGCGGATATGGGTGGAAACGGCGGAAAAGTGGCCGTCATGCAGTTCGCAAGGCTTCTGACCGGTATTGGGTTATTCCCCAGCCTGATTTTGGCCGTGACCAAACAGGAAAAGATTCCCCAGCGGGAAGGCCGGGGAAGAGTGACTTCCGGCGGCAAAAAAAATCCGGCGGAATTTGCGCTTACTGCAGTGGTCGCGGGTGTCTGCGGCGTTATAGGAAAGTTGTCCGGTGTGCCGGTCGGAGCGCTGCTGTTTGCGCTGATCGGCGTGATTGTGCTGAAACTTCTGTTCGATAAAGCCTATCTGCCCATGTGGATGAAGCGGGCGGCACAGGTGCTTTCCGGATGCTATATCGGCAGCTCGGTCACCTATCAGGATGTGGCGGAACTGAAAGACCTGATTCCCGCGGTGATTTTGCTTTTGCTGGGATATATGGTCACTTGTCTGATCGTTGGAGGAATCATGGCCAAGGTTTGCGGCATGAGCCGGCGGGAGTCCATGCTGGCGGCGACGCCTGCGGGGGCCAGCGATATGGCGCTGATCTCGGCGGATTTGGGGGTCCAAAGCCCGGATTTGATCGTTTTGCAGGTGGTGCGGATGCTGGTTGTCATTTCGGTCTTTCCGCAGATTATCAATCTGTTGGTTCATTTTTTGCCATAAAACAGGCGCTTGCTCCAAAACGGATTTGTTATTTTGAAAAAAGGCCGCTTTTACAAGCGGCCTTTTTTATGACATGAAAAGACAGCAAAATGAGCTGCTTTTTACTTTTTATCATGCGCAAACTGGATTTGGTCACCCAAGGCAATATCTCTGATCACCTCTCCGGCCAGGATCAATCCAGCGGCAGAAGGAACGAAAGATACACTGCCGGGAATCGAGCGCCGGGATGAACCGTCGGGGAGAGGTTCATCGGACGCGGTGGGCGATCGTGCCGGTTCCTGAGAGTAAACGACTTTGCAGTGTTCAATCCCGCGCTTTTTCAGTTCCCGGCGCATGACCCTCGCCAGAGGGCAGACCGAGGTGCGGGAAATATCCTCCACCTCCAAACGGGCAGGCTCCAGCTTATTTCCTGCTCCCATACAGCTAATGACCGGAATATCCTGCTCTTTGGCCAGCTGGATAATGCTCAGCTTGGCTGCGACCGTGTCCACAGCGTCTACGATGTAGGAGCAGCCGGAAAGATCGTATTCCGAGGCGTTCTCCGGCAGAAAGAACACCGGATACTGAATCACGCGGCAATCCGGATTGATATCGGCAATGCGGCGGGCGGCAGCTTCTGTTTTGAGCATGCCAACGGTACTGTGCAGCGCTATCAACTGGCGATTGATATTGGATATGGAGACCCGGTCGCTGTCGAAAAGGATCAGCGTGCCGACTCCTGCGCGGGCAAGCGCTTCTACACAGTAAGAGCCGACCCCTCCCACTCCGAAAACCGCTACTTTTGCCTGGGTAAGGCGCTCTACACCATCCTCTCCCAGCAAAAGGGCTGTACGGCAAAATTCCTCTTTCATGCAAACCGCCTCCTTGTTGACTAACGTTTATCATAGCACATTCCCGAATCTTTTATCAATCGTCTGCAAAAGATTCCGCAGGCAAAGGAGCTGGACACTCTGCGCCGGGTACAGGTCACGGCGGCGGAATGTTCCGAAACAAAAGCGGGCCGTCTGTGAAAGGCAGGCGGCCCACTGGTTCGGCGGCGCTAATTTTTGCCGTTTTGCATTAGCTTTTCGGCGCATTGACGCAGTTCTTCCTCTGAATGAAGGGTGATGGCCGTCTGCTGAATCGTTTCCTGCACCCATGCGGGGAGAGATTGAAAATAGGCGTTAGACTTCATATTTTCGGAAAAATTGGTTACCACGGCAAGACTCCCTTTCGGATTTGATTTTATGGTAGTTTGCGCCATTATCCCAATTTTATTCCTGTGCGCCCCAATGTATAAATAGCCGTCCAGGATAAAGGCGTCGCCTTTCTTTACCGCCGCGCTTGCAGGTCGGTAATCTGCTGCTGCAATGCGGCCACATCCACGCCTTTAAACTGTTTTGCCGCTTCCTGCAGCTGATTGATCGTTGCATTGGCGGTTTTCAGTTCTTCGGTTTTGGCGTCAATCGCCGCTTTCTGCTTGCCGATGTCTTTCGACGCCTCGTCCAGCACCTTGTCGATGGTTTCCTTTTCCAGCCCAAGGGTTTCCAAAAATTTTCTGTCCATGCAAATCCTTTCCCGCGCTTCGCTTTGTTCTCGGGGGTCGCTTCCCCTGCGCGCCCGTAGTTTTGCGACGTCGGGCCGGTCAATTTTTGCAATAAAAAAGCACCATCTTCGTGACCTCACGAACATGATGCTTGATGATTCAGTTTTTGGGACGGAAAAGGCGCCGTCCCGTGGGTGGCGCTTTAGTCGTTCTGGTCAAGAAAAAAAGATCTCTTTCCCCTCGAAATCGTGCTCTCCCTTTACAGCTATTCGGTCTCCAATATCAAAGGCTTTCAAAACTTCCAGAGGCTTTCCGTCTATCGTTGCGGTTTTCCAGTCTTTCGGACGTTTTTCGTCGGTAGCGATAAGAGTAAAACCATGCAATTTAAACGATTCTGTTACCCTCATAACCTTTACCTCCCGTAATACTCCGACAGTCTATCCTTATACATCGAAAGAAGTTCTTTTGTTTCATCTTGTTCTTTTATAGGCATTTTATACCTTTTGGCAACGGAAATCAAATATTCTTTAGCATCTATTTCGTTGAGAATGTCTCGTAGTTCATATGGGGCATCGTCATTTAAATCCCATATTCCAGCTTTTCATACGCTTTTAATATTTCCGGGAACGTTTCCCGCAGATTTGGTTTATTCTGTTATTTCCCATATTTCTTTTTCAAAGCCCGTAATGCTTTATTATAACGTTCTGTTGCTTCACGGGCTAATTGAACGCCGATTCCATCTTTGCCTTTGCTCGGTTCAGCATACGCTTTATTGATCTCCGATATCATCGTTTCAAAAATATTTCTTTTCTCTTCATCGTAATTCATAAAACTTTATAACTCCCATAAGGTTCGCGAACACTTCGCTCTCCCGGCTTCCCCGCTTTCTGGCTTGAAAAAGCGCCATCCCGTGGGTGGCGCTTTTAGTATATCAAATTGTGCGGGATTTCTTTTATGTGTTTTTCGTCTTTCACTTCTACGCGTGAAATGTGGAAAGCATGGCGGCAACTATTACACCACACCGCGCCGTACCCCATACGCGATTTTGGATCGATAATCGAGTACCCGAAGTCGGTCTCTTTGCTGCCACATATGGGACACAAGCCACTTTTGTGATTTTTTGCAATATTTTCTAGATTTTTCAGCCATTTCATTTCTTTGCCCTCTTTTTCAAGAGATTATATTGCTCGTCCTCAAACGAGTAGGCGCCCTCTTCCATCCTGTTTAGATTTTCTTCCACATACTTTTTCCCGTATGTCTTTAGCTGCCATACGTGACGTTTTTCGTGTAACAACGTTTTTACCAGTTGTTCTTCATCGATAAACGCGTTCGGGAATAAATCTATACGGCCAATATTATTGTAGTCTGTGCTGCCGGTCATTGTCAACGATAACATAGACTCACTTCTTTGAATTTTTATAGTAATTCCAGATAGGTCTATGTTGTATTGTTCGGCAATACGGCGAACATATCTTTTTTGCATGGGTATTTTTAAGTTTGAAAACGCGCCGGTATTCGCTTCTTTTCGGCTGATACTACGAGCTAATACATCGCTATCGAACCATTCCTCATAGGTCATATTCTCCGGCATGGGTTGTCCGCTGGCCGCTCAGTCTGCCGCGTCTTCCGGGTCGTATTCGACCGTAGTCGATCTGCAACGAGGGTGCATAGGCGGGTAATTGACGCCGGTTTTTGCTTCCTTGATCGGGAAATGCTTCCCGTCCAGGCTGGCGCAGGCTTCGCTTGTGCGGCTGTCCAAAGTCGCCACAAACTCGTATTCCTCCACCCCTGCCGCGTCATAGGCCCGGGTGTCCGCTTCTGCATGGAAATGGTTTGTTTCGGTGCGGATCAGCGTTTCCGCCTGGTGGTAGCTTTTCCCCATTGCGTCGGCAAGGCTTTTGAACATCCTCGCCACGCTCTGCCCTTGTATCAGCCCCTGCGTGATCGTCGCGCGGGTGTTGAAAAGCAGCACCCGCTTGTTGTTCGGTACTATTTCAATCAAAAACGGCATATCATTTTACAGAACAACGAAGGGGAGCGTGTAAAAAATGGAATATAAGCTGAAAAAAGATCACATTTCCGTTTGCGAAGTCGCGTTTGATTCTTTTACCGAGCTGCCTGTTGAGAGTGATTTGCTGCTGCCGGACTATTGCCCGGATATTGTAAAAGTTCTAAAATGCCAGGCGCGTCCCGCTTTTTCCAAAACCGAAGTCAGCGGGGACAAATGCATTTTGGAGGGAACCACTGCGATCACTGTTTATTACACGGGGGAGGACGGACGGCTGCACACCAGCGAGCACAAGGTCGATTTTGGAAAGACGCTTGAGCTGAAAACCGCACCGCACAATCCAATGGTATTTTGTTCGTTGAAAGAGGATTATTTAAACTGCAAGGCGGTGAACCAGCGCCGTATTGATGTACGAGGGTCTTTTACCGTTATGGTGAAAATTTTGTCCGGTACGGAAGAAGAAATGGTCAGTGCGGCAGAAGGGACGGGCTTGCAATTGAGCCGTCGGCCAACACAGTCTGGCGAGCTGGTTGGATGCTCTTCGAAAAGATTTACAGTCCGGGAGGATCTGGAACTGGGACAGGAGAAGCCGCCGATGGATTATATCATCCGGCACAGCGAAAAAGTGCGGACCACCGATTGGAAAATCACAGGGGGAAAAATCATTGTAAAAGGGGAACTGGAGGTCTTGCTGGAATACCAGCCCCAGGAGGATGGCGTTCGGCAGACGGTGCGGTATCAGCTTCCGGTCAGCCAGATGCTGGAGGCGGACGGCGCCGGGGAAGAATGTATTTCTCACATCCGGTTTGACCTGCTGTGGTCGGCATTGCATCCGCAGACCGATGCGGACGGCCTGACGCGCACTGCTTCGGGAGAATTTACCTTGGAATTGCGATGCGCTTTGCTGCGGGAAAAAACAATTTTTCCTGCGGTTGATGCATACTCTACACAATATGAATTGCAGATGTCGCAAAAGACGTCGTCTGTGCTGTTAAACCTCAACGCGATTCCTCAGACTTTCGATTTGGAACAATCCGCGCAGCTGCCGGAGTATCTGAAAGAACCTGTTGATTTTTGGTGCGAAACAGGGGCGTTATCCGCCGATGTGCAAGAACAGACCCTTCTGATAGGCGGAAAACTGCGATACTGCATGCTGGGCGCCGATGCTGACGGTGCGCCCGTTTATTTCGAACAGACGCAGGATGTGACGCAGGAATATCCATTGGAAACAAAAGCGGATCGCTATCTGCATGAGCTTTCCGTTACCCCGGAGGACTGTAGATATGAGATTCAGGAGAAAAATACATTGCGATGCCGGTGCCGGCTGCGAGTAGACGGCATGCTTTTGGGTGTGGCGCCCGTTTCTTTTATTACCGGAATCAAAGTGGATGAAACGAGGGAGAAAAAATGGGAGGATCAAAGTGCCATGACCATTTATTATGCCGATGCAGGAGAAAATGTTTGGAGCATTGCCAAGCGATATAACACATCGATTTCGGCCGTGATGGAAGAAAATGGGTTGGAAGACGAAGTCCTGCCGGAAAAAAGAATCCTCCTGATTCCGATGGTGGGTTAATAAGGTGGCGGCACACAGATGCCGTAAAAGGAATATTCTCTATGCGATACATCAAAAGGCGGAGCCTGTTTTAAAAGCGGCCCCGCCTTTTTTCTATGAGGAAAGCGCCATTCGAAAACCGGCTGCAAATCCATGAGAATCCTTTCAAATGAGAAGATTGCTATTTTTTCGTTCTTATCGTATAATAAACATATATGAGCGCATTTAAAAATTTGGAACATACGTATTTTTTGAAATATAGAGCCCTTTGACACAGTTTTCTTTTGAAAAGAGCATCTGTTTTTCTAAAACGAAGATGCCGGGAGGACGTTTATGATTCGAGAAAATGAAGCGCTGCTGGACCGTTTGAATATTGTGACAGATCTGGCGGTTTTGTTTCTTTCTGTTGCTTTGAGTTATGCGGTTCGGTTCCGCATTTTTGATTCGGCGGAGAACCACCTGCTGCTTTCTTATTATCTGTTGTTTGTGCTTGCTTTGCTGCCGGTTTATTATCTTGTGTTCAGCACGTTTGATTTGATCTGCTCTTTTCGGACCCGCACCTTCAGCGAAGAGGTAGTCAAACTGATACAAGCCAACACCGTAATGGCCGGCATTATCACGGCGGTGTTGTTTGTTCTGAAATGGCACTATCTGTCCCGCTGGGTTATGGTACAATATTTTTTCATCAGCACGCTGCTTTTAGTGGGTAAGCATTTTCTGATGCGGTGGGTCATAAACTATCTGCGGAAAAAAGGATACCATAAAAAAACTTTGATTATTTTGGGATCCGGCGATTCGGCCAGAGAGTATTTGGAAACCATCCGTTCCCACAAGGACTATGCGTGTGATTATCTTGGCTATGTGTCCAATTACGCTCAGTTGGATGGAAATTACCTGGGAGATTACGGCGCGCTCTATGAGATACTGAACGAACGAAAGCCGGCGGAATTGATTTGTGCGCTGGATATCTGTGAAGCAGGATATCTGGAACAGATTATGTCAGACTGCGAAAAAACCGGGACAAAAATTTCAATCATCCCCTTTTGTTACCGGTACATCCCAAGCCGGCCCTATATCGACCAAATTGACCGTATCCCGCTGATTAACATCCGCAAAATTCCGCTGGACAATTACGGCAATGCCTTTTTAAAACGTACGGTCGATTTCTGCGGCGCGCTGATTTTGATGATCCTATCTTCCCCGATTCTGCTGGCGACTGCCATCGGCGTGAAATTGACTTCGCCAGGGCCGGTGATTTTCAAACAGGAGCGGGTGGGGCTGAACAAGGAATTGTTTACCATGTATAAATTTCGGTCTATGGTGGTCAACGATCAGTCCGATACGGCCTGGAGCACCAATGAGGATCCCCGAAAAACAAAATTCGGCGCGTTTATCCGCAAGTTTTCCATTGATGAGCTGCCGCAGCTTTATAACGTGCTCAAAGGTGATATGAGTTTGGTGGGACCGCGGCCGGAGCTGCCATATTTTGTGGAGAATTTTCAAAAGAGCGTTCCGCTTTATATGGTCAAACATCAAGTGAAGCCGGGCATTACCGGACTGGCGCAGGTGAAAGGCTACCGGGGGGACACCTCCATCCAGAAGAGGATTGAATGGGACATCCATTATATTGAAAACTGGAGTTTGTTTTTGGATATCAAAATTTTGTTCATGACAGTGTTCAAGGGGCTGAGAAATGAGGAAGTTCTGCCCGGCAATGAAGAAAAGGTAAAGGAGAAATAGAGGTGAGGACAGGCTTTATTTGGGAAGGAAAAACAAGAAATTGGCTGTTTCTTCCCGTTGCACTTTTAATGGCTGTGATGCCGGTTGTCGTCCGTGCTACCCAGCATTTTTTAAGCGGCGATTTATACCGCTTATTCCTGACCAATCAGAAAACGGAAATTTTTTCGCAGTACCGCGCTCGCTTTTTATGGATGATGGCGGCAATCATGTTGATTTTACTGTTGGTATTTTGCAAGAAACTTTTTTCGGGAATCGACCGGCTGGGGTGGCTTTATTTTGTGGCCTGCGGCGTTTTTTTGCTGTGTTTGCTTCTCTCCACTCTGCTTTCCAACCATCGGGATACGGCTTTGTGGGGAATGTACGACCGGGCCGAGGGAATGATGACACAGATTTCTTACCTGATTTTATTCCTGTACACGGCGCTTTCCTACCGGTCGGCGCAGGATTTGAAGCTAATCATGGTGGCAATGGGCGTATTGATAGCGGTCAATTCGATTATGGGTATTTCCCAGTTTGCCGGACACGACCTGATGGCCAGCGACTGGGTCAACAGCCTGGTGGTGCCGGACGATATGGAAGGCAAAATCAGCGCAATTCAGTTTAAAAAGGCGAAGATGTACGGCACGGTCAACCACTATAATTATCTAGGGAGCATCGCGGCCATGGCCTTCCCGGTCTGCTCGGTTTTAGCGCTGTTTGAGAAGCGCTGGAAGTTCCGGCTCCCTCTTCTTTTGGCGGCGCTTCTTTCTTTGATGCTGCTGCTGGGTTCCACATCGAGAGCCGGACTGGTGGGTACGGCTGCCGCTGTAGTATTGGCGGCGATCTTTTTTCGGAGACTCCTGTTTCGGCACTGGAAGCTGGTGCTGTCTGTTTTCGGAGGATTGCTGGTTGCGGTAATCGGTTTGAATTTTGCCCTGCAAAATGCCATCTTTGAGCGGGTTCCCATGCTTTTCGATGATATTGTGACGGTTTTTTCGGATACATCCGATTTTGATTATAAAGACGAGCTTCCCATCCGTGCCGTGGAAAATACAGACACCGGCGCAGTGATTACCGTTCAGAGAGATGCTCTGTTTCTTTCGTCGGAGGAAGGACAGATCGTTTTTCGGGATCAGCAGGGAAACGAAGTGCCTTTTACTTTTAATGAAAAAGGCGTTCTTGTCACGCAGAATAATGCGTTTGCGGATTTGTCTTTTCGTCCGGTCAATTCGGTGGACGGCAATACGCCTTATACATACCTGCGTTTGATTTATAACAGAAAACAGTTGCTGCAATTCTATTACGACGACACACAGATTTATCTTGCCAGAACCAATACCACTAAGCCGATGACGCTGGAAGAGCCGCCAATCGCCGGATTTTTAAAGGGAAAAGAGCGCATAGGCTCTATGCGAGGGTATATCTGGTCCCGAACGATCCCGATTTTGCCCCGTTATTTGGCGCTGGGCGCTGGACCGGACTGCTTTATCTATGAATTCCCACAGGATGACGTGTTGGGGAAGCTGTACGCTTATGGCGTCGGAAATATTGTTGTGGATAAGCCGCACAATCTGTATCTTCAGATTTTCGTCAATGAAGGAGGGATTGCGCTCCTGGCATTTTTGGCAATCTGCATCTCTTATTTGTGGGATTGCTTCCGATTATACGGCGGAAAAAGGCGGGATCCAAACGGATTTCGGGGCATTGCCGTGGGGCTGGGAGTTGCCGGTTATCTGTTTGCGGGATTCTTCAATGATTCCACCGTTACGACTTCTATCATGTTTTGGATTTTGTTGGGTGTCGGCGTTGGTATGAACCGTCAATATCGAAAAGAAAGCGTGTGACTGTAATGGCAAAAAAAATCCTGTATGTGGCCTCGACTTTCGGGCATTTAAAGACATTTCATATCCCCTATCTCCAGGTGCTTCTGTCGCAGGGAAACGAGGTTCACGTTATGGGGGCGGGGGATCCTGCTGGCCTTCCGGACGGGGTAACTGCAATCCCGATGCCGTTTGAAAAGAAGATGACCTCCTGGGGAAATTTCAAATGCGCTTTCCGAATTCGAAACCTGGTACGGAAAGAACGGTATGATCTGGTCAGCCTTCACACATCTCTGGCGGCGTTTTTTACTCGGTTGGGGATTATGCTCAGCGGTCGGCGGCCGTGGGTCATCAATACGGTACACGGGTACTTGTTTGATGAAAATACACCATGGAACAAGCGGATAATTCTGCTGGCGGCGGAGAAACTGACCCGCCCGGTGACCGATGTGGTGGCAGTGATGAACCAGCAGGATGAACAGATCGCGCAGAAATATCATTTATATCGAACCCGGCTGATTTCGATAAAAGGTATGGGGGTTGACGTGTCCCGTTTCGAAAAAAACGAGGCGACTATTGCGGCGGCGGAATCGTTGCGGCGGACCTATTCTTTTTCGCCGCAGGAATTTGTTATGGTGTGCGCCGCGGAGTTTTCGGACCGGAAAAATCAGATTTTTTTGGTTCGTGCCATGCGCCGTCTCAAGGAGGAAGGGATTCCTTGCCGCCTGATTTTGGTAGGAGAAGGCGACCAGTTTGAGCGGATAAAGTCTTTGGCTGTCCGGTTCTCGGTGCGTAAAGAAATCCGATTTCCGGGTTATGCGCAGGATTTGGCACCTTATTTTTATCTGGCGGATGCTGGCGTGTCTGCCAGCAGAATTGAGGGCCTGCCGTTTCAGATCATGGAAGCAATGGTTTGCGGGCTGCCGGTTATCGCGAGTAAAGTCAAGGGGCATGAGGATTTAATAGAGCCGGAAGTCAACGGTCTGTTGTTTGATTTTGATGATGAGGAAGCGTTTTGCCAGGCGGTCCGAAAGTTGTATGAGAATCGGCAGCTGCGGGAAAAAATGGGACAGGCGGGAAAGAAAAAGGTACAGCAGTACCGATTGGAAAAGGTTTTGCCCGAGAACATGAAAAATCTGTATGAAGAACCGCTGCAAAAGCAGGAATAGCGATTGTCGTGCGGCAGGCGAAAGCCTGCCGCGCTTTTTGTTTTCGGAAAAGGAAAGCAAGTTGGAAAAGAAAATTCGTTTTCCAGCCGCAGGTATTGACTGCCGCTGGAACGAAAAGCAAGAAAACGGGAAAACGATTGACAAATCCATACGAAGTTATATAATAAAGGAAACAATACTACAAATGTAGGAGAATTCCATATGAAACTGAAAAAACTGCCGGAATCGGAACTGGAAATCATGATTGCGTTGTGGGAAGCAGATGGCCCAGTACCGCGCAATTATTTTGACCAGAAATTAAAAGAACGGAAAAACTGGGCGGATTCCACCATTTTAAGTTTGTTGGGCAGACTGCAGGAAAAAGGCTTCCTGTCCTGCAGCAAACAGGGAAACCGGAATCTTTATGAAGCGCTGGTCTCGCAGGAAGAATATCTGGCGTATGAAAACCGGAATTTTCTCCAAAAGCTCCACGGTAACTCCATTCGAAACCTGGTGGCTTCCATGGTGGACAGCCGGGATCTGACACAATCCGATTTGGATGATTTGAGACAATATTTGAATCAGATGAAAAAGGAGGAGTAGCTGTGACGGATTTATTTGGCAATTTGATACGCGTTACGCTGAGTATGTCTGTGCTGATTGCTTGTGTTTTGCTTTGCACTCCGTTTTTGAAAAAAAGATATTCGGCAGGATGGCGCTATTGGGTTTGGATGGTCATTGCCATGCGTCTTTTGATTCCTTTCCAGATGTCGGCGATTGAACTGCCGGATTTGAGCGGACGGTTCCAGACTGCGGTATCCGCCGATTGGCCCCAAAAACAGGCCGCGGAATCGCAGCCGGTAGCGGGAACAGAGCTTTTATCCCAGCAGGAGACCGCTGTTCGGCAAGAGCAGACGGCTCAGATACAACAGCAGAAAGAGCCGCTCCCGGTCGTGCCGGCAGAGCAGGAAACACAAACCGCTTTATGGGCGGGTTGGGCAGAAAAATTGGCAGCATTTCCATGGATAAAAGCAGGAATGGCGGTTTGGATGTTGGGGACTGCCGTGATGCTGGTGGTCCACCTGATGGCCGGCAACCGGATACGGCGTCTTTTGCGCACCTGCACGCGGCCGGTTCAAAATCCTAATTGCCAGGCGATTTGGAAAGAAATAAAAGACAAAACAGGCTATTTTGGCCCAATGCGGCTGGCGTATTGCCCGGCTGTATCTTCTCCTATGGTGGTTGGCTTGTGCCGTCCGCAGCTTTTGCTGCCGCGGGAGGATTACCCGGCCGAAGCGCTGGAGATGATTTTCCGGCACGAACTAGTTCATGTGATGCGCCATGATTTATGGTATAAGCTTTTGCTGATCGCAGCCTCGACCATTCACTGGTTTAATCCGCTTGTCCATTGGATGGTAAAAGCGGCGGACCGGGATTTGGAAATTTCCTGCGACGAAAAAGTAACGCGCCGAACGAACCGGGATTTCCGCACGCAGTACGGTGAAGCGATTTTTGAAGTGCTGCAGCGGGACAGCGGGAAAAAATTCTTCTTTACGACCAATTTCAGTAATGAAAAAAAGATATTGATGCAGCGCTTTGACGCGATTTTTGACACAAAGCGGAAACATCGGGGCACCGCGGCCATGTGCGTTGTTTTATCTGTCTGCCTGTTGACCGGCAGCATGGCAGGCTGTCAGGCCGATCCGGCACAGCCTGAATCGCAGCAAACAGAATCGGAATCTTCTTCCGTTTTTACGGGAAGCGAAAACGTGGACGTGGATGAAACGGCACTGGCACAGATGGACTGGATCGCACAGCTTTATGAATGGTATCGGTCTGGAATTAATCTGGCAGAATCTGAAACGGCGGAAGGAGTTTTAGACCTCGGATTCGGTTACCTAAAAGAAAAAGACATGCTAAAGCCGTATCTGGATGAAAGAGGAGAAGCTTACGGTATTCCAAAGAAGCAACTGGCTGAAATTCATAATTTCTTTATGGCGTCATCTGACGTTCCGGACGACAGTGAGCAGATTGATTGGTATGTCTCTTTTTACGGTGTGGAAAGCCGTGACGCCTTTACCTTGGAAGCGAGCGGGATACAAAAGCAAGACGATGGAGATATTGTCATCGATTATCGCCGGGCGGCGGGCGATGCATATCTCCGGCCGGTGCGTTATGTGTTCCGGCCGCACAAGATTGAATCTGTGCCGGCGGCGCTGGCGGCGGATTATTCCCAGGGGGATACCGTTTATCAGATTGTCAGCGTGACCAATCTGGACATGGAACAGCAGCCGCTGTGTCAAACCATAGAGATATCCAATGCCCAGGAACTTTTGGCGGCGGCTGAGCGGATGAATGCCGGCGGATGGCTGAACCAGCACGATACCTACCGGCTGACTGCGGATATTGATCTTTCCGGCATCGATTTTACCCCGATGGGGCAAAATGAGCGATATCTGGGACACTGGGATGAGGACGATCCCAGGGATCCTACCTTGCGGGGCTTCAACGGCACTTTTGACGGACAGGGACACACCGTTTCCGGGCTGCGCCTGAAAGCAGAAGAGCAGGATTATTTGAAAAGAACAGACTATGTTGGCGATGGCGTTGGCCTGTTCAGCCTGATCGGCACAAATGGCATGGTGAAAAATCTGAATCTGAAAGACTGCGTTGTGACCTCCCCCTGCCGGTATGGCGCGGAATATGGCGCTGCGGGACTTTTGGCGGGAACCTGCAACGGAATGTTGGAGTTTGTTTCCGTAGAGGGAACGGTAGATGGAGGCTATGAGGTAGGAGGCGTTGCGGGACGGATCACTGGCACCGCCTATTCCTGCGATGCTGCGGTATCCGTCAGCGGGTATGGCGAGGTTGGCGCTTTCGCGGGTTCTTTTTGCTACGGTGGCTTGGAGAATTGTACCGCTTCGGGCCAGGTCCGCGCTGTTCCGGCGCAGGGGGCGCCTGCATCTGAGGGGACGCCGACCTCGATTGGCGGCTTCATCGGATTCAGCGTATTAGGAACGATGCACGGCTGCGAATCTTCCGTTTATCTTTCGACAACGGTCAGCTCTAACTGGGTTGGCGCTTTTGCCGGATACGCCCAAAGCGTTTGGGTAGAAAATTGCGCTTATGATGCGCAGAAAGCGCCCGGATGGGAAGCGATTGATGTCGTATACGATACAAACGACGTAGAACAGAATGTGAAAGCCAAATAAAAATGCACAACCGGCGAAAAAGGAGGCCTTTTGGTCTCCTTTTTTCGTCCGCGTCGGTGGATACAGATGAAATTTTCACCGGGAGAGGTAAGAACGATTTGGAAAAAATGGATACCGCTATGTAAAAAATAGCTGCTTAGAAAGACAATAATATCTTGCCCCGGCAAAGCAATGACGGTAAAATAAAGAAAGTTGGTTTTTATGATACTGCCATAAAATGAAGTGCCTGAAAAAGGTCGTTTTCAAAAAGTGTGTCAATGTGGTAAGAAAATGGAAATGGATTGGTTTGGAGGTTTTGTATTTTGGATGATTCTGTCTTGTTATCGGTTTGGGCGCAGTATGGTGACTTTATCAAATTGGCGCTCATCTTCGCAGCGATTATCATTCTGCTGAAATGTAAGATCCCGCTGTCCGGTTCCATCGGGATTGGTGCTGTACTGACAGTAGCCCTGTATGGGATACCTGCTCTGGACGCGCTTTTGATTGCCGGAAAATCCATGATCAGCGAAGCGACCATCATGGTAATCCTCAATTGTTATCTCATCACCTTTTTGCAGCGCATGATGGAACTGCGTGGCCACCTGGATTTGGCGCAGCGTTCGCTGTCCCGGCTGTTTAACAGTCGGCGGGTCAATGCATCCATTGTACCGGTGTTTATCGGTCTGCTGCCGTCTCCGGGGGCTATTTTTATCGCGGGATCGATGGTGGACGACGCCTGTGAGGATTCCATCAGCAAAGAGGACAAGACTTTTGTCGCATCCTACTTTCGCCATATCCCGGAAAGCTTTCTGCCGACCTATTCCTCCATTATCCTGGCCTGTCAGCTGACCGGGGTGAAGATGGGGGCTTTTGTTTTGGGAATGATTCCGATGGTGGTATGTCTGATGCTGCTCGGCTATCTGTTTTACCTGCGTAAGGTGCCCAAGGAAACAGGGGAAGCGGCTTCGACAGATAAGCTGGCGGATTTGCAGAGCCTGTGCCGCAGTTTGTGGACAATCGCGGTTATCATCCTTTTGATTGTCGTATTCAACGTACCCGTATTCATCGCGACAGTTGGAGTTATTCTTGTCTATTTCTTCACCAGCCGTTTTACATGGCGGGAGATCAAGCCCTTTTTCCTGTCCGCGCTGGAATCCCGTATTGTCATCAATACCTTTGTGGTTATGATTTTCAAAGATATTTTAACGCATACCAATGTCATCACAAAGCTGCCGAATCTGTTTGCGTTGCTGCCTATCCCCAGTTTTTTGGTATTTGGTATCATCTTTTTTATCGGTTCTGTTGTAGCGGGGTCTACCGCGATTATTACGTTGTGTCTTCCTTTGGCTTTTGCTTCCGTTCCCGGCGCGGGTGTTCCTTTAATGGTTTTTTTGATGAGCTGTACTTATACGGCGATGCAGATTTCTCCCACCCATCTGTGCTTGACCTTGGCCTGTGAGCATTTCAAAACGGATTTTGGCGCGCTGGTCAAGCGGACTTTGCCGGTCATCGGGATTTTCTATGTGATTTTAACGGGGTACTATCTGCTTTTAAACCTGTTTTTTTAATGGTTGATTCTTTCGAAAATCAGAAAAGAAGCGCCCGGTTTCGCTTGCGAAACCGGGCGCTTTTGCTTTTGATCCTTTTCATGGGGGGAATCGGCGCTTATTTGCTCAGCAGTTCGATCCCTTTGCGAATCCGGGCGAGGGATTCCTCTTTTCCCAAAATGGAGCAGATTTCAATTCCACCGCCGGGGGTAAACTGTTTTCCGCTTACCGCGACACGGACAGGCCAGAGCAAATATCCGTTTTTCACACCCAATTTGGCGATCAGCTCAAACAGGGCGGCATGGATGGATTCCTCGGTAAAATCGTCCAGTGCTTCCAGCACCGGCAGCACCGCTTTCAATGCCTCCAGAGAGGTTTCCTCGTTGGTTTTCATCTTTTTGTGGACATACAGCGCCGTATCATATTCCGGCAGCTGGTCAATGAAATCCACCTGCTCCGGGATCTGGTTGAGAACTTCAGTCCGAGCCTGTAGTACCTTGGCGATGAGACGTGTGTCCACATCCTCGCGCTTTACCGTCTGACGAATCCAGGGCAGGGCGATTTCATGGAACTGATCCAGCGAAAGACGGCGGATATATTCCGCATTGATGTAATCCAGTTTTTGGTTATCGAAAATAGAAGGAGATTTGCTGATGCCGGAAACGGAGAATTCCTTTTTTAGCTCCTCCATCGTGAAAATCTCCTGTTCACCTTTGGGAGCCCAGCCCAGCAGCGCCAGATAGTTGACGATAGCAGCCGGCAGGTATCCCTTGGCAACCAGGTCCTGATAAGACGCATCGCCATTTCTTTTGGACAGCTTTTCGGTGGCGTTTTTCATGACCGGCGGGCAGTGAATATAAGTGGGGATCTCCCAGCCGAACGCCTCATACAACAGATTGTATTTGGGGGTGGAAGACAGGTATTCCGAGCCGCGGATGACATGGGTGATGCCCATGGTATGGTCATCTACCACATTGGCAAAGTTGTAGGTGGGCATACCGTCTGCTTTGATCAGAATCTGATCGTCCAGCGTATCGTTGTCCACGGTGATCAGTCCGTACACCTCGTCGTAGAAAGAAGTGGTGCCCTCGGTGGGCATTTTTTGCCGGATGACATAGGGAACTCCCGCCGCCAGCTTTTCGGCCACTTCCTCTTTGGAAAGATTGCGGCAATGCCCATCGTACCGGGGGGCGATGCCGGAAGCTTTCTGAAGCACCCGGACCTCTTCCAGACGATCTTTATCACAGAAGCAATAGTAAGCGTGTCCGCTTTCTACCAATTGCTCCGCGTATTTTTTAAACATGGACATGCGCTCGCTCTGGACATAGGGTCCTACCGGTCCGCCAATGTCCGGGCCTTCATCCCAGTTAAGCCCCGCTTCTTTCAGCGTATTATAGATGATATCCACAGCGCCTTCCACATAGCGTTCCTGGTCGGTATCTTCGATGCGGAGAATGAAAGTGCCGTTCTGAGATTTGGCCATCAGATAGGCATAAAGAGCGGTTCTAAGATTTCCCACGTGCATATAACCAGTGGGACTGGGCGCAAAACGGGTACGCACGCCTTCCAATTTCATGTTGCTTCCTCCTGCTGCCGCAGCTGCGGCGATTCCTGATTGTATCATTTTTCCCGGGAAAAGCGATACAGATATATATTACCTTCGGCCTGTTTGCTTGTCAAGGGAGGTTTGGGGCGGAACTTTTCTTCTTTGTCCGGAGAGCGACGGGTTCCGACAGGCTGTGCCGCAAAAACCGGCTATACTGAAAATGCCGGAACGTATATTTTATGCACAAATCGAGGGGAAATACCCAACAGTCCGGCCGGATGTCAAGAAATGAGGGATAATTGTGTTAAAAGCAAAAGAAAGACCGGTGCCTGCCGTTTCCCGGCTGGCAGAATTTTTAAAAGGGCGGGCCGTACTGTTGGAATATCTGGTTTATGCTGTCTGCGGATTTATTTTATCCAACGCTTTTTTGTTGGGTCAGCTGGCGCCGTTCGGCGTGTCTTTCACCGCCGCAGGAAAAAAGGATCGGACCACCGCGGCCGGCGCAGGCGCACTGCTGGGATATCTTTTTTCCTTTCATCCGGAGAACAATACCCGGTATATCGCGGCAGTGGCGTTGGCGATTGCTGTCAAATGGTTTTTGCCGCAGCAGATGATGCAGAAATATCATCGGTGGATGGCACCGGCCATTGCGTTTGGAGCGGTTTTTTTGCCGGGAGCCGCACTGGCTTCCTTGCGGGGATACCTTTTATATGACGTGGTAATCTGCCTGTCCGAATCAGTTCTGGCGGCCGGCACCTGCTTTTTCTTTTACCGCGCGGCAGAAGCTCTGCTACGCCGGGAAAAACTGGCGACATTAAACGGCAAGGATGTCTCCTGCCTGACGATTACTTATGCGCTGTTGGTCATGGCCCTGGGTTCCTTTGTGGTCGGTGATGTATCGATCGGACGGGTTGTGGCGGTGGTGACGATTCTGCTGGCAGCAAAATGCGGGCGGGAATCGGGGGGCGCCATCGCCGGAGTAACAGCCGGCGTGACAATGGGAATTTTGGGCGGAGATTTTTCTTTTCTCGCCGCAGCTTACGGCTTTGGCGGCATGCTGGCGGGGATGTTCGCCGAGTTAGGGTCGGTGGTGCAGGCATTGGTATTCGTAATGGTAAACGGTCTGACGGCGTTAATTATGGGGAGTGAATATCAGGCCTACAGTGTTTTATATGAGATCTTTCTCGGCGCGGTACTGTTTTTGCTCATCCCGTCCTCCGCGGTGAGGAGCTTGATTTTTTGGGGACGGCAGCGGTCGGACGCTTTCTCCAAAACTGCCCGGGAGGTTGTGCTTTCCAAGTTAAAATTCGCTTCGGCGGCACTGTCAGATATCGGGGAGACCACCAGGCAGATCTATCAGAAAATCGGCGCTGCCAAGTCGGGCACAATGGCGGATGTTTTCGCAACCTCTGCGGATATTGTATGCAAGTCCTGTCCGCAAAAATCGGTGTGCTGGGGAGAGCAGTATCATTCCGTGATGGACGGTTTTAACAACCTGACAGAAGTTTTGCGGCGAAACGGGAAGGTGACAGCAGAGGATTTTTCCGGTTATATGGGGGAACACTGTACCGGCAAATGGGAGTTGGCAAACGAAATCTGCACCGGGTATGAGCGCCATTCCGGAAGACAGGCGGCACGTGCGCAGGCGCAGAATTTAAGAGGCGTTGTAACCGATCAGTTTCAGGGGATGAGCGGTATGCTGGATTCGTTGGCCCAGGAATTGACCGGCATTGAGCAGGCGGAATTCCCCCTGGCGGATCGAATCAGCGCGTTGCTGGATCGGGAGAATTTTTCTCCCATTTCAGTCAGTGCTTATACCGACCAAACTGGAAGGCTGACCGTAGAGGCGGCCATCCCGTCCTTTAAGCTGGCGCGGATGAATCAAACTTCCATGACTCTATGGCTTTCCGATCTGTGTCAGCGTAAGCTGCAGCTGCCGGCGGTGAGCGAGGTGGAAAATGCGTCCCACCTGCGATGGATTGAGCGGACCGCTTACGCGGTGGAAACAGCGAAAATCCAGCATTCCTGCGACGGACAGAACGTTTGCGGAGACGCGCTGGAAGAAATCTGGGACGGCAGAGGTCGAGTCCACCTGCTTTTGTCGGATGGAATGGGCAGTGGGAGCAGGGCGGCGTTGGATTCCGCGATGACTGTCTGTCTTTTGAAAAAGCTGGTGACAGCAGGTTTTTCCTTCGATTCTTCGCTGAAATTGGTCAATGCCGCGCTGCTGATAAAATCGGAAGAGGAATCCCTTTCCACAGTGGATGTTGCTACCGTGGACCTGTATTCGGGTGAGACGCAGTTTTTAAAGGCGGGCGCGGCGCCAACCTTTGTTTACCGGGATGGTTCGGTGGTCAAAGTGGAAGCATCTTCCATGCCTGCAGGCATTCTCAAAGGGGTAGATTTTGCCAAGAGACGTCTAAAACTGCACGAAGGGGATTGGATTGTCATGCTGTCGGACGGGATGCTTTTGGGCGGCAGCGATTGGATTTTCGATCAGATAAAGCTGTCCGCGAAAAAAAGCGCCGAAGAATTGGCGCAGGATCTCTGGCAGACTGCGCAGACGAGAAGGCCAGATGGGCATGACGACGATGCCAGCATATTGGTCTGTAAAATTGTCGACAAGCAGTAAGATATCGATGGAATATGATCTTGTCCTGTTGACATTTTTCCGCCGGTTCGCTATGCTGAAATCAGCAAGCAAACCGGTGAAAACGCCGGCGGGAGAAAAAGAAAAGGGCATCCTGCTGGCAGGATGCCCTTTCTAAGGAGAAAAAATGGAATTATTGAATTTTTGCAGCAGTCATATTTCCCAGGCAAAGCGTCTTGCCTGGGAAAATTACCAGGAACAGCGCCAAGCGGTTCCTGCGTTGCCCGAGATTTTCCATTTGCCGGATATGGAAGAACTGGCCGAAAACGGCCTAGGATGCGCCGCGTTTGAAAAAGGGAAAATGGTGGGCTTCCTCTGTTGCCTGGCGCCTTTTGAAAATGCTTTTACCACGACGGCCAAGGGGATTTTTTCGCCGATTTATGCCCATGGAGCCGTGCGTAAAGGGCGCGTCCAGATTTATCAAATGCTTTATCAGGCAGCGGCGCAAAAATGGGTCGACGCCGGTGTTTCCAGCCATTCCATCGGCTTATATGTCTCTGACCGGGAAGCGGAAAAGGCTTTTTTCCAGTATGGCTTTGGCCTGCGGTGCGTCGATGCTATCCGACTTATGACTCCGGTACAGGCGCCATCCTGTGAGGGCTTTTCCTTTTTTGAAGTGCCCCGGGAATCCCGCGCGCAGCTGGAGCCGCTGTATCGGATGCTGAATGACCATTTTGAAAAAAGCCCCTGCTTTATGAAACATACCGTCCCGGACCGGTGGATAGAAAGAAAAAATCGGCTGTTTTCGGCGGCAGACGCATCGGGAATTGTCGCATATGTCGAAATAGCGGACACGGCGGAAAATTTTGTCACAGAATTGCCGCAGGTACAGAACATCTGCGGCGCTTTCTGCTTGCCGGCATACCGGGGCAGAGGGCTGTATTCCAACCTTTTGAATTTCGTTATCAGAATACTGGCGGCAGAAGGATATACCCATCTGGGAGTGGATTATGAAAGCTTCAATCCTACCGCCGCTGGCTTTTGGCAAAAGTACTTTATCCCTTATACCAGCGGCGTGGTGCGGCGTATAGATGAAAACGTGCTGACCAAATAAAAAACACGGCCTGGCAGAGAAATGCTATCCGCTTTCCCCGCCGGGCCGTTCCATGCTGAGGAAGGCTATGGCTCGGTGACTTTTTACTAGATTTTTTGGCTGTTCCAATCATCGTAAATTCCCTGTTTTTCCATTTTGCTTTCTTTCCTAGGCTTTGACAGATATGGCGTAATCCAAAGCCGGCACTACGCATTCCCGCACCGAACGTTTGACAGATTCAGCGCGCAGAGTGCCGTTTATGCCTGCCCTGTTGGTTGGCGAAAATCCGCGGCGTGACAGCGGGCGTAGTGAAACAAATACTGCTGGGCGATTCCCATATACGGCGCAAATGGCTGGGGGAATCCGTCAGGATACAGTGTGGATAATACCCGCTTCATCCAGACGTCCATCGGGACTACTTCGGTTCTGTGAAAACCGTACAGCAATACGCAGTCGGCAACTTTGGGACCTACGCCGCAAATGCCGGTCAAAACCCGGCGGGCGCTGTCCGCATCCATATGGCCGACGCTCTTTAAATCGACGGCTCCGGAGGATACTTTTTGGGCGGCATCCAGAAGATATTTGGCCCGAAAACCGCTGCGCAGCGGCGCAAGATCCTCTGTTGTGCAAAGGGCCAGCCGTTCCGGCGTGGGAAAAGACGGCGGACTGTTTTCCAGCGGGTTGCCGAAGAGACAGCAAAAGCGTTCGATGATGCCGCGGATGCGTGGGATATTATTGTTTTGGCTGAAGATAAAAGAGCACAGAGTTTCCCATGGGTCCTGGCGCAGCAGACGGATTCCCGGGGCGAACCGAACCGCCCGGCACAAGACAGGATCGGAGGAAAAATGATGGCACAAAGCGTCGTAATCCTCATCCAGACCAAAATAGGGAATCCAGAATTTCCGGATGCACTGGCGGTCTGTGTGGGTAAAAATCAAAACGGTACGCTCCTGCCTGACTCGGCAGAAATGTCCGGCGGCAACGCCTTCCCAGAAGCCGTCGGAGCAGAGATTCCAGCGAAAGCATTGTCCGCAATCCAGCGTTCGGCCTAAATCAAAAAAGGATACACCCTGCAGTAAAATCTGATTGTTTTTTTCGATAATCCGCATAAAATCCTCGCTTTTGATGATTTTCGGCAGACGACAATCGGCCGGAATCTTATTATAGCACCTTTTCTAAAAATGTGATATACTACCCATAAATGATCAGAAAAGTCCCGGAGCGGATGGACGCAGCCGGCACACACCGTTTGATGAAAGGGCGTTTTATCATGAAAGATTCTATTTATACCATCCCGCTTAGTGAGGTGCTGGAGCCGAAAGATGGCTGCCCGATCTGCCGCTTGCGCAATCTTTTGGAGGACCGGTGTTTGGAATACATTATGGGAGCGGCCGTGATGGAACCGGATATCCGTATGGAAACCAACCGGGAGGGATTTTGCTTCGACCATTTCGAGCGGATGCTTAAGGCAAAGAACCGTTTATCGTTGGCGCTGATGCTGGAAAGCCGGCTGGCGTATGTAGCGGAAAATGAATTGTCCGCACAGCCCGTCAAGGCGGGTTTGTTTAAAAAGAAAACGGCCGAAGTCCCGAAAAAGAGCTGCTTTGTCTGCAACGAAGTGGATCGGGTCATGGAGCGGATGCTTCAAACGCTGATGCACACATGGGAAAAAGAAGAAAGTTTCCGGGAGTTATACAGCCAGCAGCCGGTGATTTGCCTGGAGCATTGCCGGCAGCTGACGGAGATGGCACCCAACGTGATGAGAAAACAGGCGGCGCCGTTTATTTCCCAAACGCAGCAGATGACACGAAAGTACTTAGAGAAGCTCGGAAAAGACGTGACCCATTTCTGCCGGATGTACGATTACCGCAGCAAAGGGCAGGATTGGGGCAATAGCCGCGATTCAATTGAGCGGGCAATCTGGTTTTTGACTACCAGAAAGCCGGAAGATGAAAAATAAAGAGTATGCAGCGCGCCGTATGGATCAGAATGCGGCGCGCTTTCTTTTGGCTGAAGGAATGAGCGGAATATGTCATAACCATTTGTAATTTGTAAAAACAGGAAAAAAGTTTTTCGATGCCCCAAATCAGCCATACATGCGGATTCTTCGCTTGTTTTCGCAAAAATTCCTTTTTTTCAAGTATCTGGTATTTTCTTGTCAAGTGGAAAACACGGTTTCGGAAAAATAATTTTTAACAGCTTGTTTATCCAATTTGTTTTGCTTTTCTCCACGCTTTCCACAGACTTTTTCACGAAAATCGATGGAAAGGGGAGATTACTGTTAGTATATTTGTTGAAAAAGTGGAAAAAGAGACGGACAGGAAATTTATCCAACGGGTTTGCATAGTTTCAAAGGCGATGTCAAAAATATTCCAAGGAGCAGAACAAAGGAGGAAAATTCCGGTATGGTACGCGGCGTGCATAAAAAAATCATAGAGGTCTCAGATACACAAAACGAATTTTTTGAGCGGGCTATTTTAATCGTCAAAGAAAGCTTTCGGGACGAAGATCCGGAACGGCTCAGACAAAAGGCGGGAGATTATGTATCACAAATGGGGAACATTGCATTGGCGCGGCGGAAAAAAGCCCGGTTCTTCCGCACATTGGGTAAGATTCTGGCTGTCGCGGCTGTCGCGGCGGGATTGCTGTTTGTGATTTTTTGGCTTTAGCGGTGAAAAGATAGCCGAAGATGCTTTTTTCCAGCCTGATCTTATGATATAATATTACAAATATCACGTTTTGCCTTTTCGTGCCGGGCGAAAAAAGAGAAGGCCAACAGGCAGGAAAGACCGGGCAAAAGGCGTTTGACAGTTGGAGGGATTGGAAAGCATGTCGGAGAAGACACAGAAAAACGACAGTCAGCTGATTTTCGGCAGAAATGCTGTGTTGGAAGCAGTCAAGGCCGGCGCGGCCATTGACAAGGTTTATGTGGCGCCGGTGGAGCAGAAAGGAAGCCTCGGAAAAATTATTTCCCTGGCAAAAGCGGCGGGCATTCCCATAAAAGATGTAACCGGGCAGAAACTGGACGCCATGACCGGGAACCAGGCGCATCAGGGTGTTGCGGCGACGATTGCGGCGGCGGCTTATACGACAATGGATCAGGTCTGGGAGTTGGCCCGGCAAAAAGGGGAAAAACTCTTTTTGATTCTCGCGGATGAAATCGAAGATCCACATAATCTTGGCGCACTGATCCGGACGGCGGAGTGCTGCGGCGCTCACGGAATCGTTATCCCCAAACGGCGCAGCGCCGGATTGTCGCCGACGGTGTATAAAAGTTCGGCTGGCGCGGTCAGCCATTTACCGGTGGTGCGGGTAGCCAATCTGGTTTCTTTTATGGATGAGCTCAAAAGCCAGGGCGTTTGGTTTTATTGTGCCGATATGGACGGACAAACCTGGTGCCAGACGGATTTCAGCGGTCATACAGCGCTGGTGGTAGGATCGGAAGGAAACGGTGTTGGCCGTTTGGTTAAGGAAAAATGCGATTTTACCGTCTCGCTGCCGATGCTGGGAAAAATCAGTTCGCTGAACGCTTCAGTAGCGGGCGGCGTGCTGATGTATGAGATCACCAGACAGCGGCTGGCCATCAAAGCAAGATAGAAAGGGGGAGCCGATATGCCTAATTCTTATGATGTAGACGATATTTTGGAGGAAATAAAGAGAAAGAAAAGCGCGAAATCTCAGCAGGAGCAGAACGTGCAGCGTCCTCAGCCCACCGCCTGGGATCGGGTGGATGCCCCCTCTTCCATGACATCTCCTTTGACGGCCGAACAGGCACCGCAGGTCTCGCCTTTGGAAGGCTTATCGGATTTTTTCGGCAGCAATGCCAAATTCGGCATCAACGCGCGGGAAGAAAAGGTTCGGAAGACATCGGCACCGGCGCAAAATGCGCAGGCGCACTCGTTGCAGCAGACACAAAAAGCAACGGCAGAAAGCGTGCTTTCGCAGGATAAAGCGGAACTTTTCGAGAAAGAGACGGAAGAAAAATCGGATTCCCGGCCGGCGGCTCATTTTGATTTGGAGCAGTGGCAGCAGGAAGAGACGCCGGTTGAAGAAGCGGAATGGGAAAAAACACAGTTGAATATTCCGATTGCCACTGCGAAAGAAGCAAAAGAGGAAAATCTGGAACAAACGCAGAGAATTCCCACGCCGAGCGCGGCACAGCACTTTGACTTTGAAAGCCTGCAGCGCTCGTTGCGTGAGCAGGAAGAGTGGGAATCTGAGCAGCCGCCGGTCGAGGAGGCTGCGGAATCAGAAGAAGAGGATATCGAAGATTTTCGCACACCGGCAGATATCGCGCCGATTCGCCACGACTTAAAAGCTTCTTTGTTTTCCATCAACACCCGTATTGCGGTTACCGCAGTGTTGTTTGTCACAACGCTGTACCTCGCTTTGGCGCAGACGGCAGCTTTGCCGCTGCCGGCCTTTATGGCGCTGGAAACGCAGCCGCGCATTTATATGATCGCCAATTTGGCTCTGGTAATCATAGCCGCGCTGGTTTGTAATACCACTGTAGGCGGCGGCTTGGCTTCCCTGCTGACGATGCGTGCGGACGGGGACTCTCTGGCGGCGCTGGCGGTCATTTCCACCATTGTACAGGGCGTTGCGGTGGCGGCATTTCCACAAAAGCTGCAGGAGCAGCCGTTGGGTCTGTTCTTTACAGCCGCCGTTTTCGGGCTCCTTTGCAATGTGTGGGGGAAAAAGATGATCCTTTCCCGAATTGAAGGGAATTTCAAAATCGTTTCCTCTGATCGCCCCCAAAAAGCGGTGCTGTATTTAAAAAATAAAGAACTGTCCCGGGAATTGAGCAGGGGAATGGATCTGAATCCGCCCAATCTGGTATATGCCTGCAAAACCGGATTTCTGACCCGCTTTTTGGAACAGTCTTATGAACCGGACGGCAGCGAAGGGCTGTTCCGGATTATCGCACCGATGATAGCGCTTTGCAGCCTGGTTGTCGGCGGGGTAAGCTATTATTTGACCCGCGATATTTTTACAGCTTTGACGACCTTCAGTGCAGTGGTCTGTATTGCTTCACCGATTACAGCCACATTTTACGCGAATTACCCGATGCGACGCGCGCAAAAGTCCCTGTCCAAAGAGGGAGCGCAGCTGACCGGTTTTGAGGCGGTGGATACTTTCAGCGAGATCAACGGCGTGACGGTGGACGCCAGCGAACTGTTCCCCAGCGATAATGTGCTGCTGCACAATATCAAAATGTTTGAAAAGCGCAGGATCGATGAAGCGATTTTGGATGCTTCCAGCGCTTTGTGTTCTTTCGACGGGACTATTAAAAACGTATTTATGAAAATCATACAGGGCAAGATGGAGATCTTGAAAAAGGTCGAAAACCTGGTATACGAAGAAGGAATGGGCCTGTCCGCCTGGGTAGACGGCAAACGGGTGCTGATTGGAAATAGCGCGCTGATGCGCCACCATGAAATCTACACCCCTTCCGCCGATTACGAGGCGAAATACCGCACAGGAGGAAGGGAACTGATTTACCTTTCCAATTCCGGTGAACTGACAGCGATGTTTGTGGTCAGTTACCAGCCGGATCCTCAAATTGCGCAGGAACTGTATGCATTGGAACGCAAAGGAATCGGATTGATCGTTCGTTCTACCGACCCCAACCTGACTGCTGAAAAAATTGCTCAGGTATACGATTTGCCGGTAGAAATGGTGCATGTGATCCCGGCTAAATTGCACAGCGATTTTGATATCCTGACCTCTCCAAAAGATACGGCCTCTTCCGGTTTGTCTTTTACAGGCGGCGCTGCGTCGTTATTCCATGGCGTAACAGCTGCGGTTTCGGTGAAGAGTGCTATCGCGATGGGAACAGTACTCCAAATCGTTGGAATTCTGCTGGGATATGGCATTATGACGGTATTTACCCTGCTTGGCGCGATGCAAAACGTCAATGGTTTGGCAGTGGTGGCCTTCCAGCTTTTGTGGGGCGCCGGTACCATACTGTTTTCCAATTTAAGAAAAATATAACACATTGTCTTTGAATCTAAGGTGCCCGCCCAGATGGCGGGCGCCTTTTTCTTTTTCGGGCGTAGAGAAAGTCCAGCTTTGTCATATATGCAAAAGGTGTATACGAAAGTGAAAGAAGGTGGCTTGGGAAAATGTCAGAAATATTTGGAAAAAGAGTTGACTTTTGGGAGATATCTTTATATGATAGCGATGGATTCTATATGAATTAGTTATAATTTATATAGATTACATATTAAAAAAATATGATTGGAAGGGCTTTGCGATGAAAGAACTACTGGATTTATTCTGGACTTTTGCGCGAATTGGCGGTCTGACTTTTGGCGGCGGATATGCCATGCTGCCGATTTTGCAGCGGGAAGTGGTGGAAAAACGCCAATGGGTCAGTGATGAAGAGCTGATGGACTATTACGCGATTGGGCAGTGTACGCCCGGCATTATCGCTGTCAATACGGCGACATTTGTAGGGCAGAAGACAAAAGGAATCATAGGCGGCATTGTGGCAACGCTGGGGGTTGTATTCCCGTCGCTGGTGATCATCACAATCATTGCCGCTTTTATCCAGAACTTTGCGGATCTGGCAATCGTGCAAAATGCATTCGCGGGAATTCGGGTCTGCGTGTGCGTGTTAATTCTCAATGCGGTGATCAAGCTGCTGAAAAGTTCTGTAATTGACAAAGCGACGATGGTTATCTATGCGGCGGTGGCAGTAGGGGCGATTTTGACCAGCCTTTCACCGATCGTTTTCGTATTGTTGGCCGGCATCGCCGGTATTCTTCTGCAGAATTGGAAGGGGGCTGCTGAGAAATGATTTATTTGCGTCTGTTTTATGAGTTTTGCAAGGCGGGGCTTTTTTCAATCGGCGGCGGGCTGGCAACGCTTCCTTTTCTGTATCATATTTCCGACAGCACTGGATGGTTTACCCACAGCCAATTGGCGGACATGGTGGCGATTTCCGAATCTACGCCTGGCCCAATCGGGGTTAACATGGCAACCTATGTAGGATTTACCACGGGAGGGGTTTTGGGCTCTGTTATTGCAACTATCGGCCTGATTACCCCCTCTATTATCATCATTCTGATCATCGCCAGTTTTTTAAAGGCGTTTCGGGATAACAAGTACGTCAAAGGGGCGTTTTACGGTCTTCGCCCGGCCTCGACCGGACTGATTACAGCGGCAGGTTTTTCGGTTGTGATGATTTCCCTGGTGCAATTGGATCTGTTTCGGGCCACCGGCTCTGTATGGGATTTACTGAACTGGAAAGGACTGCTGCTTGCGGTGGCGATTTTCGCGCTGACACGGGTGTTTAAAAAGTTGCACCCGGCGGTATTTATCGGCGCGTCCGCTGTGGTGGGCATCCTGTTTGGCTTTGCGGGAGCATAAGATATGAATATCAAACAGCTGCAGTACTTCATCTCCATTGTAGAAAACGGCACCATCACTGCCGCGGCCAAAAAGCTGGGCATTTCCCAGCCGCCGCTGAGCGCCCAGATGAAACTGCTGGAAGAAGAACTGGGTGTTGTTTTAATGGAGCGGGGCGCCCGCCAGGTACGTTTGACCGATGCGGGAAAAATTCTGTATCGACGGGCTGTTTCTATCGTGGATCTGACCGACACCACGCTGAAGGAACTGACCGATTTTCGAGCGGGAATTTCCGGCGTTCTGCGCCTGGGAACCGTATCCTCCTGCGGAATTGGCCTGCTGAAAAACAAAATGTCTGCGTTTCGGGACCAATTCCCGCATGTGCGCTTTGAAATCTGCGAAGGAAACACGCTGGAACTGGCCGAACAGATTCGAAACGGCGTGATTGATCTGGCGATTGTGCGGGCTCCTTTTCGCTCGGAAGAGTTTTCCTGCGTGTTTTTGGAAGAAGAGCCGATGATGGCGGTAGGAGACGAAAGCTACTTTCCCAAAATTCCCTGGGATTCCGCAACACTGGCGGACCTGGAGGGTACGCCTTTAATTTGCTATCGCAGATGGGAAACCCTGATCCGGGCGACTTTTGAAGAAGAGGGAATCACACCAAACATTTTCTGCTTGAACGATGACGCACGCACCTCTTTGATGTGGGCGGCGGCAGGACTGGGCGTAGCCATTGTTCCGCGCTCCATCTGCACGGCGATTACGCGGAAAGGGATGGTCCACAAACGGCTTCGGGAAAAGGGAATGTATACCCGGATGGCGGCAATCCGCAAAAAAGGCGGGTACTGTTCTCCACTGATGCAGGCGTTTTTGCATATTTTTTCGCAGCAGGAATGAAAAGAGTGTGTTTTGGCAAGCAGTATACGAATACAAAACAGTTCTGTAAAATATCATGCACGACTGCTGCGCCAATTAACGCCCGGCATCGGTTGAATCAAAAAAGAAAAAAACCCTCCCGCCGGGAGGGCTTTTTTGGATTTTGGTGCAGGGGAAGAAATGCATAATGGTAAGAAGCGTGTCTCTTATTCGGCCTGTTCTTTCACTTCTGCATGGACAGCCGTTTTCGAACGCCAGTTTCCTTTGAAATAGTAAATACTGATCAAAGAGCAGTTGACGATCATTGCGCTTGCCATGGCAACAAAAAGCCCCATGTAATTGTGTGGGAGCACCGCGCAGAAATAGGCGACAGGAATACGAACCACAAGTCCGCACAGAGAGGTGATCATAGGCGCGATAGAAGCGCCGGCGCCGCGCATGGCGCCGCTGACTACCGACCCGATTCCCATAATGGTATAGATAAATGCCAAAAAACGAAGTCCGTTCATTGCCATTTCAATAACAGGCTGATTGTCGGTAAAAGCGCGGATTAAATAATGGCCGAACAATAAGAAGAGTACGCCCATTACAATCCCAATGCCTGTAACGATCCCGGTTGCTGCCCGGATTCCCTTTTTGGTCCGGTCCAGTTTTCCGGCGCCCATGTTTTGCCCAACAAAAGTTGCGATAGCGCTGCCGAGGCCCATCATAGGCATGACGGCAAATCCATCGACTTTCATAATAATGCTGTTGGCGGCAATAAAGTCGGAACCAAATCCGTTCGCAAAGGATTGGATAATCATCATGCCGGCAGAAAAGGTCATTTCCTGGATGCCGGAAGGCAGGCCCAGACGGAGGATATGCATCAGGCTTTCTTTTTTAATTCCCAGATGACGGAATTGGATGCGGGCAGCATAGCCGCCAAAATGGATGCGCAACAGCACAAGAACAGCGGAAGAACACTGGGAAAGCAGCGTGGCCCAGGCAACGCCGGCAACGCCCATGCGCAAAAAGATTACAAAAACCAGGTCCAGCGCTACGTTCATTACCGAGCAGAAAATCAAAAAGAGAAGCGGCCAGCGGGAATCGCCCATACCGCGGAGAATACCGCTGCCCATGTTGTAGACCAGGTTTCCGATTGTGGCAAAAAAGATGATGGACAAATATGTGGCGGAGTCTTCCATGATGTTTTCCGGAGTCTGCATTAAAGTGAGGATGCCGCGGCTGAGCAAAACACCCAATACGGTGATCGCAGCTCCCAAAATCAAAGTCAGCGTAAAGGAAGTATTGACCGCATCCTGCAGTTGTTTTTGGCGCTTGGCGCCGAAACATTGCGCAATCAAAATACCGGCGCCCATGGACAGCCCGAAAAACAGGGCGTTAAAAGACATCATGACCGAAAAGCTGACACCGACAGCAGCCAGCGCATCAGATCCCACAAAGTTGCCTACAACCAATGAATCTGCCACGTTGTAAAGCTGGTTTACAATATTTCCCGCAATAAGCGGAAGGGCAAACAGAACCAGCTTGGATACGATGCTGCCTTCGGTCAGATCTCCTTTCCGGATTGCGTTTTTCTTGGATTCTGCCATTGAAAACTTCTTCCTTTCAATTCAAATAGAATAACATTTCAATTCTATCAATATTCAATAAAATGTCAACAAGAAAGGAAGAATTTTGGCGAATAAGATCATGACAGTACACACCCGCGCTGCTTGCAGGTTCTCATCTGCGGCTGTTCAATAAAAAACAGGCGGATACACAGGCGGATGCCGGGGAAAATTATGTATCGGTTTCTCCATCCTGCCGATCCTCAAATACCGTTTCAATTTGTTTGCTGCAGGCAGACGGAGAATAACGCCAGTGAGAAAGATGGCCTCCCTGCACAAAATAACGGAACGGCTGGATGGGGTAGGAAGCATCAAAAGCGTCTACCAGAATCAATTTTACTTTCATTTTTTCCGGGATCAGACTTTTGATGAAAACACTGGCGTGCTGGCCGGGAAGAACATCATCCCTCGGCTCGGCCAATCCTGCCAGATTAGGGGTTAACTCGATAAAAACACCGTAGCTTTCCGAAGAGCGGATGACGCCCGCCACTGTTTCGCCGGGAGAAAACAAAGCCGCGTTTTCTTCCCAACTGCCTAAAAGTTCCTTATGGCTCAAAGAGACCCGTCCACCCGGCTCGATCTGACGCACAATCGCCCGGATTTTCTGACCGGGATAAAAACGGTCTCGCGGATGGGAAATGCGGGACACGGAGATGGCGTCGATTGGGATGAGGGACGGAATACCACAGCCAATATCCACGAAAGCGCCAAACGGCTCCAGATGGGTGACGCGGACAGGGATAATATCACCGGGGTGCAGCTTTTTGACATACCGGTCCATACACTCTTCCTGCACCTGGCGCCGGGAAAGAATCGCCACCGGTTCTCCGTCCAGGCCCCGGTCAAAGCGCTGGATGCGAAAACAAACAACTTTGTTCACCCTGGAAATCAGGGCGATATCCTTTGTGGAACCGTCCTGGATGCCGATGGCGCCTTCTGGCTTGGGGATGATCCCTTTCATGCTGATCAGATCAACGATCAGGTTGTGTTCAGAATCACATAAGATGACCCGGCCCTCCAGAATTTTTCCTTCCCGACAGCTTTCCTGCAAAGAAGCGACGCTTTTTAAAGAAGCGGTGTTCCCGGTGGTATTCCATAAACAGCCTTCCGGCAGATATCGTTCCATTTTTTCCTCCATTCTGCCCGGCTTGTGAAAAACATCCGCCGCGCATTTTCGGTCCGCAGGGGGACTTCTCTGGGAAATATATATGAAACGGGCTGAAAGGATATGACGGTTTTGCAGGATGGAAGCCCAAAACCTCCCAGCCCTGGAAGACGGCTGCGAATTTGCCCGGCAGGCTCGTCCGGGCAAAAGGCGGACGGCGCATTTTCCCCGCAGAAAAATCCTTATTATTTTTTGCAGCGCGGGCAAAATAATCGGAGAAAAGAATTGGCATTCTTACATAAAATCTGGTATACTGTTTACACGTATGAAAAAAAGTGAGGTGCGCGCGTTGGATGTCCAGGTAGGCGATGTGCTGACAATGAAAAAAAAGCATCCCTGCGGGGAAAACCGGTTCCTGGTCCTGCGGGTCGGTATGGATTTTAAAATCCGGTGCCTGGGATGCGGCCATGAAGTGATGCTGCCGCGCAGCAAAGCGGAAAAAAATATCCGCAAGATTTCCCGCGAGGAGGAACATACTTAGCGGGGGATGGAAAAGCGGATTTTGAGGATGAAAAAAAGATTATCTGAAAGAACGGAGAATTTTTATGTTTGAAAAGTTAAAGGATGTTGCCGCGCGCTACGAGCAGATCAACGAAAAATTGATGGATCCGGCGGTAGTCAGCGACAATAACCAATATAAAACCCTGATGAAAGAACACAAAAACTTAACGCCTATCGTGGAAAAGTACCGGGAATACGAAAAGGCGGAAGCCGCTTTGGAGGAAGCGAAAGAGCTGCTGGAAGAAGGCGGATTGGATAAGGATTTCAAAGAGATCGTGGAAGAGCAGCTGAGCACCAGCCGGGAGGAAATGGAACGGCTGGGAGAGGAGCTGAAAATTCTGCTTCTGCCCAAGGACCCCAACGATGACAAAAACGTTATCATTGAGATCCGAGGCGGCGCAGGCGGCGATGAAGCAGCTTTGTTTGCCAATTCGCTGTTCCGCATGTATTCAATGTATGCGGAAAGCAAGCGGTGGAAAACCGAGATTTTAAGTGCCAACGAAACCGAATTGGGAGGATTTAAGGAAGTCAGCTTTTCCATTGAGGGAGAAGGCGCTTATTCCAAACTGAAATTTGAAAGCGGCGTACATCGGGTACAGCGGGTGCCGGAGACCGAAACCCAGGGCCGGATCCACACTTCCACCGTCACGGTAGCGGTACTGCCGGAAGCGGAAGAAGTGGAACTGGAAATCGCGCCGGGGGATCTGCAGATCGATACTTACCGCTCCAGCGGCGCTGGCGGCCAGCACGTCAACAAGACAGAATCGGCTATCCGTATTACCCATTTGCCCACCGGAACTGTAGTGGAATGTCAGGACGAACGCAGCCAGCATAAAAACAAGGAAAAAGCCATGAAGATTCTGCGCTCCCGGCTGTATGAGCGGATGCTTGAGGAGCAGAACGCCAAAATTGCATCGGAGCGAAAACTTCAGGTCGGCACCGGCGATCGCTCGGAGAGAATCAGAACCTATAACTATCCGCAGGGCCGGCTGACGGACCATCGTATCGGGCTGACTTTGTACCGGCTGGAAGCCATCCTTAACGGCGACCTGGACGAGGTGGTAGACGCGCTGCGCGCTTACGACCAGGCGGAAAAGCTCAAAAGCCAGGGAGAGGAATAAAAATGGAGACCCAAATTTTTAAAGTCACTTCGATTTTTGAAAATCCGGATGCGCTTCAGCAGGCATCGGATATTCTGGCACGGGGTGGGCTGGTGGCTTTTCCAACGGAAACGGTTTACGGATTGGGTGCTGACGGGCTGAATGAAGACGCGGTGCATGCCATTTACAAAGCAAAAGGGCGCCCCAGCGATAATCCGCTGATTTTGCATATCTGCGATACCGAGATGCTGCCCCAATTGGCCCGGGAAATCCCGGAAGCGGCGATCAAGCTGGCGCTGGAATTCTGGCCCGGCCCGCTGACCATGGTGTTGCCCAAGACCCCGCAGGTACCGGATGCGGTGTCCGGTGGGTTGGATACAGTGGCTATCCGTTTTCCCAATCATCTCATCGCCCGCGAATTGATCCGGCGCAGCGGCAAACCGATTGCGGCTCCCTCCGCCAATCTGTCCGGCAGCCCCAGCCCCACGACGGCTCAGCACTGTATCGATGATCTGATGGGCCGGGTGGATGCCATTGTGGACGGCGGTAGCTGCGGCGTGGGATTGGAATCCACCGTGATTTCTCTGGCGGGCAAGGTGCCCACTGTACTGCGCCCCGGCGGGGTCACAGTCGAGCAGCTTCGAAAGGTGCTGGGAGAGGTATGCGTGGACCCGGCAGTGACCCATCCGATGGAAGAGGGGCAGAAGGCCGCTTCTCCGGGGATGAAGTATAAGCATTATGCGCCCAAAGCCAGGGTGATTTTGGTAGACGCAAGCAGGGATGCGTTTGCCGGATATGTCAACAAGCGAAAAGAGGACGGCGTGTTCGCATTGTGTTTTTCAGAAGATGTTGCCGCACTGGAAGTGCCGGCCGTTTGCTATGGCGGCACGGACCATCCGGAAGAGCAGGCGCATTCTTTGTTCGATGCGCTGCGGCAGCTGGACGCCCGGGAAGCGAAGCTGGTGTTTGCCCACTGCCCATCGCAGGAAGGTGTTGGTCTGGCGGTTTATAACCGGCTTTTGCGGGCAGCTGCGTTTGATATCGTGAAACTGTAAAGGAGTTTTCAAGATGGGATGCTTGGTAGTAGGTTTGACCGGGCAGACCGGCGCGGGGAAGAGCACTGTCAGTGGGATTTTGGCGGATTGCGGAATCTCCGTGATTGACTGCGATCGGTTGGCCAGAAAAGTTGTCGAGCCGGGCAGCGAGTGTCTGGCGCAGCTGGTACACGCGTTTGGACGGGAAATCCTGAAGCCGGATGGCAGCCTGGACCGGGCGAAAACCGCATCGATCGCGTTTCCGGATCCGGAAAAACTGGCGGTTTTAAATCGGATTACCCATAAGGCGATTTTGGAATTGTTGGAGCGCCGGCTGGAACGGCTGCAATCCGCCGGGGAAACGCTGGCGGTAATCGACGCGCCGACTTTATTCGAAAGCGGCGCCGACCGTTTCTGCAGTATGGTCGTCAGCGTCATCGCGCCGGAAGGCCTGCGCTACGGCCGCATTTTGGAAAGAGACGGGATGTCTTGTGAAGCGGCCCGAAAACGGATGAGCGCACAGCAGCCCGACGCTTTTTACATCGAACGTTCCGACTATGTTCTGGTCAACGATGGTTCGGTGAAGGAATTGGAGGAGAAAACGAGGCGGCTGGCACAGATTTTGCAAAAGAAAGCAGGTGAATGATGGTCATCCGAAAAGGCGGCGCGCTGCTGCTGACGGTCCTTCTTTTGATTGGCGGTATTTTGGGTGTGTCAAAAGCAATGCGGTGCTTTTATCAAAAAGCATATCCGCTGGGGTATGAGCAGATGGTTTTATCTGCCTGTGAAGAGCAAGGCCTGGAGCCGTCTTTCGTCTTTGCCGTTATCCGAACGGAGAGCAGTTTCCGGCCTGACGCACAGTCCAGTGTCGGCGCCCGGGGACTGATGCAGATTACCGAAGAGACGTTTCAGTGGATCCAATTCCGTATGGGGGATCAAAGCGGCGTGAGCTATGACGATCTTTTTGACGAACAGATCAATATCCGGTACGGAACATTCCTGCTGCGGACGCTTCTGGATGAATTCACAAGCGAGGCAAACGCTTTATGCGCCTATCATGCCGGCTGGGGAAACGCGAAAAAATGGCTCCAGAATGAGCAGTACGCGCCGGATGGAAAAAACATCGTGAACATTCCTTTTCAGGATACCGAAAAATATGTCAAAAAGGTGCTGGACACCAAGCAAATATATGAGAAACTATATGATTTTTCCGCTTGATGGCGGATCAGTCAGCAATAAAATTATAAATTTCATGAAACCAAAATAAAACCAATCATGAGGAGGATGCAATATGTCAAACGAAACCAAAACCCAGGGACAGATTTTGGAGGAACAACTTCTGATGACGCCGAAAAACGGAGCAGAAATCCTTTCGGAAGAGGAGATTGCCAAAGCGGATGCTTTTTGCGAAGGGTATAAAGCTTTTTTAAAGCATGCCAAGACCGAGCGGGAAGCGGTGGCACAGACAATCCAAATCCTAAAAGCACACGGCTATACAGAATTTGATCCGGACAAAAAATACCTGCCGGGCGATAAGGTGTACTACAGCAACCGCGGTAAGGCCTTGTGTTTTGCCACCATCGGGACTCGTTCTATGAAAGAGGGCATCCGGCTGGTCGCTTCCCACATCGATTCTCCACGGGTGGATTTAAAGCCGAATCCGTTGTATGAAGACGCGCAGATCGGTTATTTCAAAACGCATTATTATGGCGGCATCCGCAAGTACCAGTGGACGGCGATTCCGCTGTCGCTGCATGGCGTAATCGTGAAAAAAGGCGGTGAGGCGGTTACGGTTTCCGTCGGAGAAGAGCCTGGAGACCCGGTGTTTTCCATCACCGACCTGCTGCCCCATCTGAGTAAGGACCAGGACGCCAGAAAACTGGGCGACGGCGTTCGGGGCGAGGAATTGAATATTGTCATTGGTTCCCGGCCGTTTCGGGATGATAAAGCCAGCCAAAAGGTCAAATTGGCCATTGCGAAAATCTTGTTTGACAAATACGGCATCGTAGAAAGCGATTTCCAATCGGCCGATCTGCAGGCGGTACCGGCGTTCGCGCCTCAGGATGTTGGGTTTGACCGAAGCATGGTAGGCGCTTACGGACAGGACGACAAGGTTTGCGCCTATACCTCTTTGATGGCGGCAATCGAGGCGCCAACTCCGGAATATACCCATGTAACAGTGATGGCGGACAAGGAAGAAGTCGGTTCCCCCGGCGCCACTGGTATGGGCTCAGATTACTTTGTTTATTTTATCAGCGACCTGGCAAAACCCTACGGAATTGAGGGCCGGACGGTGCTGTCCCATACCAAATGCCTGTCTGCCGATGTGAACTGCGCGTTCGACCCGTCGTTCCCCGACGTGGCGGAGCGGCGAAACATCGCATATGCCAACTATGGAACGGTGCTGACGAAATATACCGGCGCCAGAGGAAAATCCGGCTGTAATGAAGCAACCGCTGAATTTATGGGGTTTGTCCGGGATTTGTTTGACCGGGAAGGCATACTCTGGCAGACGGGCGAAATCGGCAAGGTGGATCAGGGCGGCGGAGGAACCGTTGCGGTGGAGATTTCCAAACACAACGCGGATGTCGTAGATATCGGCGTACCGGTCTTGTCCATGCACTCGCCGTTTGAATTGGTTTCCAAGATCGACACTTACATGACCTATCGGGCTTTTAAAGCATTTTTGCAGTAAGGAAGCACAGCTCGGTGAGCGAAGGGTAAACAGAACAGATTTGCTTTTAAAAAAGGCATGTCCGCATCGGCCGGACATGCCTTTTCTTTATTTTTGTTTGAAATGGAAAGTTTCTGCCAACAATAGAGAAACCATGTTTTTTGTACGGAAAAAGAAAAAACCACCCGAAAAAACTCCGGACGGTTCCTCGAAAACTATTGACAAGCTTTTTAAAGTATCATATAATTAGTAAATGTATCACAATGGATAGTTATGCCATTCGATATAGCTATTATAGCAGAGAATATGGGAAAAAGCAATAGGGTTTTGCAAAAACTGCAGGGCGTTCCGACAGGGGGGTCCGCGGCGTTTGCGTAAATCGCATTGGCAATAGATGAATGGAGTGAAGTAAGCCTATGGTGAAAGTCAAGCCTGTACATCTGGGTAAAAATGTCCGTATGAGCTTCAACCGCATCAATGAGGTTTTGGAGATGCCGAACCTGATTGAAGTGCAGAAAAACTCGTACCAGTGGTTTTTGGATCAAGGCCTCAAAGAGGTGTTCCAGGATGTATCCGCCATTACCGACTACACCGGTAATTTAGTGCTGGATTTCATCGATTACCATCTGGACGAAACGCCCAAATACACGGTGGAAGAGTGTAAAGAGCGGGACGTTACCTATGCTGCGCCTTTGCGCGTCCGTGCCAGCCTTTTGAACAAAGAGACCGGCGAAGTGAAAGAGCAGGATATCTTCATGGGCGATTTCCCGCTGATGACCGAAAGCGGTACTTTTGTCATTAACGGCGCGGAACGTGTTATTGTTTCCCAGCTGGTTCGTTCTCCCGGCGTTTATTACGGCATGAGCTACGACAAAACCGGTAAAAAACTGTTTACCTCGACCGTGATCCCAAATCGGGGCGCATGGCTTGAATATGAGACCGACGCCAACGATATTTTCTATGTCCGGATTGACAAAAACCGCAAAATCCCGGTTACGACCTTTATCCGTGCACTGCTGAAAATACAGGACGACAAAGCGACAGTGACCGGTGACGGATTGACGGACAAATATGGCACCGATCAGGAAATTTACGAGATCTTTGGTGAAGATGAACGCCTGGTCAAAACCATTCAGGACAAAGACAACACCAAAAACGGCGAGGAAGGCCTGCTGGAAGTTTACCGCAAGCTGCGTCCCGGCGAGCCGCCTACGGTGGACAGCGCTGTGACCCATCTGCAAAATCTGTTCTTCGACTCCAGAAGATACGATTTGTCCCGGGTCGGCCGCTATAAATACAACAAAAAATTAGGCATCGCTTTCCGCATCGCGGGCAAAACCATCGCGGAGCCGATTGCGAACCCCATGACCGGCGAACTGATGGCCAATGTAGGGGATGTCCTCACCATTGACCAGGCGCTGGAGGTGGAGAGAGCCGGCGTTTCCAAGGTCAAGCTGTCGGTGGACGATAAGGAATTTTATGTCATCTCCAACGGTATGGTTGATATTAAGGACTTTGTTGATTTCGACTGTACGGAGTATGGAATCAACGAAAAGGTCCGCTTTGTTGTGCTCAAAGAAATTTTGGAGCAGAATGAGGATGAGGACGCGCTGCGGGAAGCAATCAAGGCAAACGTAGACAGCCTGATCCCCAAACATATCATCAAAGACGATATTTTCGCATCGATCAACTATATCAATAATCTGAGCTACGATGTGGGCAATACCGATGACATCGACCATCTGGGCAACCGCCGTATTCGTTCGGTGGGTGAGCTGCTGCAAAACCAGTTCAGAATTGGTTTTTCCAGAATGGAGCGGGTTATTCGTGAAAGAATGACCATTCAGGCACAGGATACCGATGTAATCACGCCGCAGGCGCTGGTCAACATCCGCCCGGTAGTGGCGGCGATCAAAGAGTTCTTTGGCTCTTCGCCGTTGTCCCAGTTCATGGATCAGACCAACCCGCTGGCTGAACTGACCCATAAGCGGCGTCTGTCCGCACTGGGCCCCGGCGGTCTGTCCCGTGACCGTGCCGGATTTGAGGTGCGTGACGTTCATTACAGCCATTACGGGCGTATGTGCCCCATCGAGACCCCTGAAGGTCCCAACATCGGACTGATTTCCTATCTGGCGACTTTTGCCCGGATCAATGAGTATGGCTTTATCGAAGCGCCTTACCGCCGGGTGGACAAAACCACTCACAAAGTTCTGGATGAAGTGGTTTATATGACTGCCGATATGGAGGACAACTATGTGGTGGCGCAGGCCAACGAGCCGTTGGACGAAGACGGCCGTCTGGCCCGGCCGAAAGTGAACGCGCGTTTTCGCGATGAGATCCTTGAAGTAGAGCGCGACCGCGCGGACTTCATGGACGTTTCGCCGAAAATGGTTGTTTCGGTAGCTACGGCGATGATTCCTTTTTTGGAAAACGATGACGCCAACCGTGCGTTGATGGGCTCCAACATGCAGCGGCAGGCAGTTCCGCTGCTGAAAACCGAGTCTCCGATTGTCGGTACCGGCATGGAATACAAAGCGGCGGTGGATTCCGGCGTTACGGTTGTTTCCAAGCACAACGGCGTTGTGGAAAAAGTTTCGGCCACTGAGATTGTGATCCGCACCGACGAAGGCTCTCTGGAAACCTATAAAATTCTGAAATTCATGCGCTCCAACCAGGGCACCTGCATCAATCAGCGCCCGATCGTGGAAAAGGGCGAGCGTGTCACCAAGGGAATGGTGATTGCTGACGGCCCTGCGACCTGCAACGGTGAAATCAGCCTGGGCAAAAACGCGTTGGTTGGTTTTATGACCTGGGAAGGCTACAACTATGAGGACGCGGTTCTCATTAATGAAAAAATCGTGCGCGACGACGTGTACACCTCCATTCATATCGAGGAGTATGAGATCGAAGCGAGAGATACCAAACTGGGCGCGGAGGAAATCACCCGGGATATCCCCAATGTGGGCGAAGACGCGCTTAAGGAACTGGACGAGCGGGGAATTATCCGCGTGGGTGCGGAAGTGCGTGCCGGCGATATCCTGGTTGGTAAGGTAACGCCGAAAGGCGAGACCGAACTGACGGCAGAAGAACGCCTGCTGCGTGCGATCTTTGGCGAGAAGGCCAGAGAGGTAAGGGACACCTCCCTGCGTGTGCCTCACGGGGAATACGGCATCATCGTGGATGTGAAAGTGTTTACCCGCGAAAACTGCGATGAGCTGAATCCCGGTGTGAACATGGTGGTCCGCTGCTATATTGCGCAGAAGAGAAAAATCTCAGTGGGCGACAAGATGGCCGGACGTCACGGAAACAAGGGCGTTGTTTCCCGCATTCTGCCGCAGGAGGATATGCCTTTCCTGCCTGACGGGACACCGCTGGATATCGTATTGAATCCTCTGGGCGTACCGTCCCGTATGAACATCGGACAGGTGCTGGAAGTTCATCTGGGCCGCGCTGCCGCCGCTTTGGGCTGGAAAATCATGACCCCTGTATTCGACGGCGCCCACGAGGACGACATCCGCGAATGCCTGAAAGAAGCAGGCTTGCGGGAGGATGGTAAAACCGTTCTGTACGATGGACGTACCGGCGAACAGTTTGACAACCCGGTAACGGTCGGATACATGTACTATTTGAAGCTGCATCATCTGGTTGACGATAAGATTCATGCCCGTTCCACCGGCCCGTACTCGCTGGTAACGCAGCAGCCTCTGGGCGGTAAGGCTCAGTTTGGCGGTCAGCGCTTCGGTGAGATGGAGGTTTGGGCGCTGGAGGCTTACGGCGCCGCCTATACCTTGCAGGAGATCCTGACTGTGAAATCTGACGATACCGTGGGCCGCGTCAAAACCTTTGAAGCGATTGTGAAAGGCAATAACATCCCGAAACCGGGTGTGCCGGAATCCTTCAAGGTTCTGATTAAAGAACTGCAGAGTTTGGCGCTGGATGTTAAGGTGCTGGATAAGGACAACCAGGAGATTGACCTGAAACAGACCTTCGACGATGATGACGATGTGGGCCTGGGCCATATGGATGACGATCTGATGGATATGGAACACGTGAAGAATGAGGATGAACTGGCGGACTCCTACACCATAGATGAACCGGAGATCGATGAAGCGGACAGCATGCTGGATGTGGACGATCTGCTGGGATTGGACGACGCTGACGATTTGTTCGAGGATGAAAATTTTTAACCGGTGATTTGGCCGGGCGGCGTTTTGCAAAATGAGATGCAGCCCGGCAAAACCTGTTTTGATTACCACTCACGAGTTTATACAGGAAGAAGGATCGCACTTGGAATTTAATGTTTTTGAATCGATCAAAATTGGTTTGGCTTCCCCGGACCAGATCCGTCAGTGGTCGCATGGTGTGGTGGAAAAGCCGGAGACGATCAACTACCGTACGCTGAAGCCGGAACGGGACGGCCTGTTCTGCGAACGTATCTTTGGGCCGACAAAGGACTGGGAATGCTACTGCGGTAAATATAAACGGTTGCGCTACAAAGGCAAAGTTTGTGAGCGCTGCGGCGTTGAAGTAACGCGTGCCAAGGTCCGTCGGGAGCGGATGGGACATATTGAGCTGGCGGCACCGGTTTCTCATATCTGGTATTTTAAGGGGATTCCTTCCCGGATGGGTTTGCTTTTGGATATGTCCCCACGACTGCTGGAAAAAATACTGTACTTTGCGTCCTATGTTGTGATCGATCCGGGCCAGACGCCTTTGGAACCGAAACAGCTGCTGAATGAAAAAGAATACCGCGAAATGCGGGAAAAATATGAAGATGATTTTAAGGCCGGCATGGGGGCGGAAGCGGTCAAGGAACTGTTGGCCCAAATCGACTTAGATCAGCTTTACAATGAGCTGATGGAGGAATTGGAAAATGCATCCGGCCAAAAGCGCATCCGGCTGCTCAAACGGTTGGAAGTGGTGGAAGCGTTCAAAAAATCGGGCAACGATCCCACCTGGATGATCCTGGATGTGGTACCGGTCATTCCGCCGGATATCCGTCCCATGGTACAGCTGGACGGCGGCCGCTTCGCCACCAGCGATCTGAACGATCTGTACCGCCGGGTCATCAACCGGAACAACCGCCTGAAACGCTTGCTGGAATTGGGTGCGCCGGACATTATTGTGCGTAACGAAAAACGTATGCTGCAGGAAGCGGTAGACGCGCTGATCGACAATGGTCGCCGCGGCCGTCCTGTCACCGGGCCAAACAACCGTCCGCTGAAATCTCTGTCTGATATGCTCAAAGGCAAACAGGGACGGTTCCGTCAGAACCTGCTGGGTAAACGTGTTGACTATTCCGGACGTTCGGTTATCGTCGTGGGCCCGGAACTGAAAATGTATCAGTGCGGCCTGCCCAAAGAAATGGCTCTGGAGCTGTTCAAGCCTTTTGTTATGAAACGCCTGGTAGATACCGGAGCGGCGACGAATATCAAAAACGCCAGAAAAATGGTAGAGCGTGCCCGCACTGAGGTTTGGGATGCGCTGGATATCGTGATCAAAGATCATCCGGTCCTGTTGAACCGCGCACCTACGCTGCACAGACTGGGCATCCAGGCTTTTGAGCCGGTGTTGGTAGAAGGCCGTGCGCTGAAGCTGCATCCGTTGGTATGTACCGCTTACAACGCCGACTTCGACGGAGACCAGATGGCAGTCCATGTGCCGCTGTCCGCGGAAGCGCAGGCGGAGGCTCGTTTCCTGATGCTGGCTGCCAACAACCTGCTGAAACCTTCCGACGGCCGCCCGGTGGCTGTTCCGACGCAGGATATGGTACTGGGTTCCTACTATCTGACCTTGGAAAAAGACGGCGAACCCGGAGAAGGCAAGGCGTTTACCAGCGTGGATGAGGCGATGATGGCCTACAATGAAGGCATTATCGGACTGCATGCGAAAATTAAAGTCCGCAGGACGAAAGTGATAGACGGAGAGACCTACTCCCAGATCATCGAAACGACCATGGGCCGGATTATTTTCAATGATCCGATTCCCCAGGACCTGGGATATGTAGATCGCAGCAAACCGGAAAACATGTTCAAATTAGAGGTCGAGTTCCTGGTTGGTAAAAAACAGCTGGGGCAGATCATCGAAAAATGCATCCGGATGCACGGCACCGCTACGACGGCGGAAGTATTGGATAGAATTAAGGCGCAGGGCTTTAAATATTCCACCCGCAGCGCCATCACCGTTGCGGTATGCGACGCGGTGATTCCTCCGCAGAAAAAGGAACTGATGGAAGAAGCCGATCAGAAGATCGACAAGATCACCAAGCAGTACCGCAGAGGTTTGATCTCCAACGATGAGCGTTACCAGATGGTAATCAAAACCTGGAACGAAACCACAGATAAAGTGGCTGACGCGCTGAAAAATAACCTGGATAAATACAATCCCATCTTTATGATGGCCGACTCGGGTGCTCGTGGTAGTATGAACCAGATCCGTCAGCTGGCCGGTATGCGCGGACTGATCGCCAACACCTCCGGTAAAGCGATTGAAATCCCGATTCGTGCGAACTACCGCGAAGGCTTGAACATTTTGGAATACTTCATCTCGTCCAGAGGCGCGCGGAAAGGTTTGGCCGATACCGCGCTGCGTACCGCCGACTCCGGTTATCTGACCCGCCGCTTGGTGGATGTTTCGCAGGAAGTTATCATCCGCCAGCACGATTGCGGTACCCATGAGGGCATCGAAGTCTGCGATATCCGGGATGGCAACGAAATGATTGAGCCGTTCTCTGAGCGTTTGATGGGCCGGTATCCGGTTGAGGATGTGCTTCATCCCGAAACCGGAGAACTGCTGGTATCCAAAGACAAGATGATGAACGAGAGCGATGTCAAGAAGATCACGGGCGCGGGCATTACCAAGCTGAAAATTCGCTCTATTTTGAACTGCGAATCCAAATATGGTGTTTGTGCGAAATGCTACGGCGATAACCTGGCCAACGGAAAACCTGTTGCGGTGGGCGAAGCAGTTGGCATTATTGCGGCGCAGTCCATCGGTGAGCCCGGTACCCAGCTGACCATGCGTACGTTCCATACCGGCGGTATTGCATCGGCGGATGATATTACTCAGGGTCTCCCTCGTGTAGAAGAGTTGTTTGAGGCCAGAAAGCCCAAACATCAGGCAATTATCAGCAAAATCTCCGGCGATGTCCGTATGGAAGAAATCAAGAAAAATCGCCATGTGGTTGTATTCAACAAAGAAACGCTGGAAGAAGAAAGTTACCTGATTCCTTATGGTTCCCGCTTGAAAGTTGCGGAAGGCGACCATGTGGAGGCCGGCGACATGCTGACCGAGGGTGCGGTGAATCCGCATGACGTGCTGGCAATTAAAGGACCGCTGGCGGTTCAGGACTATCTGATCCAGGAAGTTCAGCGTGTTTATCGGATGCAGGGTGTTGATATCAACGACAAGCATATCGAGGTCATCGTCCGCCAGATGATGAGAAAATGCCGGGTGGAAGACGCGGGCAGCACCAGCCTGATTACCGGCTCTTTGATTGATAAATCGGAACTGAACGAAAAGAACCGCGAGATTCGTGCGCGGATCGCCGCAGGAGAAGAAGGCCTGCAGGAGGCGACTGCTTCTACGCTGCTTTTGGGTATCACCAAGGCTTCGTTGGCTACCGACAGCTTCCTGTCTGCCGCATCTTTCCAGGAGACAACCCGTGTTCTGACCGAAGCTGCCATTAAAGGAAAAGTCGACCCGCTGCTGGGACTGAAAGAAAATGTTATTATCGGTAAGCTGGTCCCGGCTGGTACGGGTATGAGCTGCTACTCTGACGTGGAATATCAGAATGTCAACGCAAACCCTTATTTCAACGACATTAAGATCGACGTAGAGTAAACAAAAATTTGAAACAAACGAAAATACAGGAGAGAAAAGCTCTCCTGTATTTTTACGTTGTTCATTTTTCGGGTTTTGAAGGAAAAGTTCTGAAACAGAGCGGATAGAACTGCTGTTTGTGTATAAAACGTGAGAAATATACAATAATTTTTCCGGGAAAGCAGACAGGTTTGATAAATCGGCTATTGACAAGGTTTGACCCGTAATGATAAAATAATTAAGCTGTGTGTAATAGGTGAGGTATGCCTATTCATAACAGAGATTGAAATTTTGTGTAAAAGAGAGTCTCTCTCTTTACAATAAAAATTTTAGGTAAGGAGGTGCAATATGCCTACTTTTAACCAGCTCGTTCGCAAAGGCAGAGAGGTGGTCGAGAAAAAGTCGACTGCGCCTGCACTGCTGAAAGGATGGAACTCCAAAAAGCGTGTGGCCATTGACCAGAATTCTCCCCAAAAGCGTGGCGTGTGTACTGCAATCAGAACCGCGACCCCGAAAAAACCGAACTCTGCATTGAGAAAAATCGCCAGAGTCAAGCTGACTAACGGAATCGAGGCTACCGCCTACATCCCCGGTATCGGCCACAACCTGCAAGAGCACAGCGTTGTACTGATTCGTGGTGGACGTGTTAAGGACCTTCCTGGTGTTCGTTACCACATTATCCGTGGTACTTTGGATGCACAGGGTGTTGCAAAGAGAATGCAAGCCCGTTCCAAATACGGCGCCAAACGTCCGAAGGCTGGTGCTTCGAAGTAAGAAATTTCCGGTTAAGCTGATTTTTTGCTGCTAATGCAGCGGTTAACATATAGATATGTTGCCGTCGTATTGGCACAGCGGGAGTTTCGTCACTTTCGAGTACCGATGAATTCATACTATGTGAAGGAGGGAAGCAAAGTGCCAAGAAGAGGTAATATTGCAAAACGTGATGTTTTGCCCGATCCGCTTTACAATTCCAAACTGGTGACCCGTCTGATTAACAGCGTGATGTACGATGGTAAAAAAGGCGTTGCCCAGAAGATTGTATACGATGCGTTTGAGATCGTTAAGGAGAAAACCGGTAAGGATCCCCTGGAGGCTTTCGAGGCCGCAATGGAGAACATCATGCCCGTTTTGGAGGTAAAAGCCCGTCGTGTCGGCGGTGCTACCTACCAGGTCCCGATGGAAGTACGTCCCGAGAGACGTGAGACCCTGGGTCTGCGTTGGGTAACTCTGTACGCCAGAAACCGTTCCGAGAGAACCATGAAGGAAAGACTGGCCGGCGAGATCATGGACGCGATCAATGAGCAGGGCGGCGCGTTCAAAAAACGCGAGGATACCCACAAAATGGCGGAAGCAAACAAAGCTTTTGCTCATTACAGATGGTAGTTTGTTATCCGATTTGGATAATGCGCGGGTTATCTGCCCGCTAAAAACAAAGGAAAAGCGGTATTGTGCAGGCTTTTTTCAAAGGTTTGCGCGAACCTATTTGAGTGATTATCTTGAAGGAGGACACTATGCCAAGAGACGTTTCGCTTGAGCAAACTCGTAATATCGGCATAATGGCCCACATTGATGCTGGTAAAACTACCACAACCGAACGTATTTTGTATTACACCGGCGTAAACCACAAGATCGGTGAAACGCATGACGGTTCGGCAACAATGGACTGGATGGCGCAGGAGCAGGAGAGAGGTATCACCATTACCTCTGCTGCGACTACCGCTTACTGGAACGGCCATAGAATCAATATCATCGATACCCCCGGACACGTGGACTTTACCGTTGAGGTAGAGCGTTCTCTGCGTGTACTGGACGGTTCGGTTACCGTGTTCTGCGCGAAAGGCGGCGTAGAGCCTCAGTCTGAAACTGTATGGCGTCAGGCTGACAAATATCACGTGCCGAGAATGGCCTTTGTCAACAAAATGGACATCATGGGCGCGGATTTTTACAACGTTCTGCAGATGATGCATGACCGTTTAAAATGTAACGCGGTTCCGATTCAGCTGCCTATCGGGTCGGAAACATTCTTCAAGGGCATCATCGACCTCCTGGAGATGAAAGCTTACATTTACAATGACAGCAAAGCGCTGGTCAATTACACGGTGGAAGAAATCCCCGAGGATATGAAAGAAAAAGCGGAGGAATACCGTGCCGCTATGATCGAGCATATCGCGGAGACCGATGATGAGCTGATGGAAAAATATCTCGAGGGTGAAGAATTCACCATGGAAGAGATGAAAGCAGCTATCCGTAAATCCACCATCAACAATACAATGGTTCCGGTTGTCTGCGGTACCGCGTATAAGAACAAAGGCGTTCAGAAACTGCTGGATGCGATTGTGGATTATATGCCTGCACCGACCGACATCGAACACATCAAAGGTATCAACCCTGAGACGGAAGAGGAAGAAGAGAGGCCTTCTTCTGACGACGAGCCGTTTGCGGCGCTGGCCTTTAAGATCGCTACCGACCCTTATGTGGGCAAGCTGTGCTTCTTCCGCGTATATTCCGGTACGGTAACTGCCGGCTCCACCGTTTACAACTCGGTGAAAGACAGCCAGGAAAGAATGGGACGTATCCTGCAGATGCATGCCAACCACAGAAAGGACTTGGAAATCTGCTATGCAGGTGATATCGCCGCAGCGGTAGGTTTGAAGAATACCACCACCGGCGATACCTTGTGCGACCCGAAAGCGCCGATCATTCTGGAATCCATGGAATTCCCGGAACCGGTTATCCGTGTTGCCATTGAGCCGAAAACCAAAGCTGGCCAGGAGAAAATGGGAATTGGTCTTGCGAAGTTGGCGGAAGAAGACCCCACTTTCAAGACTTATACCGATCAGGAAACCGGCCAGACCATCATCGCAGGTATGGGCGAGCTGCATTTGGAAATCATTGTAGACCGTCTGCTGCGTGAGTTTAAAGTTGAGGCGAATATCGGTAGCCCGCAAGTTGCGTATAAGGAAACGATCCGCAAATCTGTTGAGGTTGACAACAAATACGCCCGTCAGTCCGGCGGTAAAGGCCAGTACGGTCACGTTAAGATCAAAGTGGAACCCAACGAATCCGGTAAGGGTTATGAGTTCCGCAACCAGATCGTCGGCGGCGCGATCCCGAAAGAGTATATCCCTGCTGTTGACGCTGGTATCCAGGGCGCAATGCAGGCCGGTGTTCTGGCGGGATATCCCGTTGTTGACTGTATTGTAACGCTGTTCGACGGTTCTTATCATGAGGTCGACTCCTCTGAAATGGCATTTAAGATCGCCGGCTCCATGGCCTTCAAAGAGGCGATGAGAAAGGCTGATCCGGTCATTCTGGAACCCATCATGAAAGTTGCCGTCACGACTCCTGAGGAGTACATGGGCGATGTAATCGGTGACCTGAACTCCCGCCGCGGCCAGATCCAGGGTATGGAAACCCGCCCGGGCGCACAGCAGATCAATGCGTTTGTTCCGCTGTCTGAGATGTTCGGTTATTCCACCGATCTGCGTTCCAAGACCCAGGGACGTGGTCAGTATGTAATGGAACCCAGCCACTATATTGAGGTTCCGAAGTCGATTGCAGAAGGCATTATGAATGCCAGAGGCAAAAAAGATTAATTTTCCCGCATAATTGCCGGAAAAGTCTTGAATTTTTCGGCCTTTATTGGTAAAATAACCCCATGAGCATGTACGAAAACCATCTTCTAATATAAGGGAGGAAATTCACAAATGGCAAAGGCGAAATTTGAAAGAACCAAACCCCATGTTAACATTGGTACCATCGGCCACGTTGACCATGGTAAAACCACTCTGACTGCTGCTATCACCAAGACTCTGGCGATGAAAGGCCAGGCCCAGTACGAAGCTTATGATATGATCGATAAGGCTCCCGAAGAGAGAGAGCGTGGTATCACCATCAACACCGCTCACGTTGAGTACGAGACGGATCATCGTCATTACGCTCACGTTGACTGCCCCGGACATGCTGACTATGTTAAGAACATGATCACCGGTGCTGCTCAGATGGACGGTGCTATCCTGGTTGTTTCCGCGGCTGACGGCCCCATGCCCCAGACCCGTGAGCACATCCTGCTGTCCCGTCAGGTAGGCGTTCCCTACATCGTTGTATTCATGAACA
>ODAI011875498.1_pt1 | contig 63062 bp, 35 predicted proteins | sample 1539321 | NCBI WGS metagenome assembly ODAI01 (sample SAMN02144231, study PRJEB22623) | gut metagenome | biome: sheep rumen | host: Ovis aries | place: New Zealand
CCTCGCGGGCACGGGCCACTTTCTTCTCGTCGGCCTGCAGGTTATACAGGTCGATATAAGTCTGGAAGCAGATCTGCCAGTCGCCGAAGAGCACGTAGTCCTGGCCCTCGCCATATTTCTTGTACTTCCACTTGCTCTTGTCGGTCTCCGTAGCACCCTGCCACTGGTTGTGCTCCGCCCAACGGATGCTGTAGTCAAGCATCGGCTGGTCCTTCAGCAGATTCCATACTTCGATGTTGCCGGTGTGGTAGGCAGCATTGTCCCAGAAGGCACGCACCTCAGCGGGATTGTTCGTCTGCCAATAGGTATTCACACGACGGATGACGTCCTTCACTTCTCCAGCAGACCACTTCTTTGCCTGCATGGTAAGGCCGGCAAGCAAGGCCATAGCCAAAAATAACTTTCTCATATCAGGTAGTATTTATTTTAGCTCCGGCCATCCGTCGGCCGTCCATTTGATGGGACGCTGGATGAGGATAGAGGCTCCCTTGTGGGCGATGCTGTAGCCATGACAGATGAAGATGTACTCACCGCCAAAAGTGTAAGCAGCGCAGTGACCGGCAGCCTCGAAGGCTTGCTTGTCGCCCTCCAGGAAGAGGTTGCCTCCACCATTCACCATGTCCTTGCCCTCACGGTCGAGATAGGGTCCGGCTACATGCTTGCTACGTCCCACGGCCACGCGGTAGTTGCTCTTCGACCCGCGGCAACAATAGTCCCACGACACAAAGAGATAGTACCAGCCACCATGCTTATATATAAACGGCGCCTCAATGGCATTTGGTCCGGCAAACTTTGATGTAGGGTTAGGTTCCGTAGGCTTGAAGTTCGGGTCATAGCGGCGGGCAATGGTAAGGGGCTTCTCACCCTTGGCGATATGCATCGTAGTGTCGAGACGAGCCAGTTGGATACCGTCCCAGAAGGAGCCCCATACAAGCCACGGCTGGTCCTGGTCATCAATCACGAAGTTAGGGTCGATGGCATTCCAGTTGTCGCGCTTCTCACGCGACGTCACGATACAGCCCTCATCCTGCCACATGGGGAAGCTGAGCGAGCGGTTGCTGAGCAGTCCGATGGCCGATCCGTTCTTGCCGAAGGTAGAACAGCTGTAAGCCAGCCACCAGCGGCCTCGGTAGTTGATGATGTCCGGAGCCCACACATGGTTGCGGAAACCCGGCACGGAGTCGGTAGCCCACTGCGGGATAACGGTCATCAGCGGTTCTGGCTTCACCGTCCACGTCTTGCGGTCCTTCGATGTCATCTGCTGGATGCCCAGCCCCGTGGCATAGAGATAGTAGGTACTGTCCTCGTAGGCCATCACGGGGTCGTGAACCATGGGGGTGTCGGTAGTGAATGCCTCGCGGGGCATCCGCCGACGCTGGGCCTGCACCGTCAGTGCGATGCACAGACATGCTACAGCCAGAAGATATGCTCTTTTCTCCATTGTTTTAATTAAATAATGTTAGCAATTAGGTTGCAAAGATTCTGATACTGTTTTTATCCCCGCCTCCCGCACCTTCCCTAGCCCCTGTCGGAGGACAGGCAGGAGCCGGGTTTAGGTGCGGGAGGTGTGAGATTACTTCTGAAGAATCTTCTTACCGCCACGTATGACGAAACCCTTATAATCCTTGCCAACTCTCTGGCCACGGAGATTATAGGAAACAGCGTCTTTGGCAGGATGAGTATCGCTCACATGACCGATGCCTGTGGCGGCGTATGCCACAGAGAAGCCTACCTTGATAGCAGAGACACTATAGAGGAAGGCGAGTTGATTGTTCTGATAGTACTTGATAACCGCCTCCACAATCTGCTTCGGCGTTGTGTTGGCGGCGCCAGAAACACTTGCGTCACTCCAGGAAGGCTTCGTATTGGGCTGGAAGGTAAGCATCAGCACACCGTCACGATAATAGGCAATAGAACCGTCGGGATTGTAGGAGATCGTAACATAGTAACTGCCGTTGAGGAAGGCCTCCCAGATGTTGCTTGAGTTGTAGCCCAGGGCTGCTGCGCTGGAAGAGACGGTTGCCTTTGCCTCGTATATGTCAGAACTGTTGTAGTGCATGACGGAGAGATACATAATGTATTTGCCATCACGGGAATTTGCAATCTTCGTCCAGTCTGATGTCAGGCCTCCGCAGTAGAAACTGAGCGAGAGTCCTGTCTCTGCCGTAATCTGATCGCTGGCAGTGGCTGCGTTAAACTCAGAGATCTTATTGTATGACGCCACAATGTTCTCTTCAGACATCGGCAGACTGACCTTCCCCTGCGAAGCCTCGTCTATCACGTCGTCGACGCTCCTGAAGCCCCAGATAGGAATATCGGTAGATGAGGAGACAACCGTAAAGCAGAGGTTCTCATAATTGAGACCTTCCATAAGTTGCCTCACGAGTACGCCGTCGAACGTGCCGAAGCGCTTGGTAGTAATCCGGATGCCAGCCCCGCCGGTCAGCGTCCACGTGCCAGAATAATCGCCATTTGTCGAGGCCGCATCAACGACCTTACCGTCAGCACTGAGCGTCAGGTTCAACTCGGTATTACAAGCCTTGCTTGCGTAAGAGGTCACGCGATGGTAGATGATCTTGTAATCGCCCGCCACCTCATCAACGGTATAGTTGTGGTTGTCAAACCGTTCCCCGCGATACTCGAAGGGCGATGCCACAAGGCCTCCGTTAGCAGCCTGGAAAAGTTGATGGACGCGCACTTCGTGACCTTCACCCCATGAGGTAGCACGGGTGTGATAGACAAGATAAGCCTGACCGTCATCATCTACGACGGCCGAGTTGTGCCCTTGGGCCACATAGCCATAGCCCATAAGATCCCATTTGTAGTAGTTCATGAGTTGGGTGCCCACGGTACCACTCAGGCTTCCCACGACCGTGTTGGAAGTGGAGTAGATGGCTGACTGCCCTGACAAATCCTTGTAGGGTCCCAGGACATCGGTGGAGGAATAGACACGCATATTGTACCCGCCATCAGACGTCAGACCGCCGTATGTACAGAAGAGATAGTAGCGGTCGCCGATATACTCGATGTAGGAAGCCTCACCCGACACGCCATTGCCGCCGGCCAGTTTCTTTCCGATATATTCGTCAGAGGTTGCTCCGGCTGCTGTGCCGTCGGTTGTCTCATAGGTGTAAGAATAGTCACGCAAGCCTGTTGTCTTGTCAAGACGCAGGATGTAAAGACCGCCGAACCACGAGCCATAGGTCATCCACATATTGCCGTCGTTGTCGAAGAAGGCACAGGGGTCGATGGCGTTCAGCGTGTAGCGTCCACCGCCATTGACATAACGGGAGGGAAGTGTCGCATCTGAGGTATGGACGGTAAAGAAGTCTGTCTGCTTGGCCTGCTCTGTGGTGACAAACCCCGAATAGACGACAGGTCCCACACGCGTCCAGTCGCCATCAAGGCTTTCAGCCGTCAGTAGCACGATGGACGAAAACCAGTTGTCACCATTGACCGACATATACATGCACCACTTCTGCATGGAGGGGTTCCAGATGACATCAGGTGCCCAAAGGTTGCCCGTTACATCGTAGGCACTATTTCCCTGCGGGCCACCCTTTGCGGCCCATAAAGCATCCGTAGCAAAGATGGTCTTGTAGTTGGTGGATATGTTGTTGGTGAATGTTTCCCAGTTTTGCAGGTCGTTGCTGCGGGCAAAGGCGCGATGCGAACCGAAGATATAATAGACCTTGGTGGCCCCGTCGGATTTCTCGCCCGTGATTTTCCCATTCTTCTGGTAGCCAATCACGATGGAGGGATCATGAACTGAGACGCGCTTGGGGGTAGTCACATCAAAGATAGAAGAGTCGGCTGCCTGAACTGTCGGAACTGCCAGCACATAGACCGCTGCGGTCAAAGCAAGTAAAAGTTTTCTCATAATGAACAGTTTTTATGACAACAGGGCGGGCACAATTCTTGCCCGCCCTGTTTGGTAAGGAATCTAATTATTCAAATTTCAGATAACAACCATCTACAGTGAAACGGAAGTAGAGATCGTCCGGGTCAATGGTGTTGATGCCGATATAGTCCTGAATGTAGTCATTGCCATCAGTACCATACATCACGGCTTTCACGTCGGCTGTACCGTCACCATTGTTGGAGATCTTCAGTTCTACAGGCGCTCCGTTCATGGCAGCGAGCCAGAGTCCCCAGTCTGCCTGACCGCCGCTCGGCGTGCAGGCAGCATAACCATCGCCCCAGCCGAAGTTGTCGGCACGAACCACAGCGTACTCCTTGGTGGTAGTAGCATCGTTGAGAACAACCACGAAGTTGTTCCAGTTGTTTGCGCCGCTGGTATAGTTGGTGAAGCGAACCGTGCATACCGTATGCGACGGAATCTGCACGTTTGCAGTATGAACACTCCACCAGCCGGCAGTGCAGTCAGGCGTACCCAGTTCGTTGTCGAATACCATGTGGCAACCGTCAACGGTGAAGCGGAAGTACATATCATCCGGATCAACGGTATTGATGCCCGTATAGGCCTGGTAATAGTCTACACCGTCAGTACCATGCATCACGGCCTTCACGTCCGCTGTTCCATCACCATTATTAGTGATGTATGCCGTTACACGGGCACCGTTCATGGCTGCACGCCATGCATCCCAGTCGGCCTGACCACCGCTCGGTGTGCAGGCAGCATAGCCATCACCCCAGCCGAAATTGTCGGCACGTACCACAGCGTACTCCTTGGCGGTAGTAGCGTCGTTGAGCACAATGACGAAATTGTTCCAGTTATTCTCACCTGTGGTGTAGTTGGTGAAGTTGACCACCTTGGTCTCCTTCGGCTCAACCTTGATATTGTCGGTATGAGCAGACCACCAGCCAGACGTATTGTCCTCAGCACCGAGCACGAGTGGGTTGGGGACAACCACTGTCTGCGTAAAGGCGGAGAGTTCGTTCACTACGCTAAATGTCTTAACAGCCACAGCGGCATTGCTTGCATTCTCACCCTTGAAGGTCTTGTTGTAGATGATAACCAAGGTCTTGGTGCCAAGTTCATTATAGTTGGGGATGGCCTCGAACTGCAGATCCTCAGCCGTCACCGTCTTCGTTACGCCCTGCTCAAACTGAACGACAGCCGTCACATTGGCAAAGGCCTCTTCCATCGGAGTGTCAACAAGCACCTCAGTAGGCACGCCCGTCACATCTATTGACAGAGGCTGCTTGTCATCCTTAGAGGTGAAGCCACCAATCGGCTCGATGGTAGAACCGAGGAAGTTGATGCAAGAACCCTCGGGCACAAGGAAGAAGCGGATGGTCTCGTTAGCCGCGTCGGCATTAAGATTCACCAGTGGCGAGGTCTGCTTGTAGGTCTTGGTGACGGTACCATTGGTCATCGTCACGAGCAGACCGCCTTCGGTACGGTCGACAGTCAGAGTCACCTTGCCGCCGAGCTTGTCCACACCGGCGTCGGTATCGCTGCCGAAGGTGAGTGTACTCTCCACCAGGCTGCGGTCGATATAGTCACCCCACTCGGAGTTACCGCTGGGCTGATTGTCGTAACGGATGACGCCGTACTCCTTATAGTTAGCTGCTCCGCGGTCCTCATCGTTACAGATAACCATGGCGAAGTTCTTATAGGTATTGGTGGCGGCGGGATTGATGGCCAGGTTGAACTGAGCCACCCACTTCTCGCCGGCGGGCACTTGATAGTACTTGGAGAACGCAGCCCACCATCCGGTGGAGAAGTCGGCCGCACCGACCTGATAGACATCCTCCTGGAGGCCCTCAATCTCTTCATCGCCTCCCTGATTGGCCTTCTCCGCCTTGATGGAGTCAATCTTCGACGACAGCCAGTCTGGCGAATTCACATTGTACAGGTCGCCGCCCTCACAGCTCGTCATCGTCAGGATGCCCAGGGCTGCTGCACAGAAGGCGGTTGCTATTTTATTTAGATTCTTCATAATTGTTTCAATTATTAATTATTAATTATCAATTATTTACTCAGGTCAACCACGGGGTGAACCGTCCAACCCTTGCTGGAGAAGTAACCGGCATTGCTACTGCCGAAGTTGGCAGAGTTACCCACAAGGTTGGGGTTGTCGTTGAGCGTTCCCTGATAGATGGGCAGGAACTCGTGGCCGGCGAGCCAGGAGTCGTAGCTACTCTTGCTGCAGGTGCTGTAGTCGACGGGATCCTTCGGAGTGTAGGTGATAGCACCGCTCTCGTAGTCGGACGTTGTCCAGTAGTTGAAGGCTCCGTGCTCCTTCATCTGCTGCAGACGTCCTGCGTCATAGAACCATCCCCAACGGATGAGGTCGAAGCCACGGCCTGTCTCGCAACCGAACTCCTTCGGGCGCTCCACGTTGGCAATCTGCTCGAAGAGCTTGTCCTTAGAGTTGAAGTCAGAGAGTTTCAGGTTAGCCAGCTTGGCGCGGTTGCGCACCTGGTTGATCCAGTCGATGGCCTGCTGTGTGGGGCCGCTGATCTCGTTCTCGCACTCGGCAGCGCGGAGCAGCACGTCGGAGTAGCGCATCAGGCGCAGGTTGATACCGTCGTGCAGACCGGTCACCACCTTGTCATACAGGCCGGTGCGGAGGTTAGTGAACTTGGCCACAGGCAGACCACCGTAACTGTTGTTGGTCACCACAAAGTTGTCGGCCGACATCGGCGTGGTGTAGCACACGTTGCCATACTCAAAGCCGTCCCAGTCGTTCTCGTAGGTGCCGATGGTCCAGTAGAGGCGCGGGTCGAGCGTGCCGTCGGTGGTGCGCTCCTGCTTGAAGAGGTTGTAGAGCCAGGGCGATGCAGAGAGGTCAGCCCATCCGCCGTAGTTGCCGGGGCCGAAGTTACTCTCGATGGCCGAGCCCTGCGTGGCGTTGGCACTGGTGTTGACGGGTGTCCACTCGTCGTCGGTACCCTGAGTGCCGTAGTCGAGGAACTGCACCTCGAAGAGGCTCTCGGGATTATTCTCATACTTAGAGCCCTCGCGGAAGTTGTCGCCGTAGTTCTCCATCAGTTTATACTGACCATACTGGCCGCTGATGATGTTCTTCAGATAGGTGAGTGCGTCGCTGTACTTGTGGCGCATCATCAGGGCGCGGGCCAGGAAGCCGGCGGCAGCACCCTTGTTGGCGCGGCCGTTCTGCCACTCACCGCCCAGATCCTTAGTGGGCAGCAGGTCGAGGGCCTGCTGGAAGTCGCTCTCCACCTGATCCATCACGCGGTCGTACTGCAGGTTGGGATCCTCGCCCTGAGTCTCATAATTCGAGGCATAGAGTCCGTCGAGTGAGGAGTAGGCATCATAGCTGGTAATCAGAATCGGGTTCTGATAGTATCCGGCGAGGTTATAGTAGGCCAGGCCGCGGATGAAGTAGGCCTGTCCGGCGATGCGCTTCACCTGTTCGGTGGCAGCACTCAAGTCGCCAGTGCGTGAGAGCACGTAGTTACAAACGTTGATGGTGTAGTACCAGTCGCGCCACGACCACTGTCCGATTTCGTCGGTGATAGGCTCATTGAGGTCGTCGAAAGGCATATACCACACCTGTGAGGAGTTCCATACCTCATCACCACGGCATACGTCGATCATGTAACCCACACGGGCGTAGGTGCCCTCCATGCGGATGTGGTTGTAGCAGGCGATGATATTCTCCTCCAAATCCGAGACCGTCTGGCCGAAGGTGCCTGTTGTCTGCTGGTTGGGGTTTGTCAGTTCCAGCTTGTCTCCGCACGACGTAAGCGTGCCGAGGCCCATAATCAGGGCAAGTGAAATTTTATGTAGTTTCATATTCTTTACTTCAATTTTTCAATTATTCAATTCTTCAACTCTTTAGAATGAGAAGAGGATACCACCCATGAATGTACGCGGTGTCGGGAACGAACAGAAGTTGTAGCCCGGTGTGAAGGTACCGCCTGCATAGTCTACATTGTAGCCATGATACTTCGTGAAGGTGTGGAGGTTCTGTGCCGACACATAGACGCGAACGCCAGAGACGACACCCTTGAACCAACTATCCTTGAAGTTGTAGCCGATCTCCACGTTGGCAATCTTCCAGTAGGCAGCGTTCTGAATCTTACGCTCGCTGAACAGGTCGTTCCAGGCCAGTGTGGCGTTGTTGGCATAGTAGGTGCGGGGCACGTCGGAGATGTAGGTAGAGCCCTCGAAGCGGTTGGCGTCGAGCATGGCCACGTCCTTGTTGCCAGGACCGTAGCAGGAGTTCAGGCTGTTGTAGATGTCATCCGACACATGATAGTTCAGTGCACCGAAGGTAGAGATGCTCAGGTCGAAGTTCTTGTACTCCAGGTGAGCGCTCAGACCGAAACTGATCTTGGGCAGTCCGCTGCCGAGAATCGTCTGGTCCTGTGCGTCGATGATGCCGTCCTCGTTGATATCCTTGTAGAGGCAGTCACCCACGTTGGCACCGGGCTGCAGGGCATGGTTGTCGAGGTCGGCCTGTGTGCGGGCGATGCCCTCGTAGACCCAGCCGTAGAACTTACCAACTTCCTGCCCCACCTCTGTGCGGTAGGCACCGGTAGTGTACTGCTCTGTGCCGAAGCCGAGCGATGTCACCTTGTTCTTCAGAGTGCTCAGGTTGGCACTGATCTGGTGCTTCAGGGGATGGTCGTTGTTACGATAGGTCACAGAGAACTCAAAACCGCTGTTCTGCATCTCGGCGGCATTCATCGTCACACTGGTGTTGGCCACACCTGCGCTGGCAGGCACTGGCACGCTGTAAAGCAGGTCGGTAGAGGTATTCTTATACCACTCTGCAGTGAACTCGATGCGGTTGTTGAAGAAGGCGAGGTCGATACCCACGTTGGCGGTCTTCTTCTTCTCCCAGGCGATGTTCTCGTTGACGAAGGTAGAGACGGCCGAACCCGTGACAGGCTGGTTGGCGAAACTATAGGTCATGTTGTTACGGGCCAGGGTAGCCAGATACTGGTACTCACCGATGTTCTCATTACCGAGTACACCATAACTACCACGGATCTTGAACATGTTGACGATGTTGTGGGGGATGGGATAGAATTTCTCCTTATCGAAGCGCCAACCTAAAGAGATGGAGGGGAAGGTGCCCCAGCGGATGCTCTTGGTAAGGCGCGAACTGCCATCACGACGAACAACGGCCGAAAGCAGATACTTGCCATCGTAGTCGTAGTTCAGACGGGCGATATAGGACGACAGGGCGTGCTTGTACTCGTATGAGGAAGCATCGCGGCTGCCCACGGCATTCTGCAACTGCAGGAAGTAAGGCTCAGAGAAGTTCACGCCCCAGGCATTCAGGTGATCCCAGTTCTCTTCTTCGAAGGTCTGACCTACCACGAGGTTGAAGTGGTTCAGGCCGAAGGTGCCATCGTATGTCAGCGTGTTCTCTACCAGGAAGTCGGTGTCGGTGCGCTTGTTCTTGTCAAGGCGCTCGTTACTCTTGTCGAGGTACACACGGTTCGACTGAATCCAGGCCGATACCCAGGTCTTGCCCTGAACGACGGTCTTACTGTAAGAGAGGTTCAGTTTGTAGTTCAGTTTGTGGTTCTTGCTGGTCACGCCGATCATCTTCAGGATGTCCACATCGGCCGATCCGGTAGCGACAACGCGGTCAACGATGGTCTTACGGGTCAGCAGGTTGTTCACCAGCAGGGGGTTAGAGGCGGAGATGTCACCATGCACGGTGTCATAGTACACACCGTAGCCGTATGCATCGTAGTTGTAACTGCTGGCCGAACCCACCTTGTCGTCGAGCACCCACGTAGAGTTGTCATAGGCCTTGATGGTGGGCTGCATCAGCAGTGTACCGCGCAGCACGTTGGTTACGTCGCCATACAGACCCTGCACATACTCAGAGGCATTCGACAGACCCATACCGTCCTGATTGGAGTGCGAGTAGACGACGCTGGTACGGAAGTTGATGAACTTGGTCTCCATCGTGTTGTTCACACGGGCGGTGAAACGGTCGTAGTTAGGACCGGCGCCCTGGATGGTTCCCTTCTGGCTGTAGTAGTCGAGGCCGATATTATATGTATTGTGGGCACCGCCACCACCGAGGTTGATGTTGTGGTTGTGACGGATACCAGTCTTGAATACCTCCTTGAACCAGTCGGTATTGGTGTCGTCGCGGAACCTATACTCTGTGCCGCTGCCGCTGTAACCGCCGGGGAGCGGCGTACCGGAGTTGGCGCAGGCCTGGCCCAGGTATGAGCTGTACTGGTTGGCGTCCATCACGTCGTAGACACTCTTTGAGATGAGGTCAACACCGAAGTTGCCCTTATAGTCGACACGCAGGGGCTGATCCTTCTTACCGCCCTTGGTTGTGATGATCACCACACCGTTAGCAGCACGAGAACCGTAGATGGCGCCTGCCGATGCATCCTTCAGCACCTGAATGGTCTCAATGTCGTTAGGAGAGAAGTCGCGGATCGTGGTACCCATGGGCACACCATCGATCACATACAGAGGAGCTGTGCTGCCGAAGGAGCCGATACCACGGATGCGGACGGCGGGGTCGGCACCTGGCTGACCGTCGGAGGTAATCTGCACACCGGCCACCTTACCCTCAAGCATCGTAGAGATGTTGGAGTTGGAGACACGCTTCAGTTCATCGGCGTTCACAATAGAGACCGAACCGGTCAGGTCGGCCTTCTTCTGAACACCATAACCCACCACGACCACTTGCTCAAGCATCAGAGCATCGCTCTCGAGTTGAATTTGTCCAAGGTCAGCACGTCCGCGGACGGCAATCTCGCGATCCTTGTAGCCTACATAGCTTACCACGAGGACGCCGTTCGACGGCACATCGATGGAGAAATTACCATCGAAGTCGGTCACTGTGCCCGACGTGGCATTTTTCAACTTGACAGTAGCTCCAATCAAGGGCTCGCCGTCCTGGTCAACAACCTGGCCGTTGGCCTTGACTGTCTGCTGCACGGCTGCCATCACAGGAGTCGGACACAGAGTCACACCTCCCAGGACACCCATAGAAAGCATCGCAGAGAATAATAGTTGTTTTCTCATTGTTAAATGTTTTTAGTTTTAAAAATACGTTAGGTAGTTATATTAATTGTAATTTTTACACTTTACGGCTACAAAGTTAGACAATTTTAGTTAAACTTCCAAATTTTTAGGAAACTATTTTGCACTTCATGCTACATTTTAACACTTCTCGATACAAAAAGGGGCAATCCGCACTGGATTGCCCCCTATATATATAATAAGGTGTAGACCTTACTTCAGCTTTTTGTAGGCATACTTGGCCACGCTGCCGAGCTCTTCCTCGATGCGGATGAGCTGGTTGTACTTAGCCATACGGTCGGTGCGGCTCATTGAACCGGTCTTGATCTGACCGCTGTTGGTAGCCACGGCGATGTCGGCGATGGTAGCGTCCTCAGTCTCACCAGAGCGGTGGCTGGTTACGGTGGTGTAACCATGACGGTGAGCCATCTCGATAGCCTCGAGGGTCTCGGTGAGCGAACCGATCTGGTTCACCTTGATCAGGATACTGTTGGCAGCACCCATCTCGATACCCTTCTGCAGGAACTTGGTGTTGGTCACGAACAGGTCGTCGCCCACTAGCTGGCAGCGGTCGCCGATCTTCTGTGTCAGCTTCACCCAGTTGTCCCAGTCGTTCTCGTCGAGACCATCCTCGATAGAGTCGATGGGGAAGTCGGTGATCAGCTTCTCCAGGAAAGCGATCTGCTCGTCGGCAGAGAGCTTCTTGCCGTTGGGATCCTTCTTCTTGCCGTTCTTCAGCTGGCGATAGTCGTAGAACCACTGGCCGTTCTCCTGAACAGCGAACTCAGAGGCAGCGCAGTCCATGGCAATCTTCACGTCCTTGCCCGGCTCGTAACCGGCAGCCTTGATGGCGTCGCAGATAATCTGCAGAGCGTCCTCAATACCATTGAGAGCAGGAGCGAAACCACCCTCATCACCTACAGCTGTAGAGAGGCCACGGGCCTTGAGCAGCTTGGCCAGGTTGTGGAACACCTCGGCACCCATGCGGATAGCCTCCTTGATAGAGGGAGCGCTGACCGGACGGATCATGAACTCCTGGAAGGCGATGGGAGCGTCGGAGTGAGCACCACCGTTGATGATGTTCATCATAGGAACGGGGAGTGTATAGGTGTTGCAGCCACCGATGTAGCGATACAGGGGCAGACCCAGGGCGTTGGCAGCAGCCTTGGCAGCAGCCAGAGAGACACCGAGGATGGCATTGGCACCGAGCTTGCTCTTGGTAGGTGTGCCGTCGAGGGCGAGCATCTTATAGTCGAGAGCGCGCTGGTCGAGCACGCAGTCACCCTTCAGGGCGGGAGCGATGATGGTGTTGACATTCTCAACAGCCTTCAGCGTACCCTTGCCGAGGTAGCGGTTCTTGTCGCCGTCGCGAAGCTCCAGAGCCTCGTTCTCACCAGTGGATGCACCAGAGGGAACAGCTGCACGGCCCATAACACCGTTCTCCAGCACTACGTCAACTTCTACTGTAGGATTACCACGTGAATCCAGAATCTCTCTTGCGTGAATTTTCTCAATCTTCATAATTGCAATAGTTTATTATATAATGAATAAATCTTTCGGACGGCAAAGTTACAAATAAATTAAGAATTAAGAATTAAGAATTAAGAAAAATAATTCGCCTTTAACCTTATTTATTATTATAGGGCAGAATATTGTCAAACGGATATGGCAATTCGAAGTGCATACGCCGTTCTGTCACAGGGTGAACGAAGGTGATGGCACTGGCCTCAAGATAGAGACGGTCACTGCGATGGCCATAGAGCTCGTCGCCGAGGATGGGACAGGCGAGGCCGTCCTTGTGGGCGCAGTGCATGCGCAGCTGGTGGGTGCGCCCGGTGTGTGGCCAGAGGGCGAGGAGGGTGAGACCTTCCCTGGCCCCTCCTGTAGAAGGGGGACAGATACTACCAAGGAGCTTGTCAGCATTCTGTTCTCCCCCTACAGGGGGAGTTAGAGGAGGTCTTAATACCCTGTACTCGGTGATGGCCCGCTTGCCGCGCTCGTAGTCGACCACCTGTCGCGGCCGGTTCAGCGGGTCGCAGAGCAGGGGCAGGTCGATGATGCCGTGCTCCTCCGCAGGTGTGCCTTCGACGATGGCCAGATACTTCTTCTTGACGGTGCGCTGCTCAAACTGTTGCTGCAAACTGAGGAATGCCTCCTTGGTCTTGGCCACGAGGATGATGCCCGATGTCCACATGTCGAGCCGATGGACGGGCATGGCCCCCGCCCACTGCCGCTTCGCCCAGGTGGCCACGGAGTAGTTCTCCGTCCGCCCGGGAATGCTCAGCATGCCCGAGGGCTTGTTGACGACAGCCAGTGCCTCGTCCTCATACACCACCTCCGGTTTCAGGTGGGGGAAGCCGTCCTCGTCGGGGCTGGGGTCTACGTCAAGGCCCTGCAGCATCCACGTCAGCACTGGCCTGCACTTGCCTCGGCAGGCGGGATAGAACCGCCCGTGATGCCTGACTTCCGACTTGGGCGAGGGGCCCCACCAGAACTCTGCCATGCAAACGGGCTCCAGTCCCTGTCTGTAGGCATACTGAAGAAGTTTGGGTGCGCAGCAGTCGCCTGTGCCGCCTGGGGGCAACGGGAACTTGCGGCGGATGCGAGGCGAGCAATGGTAGTCCTGCCACACGTCGACGAGGTCGCGCCGCTCGCCACGGGCATTGAGAAACTGATATTGGTGGAAGAGCCACAACTGCAGCTCCTGCGACATCTTCCTGGCTACGATGGGTGACTGCTGCGAGAGCTGCGATATCCGGCGCTCCGTCTGCTTGAAGTGTCCGTCGGGTTGCTGGGCATCGAACACCGGGGGCACAAAGTATTCCCAGTCGTTGCGGCCCTCCAGCAGACCGGAGTAAGCGGCCAAAAAGAAGAGACCTCCCCTCAGCCCTCCTGTAGGAGGGGGACAGTTTGTTGGTGTGCCTCCTGCCACCACCAGCACCCCGAACATCTTACCCTCGGTAAGCGTCATCGAGCCCAGGTGGCGCTTCAGCTCCTCAGCAGCCATCACAGCTAACGGGTGGGGCTCATAGCAGAACGGATAGGTGAACCGCTCCGGGCGGGGGATGTCAGTATGCAGAGGATGCAGTTTGCCTGTCATGCGTCGGATGCGGGAAAAGTGCCTATTTCACGACTTCCTTCCCGGCCTCCATCCAGGCCGTGATACCGCCCTTCATATTGATGACGTCGAATCCCGCCCCTGCCAGGATATTGCCCGCCGACTTGCTGCGGAAACCGCTACGGCAATACACTGCCACCGTCTTGCCGGCAGGCAGCTGCTTGAGGCACTTGTCGAGGAAACCGCTCTCCTTGACGTCAATCAGTATCGCATCCTTCAAATGCCCCTCGGCAAACTCATCAGGTGTGCGTACGTCAAGCAGGACGACGTCCGGACGGGCTATAGCCTTCTCAAACTCGTTGATGTCCACCGTAAGGACTGTCTTCTTCTGCTTTCCTTCTGCCGTCTTCTGACTGCAGGCACACGCACCCAGGAGCGCAGCCACCAGCACAACGGCACATAATAATAGTTTTTTCATGCTATATTCGGTTTAATCACATTATTTCATTCTGAGGCAGAGCATCGTCATGTCGTCGCTGGGACCGGCACCGTCGACGTGATGCTCCACGTCCTCCATCAGCAGGTCGATCAGCGGATGCGCCGCCATGTCGGTATGGCCCTTGAGGAAATTCAGCAGACGGTCATCGCTGTACTGGTCTTGCGCATCGTTCTCTGCCTCGTTCAGCCCGTCGGAGTAGACGAAGAACTGCTTGCCCCGGATATTCTCCAGCGTCTCCCCCTCATAGTCGAGGCCCTCCCACAGTCCGAGCGGCGCGTTAGGCTCCATGTTGATGAAATTGCCGTTGAGCACTGGTGGGTTGTGGCCGGCGTTGCAGAAGTCGAGCCGGCCGCTCGTCAGGTCGAGCAGGCCTATGAACATGGTGACGAACATGCCGTTCTCGTTGTTCAGCGCCAACTCGTTGTTCATCGACATGGCTATCTCTGCCGGTTTCAGCTGATACTTGCAGAGCGTGCGAAACAGGCGTATGGACATGGCCATGAAGAGTGCCGCCGGCACACCCTTGCCGCTGACGTCGCCCAGGCAGAAGTAGAGCTTGTCGCCGATGACTACGAAGTCGTAAAGGTCGCCTCCTACCTCCTTAGCCGGCGTCATCGAGGCATAGATGTTGAGCCGCTTGCTCTCGGGGAACTCGTGGGGGACCATGGCCATCTGTATGGAGCGGGCGATGCGCAGCTCACTCTCGATGCGCTCCTTGGCGGCGGTAGTCTCCTCCAGCTTGTCGTAGGCCTCCTTCAGTCGTTTCATCTGCAAATGGCGGATATAGGTGTAGATGGCCAGGAATATGAAGCCGACAAAGGCCAGCAGTCCTGCAGCGACCCACTTCAGCCGCCGGAGGCGCTCCTCGTTCTCACGGGCTTCCATCTGCGAGCGGTACTCGCTCATCTTCAGGTCTACATTGTAGGCCATCAGGCTGTCGTTGGCACGCTGGGCCTCCATCTCCTGCACGCGGGTGCGTTCCATCTCGAGGGCCATGGCTATGGCATCGTCCTGGAAGGTCCTCTTCTGCAGCTCGGCGGCGATACGCTCCATCTCCAGTTCCTGATTGGCCAACCGCAGGTCCTTGGCCTCGCTCTCGGCCTGGGCCTTGTCGAGCATGATGCCCACGTCGAGGGTGTGCTTCCTCACGTTGTCGTTGTTCAGGGAGTCGAACACGTTCTTGTACTTCGCGTAGTAATTGTAAGCCTGCTTATAATCACCCATGGCGTAGCACAGTTTCGAACGATATAGCATCTTCGTAGCCGGCGACGAGTCGGGCAGCTTCTCCACGATCTCCTTGCCGCGCTCGAAGTCGTCGTGAAGTATGGCGTGGTCGAAATCGATGATGTAGCCGAAGTTGTCATCATGGCCCAGCCGTTGCTTCATCTGCTCACGCTCAGCATAGGCCTTGTCGCACTCCGACTTTGGGGCCTGGCGGTCTACCAGCGACATGCACCTGTACGACATGGCACTGAGCTTGTGCTGCAGCGTTGCATTGGGGTCGCTGAGCACATAGCCGATGTACTCATCCATTTTGTCGTAGTGCGTCTCCGCCCGTTCTATCTTGGCAATAGCCAGATAGAGGGGCGAGCGGCTTTCCTCGGGATAGTCCTCCTTCAGGATATTGAGCGCGTCGCGGTAGTGGCTCTTCGCCTCGCCGAGCATCGACAGGTTGGTGTAGATGGTGCCCAGCACGTAGTTAGCAGTATAGAGACCGTACCGGCTGTGTTCCTGTTCGGCCTTGCGATAGAGGGCCTTGGCTATCTCCACACCCTCGCCGCGGTTGATGTAAGACGAGGTGTAGATGGCCTGGTTGCCGTAAGCCTTATAGTAGAGCTTCTCCTGCCCCGCTTTCCGGGCGAGCACTTTCAGTAGCTCCACGGTCTGTAGGAACTCCTTGGTGTTGTGAGTACTGTAATGGCGATACATATCCTTCTGCAGTCTTGCAAACCGCAGTGAGTCTGACGTCTGGCCGGCAGCTGTCTGCACCAGCAGCAGCAAAAGTAGCTCGACAAACGTCAGTATCAATATGTTACGACTTAAGCGCATCAGTGGCCAGTCATATCAGTTTACGAATGCAAAGTTAAGCATTTTTTTCCATAATACCTAATTATTCTCATGTTTTTTATGATAAAAGATCCAGACACCGCTCCACAGGGATGCCCCGGTTCTTGTCATCGGTGTCGCGATAGCGGTCTATCATGCGGAATACCGTGTCCATCGCCCGTCGGGTGGATGTCTTCAGGGGATCACCGTTGAGCAGATGCCCGATGAGCACCGCCGAGAAGATGTCGCCCGTGCCATGGAACAGTCCGGGAATCTCCTCATACTCCAGGTGGAAGTACTCGCCGTTGAAGTGGTTATAGCCACAGACCGACGGTATCCCGTCAATCTTGCAACTGGTAATGATGACCGAACGGCTGCCGATGTCGCGGATGGCGGCCAGCAGCTCGCGGGCCTCCTGCCACGTGATACCGTCCTTCTGGAAAGGGGTGTCAGTCAGATAACAGGCCTCGGTATAGTTGGGAAAAGTGAGGTGGGCCACCGACACCATCTCGCGCATCAGCCTCACCTGCTTCTGAGTCACACCGTTGTAGAGACGACCGCCGTCGCCCATGATAGGGTCTACGAACACGATGGTGCCTGCCCTACCCTGCTCCTTGCAGTAGCCTGCCACCAAGCGGGCCTGTTCATCACTGAACATCAGACCGGTGCAGATAGCGTCGAATGAGAAACCCAACTCCTTCCACACAGGCAGCGTGCCACGGATATATTCCGTGGTGTCCTGGATGTTGAACTTACCATAGTCGAGCGTGTTCGATACCAAAGCCGTGGGCAGGCTGTACGTCGGGATGCCTAGATAGGAGAGTATCGGCAGCATGGCCACCATCCCCACCTTGCTGTAGCCCACGACATCGTTTACTAGCAATATCTGTTTCATTCTGGCTGCAAAGGTACGAAATAAAAATGAAGAATGAAGAATGAAGAATTTGCTGCCGCGACACGAAAATCTCAACTCCCAACTCTCAACTCTCAACTTTTATTCGTACCTTTGCAGCAAAAATATGGGAAATCAGCAGACTTCGCCGATTCTGGCACTCCAACAACAGCGGCTACTGCTCCAGATGGAGTACGCTGCAGAGAAGGAAGCCTACCGCAAGCAGACCGAGGAGATGGGACTGCAGCGGAAGGTGAAGCGCGGTGATGCATGGTATCCCATCCGCATGGGCAAGAGCTACTACAACTCGCTCAACCAGCTCGTCGTGGAGGTATTCCGTCAGGGCGACGACGATGAGATAGAGCACAATTTCGAGTTCGGACGGCCAGTGGCCTTTTTCCGGATAGGCGCAACCAGCAAATCCGAAATATCCAGCATATCCGGAAAATCCGAAATATCCGGCATATCCGGAAAATCCAGAAAATCCGGCAAGCCCGTCACATCTCCCTCTATCCACTACTTCCCCTTCACCGCCACCGTCAGCTATGTCGAGGGCGACCGCATGGTCGTCGCCGTGCCCGACAACGGCCAGCTCATCGACGTGCAGGGCGCTGAGGATGTGGGCATCCAGCTTTTCTTCGACGAGACTAGCTATAAGATGATGTTCGAAGCCCTCGACCGCGTGATGAGGGCGAAAGGACGGCTCGCCTACCTGAGAGACCTCTTCTATACCCCCTCCAACACCCCCTCGAAGGGGGAGAGACGCAGTGGAGGGATGAAGGCCGAGACCTTCACTTTCTCCCCAATGCACTTCCCTTACCTGAACCAGACGCAGGAGGATGCCGTCAACAAGGTGCTCCGGGCCAAGGATGTGGCCATCGTACACGGGCCTCCAGGCACGGGCAAGACCACCACCCTCGTGGAAGCCATCTATGAGACATTGCGACGGGAGAGCCAGGTGCTCGTCTGCGCACAGAGCAACATGGCCGTCGACTGGATATCTGAAAAGCTTGTCGACCGCGGGCTCAACGTGCTCCGCATCGGCAATCCAACCCGCGTCAATGACAAGATGCTCAGCTTCACCTACGAGCGACGCTTCGAAGCACACCCCGACTACGAGCTGCTCTGGAGCATCCGCAAGGCCATCCGGGATATCCGGAGCCACCGCAAACGGGGTGACGAGCGCTACCACCAGAAACTGGAACGACTGAAGGAGCGCGCCACCGAACTCGAGGTGCGCATCAATGCCCAGCTCTTCGGCGAAGCCCGTGTCATCGCCTGTACCCTCGTAGGCTCGGCCAACCGACTGTTGGAAGGCCAGAAGTTCGGCACCTTGTTTATCGACGAAGCCGCCCAGGCTCTCGAAGCCGCCTGCTGGATTCCCATGCGGCGCGTGAGCCGCGTCATCCTTGCCGGCGACCACTGCCAGCTGCCACCCACCGTGAAGAGCTTCGCCGCCCTGAAGGCAGGACTGGGCAAGACGCTCATGGAGCGCATCGTCGAGAACCACCCCGAGACCGTCACCCTGCTGAAGATGCAGTATCGCATGAATGAAGAGATCATGCGCTTCTCCAGCGACTGGTTCTACGGCAATCAAGTGGAGTCGGCGCCTGAGGTCAAATACCGCAGCATCCTCGACCTCGATATCCCCATGACCTGGATAGACACCAGCAAATTCACTGATAACCCGAAAAAACCGGATAGCCCGGAAAATCCGGAAAAACCGGATAGCCCGGAAAATCCGGATATTCTGGATAGCTCGGATAGCCCATCTCCCCCTCCCCTCTTCCGCGAGGAATTCGTCGGCGAGAGCTTCGGCCGCATCAACCGCGCCGAGGCCGAACTGACACTGATGGCCCTCGAGCACTACTTCACCAAGATCGGCAAGCAGCGCATCCTCGACGAGCGTCTCGACGTGGGCATCATCTCTCCTTACCGCGCTCAGGTGCAATACCTGCGCCGACTGATCAAGAAGAGGGAATTCTTCAAACCCTACCGCAGCCTCATCAGCGTCAACACCGTCGACGGCTTCCAGGGACAGGAGCGCGACATCATCCTCATCTCCCTCGTACGCGCCAACGATGAGGGGCAGATCGGATTCCTCCGCGACTTGCGCCGCATGAACGTAGCCATCACCCGAGCCCGCATGAAACTCATCATCCTCGGCGATGCATCCACCATGACCCGACACCCGTTCTACCGCAAGCTCTACGAATATATCGACGCTCTGTAACAACAAATATCACTTCACTGAAAGAAAAAAGGTCGGAAGTTTGGTGCTTTCGCCTTTTTTGTTTACTTTTGCATCGTGATTGACATACAAGAAGTAACCACCGACAACCAGCTGGAGCAGTTCATCCAGTTCTACTACGATCTCTATCGTGGTAACCAATATGCCGTGCCCTTCCTCTATGCCGACGAGAAAGCCACACTCAGCCGTAGCAAGAATCCCTCGTTTGAGTGTTGCGATGCCGCCTATTTCCTTGCACTGAAGGACGGACATGTGGTGGGGCGCATTGCCGCCATCATCAACCACAGGGCCAACGAGCGATGGAACCGTCGTCAGGTACGCTTCGGATGGTTCGACTTCATCGACGATCTCGAAGTGTCCACCGCACTGCTCCGCGCTGTCGAAGACTGGGGCAGGAAACAGGGTATGACAGAGATTGTCGGCCCCCTCGGCTTCATCGACACCGACCGCGAGGGCATGCTCATTGATGGCTTCGACGAACTGGCCACCATGTACGTCAACTACAACTATCCCTACTACCCACGCCACATGGAGCAGATAGGCGGCTTCGAGAAAGATAATGACTACGTGGAGCTGAAGGTGCGCGTACCAGAGGTGGTGCCCGCGAAGTTTGCCAAGATCACCGAGATGGTGCGCCGCCGCTACGGACTGCGCGTACACAAGTTCACCCGCAACGAACTCATCCGGCAGGGCATGGGGCGCCAGGTGTTCGACCTGCTCAATGCCACCTACAAGGATCTCTACGGCTTCAGCCAGCTCTCCGACTCACAGATTGACAAGCTCGTCAACGACTATATCAAGATTGCCGACCTGAACCTGGTCACTGCCATCATGGATGGCGACCACATGGTGGGCTTCGGCATCACCTTCCCCTCCTTCTCCCGAGCCCTGCAGAAGACGCGCGACGGACGGTTCCTGCCTTTCGGCTGGTGGCACCTGCTGAAGATACTCAAGTGGCACCGCACCGATACCGTCGACCTGCTGCTCATAGGCGTGCTGCCCGAATATCGGGGCAAGGGTGCTAACGCGCTCATCTTCGACGACCTCATCCGACAGTTCCAGGCCTACGGCTTCACGTGGGCAGAGACAGGACCACAGATGGAGTCCAACGAGAGCGTCCTCTCACAGTGGCAGTACCTGGAGTCGCGACAGCACCGCCGTCACCGTTGCTACAAGAAAATGATTAGTGAACAGTGATTAGTGATTAGTGAATAGTGAATAATGAATAATGAATAGTGATATCGAATTAGACCTGATACTACGCATTTTCGTCGCTGCCCTGCTGGGCGGTGCCATCGGTCTGGAGCGCGAGTACCGTTCCAAGGAGGCCGGATTCCGCACCCATTTCCTCGTGGCCCTCGGCTCTGCCCTGTTCATGGTGGTCTCGGCCTACGGATTCGAGGAGGCCGTAGCCCTGCCGGGCCACCGTCTCGACGTGTCGCGCGTGGCTGCCCAGGTAGTTTCCGGCATCGGTTTCATCGGTGCCGGCACCATCATCTTCCGCAAGAGTGAGAACATAGTCAGCGGCCTCACCACTGCTGCCGGTGTCTGGGTGGTGGCAGCCATCGGCCTGGCCTGCGGAGGCGGCATGTACAAGGTGGCCATCGCCTCCACCTTCCTGGTGCTCATCGGTCTGGAGGCCTTCAACTACTTCCTCCACAAGTTCGACCGTCACCGCAGTAAGTAGAAGAAATCCACACCGACTGACCTCTATCAAAAGCGGGATGCACTCTGATTGGTGCATCCCGCTTCCTTTTGTCTTTTTATGGAGCGGTCGTCGCTTCCTTGCCGATCACCACATGGGTGTCGCCCGTCACCTCCGCCTGATTACCACCGCCGTAGACGTTGCCACGGATGTCGGCACCGACTGGTGTCATTCCACTGCGAGCAGTTGCCTCGCCCGTCGCCTTGGTAACATAATCGACAGATGACAACGTACCGATATTTACGTGGGTATTGCCTTTAACCTTGGCAGCATTACCGCCTCCGAAGACAACACCTATACTACCGATTTCACCTTTTTTGTGGAGCGGAATATCCACATTGATGGTATTGGCATCATCACCATCGCCATCTTTGAACGATTTCGTTACCCCTGTATTGATCGACACCTTGTCTGTCCCTGTAGTCTGAGTGGCAGGGTCAGTCACGGAAGCAACGGTTTCTTTCATGAACTCATCCTTGGAAGACTTATCGCCCACCACCTCGTTGATATTCACATAAGTGTCGCCTGTTACTATAGCTCCCTCACCATAGCCACCACCATATACCTCACCGATACTGGTAAACGATTTGATATTCAGCGTGGGTCCATGCTGTCTTACATCTGTGTCATTTCCTTCATTATCCTTGACAAAGGGAGCAGTATAAGGAGCCTGGTTGCCACCACCATAGAGCTGTCCGATGATAACAGGTTTACAGCCTGTCTCCTCAATATTCACCGTGATGGTACCACCGATTCTGCCACTTTTGTTATTACCACCAAAGACACGGTCGAAATTACCATTGGTGATGTTCAGCGTCACGTCACCTTCGATATTCGCAGCCTCAGCACCACCGTATGCTGCCTTCAATCCAGGAATACATGACATCAGAAGTTTCGCCTCAGCATCCATCGGTGCACTCTTACCACCACCGTATGCTTCATCGACACAGAACTCACAGACATCCTGGTCATCGAGCAGGGTGACGGCAGATATGCGAACATTGCCCTTCGTGTTGGAGCCGCCGAACACCTGATGGATGGTTCCGCCATGGATGGTGACATTGGCTTCGCCGGAACCATATTGATAGTTATCTACACGCTGTTCCTTCGTACTGGCATTCTCCTCGTCCCTTGCAACAAGAGTGCCATCAACTTCTACATATTTCGTATAATTCTTATACCCGACATTGGCACCGGGGTTAGGTTTACCATCAGGCAAAGCAGTCAATCCATTACCACCACCGAACAGTTCCTTGATCTCATAAGTACCATTCACCGTCACGTCAGTGGCAGGTGTAGAGGCCGCATTACCACCGCCATACACCGTCTCGATACTCGTCAGGTCACAACCGTCGATGATGACATGGGTAGATGCGGTTGATTCATTGGCAGCGGCAGGAATAAAGGGGGCAAGGTTACCACCGCCATAGACAGCAGTCAGGTCATAGCGTCCTTTCTGCTTGGCTGTTGTCATGGACTCAGTATTGCCAATCTGGGTTGCCCCTGCATTCTGTGTCTTATAGACATGCACCGTAGCATCGCCCAGCGGTGTACCATTGATATTGTTACACCCGAAGATACTGCCACCTACGACACATCCCTTAGCGGTATTGGCAACAGTATAGGGTTTCCCGTCCCCTTCGGTCACCAGTCCCCAAGAACTATAATCCTCCTGATACTCTGTAGCATCCATACCGTTCAGGTTGACCTTAGTGCTGCCAACCTTAGCTTCCACATCCTCTTTGGCGGGTACATATCCCTCTTGTCCAGCAGTACCCACGGCAGCAGTCGCCAGTTGTCCCTTGCCACCGCCATAGACATTACCCGTGATGGTGCCTCCCAAAAGATGAAGTCTTGTGTCGCCATTAACATCAGCAACATTACCACCACCATAGACGTCATTGACCACGGTGCCGCCTTTTACATTCACCGTCACACTACCCTCCACTTTGGCCAGGTTGCCGCCGCCGAAGACGTTGCCCCGCACCGTGGGCCCCGTGCTCGCCGTACCCCCCGTACCTGAAGTTTCATCCTCTGCCTTCATCGTGCCGACAGTCTGTACTGCCGCCAGCAGAATGATGAGTGTTCTTATGTATCTGCTCATACGTATCATATCTTGGTCGCTATTCTACTTTTCTGTTCCTGTTATTTCCTTCCATTCTTCTATCGTGCCCGTCCTGCTGGAGAAGCTGGCACCAATCATGTATTTCTTCCGGCTGTCAGCCTCGTATGCCTTGGCATAGCCCCGGTCCCGAATCTGTTGCAGGGCCTCGTCGGCCGTCCCGTCGAGTTTAAACTCAAAGATGTATATATAGTCATCGGTCTCCACGATACAGTCTGCCCGCCCCTCACTCAGTTGCTTCTCCGTATAGACGGTATAGCACGAGATAAGCCTCATCAGCAGATAGAACGTATAGTGGAAATAGAGTTCACTGTTCTTCTTGGGCCTCATCGAATAGGGAGTCTCGGCCAGGAAACCGGTGAACAGGCGGCGCACCTGCTCAAGATTGCCATCAGAGAGAGCCGTCACCATGCCAATCACCCACGACGATGCATCATCCTTCGACTGCAGGTAAGTATTGGCCAGCAGCGTGATGAAGCCCAGGCGCACCTCGTTGTTGGGGAAGTCGAGCTTGTAGGTCTGGAACCTCCTGTTATAGTCTTTGATGGTCAGGTAGCCGCCCTGGAATATCATCGGCAGCGGCATGGCCTTGTCGGCCTTATAGTCCACGAACATCTGCCTGGGATAGTATTTGCCCGTGTACTGCATCATGTCCTCCTGGCTATTGGCCGTCAGCCTCACGAGATAAGAGGGCGTGCCGGAAGCAAACCAGTAGTTTCCTGCATTCAGTTTGGCAAAGCAGTTGATGATGCTGAAAGGATTATAGATGTCTATGAGGCGTTCACTGAAATGATAGCCGTCGTACTGGCTCTTCAGCCACTCCTTCGTCTGTTCCACGGTCATACCCTGCGCGTCAGCCAGTTCGCATATCGACTCGGCGAACACCGTGAAGAGTTCGTCCTCGGTAATGCCCAGCAGCGTATCATAGCGTGAATCGAGCGAGATGTCGTCCGGCTGATTGAAGCCACTGAACATCGACACCTGCGAGAATTTCGTGATACCCGTCAGCAGCACGAAGCGCAGATGGTCGTCGGCGGCCTTGAACACAGAGAAGAAGGTCTTGAGCAGGGTGCGGTTGGCCTCCAACTGTTCGTCATATCCGGGCTTGCCGGCCTCCATCAGGTCGAGCAGCGGCTTGTCGTATTCGTCGACCAGCACAACCACGCGCCGTCCGGTAGCCTGGTGAAGGCCCTCTATCAGATGGCGGAACCGCTGGGCCACGTCGCTGACCACGCCCGGAGCCACCCCGTAAGCCTGCTCGGCACGCTCCACCACGCTTGTCAGATAGTCACGCAGCCCGGTCTCCGAAGTCACCGTCACCCCATTGAAGTCGAAGCTCAGCACAGGGTACTTCACCCAGTCCTGCTCCTGCTCCATGATCTTCAGGCCCTCGAACAGGTCCTTGCGACCCTCGAAGTAAGCCTTCAGCGTGCTGACCAGCAGGCTCTTGCCGAAGCGGCGCGGACGCCCGAGGAAATAGACGGAACCCTGTACCAGCCTATAGATAATGTCAGTCTTGTCTACATAGACAAAACCCTCCTGACGAATCTTCTCGAAGCTCTGTATGCCTATCGGATATTTCATTCCTTATTCATTTTGTATACGGCCTTGCAAAGATAGGAAAACTATCGCATAACGGCAAATTTTTTTGATAGAAAATGCCAAAAACGGAGGATTTCCTATTTATAATGTACGCGAAAGCGTACTTTTTGTCCAAACAAAAGGTTATTTCCTCATGGCAGAGACGCTTGTCTGTGTCATCTAATGGGCAGAATGGGATAAATCGTTGTATAGTTACTGACTATAGAAGTTCTTTAGAAACGTAGGAAGCTTCCAAATTTTCCTATAGCGCTTTCTTTTTTCAGAAAACAACTTTCCTATTCCAGAAAGAAGCCTCTCCCGATGCCGCACCCAACTGTTCACTCAACGAGCTCTTTACATGCGCTTACATACGCCCGCGTGTATATAGTTGCCTTATCCACTTTTTATCCCACACCTCCCGCACCTCTTACACCTACGGCAAAATAGCTTAGGTGTAAGAGGTGTAAGAGGTGCGGGATGTTTTTGGCTTAATACAACTATCGCGCATGCGCGCGCGCAAGGGGTCTGCCCCCCTGTGTTTGACTGTTTCGTTCTCCACGCGCACTTCCTGCTTGATATTGCGCATTGTGGCGGTCGATGTCCAGTTGCAGTTGCTGACTGGTTACCATTCGGCCACCTTCGGTTTGAACTGTTCGGAAATCCCGAACAGTTGCCCCCTCTTCGAGTTCTTCCTGCTCAAATATATTTGTGATATGCTCGCTGATATTTCCCTTGCTCGACTGGAACAAGTCAACAATCTGCGCCTGAGTCAACCAGACCGTCTCGTTCTCCAAACGCACCTCAAGACTGACAGAACTATCGGCCTGATAAAGTACTATTTCTCCGCTAACTTGTTCATTCCCAACACCAATCAACTGGTAAGGATTACTTGGATGTTCCTATCATTGAATATCACAACCAACTCTTGTCTATCCATTCCAGAATGATTCTTTTGTCACGTTTTATTTACTATTCTTGCATGTTCACCGTTCACAAATATTCTCCCTCATCTAAGTTGTCGCACATTTTGCGACATCTGAATGGTTGCGCCTACCTTCTTTCGAATTAGTTTCAAAATGGAACTTGTTGCCTCTTGACCCACAATTGGTTTGTGCAAATTTTGCACATACCACATTATCAAATCGTTGGTTGGTTTGATAGCCTCTGCAAGAAAATCCTTACTCCAATGAGAGGTTAAGCATTGTATCATGTACCAATAGCGAGCTTTGATGTCTTTGACACGCTGCATGAGGATAACATTGTGAGTCCAATGAATGTGTCGTATAGGCAACGTGAAATTGAATCCAGGTAATTGCGCAACCGCTGGTTTCGCAATTGCATTTTTATGCAGAACGTCTGCACTTTCTTGCGTCGCACTGCCGCTGATTCGGCTTACCAGTTCCGCTGCCGTGATGTCGTGCATCAGGGTGAAGGCGAACCATTTCCTGCCCAAGTCCTTCAGCGAGGCCCCGATGTGGTACACCTCATCATCTATCAGCAGGAATCGGTCGTGCGCACGGTTGAAATGCTCCACAGCGATAGGCCTGTATTGCGCATTGTGGCGGTCAATGTTCCTTCCACGGGAGGCAGCGACGTTCGAACGAAAAAGTCAACCTTCTCCTCAATTGCCTCTATCCTCTTTTCATGTTTCAGAAGACGATTGTCTATGTCTTCTTTCAGAAAACGAGTTTGCTGGCTTACAGCATATCCTCTGAGAAGGAACTCTCTCAAAACAGAAGTAGCCCATATTCTGAATTGAGTACCTCGTTTGCTCTTCACTCTGTAACCTACAGATATAATTACATTAAGGCTATATACTTTTGTCGGTTTGTACTTTGACAGAGTATTATGCAAAATTTGCATATTACTTGATTCGTTTAGTTCTCCTTCACGAAAGACATTTCCTATATGCCTGGCTATAACCGATTGATCTTTCTGAAACAGTTCTGCCATCTGTGCCTGTGTCAGCCACACGGTATCATCCTCCAGCCTGACCTCGAGTCGTACCGTCTCATCGGGCTGGTAGAGGATTATCTCACCCTTCTGGATATTCTGCTGTGATGCTATCTCATTTGCCATACTCTTACTTCTTACATCTTCCGTCTTACTTCATACATCATTCCTGAATGTTCACCGTCGCGCTGCCACTGATTCTGCTTATCAGTTCCGCCGCCGTTAGGTCGTGCATCAGGGTGAAGGCGAACCACTTCCTGCCCAAGTCCTTCAACGAGGCTCCGATGTGGTACACCTCATCATCGATCAGCAGAAATCGGTCGTAGGCACGGTTGAAGTGCTCCACAATAATCGGCGGGTATTGCGCATTGTGGCGGTCTATGTCCTGTTGGAACTGCTGGCTGATGTGCTGTGTATATATCGTAGCACATACACCGTCAGTACGTTTGTCGAGCATGGTCAGCACCGTGTCGTCCACATAGTTGTCTATCAGGACGATACGCCGCCGCGCCTTACGGATCAGGTCGCTCACGAAGCGATACGCATCAAATATCTGGCCGTCGTAGAAAATTCCTTCAACTGGTGGCAATGATGTACGGACAAAGAAATCTATTTTCTCTTTAACTACTTGCAGTTGTGAACCTTGTTCTGCCACTTGCCTCTCAAGTGCATTGATGCGGTTATTTACCGCATATCCCCTCAGAAGGTATTCCTTAAGTATTTTGTTTGCCCATTGGCGGAACTTTGTTCCCCGTTTGGACTTTACGCGGTAACCAACCGAGATGATGACATCCAGGTTGTAAGCCGTATATTCATACTGCTGGTCACCATCAAGACCCATATGTGCAAATTTTGCACATGTGATGTCTCTTTCAAGTTCTTCCTCTTTGTAAATGTTGCGTATATGGCGACCTATCACGGTTCTGTCTTTGTCAAAGAGCTCTGCCATTTGCTGCTGTGTCAGCCAAACAGTCTCTCCTCCCATACGAACTTCTATGCGTACCGTCTCGTCGGGCTGGTAAAGGATGATTTCTCCCTGCTGCGGTGTCTGCTGCTGAATGGTCTCGTTCTTACCCATTGCTTTTATCAACTAATCTTCAATTCTCAATCTTCAATCTTCATTCTTGATGTTCACCTCCGCGCTGCCTTGCACCTCACCCTTGTCGCCGCCGCCGAAGACGTTGCCGAACACCTCGGTGTTGCCCTCAATGTTGACGGTGGTGTTACCGCTTACGGCACTCTGGGCACCGCCACCATAGACATGATGACCTGTGCCAGAGGTGCCAATCTTTGTGTTTCCATCAAGAGTGAGAGTGACATTGCCAGTCACGGTACCTAAGTTTGCTAATGAAACCCAAGTATAGCAATAATACTTCCCATCTTTTTGGAAAGTTGGAGCGTCTTTTGCATTATTCGCAGTTTTTTCAGGAGGCAGATCGTTGGTCCAAGTGTAATGGCGAATCTCGTCATTATCTTTCAGATAGGGGATGTGACCATCTGTGATAACACCCGTAAAGTCACGGGTTGGAAAAACTGCATTGGCTTTATCGTGAATAGGGAAAGAGGGGATGGAGGCAGAGTATCCACCACCAAAAGCCGAGCCATACACTTGACAGTCTGTTAAGGTTGAGACGATATCACCAGCGACATTACCCAAGTTTCCTCCACCGAAGAAATTTCCCTTGAAGGTGCATTCTTTTAAAGTATTGGTAATACTTCCTGTCTCTGTCGTACCAAATTGCGTCCATAGGATATATGCTCGTCGGACACTTCCTTTATCAGTACCGTTAGACGAGTTGAATACCTCAAACTCGTACTCTGCATGATATCCTTTGTTATCAGTACCTGCATCAGACGCGGCAGTAACGCTACTGATTGTGTTCAGTGGATTAAAATTGTTAAAGTTAGTATATCCAGAAGCACTTGCACTAGGCATGTCATTTGGCGTATCATCAACCTGTGATGCCCTATAGTAGCTTGTTCCTCCATTGCCTCCACCATAAAACTCCCTAAAAACGCTTCCTGTTGCATTTGTTGTGATTGTCTTGCCTGATGTCATCTTACCGACCTTGGGACCGCCACAATACTTACCCACCAGACTATGGTCGACGGTAACAACAATACTTCCGGTAACAGGTTTTGAAGCATTAATGCCACCACCATAAAATTCATCTATAATTGCATGATCTATTTTAAAGGTCACATTTCCATCCACTTGTTCGTAGCCTGCACCTGTCATTATACCAAACCTACCACCATTGACATAACAATGTGGATTGTCTTGATTAACAGTGAAGTCTGGATGATATATACCAGACAGATAGAACTCAGGGTAATCACCTCCTATTGCGTTGACCGCACAATGTCTGATATTGCCACCGTTTTTAGTGTTATTTGCATGCCAGCCTGGAGTAAAACGCTTCATCCAAATATTCCCGCCCATTATAATATAACTGGTTCTGTCTTTATCTCCATATCTCAAAACTATCTGATCAAATTGACCACCATTGAGAATCAGTGGAGCCTCCGTTTTTGCATTCCCATTGTTTGCACCATCATATTCAAACTGGGTCATATGCAAATATGCTGTCTCTGTAATCTCAAAATGACCAAGTGGCGTCATCAAACCAATGGCATAGGCAAAGTTATTGTGGCGGATAGCAAGTCCTAAATCGGGAATCGCCAAGAAGTCAAAACGTATAGGTTGTACTCCTAATCGTTCAAATTTGTCTCTAAATTGCAACTGCATGCAGAAATCTGGTTCGTTATCCAAATCGAGGTCAGCACTCATAAGTGTATAAGGAATCATATTATCTCCCGTATAGCTATACCCAACATGAGAACTCCTGTTTTGCCTCTGCAGATTACCCACTAACACGATGGCTTGGTCGTAAACGGTTTTGCCTGTGCTTTGTTTAGAAAGGCTTTTAATAGCTGTAACCAAGTCGGTATAAACATCCTTATTTTGGAATTTATTGGGGAAGGAACCTGCAGGGGTAAAAGCATTACCGTTGCTAGCAGCAGATTGGTTAGTGACATTCACACGGTCGACCGAGTTATCTGCATTGCGCAAATAGCGGGCTTCGCCCCAGTGAGCTGTTATAGTAATCTTAGTGACACCTTCAGGTACATAATAATAGCCGCCCTGGGCAAAAGTACGATGTTTGTCCTTGTCTGTGCATTTTCGGTCGGCAAAGTTAAAACCGCTTTCCCATGCTTTGACATCACCATCATCAGTATCAATAAAGGTTCCTGGGGTTCCTCCTGTGACATCAGTGATATCCCAACCGGTAACAACATAGTCCTTATAATTGCCACCATAGCGATTGTCCCATTGGCTTGCATCGGCTGTGGGGTCACCAAAAAGTTCGTTATAATACGGCAACTGAATCTTAGCATAGCCATAGTCGTGATTCAGCGTGTCCATATCCATAATGATGAACTCTTTATCTGTTATCGGTGAGGTCACAGAACCTGCATGATATGTGCCGGCATTGATAGTGACTTTCAGGGTTCCTAATTTCTTGCCTTCATAATCTTTGGCAGCGGTGCGTGTTACCCATTGAGCCTCCTGAACAACACCATCTGCATCCTTGGCTTTTGGCCTCCACGTACGAGTTGGATCAGGATTGATGACTGAAGGATACTTTCCCCATTTCTTCAAAATGGGATATGGTGCCTTGCTGGGGTCGAGCACCCACTTGGCAATCAATGCAGTATCTGATGCCACCTGGTCTGTGCCTCTTTTATCCGTAACCCAATAGGTACAAAGGTGGCGGTTACTATTCAGAATGCTGCGGTAGTACTCAAAGCGCGTCAGATACTTCTCTTCTGCCGGCCATGTCAGATTATAGTCATTGATATGGGTATAATTATCATCAAAGGTCACATCGTCAACATATTCCTCCGACTCCTCATCGTACTTGTTCTTACGATAATAATTGTAGCCGTTTACTGCTCCGCCGTCGTCGGTGCCATCATTGCGGATAACAGGGCCGCCATAGACAGGGTACTTCTTGGTCCCAGCTGTAATGTCGCCATAGAACATACAGTTCATCACCATGGCCTTCGTACCTACCGTGTTTTGTGTTATGCCTACATCAATATTTCTGCCATTTAATGTCTTGGTATGCACTTTCGTATTTGAATTAAAACCTACGATACCTGAGCCGGTGGTGCCACCCGAAACCGTTGCAAAACTATAGCAGTTGACAACTCTTACATTACCACTTATCTCACCTACTATGCTACCGACATGACCTGAACCGCTAACAGTTCCTTTCAGTACGCCACAATTATAAATGCGAGTTTTACCCTCGGCGGTATTCACTATTGCTCCAGCATTTCCACTGGTACTGATTGTTGCTTTGCTGACAATTACGTTCCTGATAGTGGCATCCCGCACGTGGTCGAACAGCGGAGAACTAAGTTCTAACTCCACAAAGTCGCCATCAAGTATTCCACTGAATGGATTGTCTGCGGTACCAATCTCATTCTCGCCTTCCATAGGTGTGCCAGTCGCAGTAAAACCACTCTTCAGTTTGTATTTGCCCGTTGCACTATCTATGTCGGCAAGACTTTCAATCTCAACAGCACCACGCAGGTCAACAACAAGTTGAGTGACAGCCGATGTGTATGTTGTGCCATCTACGGTGTTATATGCCAAAGCCTTGACCGTATAGCGGTTTCCGTCGGTCAATGTAAATTCGTTGGTGTACGCCTCTCCCGTTGTAGGAGTCAGCGTTACGGCATCATCATACGTATAGCGATAAGAAACGCCCGCAGACTGGGTACTATTAATTTTAACGGTATTTCCCGACACTATGATTTCCGGGGCAATCACGTCAACTTTAACTTTCTTGCTTGCCACACCCGACTGCCACGTCTCATTTGATTTCGTGTCTTTGTATACACTGATGGCTTTCACTGTATATGAAGGTCCGTATTTCAGCGTCACTGATTTTCCTTTTGTAGAGGATGTGGTGGGGTCTGTGCCATCGATGGTATAATAGACATCGCCTAAATCACTCTTCATGTCGACTTTAATATCTGTCACGGTGAAAGTGGGTGCTGCAGGAACAGTGGCCAATTTCCACTCCGAACTGCCTGTATTATCCCAAAGTCCGATGGTATGATTACTACCATTGCCTTGGGTTGTATTCAAATAGATATGGCCATTTTCGTTATCAGCCGCTTTCGGTCTGAACAGAATGACCTGTTTAAGGATGTCCGATTCGTCACCGCTCTTTCGCGTAATCTCGAACAGGGCCGATTCACCAGGACTGTCAGTCGTAACAAGTGACACGGTGTTGGTTTCAAGCATCGTACCATCTACGACGTCTGCTGCCACCAGATATTTATTATCATTATCCTCGTAATGGAGAATGCGATAGTAACTACCCACCTTCTCTATTTTCCAGATAGCATTCTTGTCTGTTTTCGTATCGGTTTTAACATAGTCACTGGTTCCTCCAGCAGGATACATATAATACGATCCGCTGTTGGCATTGTTCTGGATGTAATAGATGCCAGAGTAGCCTAAATCTCTCAAGTCAACGGTTTCTGTGGCTACTGATGAACTGATACTTCCATTGGAAACAATGGCCTTAATGGTATACTCACTACCATCAGCAAGATTGAACGTTACAGAACCTGTAGAATGTGTCTCAGTAGAAGTCGTTGGCGTTGAACCGTCCGTAGTGTAATAAATCTCATCACCAGCGTCGTCGGCTGTAATGGTCACAGAGTTTCCGTCAATGGAAATGGTTGGAACAGCAATCGAAGTACGGTTATCTACCACCTCCGTAGCCACATCAGAATGGAGATATCCTGTCTTAGTTGCAATAGCATTAATTGTGAATTTCTGTTCGCCAATAAGAGAGAAAGGATCTGAATATTGCTGTGTAGGATTATCCCCGCCTACATTATTTAAGTCAGGCGTAGAGCCATCAGTTGTATAATAAATAGTTCCTTCTTCTGTACATGACAGCGTCACTGTACCGCTGGCTATAAAAATGGTTGGAGAAGATGCTAATTTCGTAACAGTTAGCGTTTCCACATCAGAACTGATATACCCATCTTTTACATTCATTGCATTGACTGTGGTAGTTTCCGTAAACGACAGGGCTTCTGTATATGCGGTTGAACTGGGAGTAGGTGCTGTATCGCCTGTTGTATAGACTGTTGTAACCTCTTCCTCGCTGCTATTCTTCGTAATAATAACAGTCTGAGCGGCATCACTGAAGGTTATTGACGGCGCAACCAGTTTGCTGATGGTAGTAGTGGCCACCTCAGAATCATTAATGCCGCTCTTGATGGCAATGGCCTTGATAGTTGTTGTGGATGTGATACTGAAAGGAGCATTATATAGAGTAGCGGATGACGTGGGAGTTGTACTGCCGTCAGTGGTATAATAGATGCTGGCCCCAGTGGTGGCAGACGTAATGGTTACATTTCCTGTTGTGTTGTCGTAGTTGATGGTGGGGGTAGCACATGAAGATACTGATATAAATATAACAGTCTCAGCAGATGCATTTGGAATCTGTTTTAATACTGGGTTATTACTAGACAGATTAGATTGTGAAGAACTAGTCAAATAGGCATAATATCCGTCATTAGTTGGCTGAATAAAGGAGGTTGTTGCAGCCATTAATGATCCAGATTTGTTACTAGACCAGATAAATGAACATACATTAGAATAAGTCCCACTCTTATATGTATTATCGGAGTTAATCGTTCCCTCTATAGGTTTAACCCACATGTTATATGATTGTTTTGTATCCCATGGTTCCCATAAGACTCCATCAGTTTTATATATGTTCGTTATTGTAATATTATATGGATCTTCTCCTGTAAGCTTCCAAATATAATTAAGATTGTCCGTTAGCCCAAGAGATTGTAGTGCTGGATCAGAATCTTCTATGTTGATGGTTGCGGGGCGGTTACCTCTGTTGTTATTAAAAGCAAGGTATCTTTCACCAATCTTTATGTTATAATAAGCGCTACCAGTCAGGTCGATGCTACACGAAGATGCATCAAAGTAATAACGCACATAAATAGTCTTATCGTCAGTTGCATCTATTGTGCTAAGAGTTGATGTACCATTGCCACCTCCGCTTGTCAAGCCTGTTGCTGCAATAGCAGAAGCCTCTGTATCATAGAAATAGTAGTCATTTTCGCTGGCAATGAGGGGAGAAAGCATCGAGGGGGTCGTCGTCTTAAAGGCATCCAGCACCGTTGATGTCGATTCCGCTGTGACAGTCGCCATCACAGATTGCCGCCCGCTGTTATTTATCACGTAAAATGTATACGAAGAAGTTGCCTTTGCGCCATCCCTTTTGTTCGGCTCAAATGTGGCGCTCTTCACCCTAAGGGCGAGCTTGGATTCGATGTCGACGTGGTAATGCTTTTCGGAGGGGTTCGTGGATTTATCTTCCTCAAGCTTGAGGGCGTCGCCGTCAATCTCCAGAGCGCGGGTAGCAGCTGATTCTGGGGAAAAGACTTTATATACTTCGAGACTTTGCTCATCGAAGGTGTAGTTCTTATCGGGGATGAAGGCCAGGCGGACGGTGACCTTTCCACCGTCTCGGGACTCCTCCTGCTTTACTTGAATGGTACCGCCTTTACCTTCATACTTTTCGGTACCCTTTTCTCCGAATAATACTTTTACATCTGCTCGTGCGCCCATGCTGACCATCATCAGCAGCATCAGGGTGAATAACCTTGTCAGTGTCTTGTTCATATCTTGTATCATATCGTTTCTTGTATCGTTTGTCATATCTTTAATTCGTTGGATTCGTGTTCGTTTTATCTTAATCCGTGAAATTCGTAGTCCGCTAAAGCTGACCGAGTATCACATTCTTGTCGATTCCCATCAGTTCGAAGGCAAAGAGTCGGCGGCCCAAGTCTTTGAAGGAGGCACCGAAGTGGTAGAGTGAGTCGTCGATGATGAGGAATCGGTCATGGAAACGGCTGTTGTACTCCCTCAGTTCTATCCTGCGGCCATACTGCTGCTGGTTCAGCTGCTGCAGATGCTGGAGCGACTGGCCGACGTGCTCCGTGTATATGGTGGCATCGACCCCTTGGCCTCGTTTTTCTAACAGGTCGAAGATGTTGGCATCAATGTAATTGTCTATCAGGATGATCTCCCGCTGCGCCGACTTGACGAGCGCCTCCACCAATTTGTAGGCATCAAATATCTGACCTTCGAACAGCACGCCCTCTACCGGTGGCTGGTTCGTGCGGACGAAGAAGTCGATCTTCTGCTGTTGGTTGTCCAATGTCTGCTCTATCTGGCTGAAACGTTTCTGTTCATTTTGTACGTGTGCTTCAAGACGAGCATCCATACGCTGTTCCATCTGTTGTAGTTGCAGATTGATGGTATATCCTCGAAGTAAATACTCCTTTATTATCTTATTTGCCCACTGGCGGAACTTTGTGCCCCGCTGAGACTTCACACGATAACCAACAGAAATAATTACGTCTAAGTTGTAGAACTTCGTGCGGTATCTTTTCCCGTCGGATGCAGTTAGTAAGGATTCCTTACGTACTGACGATTCCTCCAACTCATCTTCTTTGAAAATGTTGCCAATATGCAAAGTTATATTATTCCTTGTTGTCTGGAACAACTCCGCCATCTGCTGTTGCGTCAGCCAGACGGTGTCATCCTCCAGTCGCACCTCCAGCCGCACGGTCTCGTCGGGCTGGTAGAGGATGATCTCTCCCTGCTGCGGTCCGTCGTGCTGCGTGGTCTGTATGTCGTGTGTCATATCCTGTTTCATGCCTACTGATTCATGACGGAGAGTTTCTTGGTGTAGATGCCATCCTCGGAGCGTACGATGTAGATGCCGCTGAAGAGGACGGGCGTCTCGATGGTCTCACCCGGACGGACAGTGAACGTGCGGAGAGAGATGCCAGCCGGGTTGACAATGCGCACATCGGTGGTGTAGCGCAGGCTGGAGCTGACCACGATACGGCCCTTCTCGGCAGTGATGGTGAGCGTGCCTGCCTCGCCGGAGCGCGGATCCTGACGGTCCTCATTGCCGAAGCTGCTGTCACCCTGGTTGAAGACTATCTGCTCGATACCACGGGTACGGGCAGCGGAAGCGCCAGTGAAGTAAGGACGGAAGGCCGACACACGGGCGCCAGCTGCAGTCTTCTGGTAGGCACTGCCGTCGCTGTTGAGCAGATAAGCCTCGCCAGCGGTAGCAAACTCACGGTTGGTGAAGTTGTTGTGGAAGGTGAAGCCATCCAGCGTCACGCCACTGGCAACCTTATCGGTGACGCCGATCGTCACACCCGAGGCCGAGGCGAAGGTGATGACCTGACGGTCGAGCTTCGCCGGGTTCGGGTTGGCCGTGGTGGCTGCCGACCAGGTGCCGCTGAGGTCGAACTCATAGTAGGTGGCCCCCGGGAATCCGATGATGTATGGCGTGCCCGCCTTCAGTCGCGGATAGCGGTCGTAGAGCCTCGGGTCATTATAATAGGTCTGGTAGACATCCTTATTATAGTCCTGATGGTGAGGCTCTGCCGTCTCGTAGTAATAGTAGTCCCAGAGGAAGGTGTTGGTGACACGCTTCGACTCGTCGCCGTTGGTGGCAGTGGGATAGAGGAAGTCGGCGGTATAGGTGCTGCCCTCCTTCTGCTGAAGATTACCATCGAAGCCGCGCAGCCAGTACTCGTGGCCCGTGGTGCTGCCAGTGAAGAAGTGGGTCAGCTCACCCTTCTGCTGCGTGGTGACGATGTCGGCCGTGAACGGCAGGCTGACATCCTCCCAGCCCTGAGTCAGGTCGACGTAGCGGTCGGGTTCGCGCTGGTACCACATACGCATGTCGCCATCCATCTTGTACTCGATGGGCGCGTTGAAGTCCTGCCTGTCGACGAGCATGTGGTCGACGAGGGCCACGTAGCTGCCGTCACCCTGACGCTGTACCCAGTGGCCGCGTACATTGTCGGAGTAGCGGTCCCAGGCATCCACCGTGCGATAGTTGCCGTCGGTCTCTGCATAGGCCTGGTCGTGCATGTAGGTGCTCACCACCCGGTCGGTGGTGGCGGCGGCCTCGGTGGCCGTGCCGGTATAGGCCAGCAGGTTCTTCGTCAGGTCGATGTTCTGGAAGCCTGTCAGGCCGCCGTCGTCGAGCAGCGGCTGATAGAAGTGTGCGCCGTTCCATCCCTGCTTAAAGCCATTCTCCACGTCGTGGTAGCCGGAGAAGTCGATGGCCGTCATGCCCTTGTAGGCCAGCGTCGAGGCATCGCCCGCCTTGCTCTGGGCGAAGACTGCGGCGGGATTGAAGTAGGCCACGCTCATCTCCATGCTCTGGTAGTAGGCCGGTGCACGGTAGACGCGGTTGCCGGAGACGTCGGTCTGGATGAAGTCGCCAGTCTTGTTGATGTGCGACGGGTTGTCCTGATGGGTACGTCCGGCAACGTGACCGTAATTCAGTGCCTGCCCGAAGAATACGTAGTCGTCGGGCCAGATGGGTGCGTAGCGGTTCTCGGCATCGGTGCCCTCACCCACGGTATAGAGGCGGATGTCGTTGGTCTCGGGCAGGGTTCCGCCGGCATAGATGAAGTCGCCGTCGGCGAAGCGGTCCTCGACATACTTCAGGCCGTTGTAGCCCGACGAACAGAGTGTAGGCTTGCTGACATAGTGGCCATCGTCGTGGCGCGCCAGGTTGCCCTCACTGTCAGCAGTGTAATAGCTGTAGGCCGTACCGGCTGTCTGGCTGGTGGCATCGCAGTAGCGCTTGTTCAGGTAGAAGCCGTTCAGGTTGTAGGCCACCTCGCCGTTGTAGAAGGCCTGGGCCGGCTTCCTGACGGTCGTGTTCCTGTCGTCGCTGTAAGGTGTGTACTTGGCCGTGGCGTTGTCCTCTTCCTGGTAGTAGCAGTTCACCACCTGACTGAAGTCGGTCACCGAAGCATCGCCGCCAAACACGGGATGCGTGCCTACGGTCGGGGTGCCAGTGGTCTTAATCCAGCAGTTCTCCACATAGCCCTTGCCGCCGTCGGCCACGCCTGATGACGTGAACGAGCCAGTGACACCGAGGTTATAGACGCTGCCGCAGAGGCTGCCGAACAGCGAGTTGCTGAGACCGCTGATGGTGTAGCCGTCGCCGTGGAGGTTGCCCTCGAAACACTGTGCGTCGGTGCCTATAGGCGTCCAGTCTGTGTATTTCTTCGGAGCGACATTGCTGCGCAGGAAGAACTCCAGGTTCTGACCGCCCTTGACATGGCTGTCGAGCGGTGCGTGGCCGGCTGTCTCGCCCGTGGTGGCCGTGCCCTGTTGCAGGCTCAGGTCGAAGAAGTCCTTCAACAGGTCGAGTTCGCTCTTGTCGTGATCGCTCTCGCAGGCACGGTTGTCGATGTAGATCTTGCTGTCGCGATCCACGTCAGGATGGTCTACATAGAGGTGGTGCTCCTTGTCCTTCATCACGGCGTCGAGGTCGTGGTAGTTGGCCACCGAGAGTTTCACGGGGTTGGAGTAGGTCTTGCCGAGATAGGTCTTCGAATAGAAGGCCACCCAGCTCTTCTGGTTCTGGTACCAGTAGACGGGCGTGTCGTTGTTGACGAACGGCTCGCCGTTGCGATGGCGCAGGGCATCGGCCTCGTTGTCGAATATCTCCCATCCGCTGGTGAGCACCTCATAGAGACCCGGCTGGACCTCTGGCCTTGTCAGTCCGACGGCATTGCCGGGCAGCACCGTGCCTGGCGGATAGAGTGTACCAATGGAGGGCACGCCGCTCTCCAGTTGCAAGTGGATGTTGATGACGTGGAGTTCGTTGTTCAGCTTGATGCTGCCGTCATCCTCGTCCTCATAGTAGGTGTACTGATAGACCACGGTATAGACGCGCTCCGACATCACGTCCTTGATGTCGCTCTCGCTGCTGACATAGAGCGTGGTGGTCTCGGTGGGCTCCTTGCCCTGGATGGTGAAGTACTGCTGGTCGTTGGGCAACTGGGTGTACTTGGTATCGCTGATCACCGTTCCCTCGCTGACGTTATCGTAGTCCTCGTAGCAGTAATACTGGATGGCTGTGGAGCCGGAAGTGTTGCTGAGCTGTACCGACTTCACCTTGGAGCCATTGTTGTTGGCGACATCGCTGCTCACCACCTGGCCCTTGCCATAAGGCATACCGTTGTAGATGAAGTTTTCCGTGGCGAAGTAGACGGTCTCGCCGCCAGAAGCCACCGACACGCGGGTATAGTGGCGCTTGTCGTTGCGCACGGTCTCGAACTGAGCGTTGGTGATGGCCTGTCCGTCGGTCACCGTACCACCGGCATAGTCCACCGACGTCTTGCCCGCAGTGGCGTGGAACACGGCATCATACTCGACGCTGACCTGATCGGTGTAGGGAGAGTGGAAGGCCGCCTGAGTCACCGCCGTCGACGGATTCTGGTACAGATCACCATGGCCGGTGCTGACGCCAGCCAGATAATCCTCGTCGGTCAACAGGTCGAGTGCATCGTAGTTGTAGTTGAAGTTATAGATTTCATTGCCACTCGCATCCGTGCTGAAGCGGTCGCTCTCAGGCAGTGCACACCAGGTGGTGACGGCCGGATACTTCTTGTCGGCATCCAGCTGTCGGCCACCAAAGCCGCCTGCCGTGGTACAGATGTAGGCTTCTGTCAGCACGCCGTCGATCTCCGTCTTCTCGGCATCTGTCTTGCCTTCCTTCATGGCCGTGATTTGCTCAGCGGTCTTCAGCTCGCCGTAGAGCAGATAGTTGCTCTTGCTGAGCTCTATGGTCTGCGTGCAGACGAAGGCTGGGCCGAAGGTGGCAGGGCTGCCGATGGCCTGCCACTCCGTCTTGGAGATGGCCGACCCGGCATTGACGGTCTTGGTGGTACCGCCGTAGCTGTAGGTTACCTTCTCCTTAGCCACGTAGGCAGGCTCGACACTGGCCGGATTGCCGGTTCCAGCGGTATTGTTGTCGACGGCCTCCTTGGTCAGGATGTCGCCCAGCTCTATCTGCCGCTGGCCATAGACACCCGAAGTGAGCGGCGTGAACGTAGGATTGGCACCGCTCCAGGTCGTCGGCGTGTTCATGTCGAGGGTGAGCACGTAGCCGCTGTCGTGACCGATGTTGTTCGATGAGCGGAACAGGTCGTCGATGTCGGTCAGCGGGTCACCCAGGTTGTTGGTGATGGTATGGCTGGCACGCTTGAATGCGGCCAGGTCGGTTTCGTCCATGATGTAGGTGCCTGCCTCATACTCTGTGCCGTCGATAGTGCAGGCGACGGTGTTGACGTAGGTGTCGGTGACGAAGTAGCTGCGGTCGGTGGGCGACATCTGATGCCAGTCCCACCAGGTGACCACCTCGTTCAGGCCGTAGCCGTCGTTGTCGTTGTTCACCCATACCTTGTCCAGCTCCTTGCTGCCATCCATGGTACCTATCTTCACCTTCTGGCCGGCACTGTTCACCGTGTAGTAGGCGTAGAGGTTGGGCTTCACGTTGAGCAGTTGCAGCTTGCCGTGCGAGGCGGCGGTGATGGTCAGCGGCAGGTGTACCTCCTTGGAGTAGGCCGTGGCGGCTCCGGTGTAGGCCGACACCTTCTGGTCGTAGATGTAGACCTCGCCCTTCACATACCAGTAGTGAGCCTCCGAGTGGTTGGGGGCGCTTAGCTTATAGGCATTGTTCGTCGGGTAGCAGTCGTCGACGATGCGCTTTGAAGGATGGATGAAGTTGCCGGAGGTCTCCCAGACCATCTCGTGATACACGTGACTATTATCACCACTGATGACATAGGCATCAGAACTCTGCGACCAGTCGCCCTCCTGATTCTCAGCATACTGATAGCGCTTGTAGGTGCGAGCCTCGCCACGGATGGTGCCCTTCTGCTTATTATATTCTGAGAGCAGCACATTAGACTTGCTGGGATAGTACTTGGGCACACGGTGCTCGTTCTTGGCATAGACGAAGCCACCACCCACCTGATCCTGCTTCACGTTGATCAGGTCGAGTTCCACGATGCCGGTGATGTAGCCATAGTCCTTGTGGTCGGCAGTACTGTTCTCCGTGGTCAGTTCGAGGAACACGCCGGAGGCCAGGGCCACCTGGTTGGGGCTGGTACCCCTGTTTCGGGAGCTGCTGGTGGGATTGGCCGACTTGTAGCTGTAGTAAGTTGTTCCATCGCTTGCCTCTACGCCGTCGCCGTTGACATATTTGTCGCCAAACTTCACGTCGCTGGTCAGGTTGCCCATATAGTTCACCAGGCTGTAGATGCCGAAGTAGTTGCCGTGTGTGGCCTCATCTCCCGTATCGCCGGCCACGGAGTGCTGCTGGTTGAGCGACAACTCGCCCACGCGGTTGATGGTGTAGTCAATCTTCTCGCCTACGTCGGCCACACGGTCCTTGGCACCCTGCAGCACCATACGCGAGCCGTAGACGCCGCACATATCGGCACGCTGGATGGTGTTCAGCAGTCGGCCGGCATAGATGGAGCAGAAGCCGTAGGGCGTGAAGGCGTTCTTGGCCTGATTGCCGTATGCCTCCACGAGCTTCAGGTAGTCCTCCTCCTTGATGGGAGGATCGGTGACCTTATACTCCGTCTCGCCCAGCGTGACGTTGCTGGTACAGACATACTGCAACTGGAAGTAGGCTCGCTCACGGCTGGAGAGCGAACGGTACTGGTCGAGCGTGATCTGCGACTCCAGTCCGTAGTAGTCGGTGCCGTAGTTGGTGATGTTCAGCTCACGGTAACCGTCGACCAGCGACAGGTTGCCGCCGCCGTAGAGGCCACCCGTATGCTCGGTGCCGATGGTGATGAAGTCGCGGTGGTAGATATCATAGAGCGTGGCCGTGGTATTGCCGTAGGTAGTGGTGGCATTGGCATACTGCGTATCACTGTTGGATGACACATTGCCGCCACCGAACACAGCGTTGTGGATGACGATGCCACGCTCGGTATCGCCATCATCGCCAGTGTACAGCTTCTTCCAGTCGCCGCCGAACTTGCCAGTAGTCTTGTCCTTCTTCGGCAGCTTGTTCAGCACGTCGGTGTCCACATAGTCGTACTTACTATAGTTCCCGTCGCCGATGCTGCCATCCGTCTTCACCTGCAGGTAAGGCGAGATGACCACCTTGCAGTCTTCCGTCAGGTTGCCATCAGCGTCCTTATAATAATAGTGACCGGGCGAACCGGTGCCTTCCGTGTGGCTGCCGGCATCTGTCTCGCCGTTCTTCATGGCACCACTATAGACATAGCCGATGTCGCCGCCGCCGAACACGTTGCCGTAACCCTCGGCCACGCCGTCGGCAGTGCCTATCTCTCCGCCGTGAATCTGTACCTCCGTCTGCCCGAACACGTAGCCGTCGGTGTAGAGAGTGCCCTGCTCACCATAGCCCCAGATGTTGTAGCCCTTGCCACCGCCAAACACGTTGCGCTTCACGTGGCCGTTATACATCGTCACGGTGGTCTTGCCGGGCTTGTAGATGGCTTTCAGCGTGCGTTCGGCCCCGGCCTCCACGGTGGAGCCGCGCCCGACAGTGGCTATCTCGCCGCCGCCGTGGACGCTGTTGCGCACAGTGCCATTCCATATGGTGACATTGGTGAAGTCGACGCTGCTGCGCACGTCGTAGCCGCCGCCGAACAGATTGCCGCAGTCCTTCAGGCGGTCCTTGCCTTTCCATACGCCCTCTTCCTTGTAAGTCTCGTCGTCGAGTTTCTCCTCGTAGCGAGCCGTGGTACGCGTCGAGGCTGTCACGATCTTGCCCTCACTGTCCTGCGCCTGGTCGGCATCGAGGTGGACATAGCCGATGTAGCCGTTGTTGAGCACCAGGTTGGCCGTTCCGAACACGGCACCGCCCTCGCCGCCGCTATAGGCGTTGCGCTGGATGGCGGGCACGCCGCACAGATAGCCATAGTCGGCGAGCGTAGCACGATCGCCCAGCACCTTCTGAATCTCGGCCAGTTTGTCGGAGTCGGATTGGTCGGGGCGTATGCCGATGACCACGTTGGCCTCGCCAAGCACATCGCTGCTTGTGTCGTTGGGGTCGCTGGTGGTGCCTTGATGCAGTCCCACATCGCCCTTCCAGCCGCCGCCGTAGACATTGCGCAGCATACCGCCGGCAATGTAGGCGTTGGCACTGGCGGTGAAGTCGGCACCGAACATATTGCGGACGGCTCCAAGCGTACCGGCGGCATAGATGTCCTTACTCACACTGCCGCCGAGCAAGGCGATGTAGGTCGTACCATAGACATCGCCGGAGCCAACGAACACGTCGTCCTCCTTGCCATAGCCTCCGCCGTAGGCATAGTTGCCCACATAGGCTCCCTTGCGGATGATGACGTTGGTGTTGTATTTGTAGGTCTTGCTGGAGCGATTGTCCACCTCTGCCGTCCTGACAAGCGGGTTGTTCAGGCTGGTGTAGACATGGGTGTCGTAATTGTCGAACGACTGGGGGTCATAGCCGCCACCCAGGGTCCAGGCAGCCTGCCATTCATCTTCCGCTTTCCTGTCCGGATTTGATACGATGTAAGCCTTTACACTCTCAGCACTCATCACGCCTCCTGCCTCTCCACCGCCGTAGACCTCATAGACCTCGGCACCGCTGTTCAGGTTGATCTCGGTATATTCGTTCCAGGTGTTAGAGCCACAGCCGGCACCGTAGACGGTGCCCGTGGTCAGTCCGTATTTATAGTGACTCTGCCGTACGGGCACGTCGATGTTGACAAAGCCGAAGAGGGTGCGGCGCTTGTCGTTGTTGCCACCATAGATGGCACCCTTCATCTGCTTGACGCCCTTGTCGACCGTCGTCTTATTACCCTCGTCGTCGGTCACCTCCTCCTGTCTGACGGGGTCGCACACCAGCAGCGCATTGGCACTGTGATATTCCACATGGCCCTCGATGACATCGCATGGCTTATAGATATCCGTGCCGTAAGCACCGGCGAAGATGCTGCCAATCTTGATGGTGGAGCCTGTGGGGACGCTGACCACCGAACGCCGCACGACACCCTCGCTGAGACTGCCGCCGTAGGCTGCACCCATTTGTCCGCGCAGCAGGTCGATATTGGCAGAGAACAGGTCTTTCTCTGCGTCGGTCTTGTCAGTGAAGGTTGCTGGCGTCATGGCTGTGGTTCCATCAACATCTTTCTGTTCCATGCCCAGTCCGCTCCAGGCACCGCCGCCGAACACCTCCATGTGCTTATAGTGGTTGATGCCTTCCTGGTCGTCCATCGTCTGCGGGATGTCGATGAGCACGTAGCTGCTGCGCTGCATGATGTCGCGGTCGCCATCGCCGGGATAGCCCTGGCCGGCACCGTAGATGCGTTTCACCAGGTTATACTTGTTTGCAGCCAGCGCATTGGTCAGCGTAGGCCGGAAATTGACGAAGGCATGCGTCATGCGGGGCTTGCAATAGCCTTCCTTGGCCGTGCCATCGGTATTGAAATAGGTTCTATACTCTGGATCCGTATAGTTATAGGTACCGAAGCAGCCCCCGAAGATGGCATCGGCACGGCCCTGCAGGTACTCCACATAGGCCGAGGCCTTCAGCAGGTCCTGATTTTTTACGAGGCCACGGGCATCAAAGTCATCGTCGTTGCTGGCGGAGCGCACACGGCTCGTGAAGTCGCCTTCTCCCAGGATGCGTCCTCCCAGGTCATTGCCGCCATAGACGATGTCACGGATATAGGGGAAGCCTTCGCTCACGGCCCCGGTGGCGGGGTCTACCTGACGGCCGATGTAGGTCTCGGTGTGTCCCAGGATGTCGGCCATACAGGAGCCGGCGAAGGTGTTGAACACGCGGCCCTTGCCCAGGTTGATGGTGGTGTTGCCACAGATGGGGCCGAAGAAGCCGCCACCGTAGATGAACTCCGTCTCGGCCATCGCCTCGCTCTGGTCGTCCTGCTTCGACACGCCCGCATTGTTACCGCAGAGATTGACCGTGCAGCTGTACTTGGGGTCGTACTTATACTTCTTTTCGTTGAAATCATAGGTGCCGCCGCTGGATACCGAGCGCCCGATGACGCCCTCCTCGCTGCCGCCGAAGATCTGGAAGGTGTAGCCACGGGTCAGATTGATGGTGGTGCTGCCCCATATCTCTGTGTCCTTACCCTTGCCGCCGCCGAACACGTTGAGGGCCTGGCCCAGCACGTCCATGCCCTGCTGACCGAGGATCACGCCGGTGCGACGCTCCTTGATGGTATATGTAATATTGCCTTGGTCAAGTAGGTCGTCGCCATAGAGGCTGGCCTCACCCAAGGCATCCTCCTGCACCTTGTCGAACAGCAAGTCGCGGTTGACGATGGTGGAATTCAGGTTGATGACCACATTGCCATTGACGATGCCGCTGCTGAAGCAGCCACCATAGACGTGGCCACCCTTGAAGCGGCGCTTGCGGTCGTCGGCTGTGAAATTTCTCGAGGACTCCGAGTTCAGCGCGGTCACTTTCCCATCACCTATCCAGGTGTTCCACTCCAGTCCCTTCGACTTGTCGTTTTCATCAACCCACCGCTTCGGCAGGAACTGGATGCCGCCATTGGTACCGTCGCCGAACTTCAGCACCAGTCGGTTCCTGATGTTGCCCCTGCCATCGGTAAAGCTATAGCCATCGCTGTTGACTTCTCTCTCGGTCGTGGTTCCGATGATGCCGCCTTCGTAGCGGGCATTGTAGCTGGTTGCATCGACGATGGCGTTGTTGCAGCCGCCCACCACCTTATTATATATATATACAGGGACGCTGAAGTCCATCTCGTTGGTACCCTCGTAGGTCATACTGCCCACATTGCCACCGCAGTAGAAGGATCCGAAGGTAGTGGAGTACGGTACGTATGTGGCGGCATCGCCCTTTACCTTACTATCGAAATTGACGGAGGGCATGATGTCCATGGCCACGGCATTCATATACTCAGCCATCTGGTCAGCATCCTTCAGATCAATCTTACTGAAGTCACTTCCGTCTTCCGTCCCTGACAGACGCTGCAGCACGCTCTCCTGGATCATCTCGGCACCATTGTTGCCGAGGAACACCTCGTCGGCAATGACACCAGAGCCCACCTTCAGCTCCACCAGCGGATTCGTCACCCCCTCCTTCTTCTTCAGCGTGGCACTGTTGCCACCGCAGTAGATAGAGCCACCGATGATGGTCTGCTTCGACACGTTTCCGTCGCTGTCCAGTTGTCCTGTCACGCGGATAGACACCTGCTCGGCGTTGGGCCGGAACTCGTTGAGCGCCTTCACGGAGTTGAGACCGTTGATGGCTGCACCGTCGGCAAGACCCAGTATCTTGTTGACATCATAGTAGTAGTCGCCATAGACCAGCGACTCCTTAAGATTCGGATTGTCGGTGTAGGGATAGGAGCCGTTGCCGCCGCCGTAGATGTTACCACGGATGCTGGTATAGACACCCACGGCATTGCCGCCATAGACCTTGCCGGAGATGTCGTTACCGCCATAGACGTTGTTCACGTCGCCACCATGCACCAGCACACGGGCTGCCAGCCCGTTGGGGAATTTATATCCCACCAGATTCTTCACCTCGCCCACGTCCACCAGCTCGCCGCTGATATTCTCCTCCATCGGGCGCACGTCGGCCTTGCGGCAGCCGCCGTAGACATTGTCCACATAGACTTTGGAGTCGGGACCGATGTCCAGCAGCAGTCCCTTGTTGTGAATCATGCGGCCCTCATTACCGCCGGAGTAGAGGTTCCTGATCTTGCCGTCCTCCAGATGCCAGGATGGCATGATATCCATGTCGGCCTTGTTGTTGCCGCCAAAGACACGCGAGAACTGGTAGGCATTGCTCAAGATGTCGCCCTCCAGTCCGGGGATGCCCATATCGACCAGACGCTGGGCTTCGTTGGCCAGCAGGAGGTTGTCTGAATTGTCAGTAGCCGTGACCGGGATCTTGGTTGTGACCTCGCTTGTGTTGTTGATGCAGATGTCCGTCTTCTCACTGATAGTCGCATTGTTGCCGCCGCCATAGAGGAAGGCGATGGTGCCGCCCTTGACCTCCAGGTAGGTACGCTTCATCTCGGGCTTCACGAACTTGCTGGTACTGGTTTCGCTGACGCCATTGCCCGTCACGGTGTAAAGGCCTTCACTGTCTGCTTCAGCTGAATAGGTATAGTCGCCATTGCCGCCGCCAAAGAGCTGGCCGATGAATATCGCGTAAGGCTGCGTCTGCGCATCGCCTTCGCCCACCTTCCGCTCGGGACTGGTGCGGACGAAGGCGTTATAGGTATTGTCGATACCGTGTGTTGTTGCCTCTTCCAAGTCTGACGGAACGGCCGACGAGGTGCCGACGGAGCCGGAGATGTCGTTGCCGCCATAGACATAGTTGATGAGGATGTCGCCCGACATGTTCGCTCCGTCGATGTTGACGAAAGCCGACCCGCCGACATTGGCCATACGGGCACCGCCATAGACGTAGTTCAGGTCGCCTTCCCTCACGAGGACGGTTGCCTGTCCGCCGGTATTTCCCTTATTGCCACCGCCATAGACGCTGCCGCCAATCTTAATCTGTGCCTGCATCGCGGATGCAGCCAGGAAGAACAACAATATAGTCAGTATCTTACGCATATCTTCATTTAACTCCATTAATCAGTTGACGCATCGAACGTCGGGTTGTCGAGGTCGGGGTCCGACAGCACGTAGAGGTACGTCGGGTTGACCGTGATATTGATGGTATGAATCTGGCCTGACGTCAGGTTCCATTGCAACTTGATACGGTTACGGGCAACCTGGTTTTCCCTAATCAGGTTATCTTTACGGTCGTAGACATCGTAGTTGGTCTCCAGCACGAAGTTCGTGTTGGTCGAAGGGCAGAAGCAGGCCAGGAAGGGCTGGTCGGTGGCGGTCAGCCAGAGGCCGTCGCCCCGATAGAGCACAGCCGGCTTGGGCCTTGAGCCAATGCTGCCGTTGGCGAACTCCACCTTGCCGCCCTTGAAGTTGCCACCGCCGGTGGGAATCGGCACGATGGGGTTCACGCCGTCATCGTTGTTGACGATGGTCACCACGGCATTCACGGTCTCCACCACGTCGCCGTCGCTGTAGTCTGGCTCCAGCGAGATGCTGTTCAGCTTGATCTTGCGCAGCCTGCTATACGACTCGTTCAGCTTCAGATTGAACTTCAGGCCGGCATAGAGATGGTCGATGAGCAGGAAGAGGTTTTCGCCGTCACTGGTGTTATAACCGAACTTGCCGAGACCATTGGTCATGTCGGGAACGGTAGCTGACGTGTCGTAGCCCTTGGCCCCCACTACGATACAGATATCATCGGGCGACACGGCGTTGAGACCCGTCAGCGTCAGCACGGCACCCTTGGCATAGTCATCATCATAGGGAACCAGCGTGACGGTGCTGCCCACGGCGTCCTTCGGCATGAAGCCATAGAAATAATATTGGCCGTCCTTCAGCGCCACCTTTGATGTCCAGGTGTCGTTGTCAGCACCCTGTGCGTAGTTGAACAGGGCGGGCACGTTGTCCCTACTGCCATCGCCCTTGTCGCTATTCCAGGCCATGTAGCCCTGTATCTGGCTGATGGGTGCCAGCGACGTAGCATGGTTGTAGAGCTCGAAGTCGGTCGGTACATCGCCGGCTCCACGCGTCATTTCGAACTTCTGGGTTCCCAGCGACAGGTGCAGCTCATGGGTGGTGCGCATCACGTCGCCCTCGCCGTCGTCGGAACAGCTGGTAAGCAGTGCCGGGAGTGCGATGCTGAGCAGGATGCCCAGGGTGATGATATGTCTTTGCTTCGTCATCTTCGTCAACATCGTCGTTACGTTTTTACCAGTTATAGAAGGTCACAGTCTCATTGACACCGTCGGAAATCCACTTCTTCATGCCGATGTGGGTCACGGTCAGCACGTGAATCTTGGAGTCCATGAAGTAGATGTAGACTATCCAGGAGTGGTTGCGCAGGAAGTCGCCAGGGGCGGCCATCGTGAAGGTAGCCTCTTCAGGAGTCTCTGTCTTCCATTCGCTGCTGACATCATCGCGCTCCTGTATCTTATACTTGACGACTCCCTTCAGCTGTTTGTCGCTCTCGCGGAAGTAGGTCAGGCCGAGCTGGATGAGCGGCTTGTCAGGGTCGCTGGGATCAGCCTTCCATTTCCCACTGACAGCATCGTCTATCATCGATTCATAGTCCTGCGCCTCCTGGGTCTCGTAGGCATAGAGCATGGGATCCTTCACCTCAGGGATGGACTCTTTCTCAACTGAACCATAGTCAATCGCGTCATGACTATAGCTGAAGCTGTTGGCCTGCCGCTGTATCAGATAGGAGACCGTAGGTATCTGGTTGGCATCAAGCTGGATGTTGTCAATACTCACCAACTTTTTCCTGGTCTTGTTATTATCTTCCTTAATCCTGCAGAGTACGAAGCGCAGCTTCGACACGGCGCGGGTGAGCTGCAGCGTGGCCATCTCGCTCTCGGTGCCGATGCGGAGTGTGGGGAAACGGCCGGTGATAGGTTGGTTGTGGAGGACGGCAGACATCGGCAGACCGTCGTCAGGCACTGCATGGGTGAGCGTACTCGTACCCGTACCGAAATAGTCACCATTGATCTGTGCTGCATCCAAATCACTGCGGGGGGTACTCTCACCTAAGGTCAGCCCGCAACTGGCATCATTGGCCACCACGTAGACATCCACCGGCCCGGGATTGTTGGCAAACTCACGATCGAGCAACAACTGGAACTTCTGCTGTCCGTTCATGTTCAGGAAGGCTGCATCGGGGTTCAGATAGCCGACGGCCTTTGCGCCGGCAGCGTCACCATATCGGAACACCCAGATTTTCAGACTTTTGACTTCCTTCTCGGCATCGGCGGCTTCGATGTCACCCACTTCGGCACGGGTTACGATGGGACGGTCGGGAGCATAGACATAGATGTCGAGGAAACAGTCCTCAACAGTCGCGCTGTTCTCCTCCTCGCCACCACTGCTGCAGGCTGTCAGCAACACCGCCGACAGCAGTGCCATACACCTTATTATATATAATAGCTTCGCTTGCATCATTCTCTTTTCACCTTTTACAGTGGTACATTAGTGGTTGTCGACTGTATCCAGTTGGGTATCAACTTGATGCCTATCTCCAATCGTGGCTCGAGCAGGTCGGGCAGATAGGGGTAGGCATCCTTGAGGCTGCTGATGCGCACCACGCCCTGCGTGTCGTAACCCTTGGTGAAGGCCCGCTTCTTGTAGTCATCGGTCTGGCCACTGGGCACTTCGATAGTACCCACCAGATAGAACTTGGTGCCCTTGAGCACACGACCGTTGAGAGTCTGGATATCTTGTTCGCTATTGTTCGTAAACTCCAGAGCAAAGCGCACGTCGGACTGGTCCTTGCTCTGTAGCACCAAGGTATTGGTATAAGCGGCAGGAGCGATTGTCGACAGATTAGCTGCACGACGCTTACCCATCGACTGGCCAGAAACCTCGTTCTTGTCATAGATGACATACTCGTTAACGTCACCCATAGGCGTGAAGTCAAACGCCTGCTGATACTGGCCGGCCACGAGCACCGCTGTCAGGGGGAAGGTCTCGTCACTGCTCAGCGTAATCGTCGTTCCTGCAGCATCTTCCAACTCAGATTTCGCCACGATGCCAATTTGCAGACGGCCCACGGCATAGCTGAGGGGATCCTTGATGGCCACAGAGCGTGAGTTCATATCCGTCACAGCATCGTCGATCTCATACTGTTTCAGCACGTCAGCCCATTCCACGTTGCTGTTGTAGTGCGCCTTCATATCCCCGGTGGCAGAGGTCTTGATGCGACTGTTGGCGTAATAGTAGAGTTCTGCGGGATAGACAAAGCGGCTGAGACTATTGATGTTGGCCTCGGTAGTGGTCTCTGTGACAGGCTCGAACTTCCCCTCCGTATAGTTCCACTTCACCACGGCAGCACCGTCGGGCAGACTGATGCTTTCGGGGTAGCCGGTAATTCTGATGTCATCTGGCAATGTCAGAGTGAGACTTTCGGAAGTAGCCCAAGTCTTAACCCACTCTTTCATCGCCGCCGCATTGGCACTGGAGGCGGCCACGGGACGACCTTCATTGACAAACTGATAGAAGAAATCCCGTTTGCCCGGAGGGATTGCGTTGGCGAGGCTTGTCAAATAGCCGGCAATGGCAGTTATCGACTCATCTGCCGTTGTCACAGAATGAATCTGCTTGGGTGAGAAAGAAATCTCGACAGGCTTTGATGTCTTTGAGATGTCAGGAAAGATAGCACCGTTCACAAAATCTCCGCCACTGACGGGCTCAGCCTTGGCATAACAGAGGAAGGAAGCCGTACCATTGGCAATATCCACCGAACGGTTACCATAGCGATGGTAGGTGACTGTCTCCCAATTCATATCGGCCACACTGCCGGAAAGCGGTACAGCACCAGACCCTATCTTTCCTCGCACATCGAAGGGGAACAAATAAAGATCCAACAACCCACGGTTATCGCCCTTGGTAGCATTTTCCGACATACGCGTATGAACCGGCTGGGTAGAGACATCGAAGGCCAGACTGACTCCCTCGCCGGTATTGTCGGGCAAGCGGTCCGCCTCATAGTCCTTGCAGCCCGTGAAGACTAACGACAACACGGACAACATCAACAACCTTCTGTATAGTCTTATCTCTATCACCTCTAATTCATATCTCTGGGGTAAAGGTATTGCCCGGTTTCCAGTCGAGGGCCACGCTGGCACCTACATCGGGCGTGTCGGGCGACAGACCTCCATTGTCGAGCAGACGGGCCTTGATGATTCTCAGCTCACCGGCACTGAGTTGCTCACGGATGCTGAGCACGGTGCGGGTGAGGGTGCCGTCGGCATTGGGCACGATGACAGCAAACTCCCATAACGGCTCCTTGCCGAGCTTGTCCTCGAACCCCTCGGTGGTTTCTATGTAGGTTCGTGTGGCCGCAGCTTCCCGCGAGGGGAACGATACGGTGCAGAAAGCAATCTTACTGCCCTTGGCCGGGTCGATACGCGAGGCTCTGACCACTGGGCTGACGCTGGCGAAATGGTACAGGCTGTCGCAGATGCTGAAACCTGATGCAAAGCCACTGCCGGACACCTGAATACCACGGCTGTCGAGGCCGTTGGTATCGATGACCAGGGCTGCAGCACAGTTGACCATAAACAACCGCACCCTGAACTGCTGGTCTACGCCCTCTAACACGTTCATCGGCAGACGGGCACTGAACAGGCCCGTAGTATGCGAGGGGATGGTATCGCCACTGACTTGCTGGAGCAGCGAGCGGTGGCACCACTCGTCGCTGGCAATGCCCACCTGGCCATTCTCCACGAGGTTGGCCGCAGCCAGGTGCATATACTGACGCTTCGGCAGGTTGAGTGTATAGCTGGCCTGACTGGCATCCATGATATGTTCGTCGTGGTGCAGGCGAACGGAATCGCCCTGCGTGTCGTAGAACGACAGGTCGACATCATGGGCATAGTCGGTGAAGATGTTTTGCAGGTGTCCCCGCAAGGCCTGGGCAATGTCCGTTTCGGTCAGTGCCGACAACTCCGTCTCTATCTCCGTGGAGATATTGGTGATCAGCTGCAGCTCGTAGTCGATCTTGTACTCCGGCTCCTGCTGCGCCGACTCACACTTGCTCAGGTCCTCGTCAATCATCGAACAGCCCGCGAGTGCCGTCGCTACGACAGCACTCACCAGCCATGCTCCTATATGTCTCTTCTCAATGATCAACTCTTACAAATCTACGTTGAAGGTCAAGCCCTTCTTCCACTTCAGGTCGACAGAAAGTCCCAACGACTGCTCCGAGGTACGCAGGTCAGGAATCGTCGGTGTAGCTCCGCCAAGAGCACCACCAGGCTCTGAAGCTGAGCCAGCGGTGAGGCTGATCTGGGCAGTGGTCACGAAATCCTGAATGAATACGCGCAAGGTCTTATCAGGGAAGAAGGTGCGATCCTCCTTAAACTTCAAGTCTGCTATTGCATCATCATCAGCTTGTGTTCCTGGCAATTCCAATGTGGCTACCAAGTAGAACTTCTGTCCATTCATGATTAAGCCATCCTTCCCATAGAAATCGGAGCCTGTATTATTAGTGAATTCCAAACAGATATTCACATTTTGCTGCTCGCCATCCCCAGGTTTCAGATTGTCGAAGACCATGGTATAGTTGGGATTGCTGTACACAGTGCTGCTTGTTTTCTGGGCATAAATCGTATAAGACATGTTCGGATCGCATACATCCTTGTTGAAATTTGCTGAGGCTGTAGGCAGGAAATCCCACCCCACCTCTGATGGCTGACCGCCTACAATCACGGCTGACAGGGGGAAGGCTGTGTCGGAATATACGATAGGATTGTTCTCTGTGGCACCGGGAACATTTCCCTTCGCATTATCATACATCACATTCTTTGTCTCTCCTCCAATCTCTAAGGATTTTGTAGCACACCTGACCTGTGTAGCCAGCAGGGCAGTACCATACTGAATATTGTTCTCAAGTGCGATATTCTTAGTAGAAGCACTAACCGAGCTGTCCCATCCATCCCACACTGCAGCTCTCCAATCACCAACCGTCGTTGGCCATGCGGCGGCACCAGAGGTGGCTTTCAATGGCGTATTAGTCAGATAGTAAAGCTCGTTGGGATACACATAGTTCTCAAGGTCATTAGCGGTAGAGGCATTGAGTATGGGCTCTACAAGATAAACAAAGCCATTGGCCGTATCGTCCCACTTATACTGGGCAGTTCCTTCCAGCATCCCGATGTTTGTGGGGAATGTCGGGTCAACATCTTGCCAGGCAAACACCTTGCTTGTCCCTTCACCGCTTGAAGTGACATAGTTTCCATTGTCTATAGCTGTCAGAATAGCTGTAGAGATAGCACTTGTGACGGGGTCGCCGTCAGAGATGGGATAGACGGCATTGTAAAGTTCCTGTATCGTTTTCAGCACAGCATGGGCAGAACCGCCGCGGATGGCTGTACTTCTTGTGAAATTATCATAGAGAGACCTCAGCTGAGAATTGGTAGCACTGCTCCATTTATGAGTAGCTCCATCGTATGTACCGGAAACTTTGGCTATGCTGGTCAGATAAGTGGCCATCGTATTGGTTGGACCTGTCCAGTCACTGGCAGTTTTCGATATGATACTTGAGGCTTTAAAGGTAATCTCCGACGGCTTGGCGTTTGTTTTGGCCAGAGTTGTGGTAGTATAGCCATTAGCTAACTTTTCCGCACTAGTCGGATTGGCTGTTACTCCCATTGCCTTGCCATAAAAGAGGAAATGGGTGGTGCCGACTTTCACCTCCTTATTAGCATAGATTTTACTACTCTGCGTATTGGAAATCTGATCATCACTGATGGCATCGAGCTCCAGACAAGCCTCAAAGGTGGTTTCGCTAACAATAGGCGAACTGGATGTGAACAATTTCAAGTCTTGCATCCCACGGAATTTGTTCGTCGGATTCGCTTGCACAACACCCTCGCCCTGACGCGTGTTTGCTACACTGTTGTTTGGGTCAATGTTGATAGAGATAGTGGTCTTCACCGTGTTCGTCTCCGGATTGTAGTCCGGATTGTTCACGATCTCATCGCTGGAAGAGCAGGCAGTAAAATTTGCCGCGCCTACAAGTGCGATCGCACCCACCAAGGCAAAATTAAAATTCTTTTTCATACTTTCGAAAGTTTTATTTGATATATTGTTGATTTCAGATCAGTTGATGATATACACAATGTTGATACCGAGCTGCGGGAGGAGGAAGATGCGGTTGCCGTCACCCAACTGAGAGCCACAGACGGCACACTCGTACTCCTTGAACCAGGCATAGCCGACGGCGATGCCGGCCTCGGCCTCGACATACCAGTCGCGCCCCAGGATCCAGGCGTAGCCATACTTACCGCCGAGAGCCACCAGATCACCCTGCAACCGACGGTCCTTGATGGCGGTATAAAGTCCGAAGGGGATACGCGTATTGCCCACGTTGAAATGGCTGTAGATGGCATCTATCTCCAGATAGCTCACCCGGCGGCTGCGGTTAGCCGGCAGCCCCCAGATGGAGTCAGATGCCACGCGCTCTGTCTCGTGGCCGAAGTAGCGCCTGACATTGGGGGCGACAAGCAAGTGGCGCCACTTCTTGTTGCGCTTGGAGTCGATGTCCCAGGCGTTCAGCCCCACATTGGCACCCATTGTCCACGCAGAGTCTACCCGGAACTCAATACCGAGATTCGGGGTCAGGGTGGCATCGTAGGCCAGGTTGGTACGTAGCGCCACCTGGGCGCTCACTGGGAGTACCACCACCGCCAATAGGAGTGTCAAAAGTGTCTTTTTCCTGATTTTAGCCATGACTATTATTACTTTCACCTTGCAAAGGTCGGAATTTTTTATCAATTAACAAAATACAGATGCAATTATTTTGTTAAATTTCGTCAATACGGCATAAAATATTGTCCATACACGCACCAATAAGAAACAAAATCAAACATTTCGTCCGCAAAGGTCAAACATTTCGTCCAAACACCTTATTTTAAGGATGATTAAAGGTGAGCGCACTTATCGCTTTGCCTTTAATTTACCCCCCCCATTTCGTTGCATCTCCTCCATATTCGTACGGTATTCCGACGGCGTGACACCGTAAACCTTCTTGAAGATACGGTTGAAGGTGACGGTGTTGCGCAGGCCGCACGACTCGGCAATATAAGCAATGGTATATTCCGGGTGCTGCACCATCAGCCGACAGCCGTACTCCACCCGGTGGGTGTTGAGATACACAGAACTGTTGGAGGCATCTGAATAACGACTCATCATGCGACCGAAGCGATTTTTGTCAACGCCGATCAGTCGCATCAGGTCATCGCGGCTGAGGTCGGGGTTCAGGAAGAGTTTGTCGCGGGTCACCAGTCCGTCCAATTCCACGAAGAGTCGCTCGTCGTCGTCCTGCGGCTGTGGAGAGGTGTTAGGGAGGGCCGCTTCAGCATCAGTCTCTGCCGCATCACCTGACACCAGAGTGTCTTCAGAGGCTTTTGAGCTAACGTTCCGATAGGCCGACAGCCGATTGGACACCTTGAAGAAAGCGTCGTTGCGGACAGAAAGGGCACGGTGGTAATAGTAGCTGACGAACAGCAACATCAGCACAACAACACCCAGGGCAACGAGTCCGCTCAGCATCATGGTGCGCCTGTAGGCCTCGTCCTTCTGCTTGAGCATCTGGGCGACATAGCCCACGAGCTTATCGTCGTCCGGCCCTGGGTCGCCGCAGTCCAGCAGCCGGCCGAAAGCCGCCAGACGAATGCTGTCGCTGGCAGTCGGGTCGGCAAGCACCTGTTCATAGCAGGATATGGCATGCTCCACATGATGCGAACTCATATAGGCATCGCCATCGTCAAGACTGGCTTGTCGGGAAGGCTCTGCCTTGGCCCCGCCGAAAAACGGGACCAACAGGCAGGCCATAAACATGATCACTCTCACCATCTTCATCCACTTTCTTATCCTTACGAAACACAAAGATAAGAAAAAAGTCAGAACCTTGACCTTTGGGAGAGATTTTTTTAGATTATTTAAACGTTAGGTGTCAGAACTCGAGCACGAGCGACTGCCGGGGCTTCATCTCCAGATTCTTCGAGAGGTCGAAGTAGCGGCCCGTGAGGATATCCTTGGCACGGCTGGTGCTGCCGATGACCTCCCGATAACGCTCCACCTCCAGGGTGGCCGGCTTCGAAGTGCCGTTGAGAACGGTCAGGACCGTCTTGCCCTGATACTGGCGGGCGACGACATAGATACCGTTGAACGGGATAAACTGCGTCTGGCTGCCCTTGATGATGACCTCGTTGCCCTGGCGCCAGTGGAGCAGCCGGCTGGTCCATGCAAACATGGCCTGCTCGGCCTTCGAGCGCCCTTCCTTGGTGAAGGCGTTGTGCGTATCGCCGGGGAATCCGCCGGGGAAGTCCTTGCGCACATTGCCGTCGGTCACCTCCTTGGTGCCGTTCATCAGGATCTCCGTACCATAATATAATTGCGGGATGCGCTTCACGGTGAGCAACAGGGCCAGGGCCTGCTTCAGGGCCAGCGTGTCACGTCCGTTGCCCAGGAAACGGTCTGTGTCGTGGTTCTCGATAAAGGCCATCACACTCGACGGGTCGGGATAGAGGTAGTCGTAGACAAACGAGTTGTAGAGGCGGTTCAGGCCGTTCCACCAGGCGTCGGTCTCCTCGTTCTTGGCCTGGTTCAGCTTATCGAAGAAGCTGAAGTCCATCACGGTCTTCAGGTTGGAGTCGTGGCTGGTGAGGGTGGAGCCTTTCTGCCACGCGGCGGTATAGGCGGGCTCGGTGACCCACGTCTCGCCGACGGTGTTAAAATGAGGGTATTCATCGTTGATCTCCTTCATCCACTGGGCCATGGCGTCAGCATAGGCATAGGGATAGGTATCCATCCGGATGCCGTTGATGCCCACGGTCTCGATCCACCAGATACTGTTCTGGATGAGGTAGCGCATCAGGTGGGGGTTATGCTGGTTCAGGTCGGGCATCGAGGGCACGAACCAGCCCTCTACGGTCTCCTTCAGGTCTACCTTCGACGCATAGGGGTCTACGACGGGTGTCAGCTTATAGCTGGTCTGCAGGTATTTGCTCTTCTGGGGTTCCGAACCGTCGCTATTGGCGGTGAATCCGGTCATGGGGTCACGGCCGCTGTTGTCCTCACCGAGCCAGTCGGGGGTGTTCAGCCAGTCCTTCGTCGGCATGTCGTGTGTCCAGGGGTGCTCAAAGCCGCTGTGGTTGAAGATCATGTCCATCACCACCTTCAGTCCCTTCCGGTGGGCCTCGTCGCAGAGGCGCTTGTAGTCTTCGTTGGAACCGAAGCGGGGATCCACGCGGTAGTAGTTGGTCGTGGCATAGCCGTGGTAGGTGGAGTAGCCGTTGGGCGTATCGGGCGAGTCGTTCTCCAGGACGGGAGTGAGCCAGAGGGCCGTCACGCCGAGTTCCTTGAAGTAGTCGAGATGCTCCCGGATACCGTTCAGGTCACCGCCATGGCGCAACGAGGGTTTCGAGCGGTCTTCCACGTAGTTGCGCATGCCGCTGATCTGCTTCGGGTGGCCGGCACCCTGGGCAAAGCGGTCGGGCATGAGCATGTAGAGCACGTCGGCATTGGTGAAACCGACACGCTTGTCACCCGTCATCTCGCGCTGCTTCAGCTGGTACTGTACCTTCGTCTTGCCCACCTTGAGCGTCATTGTGCCGGGCTGCGCGTCACGCAGGTTCATATAAATCAGAAGATAGTTAGGCGAGTCGAGGCGCACCAGACTGTCGATGACCACGCCCGGGTAGTCGGTGGTGACGGTCTCCACGTCGCGGACGCCCTTGCCGTAGACCATCAGCTGCACCTGTGGGTTCTTCATCCCCACATACCAGTCGGTTGGCTCTATCCGGTTAATCACTGACTTCTTGGCTGCACTCATCGTCATTACGTTTACCATCATGATGGCGGTTAGAAATAATATCCGTTGCATATCGTTATTGGGGGGAAAAAAGCAGGCAACCGCTGTCTTGGAACAAGCGAGCCGCCGGTTTATTATGTTTTGGTTTACATCATCTCGATCAGGAAGTTCTCGTAGCCGTTCAGACGGTCGTAGGCCGAGAATGCGAAATGTTGCTTACTGTTTCCAAACCAAACAGCGCCCAGCTGGGCAAACTGTTTCAATGCTTCTTCCTTTGTCATGGTTTCTTTGTTTTAAAGAGTTAAATTATTCTTGTTTCGATAAAATCTCTATCAGATGGTCGAGCGCGGGGTTGACGGGGGCGTAGAGCTCCGCATCGAGTCCCCTGCCGCACAGCGCCGATGCCACACAGTCGGGGATGGAGTCCGCCTGCCGCTCCAGGTCGCGCCCGTGCTCGGTCAGCACCACGATGGTCTGCCGGGCATCGTCCTTGTTCTTCTTGCGCGCCACCAGCTTCATCGCCTCCATGCGCTTGATGAGCGGCGTGAGCGTATTACTCTCCAGGTAGAGCCGGCGCGAGATGGCATTCAGCGGCTGAGCATCCTGCTCCCAGAGCACCATGAGCACCAGATACTGCGTGTAGGTGATGCCCAGCGGGGCGAGCATGGGCTGATAGGCCTGCATCATCAGCCGCGCCGCCGTATACAGACGGAAGCAACCCTGGCGACTCAATCTCAGACTCTCACTACTCATACAAACTCATTCAATCGTTTACGATGCAAAATTACGCATTAATATTCAAAGCCCGTGCATTTCATGATATTTTTGAGTTTCTTTTAACAGAAAAATCGTTTCCGACCAAACGGCGGGGAGCCGGAAGCGAAAACCTCCCGGCCCGCCATTGATCAGACTCCCATGCAGGAGGTGGCTCCAAGTGCTGTCAGCACTGCACTGATGATACTGGCCAGTATCTGCAGCGCCCATTTCAGTATCTCTTTCTTAGTCATACGGCTCTGTGTTTATATTAGGGTTCAGGTTCCGGACTGGGAGTCGGGGTCACTATCCCGTCGATCTTCTCCTTGGCTGCCTTCGTCCAACGGAACGAGACATCGGTGTTCAACTCCTTGCGGGTGAAGTCGCCGGTGGCCTCGGCCAGCAGCTTGGCACTCTTGATGGCGTACTGTGCCTCCTTGGTGTAGTCGGGCGTACGGCTCGAACCATCGGGGTTCTTGGTGGCAGGCAGACCGCCCAGACCGCCCACAATCTTATAGCCCTCCTTGATGTCCATGCCGTTGGCCTGCACCGAGCACTTGAAGATGGCCAGGTTGTCGATCTTCACGGTCTTGCCGTTGAGGCACTGCTCACGGGTACAGTTCACGAAGTCGCGGAGGATTCCCTCGATGGTACCTTCCGAGAAGGGGGTGTTGTGCTCTGCCATGTGTACGGCCATCTCATGGATGCCGAGCTGTTCCTTATACTCTACACGGGCGAAATACTTGCCATAGGCACTGGAGGAGCTGTTCTGATTCTGACTGATGTTCAATTCCAACATAAGCGTTACTGTTTTTTTAATAGGATTAATAATGTTTACTGTCTGCATCCGTCGCTGCGAGTCGGGCCCTGACTTCTTGCTTGTTTGCGGTTGCAAAGGTACAGCATTTTCCGTTACGTTCCGTTGAAATACACCATGCCAGGATAAACCTAAAACCGCAAGCAGCTGATTTACAGCGGCTTGCGGTATCGCCTATTCCAATACGGCTTCGAGGTGCTGCTGGCGGATGTCTGCTGCCAGCCAGCCGGGACTGAGCACGCGCAGCCACCGGCCCCTCCCAAGCACATGACTCTTAAAGTCGGAGGTGGGTCGCAGCACGAGTTCGAAGTCGCAGTAGTCGTCGCCCACCGCGATGAGCTGCTGCGTGTGGTGCAGCGGCCGGTCCTGCATGGAGAAGCGCTCCCAGCCGAAGGCCCTCACCCTGATCCGCTCCACGGGCGTGTTGTCGCCGATGACCACGCCGTAGAACTCGCTGAAGAAGACATCGGCATCGAAGTTTCTGTCTATCTCAAACCGCTCTGCGAGTACGATGAGCCGCTCCATGCGGTCGAAGGAGTAGATGGTGAAGCCTCCCTTGCCCTTCCTGCCCAGCAGATACCACCGCCGATCGCGCTGCTTGATGCAGTAGGGTTCCACTAAGTGCTCTCTGGCACTCTTCCCGCCGTAGGGCCGGTAGCTGATTCTGAGCCGGCGGCCTGTCTTCATCGCACCCGTGACCTGTTGCAACAGTCTCCGGTCGACCGCCGCCTGTTCCAGCAGGATGCGGTGCTGCATCGAGAGGCAACCGCTCACCAGACTGCTCACCGAGATACTCGACAGCAGCCAGGTCTGCACGCTCTCCTCGTGAAGCACGTACTCATTGCCGATGTAGTACCGATAGCCGTTATGGCGGTCGCACTCTATGTAGAGACCAAACATCTCCTCAATGGCATCCTTGTGGCGCAGGAAGGTGCTGCGCGACATCTCCACGCCGCCGCTCATCTCTTCCTTCAGCCACAACTCGTTGAGTTCTATCAGACTCTTCGGACCCTCGCTAATCCTTTCGACCAGCCAGATGTACTCTCTGAATTTTTCCGATTCTCGCATATTTATAATTAGGTATGACTTGGTTACTGGCCGCAAAATTACAAAAAAATACCAAAGGAGACAAATTTTCTGAGGTTGCTCCAAGATTTGACGCAACCTCACACTATCTTTGCAGCCGTTATGATATGTTTAACGACAAAAGAAAGAATCAGAAGATGAAACAAGAGCTAAAAGAGATCCTGGCCATGCTGGAGCAGGCAGGAATGAATCCCCAAGTGTGCGACACCCCCGTAGCCTATGACCACTGCGCCGTGAGGTGCGGCATCCCGACAATGCCCGGCGACGACGACTGGGGCGACTACTGCATGATGCCCCGCCGTCTGATGGGCAACGGACTGGAATTCTTCATCGACATCACCGGCGACTCGATGCGTGACGCCGGTTTCGAGCCGGGCGACCGTATCCGCGTACGCACCGACGTGACTGCCAGAGACGGCGACATCGTGGTGGCGTCGGTCGACGGGGAGTTTACCGTCAAGGTGTTTTTCACCGACGAGCAGGGCCACCACTGGCTGGTACCTCAGAACGAGGCTTTCGCACCGATACTGCTGACGGAACAGATGCAGGTGAATATCATCGGACGCGTCATAGAGGTGGTCAAGGACACGCCCCACCTGTCGTCGAGCGAATGCCTGAAGGCCATCCACCGTGCACAGAGCAAGATGGAGAACCCGCCCGAGGAGCAGGTGGTGGAGAATGCCATCAGACAGATTGCGCCTATGGTGGAGAACGGACGACAGTGGTATGCCGTCTACCGCGCCCTCTGCGACCGCAAGGCCGTCGAGACAGACGACTTCTACGGCTTTGCCGCACTCGTAGCGCGCATCGTGCCCGACCATCCGCACCTGCCAGTGGGGTCAGAACTGATTCGGCTGGCCACCGGCAGCTTCCGCAAGCCGGTCGCCCTTTGGGACCGGAATGACGCCCCTGTCCGCGGCAAGCGCTTCGAGGCCTACCTCCGCATCGCCCGCCTCATGCTCGCACAGCTATGATACAATATTGCGAAAAAATTAGTGTGTGATACCTTTTCTCTACAAGAAATGATTATCCGCAAATTGCGGATAATCATTTCTTGTAATGCCATACCGGCACGTTACATCGAGAAAACCTTTTTACCCTCAAAGTAGGTGGCTGCGGGCTTGGCCTCGTGAATCTCATTCGCAGGCCACGAAAGCACATCCTTGGTGACAAGGAGGAAGTCGGCATACTTGCCTGTCTTGATGCTGCCTCGCTCATCCTCGATGAACATCTGCTTGGCAATGTTGATGGTCATAGCGGTGATGGGCTGCTCGCGGGTGACGAGTTCTTCTGTCCGGTAGGGCTTTCCAATCGCTCCTGTAAACATACCTGTCACGGCTATCTCCATAATGCCAAACGGGTCGTCGGGGCTGCCGCTCGTTGCAGGATAGTCCGAGTGGGTAGTCGCAATAATGCCGTTTTCAAAATACGATTTCATCGGATAAGATTTGTCTTCCTGACCTGCAGGAACGATACCATGCTCGCGCATATGCTCCACCAAACCATCCTCAGCAAAATGCCAAAGCACACCAGAGGTGACATAGATATTATGGTCTGCCATACGCTTGTAATCTGCTTCGTCAATATTACGCACGTGAACCAGCGTGTTACGCATCTCATCCTTTCCGCCATTGATGAAGGCGTTGATAATACGCGTGACGCCCTTGTTGCCCATGGCATGTATGTGCATAGTTACTCCGTTTTCATTAGCCACACGTGTCATGTCGGTCAGTTGTTCTTCCGACCAGTTGGGCAGGCCCTGATGTCCGTCAGGATAGAGCGGATCCACAAATCCGGTGCCAGTCTCCACCGTGCCGTCCATAAAGAGTTTAATCCAGTTCGGTTTAACACGAGTGGAAGCAAACTTCTGGGCGTCAGCAGCCTTGGCCAGGGCCTCGTCAATATTCATCCAACTTTCAATCTCGTAGGACAGGCCCAACACGAAGTGCATACCACCAGCATTGTCTAACTGTTGAGCGGCCTGATAGAAATTGGTGTTAAAGAAATAGGAACCCCA
>ODAI014333546.1_pt1 | contig 62932 bp, 59 predicted proteins | sample 1539321 | NCBI WGS metagenome assembly ODAI01 (sample SAMN02144231, study PRJEB22623) | gut metagenome | biome: sheep rumen | host: Ovis aries | place: New Zealand
ACTACTGACGTAACTGGTGTATGTAACCTTCCAGCCGGTACTGAGATGTGCATGCCTGGTGATAACGTTGAGATGACTATCGAGCTCATCCACCCAATCGCTATGGCTCAGGGTCTTACATTCGCTATCCGTGAGGGTGGTAGAACTGTAGGTTCAGGAAGAGTTGCTACTATCATTGAATAATCATAAGATTATAAGATTATATGATTTTAAATTATCAACTTCCGGAGAAAATTCTCCGGAAGTTTTTTTAAAAAACTTTCTTTGTGTTTCAAATTATATGTGGTATATTATTTCAAAATTAATGTAGTTTATTATTCTCAATTATATGTAGTTTATTATTCTCAATTATATGTAGTTTATTATTTCAAATTTTATGTGCTTCGTTTTTATGATTTCCCCAATTGTGATGTATTTTTAAAGATATTAATAATTTCTGTGTTGTGATGTATTTTTAAGGATATTAATAATTTCTGTGTTGAGATGTAGTTTAAAAGATATTATTAAATTATGTATTGATTGTTTTAAAGAAATTAACTTGTTCAAAGTAGTGATTAGGCTTATATTACAGAGTTTATTTCTTATGTATTTTAAGATTTGTTTATAATTATGAATAGATATTTGCATTTGTGTTTATATTGATGCATTTTACAGACTAAAAGAGAACAAGAGCAAATTGAGTCCGTATGAAGAGCAAGGGTATACGTACCAAATAGCAAAGAAGAGTATAATAGGTCCGTATGAATCGCAAGGGTGTACGGACTAAAAGGTAAAGAAGAGTATAATAGGTCCGTATGAATCGCAAAGGTGTACGTACCAAAAGATATATAAGAGTATAATAGGTCCGTATGAATCGCAAGGGTATACGTACCAAAAGACAAATAAGAGTATAATAGGTCCGTATGAATCGCAAAGGTGTACGTACCAAAAGGCAAAGAAGAGTATAATAGGTCCGTATGAATCGCAAGGGTGTACGTACCAAAAGGTAAATAAATGTGAATTAAGTCCGTACGAGAACAGAGAGGTGCAGACTAAATGATATGATAAGAAGGATTGATCCGTATTTATATTGGATATTTGATTGCTAAGGATACAGAGATAATAATTTAGGAGGTATATTTATGGAGAAGATTATTAAAGAAATAAATATAAGAAAAGAGTGGTTAAAGAAAATTATAGTTAATCTCAAAAATGAAATTTTGAATGCGCCAAAAGAAAAACTTAGAATTTCTAAACATGGTAAAACTGTGCAGTATTACATAAAGTCTCAGGATAATTTCAATGAAAAAAGATGTGGAAAATATTTAAGAAAAAGTGATTTTGTTATTGCTGAAAAAATAGCACAAAGAGATTATGATATTCAATTATTAAGGGTAGCCGATGCTAATTTCAAGGAATTAGAAAGAATATTGGGATGCATGCACAAAAAGCTCGGGAATATTTACGAAACACTTGGAAATGTATATGATGAGCAAAATGAATATAGAAAAGAATTAATAACACCATATGTTTTACCTGATGATATATATGTCGAAGAGTGGTTAAATGATGAATATAAAGGCTTGGATTTTAATAATGACCTTACGGAAATTTACAGTATAAAAGGCGAAAAAATGAGATCAAAATCAGAAAAGATTATTGCAGATTGTCTTTGTTACAATAATATACCATATAAATATGAAAGACCTCTAAAATTGGATAGCATAACTTTATATCCGGATTTCACAATATTAAATGTCAAGGAAAGGAAGGAAATGTATTGGGAACATTTTGGTATGATGGATAATGAGGAGTATTCTAAAAGTGCGGTAAAAAAAATACAATTATATGAAAAAGCAGGGATTTATATGGGCGATAAAGCAATTTATAGTTTTGAAACGAAAACAACTCCTATCGATACAAGATTAATAGAAAAAGCTATAAATAGTTTAATCAAATGAAAAGATGAGCAAAAATATGATATAATCTAATACTAATGACAGCATAAGAAATAGCAGTATAGTATCATCCGGTTTCCGGTGGGCTTACATATACTATGATATGTTTTATAGCAATATTTGCAATCGGAGCCTGTATTTTTACATTAAAGAAAAGGAAAACGTAAAAAACTAATATATCAGTAACAATTGTATGGTTTTCATATAATATAATATTTCATAAAATATATTATTAATCAAAAGGAGGATAAAAATGGATATCGTATACAAAAAATTATCGGAAAAAGAATTAGATACGATTGTTGAAATGCGAATTAATCAATTGACGGAGGAGTATGTATCAAGCGGGAGAACAGTGCCGGGTGATATAAATCTTGAAACAGCCCTTATGGATTTTTATAAAAGGAATATGGCTTCAGGTACATATGTTTCGTGGCTTGCACTTGATGGAGAAAAGATAGTGGGAACAAGCGGGATGTCATTTGCGGAAAAGCCACCTTACTTTACATGCCCTACAGGCAGATTGGGAATTTTATCAAGCATGTATACGGATCCGAATTACAGAAGGCTTGGGATAGCTACTCAGTTATTGGACAGGGTTGTGAAGGAAGCAAGAGATTATGGCTGCGGAACAATTTATATCACTGCTTCGGATATGGGAGTTAAACTTTATGAATCTTACGGATTTAAGCATAATGGGAATTTTATGCAATATAATTTCGAGCAGTGATATATGATGCATATTTAAATAGCGATATATGATGCATATTTAAATAGTGACATATTATATAATTTGGTTTGATTTATAAAGATAAAATCAGAAATGAAAGAAAATCATGAAATACCTCTCTAATTTAGTTCATATATTTGAACCGGGTCAGAGAGGTTTTTATTTATTTGGAAGTTGAATCATAAGCAGTTTCCACGGCAGTCAGGGGTCTTTTAATATATTTGTTGGAAATCTGTTTAATAAATGGTATAATATTATAATCTGGGGAAATTGTGACTTGTTTAGGGTTTGAGTAGGAGAAAACATGAAAAAGGGAAAGAATGCGGTTGTAATAATTCTTTTTGCTATGTTGCTGATGTTGGTTACGTTTTTAAATGCAGGTCTTGTATTCAGGATGACATCACAACAGACAAGAGATATGGGCGGATATCAGCTGGAGAGCATCAGCAGAGAGTTGGAAAATACCATAAACAATGCTGAGAAACTTACCATGCGTATAGGTATAACTGCAGAACGATATTTGGGCGATTATCAGGCAATTTCGGATTATATCTATGAGCAGGTTGATGAGCTTGAGGAAAAAAATAACGGAGCATTTAATGTTTATATAGCCGGAAAGGATTGGAACGTTTTACCGGGACTTGCTGATCCGGATAATTTTGATGCAACAAAAAGAGACTGGTATACAGGCGCCATCAAAAACAAAGGAGAGACATATGTAACATCACCGTATACAGATGTAGTAACCGGTGAAATGTGTTATACGGTTTCACTTATGCTTGCGGATGGCGAAACGGTAATAGCTGTCGATTATACGATGAATACGATTCAGGATTATATAAACAGGATGTATAATGCAGGCTCAAGTAATGCCATTATACTTACGGGTGACGGAATAATTATAGGCTGCTCGGATGATGAACTTGTGGGAAGCAATATTTCCGAGGCACTTCCGGAATATGTCAGGATTTTTTCGCTTGCCAAAAATAACGAAAATGTTGTAACCGGAAAGATCAAGAAGAATCGTGTAACGGAAAATCTTTTCGCTACCAAATCAAACACAGGATGGTATCTTATTATTGGTGAAAGCAGCTGGATGCTTTACAAAGATTCATATGTGAGTCTTATGATTACCGTGGGATTGTTAATCGGAGTTTTTGTTGTTATTATAGCACTTTATATGCTTGCTATAAGAAATCAGAAAAATGCTGAGTATGCCTTAAATACAAAAAATGAATTTTTGGACGGAATAACAGGAGATTTGCAGGAACCGCTAAACAGAATTCTGGAAAGCTCAGGCAAGGCAAGTGTAAAAGCCATGGAAGATTATGAGGAAGCATTTGCAAGGATTCATTCGGCAGGGGAGAAGCTTTCCGAGATGATCAGGCAGATAGCCTCATATTCAAGTATTGTTCGTACGGAAAAAAAGAAGAATGCTTCAAAAAAAGTCAAGCTAAGCGGTCTTAATAAAAATGTCAGAAATATGGTTTTGCTGTTTATGATTATCGTTATGATAATCAGTCTTTATACCAACATTTCCGCAACCTATCGCTGGGGAAATGAAATGATGCAAAGAGAAGTAGCAAATTATGAATATCAGGTATCAAAATGGGTTAATACCCAAAAGGATTTGCTTGATATGTATTGCAGCGAGTTTTCTGTCAGACCGGAAATGCTCGATAATTATGATGAAACCATAGAATACCTTAACGAAGTAACAAAGCAGTATCCTGAGATTTCAGTTTGTTATATGACTAATCCGAACCTTCAACCGACGGTATTTATGAACAATGGCTGGCTGCCGGATCCGGATTGGCACGTTGAGGAAAGACAATGGTATATAGACACTCTTGCATCCGAAAAAGGATGGAGTATTTCTTCTCCGTATTTTGATGAGCAGACGGGTGGATATTGTATAACAATTTCTCAATGCGTTTACAGTGATGAAACGGGAGAGTTTCTGGGAATCTTCGCCATCGATTTTTTTATGGATAAGCTGGTTGATATCCTGGGCGGAAGCTATACAGATACAGGATATGCATTCCTTGTTGATCCTCAAGGTGAAATTATAAATCATCCGTACGGAAGTTATCAGATGTCACAGGAAACAACAAGAAATGTGGCTGACAGTCCGTACAGTATGGTGGATGTCGGCGGAAAAGGTACGACGCTGATTAGGGATTATGATGACAGCTATCGTATACTTGCTGCATCCGAAAATGATGAAACACATTTTTGCGTATATGTTGTCGCAAATATCTGGAAAATATACGGAAAGATATTTATATACGGAGCGATATGTCTTGTAGCATTCCTTTTGGCTATTATTATGATTTACCGTTTATTGTCAAATCTTATCAATTGGCAAAATGAAACCAATAAGCGTATGCAGGAGTCGGCTGATGAGGCTATAGCTGCGGGAAAAGCAAAAAGTCAGTTTTTGGCACAGATGTCTCATGAAATCCGTACACCGATAAATGCTGTGCTCGGCATGAATGAGATGATACTCAGAGAATCGGGGGATAAGGAAATATTGGAATACTCATCCAATATTCAATCAGCAGGAAGAACCCTTTTGTCGATAATAAACAGTATACTTGATTTCTCTAAGATTGAAGACGGAAAAATGGAGATTATGCAGGTCAAATATGATGTGGCCGATATGATTAATAATCTTGTCAATTCAATACAGGAGAGAGCCCGTGCCAAATCGCTTGATTTTATTGTTAATGTTGATGAAAAGCTTCCTGTGGCACTTATGGGTGATGATGTAAGAATTTCGCAGGTTATAATGAACCTTCTTACCAATGCGGTTAAATATACCGAAGAAGGAAGAGTTACTCTTTCCATTTCAAGCAGAGACCGTATCGGAGACAGGGAGATTCTTGAAGTTGAGGTTCGAGATACCGGTATAGGAATCAGGGAAGAGGATATGGATAAGCTCTTTGAATCCTTTGAAAGAATTGATGAAAAACGTAATCGTAACATAGAAGGTACTGGACTTGGTATGGCTATTGTAACAAAACTTCTTGAGATGATGGGAAGTAAGCTTGAGGTAAGCAGTACATATGGAAAGGGTTCGGTATTTTCATTTATATTAAGTCAGGATATTGTAGATGAGACACCGATAGGAAATTATTCCGAAAGACTTGCTAAAAATACAGGTGCGGCAAATGAAAAAACAGTATTATATGCACCGTCATCGAGGGTACTTGTTGTTGACGATAACGATATGAACATAAAGGTCGCAAAGAGTCTTATGAAGCTAAACGGTATTGTTCCGGATACCTGTACATCGGGTGCAGAGTGTCTCAAAAAAATAAAAAACAATACTTATGATATTATTTTTCTTGATCATATGATGCCTAAAATGGATGGCCTGGAAACCTTAAAACATATAAGATTAGAAAAGCTTGTATCAGAAGAAACACGTATAATTGCGTTGACGGCAAATGCTGTAAACGGTGCAAAGGAAGAATATCTTGCAGCCGGTTTTGATGATTATCTTTCAAAGCCGATTGAGATACCTAATCTTGAGGAAATATTAAGAAAATATCTTCCTGAAGATAAGATTGATTACAAAACAGAGGAAACCAAGGATGATTCGGCCGATAAGAAAAAAACGGAAGATGATGAGATAATAACATTTCTTCCGGGCGGACAGGAAGAAGCCGGCAGCATATATAATGATATTTCCGAACTTCCTGCTATAGACGGTTTGGACTGGAGATATGCCAATGAACATCTTCCTACAGTGGATTTTATAGTTGATACAGTTAAGGATTTCAAAAAGGTAATGCATATTCATGCGAATAAACTTGATTCTTTTTATAAAGAACTTCCGGATGAGGAGGCTATGAAAAACTACCGTATACAGGTTCATGCCATGAAGAGCTCTGCGGCAACTGTCGGAATCGTTCCGTTGGCAGGAATGGCAAAGATTCTTGAGGATGCGGCAGCAGCCCGTAATGAAAACAAAATCAGAAAAATTCATGAGGTCTTCCTTGAGGAATGGCTGGGCTTTGATGAACGTCTGTCGGTATTCGGGGATGAAAAAGATGAAGAAAAACTCAAGGATTATGACAAGTAAAAACGAATGAACTTTTAATCAGTTTAAAAGAGGCTATGAGCGATTTCGATTTGGATAGTGCTGATGAGGTATGTAAAAGCGGTGCTTTTGCTTAGACCGGCAGGATATATATTAAAGCCGATAAATCCGTATGTTTTAACGGATAAAATAGAAAAAGTTTTGGGAAAGGTGGTATAAGCAGATGTCGGACTGGATTATAATTGTTGATGATGATGCTATGAATATCAGATTTGCAGGAACAATATTAAGCAGGGAAGGATACTCTGCTGCAGGAATGAAAACCGGATATAAATTAATTGACTATGTCAAAAAAAACGGAGCTCCTGCTCTTATTCTACTGGATATTCTTATGCCTGAAATGGATGGTTTTGAAACCTATGAGGCACTGCGAAATCTTGAGAAGGAAATGGGACTTCCTACAATCCCCGTTGCATTTTTGTCGGCCGAGGAAAACCCTGAAACCAAGAAACGCTGTGAGGAAATGGGAGCTTTTGCTTTTGTAAAGAAACCGTTAAAAGCGGAAGAACTTATCGAGATAGTTAAGAGGGTAGTTACAAAGGAGTAATTGATGTTGATCCGGCACTTCCGCTAGTACTTAATTCTGATACTTCCGGGAAAAAAGGATATTGATGCATTTGATTTTGAATGGTCAAAATATACAAACGAAGGCACAAAAGGTACATGTGTGCGTGTAAGTCTACCTCGGAAAATTCTATAGATTGTTGGAGCATAGATAATGAAAATAAGAAAATAACAGAGGATTTATACTGAAATAAACCTATAAATAAGCTTTTATGTTAGGAGCAAATATGGCTAAAACTAAAATTGACAAAAACGAAAAAAAGAACAGCTATTATAAAAAACGCAGGTTGCCTATAAGAATTTTGATGCTTACCATGTTAATATCAGCTGTCGGACTTATAGGTCTTGTGGTGCTAAGTTATAATATGGATCGGTTGGCACAAATCTATACCAATGTTGTAGATAATGATTACTCAAATCTTGACAGCCTTGATTCGATAAAAATTGAATTTTACAAGCATCAGACTCTTTTATTTCAATATATGGAAAGCATAGGCGATGGTTTGATGATCAAAGAGTTGGAGGAAAGTGCCAATTCCCTGCGCGATGATATTTTTGAAGAGGAAGAGGCATTTAAAAAAGCTGTAAAAGGCACGTATTATGAAAACAGTTTACAGACTGTTTATTCGGAATTGTTTGATTATTTTCTTGATGTGGAAAGAATTTTTACTTTTGCAAATGATAAGGATTTTGACGCGGCGGAAAACTATATGCATAATATGCTTTTTAAGAGCATAGATGAAGTAAATGATGTGGTTGGTTTATTTGATACACTCATAGATGATGATGTAAATAAGACTCGTCAGGAAATGACAAATCATCTGGCGGTTTCAAGAGTTTTTGCAATTGGTTTGATTTTACTCTTAACTGTGCTTACATGTATCGGACTTGTATGGAGTGTTATAGCTTCAAGAGAAATAACAAACAAGGATCCGCTTACTCAGATTGATAATATGGATAAATTTCAGTCGGATATGGATAAGCTTTATAAAAAGAATAAATTAAAGGACTATGTTTGTGTTTGTTCAAACATTAAGGATTTTACACTTGTAAATCAGCAGCTTGGTTCTTCAGTGGGAGACATGGCTTTGAGAAATTTTGCAAATACGGTTGAACATATTATTCAAAAGGATGAAAGGTTGGCAAGAATAGGCGGAGATAAATTCATTGCAATTGTCCGAAAAGAACATATAGATGATTTTGTAGCATTTATAGACAGGGTTCCGGTTACTGTGGATTATCATGAGGAAGCAAAGATTATCCAGATTGAAACACGCAGCGGTTTATATTACATAAAAGAGGATGATGATCCGGGAACAGTTGTGGATGATGCACATTTGGCACTTAGTCAGACGAAGCTTAAGGCAGTTGATAAAATTGTATTTGAAGAAAATATGCTTGAGCAGGCTTATGACAGAAGAACTCTTCTTATGGATTATACAAATGCCATAAAGCAAAAGGAGTTTGTTGTATATTATCAACCTAAGGTTAATCTTGAAAATGATACGTTATGCGGATGCGAGGCGCTCGTAAGATGGTGGAAGGACGAAGAGATAGTACCGCCGTTTAAGTTTATTCCTATACTTGAGGAGGAAGGCAGAGTAACCGAGCTTGATTATTATGTATTTGAACGGGTATGCAGAGATATTCGTGCATGGTTGGATGCGGGTATCAGCCCTGTAAGAGTATCCTCTAATTTTTCAAAGCTGCATCTTAGAAATCCTGAATTTGCGGATAAGGTTTTGAAAATAGTAGACCGTTATAAGATAGACAGTGAATATCTTGAGATAGAATTAACAGAGTCATCTGGATATGAAGATTTTGATGCATTTACCAACTTCGTTGATAAGATAAGAAAAAGAGGAATACATATTTCAATAGATGATTTCGGTACAGGTTATTCATCGCTTTCGTTGCTTAAAAAACTTGATGTTGATGTGATTAAGATTGATAAATCTTTTATTGACGGTATAGGTATAGGAGACAGGATGAACGAAAACCTTGTAAAAAACATAATATTATTAATAAGAGATATGGACCGTCAGGTTATATGTGAAGGCGTAGAATCACGCAATCAGGCAGACTTTTTGAAAGAGCAAAATTGTAACATGGTTCAGGGTTATCTTTTTGATAAGCCTTTGCCGCATGATGAATTTGAAGAAAGGCTGAAATCACCTGTTTATGTTAGAAAACTGTCTTGATATTAAACGCAATATCGAATAGTAAATTCTTCTTAATTGGCATTTGTAGAAGGATAAAGTCGAAAAATATAAAAATGTAACAAATTTATTATAAAAATGTAATAAAAATTGGCTTAAAGACTTGAAAAAACTGTCATAAACAAGTAAAATAAAGGTAATCGCAAGAGCGATAATATTTTTTTTCGAAAGGATATAGTGATTATGAACAAGGCAGAACTTATAGCAGCTATTGCAGAAGATGCAGGACTTTCAAAGAAGGATGCAGAGGCAGCAGTTAAGTCATTTGTAGAAGTAGTATCATCAGAGCTTCAGAATGGTGGAAAAGTACAGTTAATCGGTTTCGGTACATTTGAGGTAGGAAAGAGAGCAGCAAGAACAGCTCGTAACCCACAGACAGGCGAGACTATTAAGATTAAGGCAGCTAATGCTCCTAAGTTCAAGGCTGGTAAGGCATTAAAGGAACTTGTGAACACAAAGCCTTCAAAGAAAAAGAAGAAGTAAGATAATCAAAAGATTATTCTTCAAATCCCACAGCAAAAGCTGTGGGATTTCTTCTGTAAAAAACCATTGCATAGGTAGTATACGTTATGTAATAATCACATAATAAGATAGATAAAGGAAAAGCAGCTATGAGATTTTATTTTGCTCCCCTTGAAGGGATTACGCGTTACATTTTCAGAAATGCATACGAAAAAAATTACGGTGGAATAGATAAATATTTCGCACCCTTTATTTCACCTACTCATAACTGCTTTCTTACGCCTAAAAATATAAGAGAGCTTTGTCCTGAGCATAATGATAAAATAAACCTTATTCCGCAGATTCTTACCAATAATCCCGTTGCCTTTGTTGGTGCTGCCAATGAGCTTAAGGCTATGGGATATGATGAAATAAATCTTAATCTGGGATGTCCGTCAGGTACGGTGTGTGCAAAAAGAAAAGGAGCCGGACTTTTGTCGGAATGGTATGAACTGGAAAAGCTTCTTGATGGAATATATGAATGGGCCGGTAAAAACAATACAATAATATCTATAAAGACAAGGCTTGGAAGATTTGAACCGGATGAGTTTTATGACATATTGGAAATATACAATAAATATCCGATATCGGAATTGATAATACACCCCAGAGTTGAAAAAGATTATTATAAAGGTGAACCGAGACTTGAATATTTTGAGTATGCAGTCAAAAATAGTGTAAATCCTGTGGTTTATAACGGAAATCTGTTTGAAGCCGAAGATATAAAAAAGCGTAATAACGATACTTGTGTTATGCTTGGAAGAGGACTTTTGTATAATCCCGAACTTATAGAACAATATAATTATGAGTCGGATTATGATTTTGATTTTAAACGTTTTTGGAACTTTCATGATGAAATATATCATGATTATCAGGAAATCATGGGAGGAGATAAAAATGTTCTTTTTCATATGAAGGAGCTCTGGACTTATTGGAGAAGCTTATATCCCGATAGCGACAGAGATATAAAACATATACTGAAATCAAAAAATTACGGGGAATACGAGGCAGCACTCAGAAATCTTAAATAAAAGGATTATATTTTATGTTGATGACAAAGGAAAAGTATAATGAAAAAATGAATAAATGTCATATTCCCGAATCAATTGATGGGAAGACAATAGAAAGGAAAGCTGTTCTCGGAAATCAGAAAATCGAAAGCATATTTGTTCCGTACGGAATAAGAAACATAGGCGATTGGGCTTTTGCGCATTGTATGAAATTAAAAGAGGTCTGGCTCCCCGACACATTAGAAGAATTAGGCAGGGACATCTTTCAGGATGATAAAATGCTTGAAAAAATATATCTTTATTCAAAAAGAAAAAAAGCTTCGGATAAGTCGGATTTTGAAGATGAATATTTTGTTTTTGAGGAAGCAGCCGGGCTTGTAACATTTGCTGTAAAATGCTTCAAAAAAAGTGAACATATTAATAATACATTGCTTATAAGGCAAACAAATTTCGAAACTGACTCTGATAATAAATTTAATGATTTTAAAAAAAAATCCTGGCTTAACAGCTTTGACGAAGCGCTTTTGGAATATATAAACGAACCTGATGATGCAGGCTTTAATCCGTTTCTTGCGGGTGGCGAAGAAGATTATGAAGATCCGGAAAATGATCCGGAATATTATAAAAAGAATCAGCGAATAAAAAAATGTGGTTTCATACTTGAAAGGTTAAAATTTGATGAGAATATAAAAAAACAAAATGATTATGATCATTCAAAGATATATGGATTATATGAAGGAGAGGATGATAGTATTAAGCATTTTGTTGAATATATGAAAGCCAACAAAGAAGAAGCAATTCGTTTCATTGTTGAAAAAAAACAGGAAAGCTACGGCTATCTTAAGATATATGCGGGGTATGGTCTCATAGAAGAAGAGGAAATAACTGAATTACTTGAAACCTTTTTAGATGATGATTATATCGAGAGTAAGGCATATCTTATAAAATATAAGGAAGATAATTTCGGAAAAAAAGATGTATGGGATATGTTTAAAATTTAAATAACGTAAAGCTTACAAGAAAAACTTAGTATTTATAAGAAAAATCGTAGTTAAACGCTTGAAAAAATAATGGATTGATTATATAATAAATCTAACTATATCATCATATGAAAATTTGCTTGTGAAGGGTACAAAGATATAGATTTTGAGAGGAGCGTGGTATTATGATCAGTCCATACGGAATGAGTAATAATTATACAATACCTGTGTCAAATGTCGGCAGAGTTACACCTGTTTTTACCGGCAATACTGTTGACAGCTCCAGAAAGGTTGCACCTGTCGAGTGCCAGACATGTAAGAACAGGCGTTATCAGGATGGTTCCAATGAGATGGTTTCGTTTAAGGCACCGGGACATATAAGCCCCGAACAGTCTTATGCAAAGGTTATGTCTCACGAGCAGGAGCATGTTGCCAACGCGAGAGCTGAGGGAAGTAAAGATAATAAAGAATTGGTTTCCGTTTCGGTTTCGTTAAAGACAGCAATATGTCCTGAGTGCGGAAGAGCGTATGTAGCCGGAGGAACCACTAATACCACTATGAAGACAACTTATTCAAATGATTCTTACGGAAAAAATCAAAAGGCATTTGAGGCAGAAGCAACAAAAGGAAACAGAATTGATTTTGCAATATAATTTGATGTTGCAACATTAAGTCAAAATGGTTATAATACCAAAGGTATTTTAATATACAGCATATTCATTATATATGAATGTGCTGTAATTTTTGGTTTATCGAGATAATATTTTTTTAATAGTTCTGAGGTTTTATTATGGCTGAAAACGGTAAAAAAGACAGATTTATGGTGCAGGCCGCAATTCTTGCGGTTGCAGGCTTTTTGTCAAGAATAATAGGGTTGTTGTATGCCGTACCTCTCTATCAGATAATAGGTGAGGAGGGTAACGGATATTATGCAACTGCCTATGATATCTATTTTATGATACTTCTCATATCCACATACAGTATTCCTACAGCTGTTTCAAAGGTTATATCACAGAGACTTGCGGTGGATGAATATAAAAATGCAAATAAGCTTTTTAAATGTTCGCTTATATATGTGCTTGTTGTCGGAAGCTTTACGGCTGCAATTACATTTGTTTTTGCACCTTCGCTGGTTGTGGATCAATCTGTGTTATGTCTCAGAGTAATGGCACCTACCATATTTTTCTCGGGTCTTCTTTCGGTATTCAGAGGATATATGCAGGCTCATAATACCATGGTTCCGACTGCAGTATCACAGATTATAGAGCAGATTATGAATGCTGTTGTCAGTGTAGCTGCCGCATATATATTTACCATGCCGTTCAGAGGCGGTGTGGATGAGAGCAAGGTAGCCATTCACGGAGCGGCAGGAAGTGCACTCGGTACATTTGCTGGTGTTATAGCGGGTCTTGTATTTATACTTTTTATATATATGCGCAGGCGTTCCGATATTATTTCGAAGGTTAAAAATGATAATAATCCTCATGAGGAAAGCTATCGTGATTTATTCAAGGTTATTTTCCTTATGGTAACACCGGTTATTTTATCGACGTTTATATATAATGTAAGTACCACATTTGATATGAAGATTTATTGGAGTGCTATTTCGCATAAGAGTATATCGGTAAGAGATGCGTCAAAGATATATGGAATATATTCAAGGCAGTTCCTTGTACTTATCAATCTTCCGATAGCAATTGCTTCGGCGGTTTCATCGGCACTTATTCCGGGTATTTCGGGTGCTTTCAGCAAAGGTGATATTGAAGATGTCAACTTGCGACTTAATAAATCGATAAAAACAACAATGCTTATAATGATACCATCTGCATTGGGTATGGCGGTTCTTGCTAATCCGATAATGCAGCTTTTATTCTCGGGAACAGATGAAAGAGCAGGATATGCTCTTGTAGGTGGTTGTATATCTGTTGTTTTTTATGCATTATCGACGGTAACAAACGGTGTGCTTCAGGCAATCGGAAAGGTTTCGGATCCTGTTAAAAATGCTGCTATAGCACTTGTAATTCATCTTGCATTTGTAATTGTCGGACTTAATTTGGTTTCCGCACCTTATAGTCTGGCTGTACTTGTTATTGGCTCGGTTGTATATTCGTTATTTATGGTAATACTTAATTCCCTTTCCGTTAAAAAGCATCTTGGATATAAAATGGATAAGGATTTGACGGTTTACAGACCACTTATAGCGGCCGGCATTATGGCGGCTGTTGCTTACAGTCTTTATAGAATAGTTTATCATTTCTGTTTGATAAATATGCCTCAAAGAACGGCAGTTGCAAACGGTGCGGCACTTTTGGTTTCAATTCTTGTCGCAATGATTGTATATGCATTGCTGATTCTTAGAATAGGCGGCTATACCGAGGAAGACCTTTTGGATATGCCTAAGGGCACGCTTCTTGTAAAGATTGCAAAGAAGCTTAAGTTTTTAAAATAAAACAAAAGCAGAAAAAATATGGAAAATAATAATTTTTTCTTATAGGAAAAAGCTATAGCTGATTATAGCTATTATATATTTTTCAAATGTAATTTTATAATATATTATTTTACTTATCATACGATATGGTATGATTATTTAAATGGATAATATCCATATTATACGGAGGTAGATACCATGAAAAGAATTTTGACTATACAGGATATCTCCTGTCTCGGAAGATGCTCTCTTACTGTTGCGCTTCCTATTATATCGGCTATGGGTGTTGAGACCTGTATTATACCTACAGCGGTGCTTTCAACACATACCATGTTCAGTAATTTTACTTTCAAGGATTTGCAGGACCAGATTGAGCCGATTACAGATCATTGGGTAAATGAAAAGATTACCTATGATGCAATTTATACCGGATATCTTGGCTCGATAGAGCAGGTCGATATAGTAGCTCATGTTTTTGAAAAATTTAAGACCGATAATAATTTGATTATTGTCGATCCTGCCATGGCTGATAACGGAAAGCTTTATCCGGCTTTTGATGAAGCTTTTGCGAAGAAGATGGCAGAGCTTTGCGGTAAGGCTGATATAATAGTGCCAAATCTTACAGAGGCTGCATTTATGACCGGTAAGGAATATAGAACAGAACAGGATGAAGCATACATAAAGGATATGCTTCTTGCACTTTCCAAGCTTGGTTCACGTATAAGCGTACTTACAGGCGTTATGCTTGAAGAGGGTAAGATAGGTGTTATGGGATATGATAAGGAAACCGGAGAATTCTTCCATTATTACAATACATTATATCCTCTTTTCTCACACGGTACCGGCGATGTATTTGCAAGTACCTGTGTAGGAGCACTTATGAACGGAAAGAGTATACCGGAGAGTTTTGCGGTGGCTGTTGATTATACAGGTGAGACCATAAGAGAAACAATGAATGATCCAGATAAGAAGGATTACGGTGTAAGCTTTGAGCTTGCGATACCATATCTTATAGACAGATTGAAGGTCAATAAGTTATAATAGAATAAGAACTAAAAACGATAAGCTCGTACAAATTTAATTTGTACGAGCTTTAAAAAAATCATTACATAAGGAGATAGCGATGAAATTTGTATCATGGAATGTAAATGGCCTGAGAGCAGTCATGTCGAAAAATTTTATGGAAGAGTTTGATAAGCTTGATGCAGACTTTTTTTGTCTTCAGGAAACCAAGCTTCAGGAAGGACAGATAGACTGGAATAAGGAAGGATATTTTGATTATTGGAATTATGCCGAGAAGAAAGGATATTCCGGTACGGCTATATTCACAAAGCATGAGCCGGTTTCGGTATCTTATGGAATAGGTGTTGAGGAACATGACCATGAAGGAAGAGTAATAACGCTTGAATATGATGATTATTATATGATAGTTGTATATACGCCAAATTCACAAAATGAATTGAAGCGTCTTGATTACCGTATGACATGGGAGGATGCATTCAGAGATTATTTATGTACACTTAAGGAAAAAAAATCAGTTATAGTATGTGGTGATATGAATGTGGCACATAAGGAAATTGATCTTAAGAATCCAAAGACCAATACAAAAAATGCAGGCTTTACAATCGAAGAAAGAAATAAGATGTCAGAACTCTTGGAAGCAGGCTTCATAGATACATTCAGATATCTTTATCCGGATCAAAAGGATATTTACTCATGGTGGTCCTACAGATTTAAGGCACGTGAAAAAAATGCCGGATGGCGTATAGACTACTTCCTTGTTTCGGAGGACTTGAAGGACAAGATAAAGGAAGCAAAGATTCATACGGAAATATTTGGCTCTGATCATTGTCCTGTGGAGCTGGTGTTGGAGTAATAATCGAGGTGGCTAAACGATGAAAAAGTTTTTGGTAGCAATGGATTCGTTTAAGGGTTGTTTGACTTCTGCCGAAGCAGGACACGCCGTTTCCGAAGGAATAAAGAGTGCCATTCCCGATGCGGATATTTCCGCTTTTACTGTAGCAGACGGTGGTGAGGGCATGATGGAAGCACTTACAAATGCCTGCAATGGAACATTTGAAGAAGTAAGAGTTACCGGACCGCTTGATGATTCCGTAAATGCAAGATATGGAATATATATAAAATCAGACGGAAGTAAATGTGCTATTCTTGAGATGGCTTCTGCCGCCGGACTTACACTTGTTCCGGAGGATAAACGTAATCCGCTTGTTACTACAACTTATGGCGTCGGTGAAATGATATCGGATGCATATAAAAAAGGCTGCAGAAGCTTTATAATCGGTATTGGAGGAAGTGCCACAAATGATGCGGGTATAGGCATGCTTAGTGCGCTTGGTTTTATATTTATTGATAAAGACGGACATGAAGTATCAAGAGGAGCGGAAGGTGTAAGGGATGTTTATTCTGTTTTGGAAATTAAAGCCGGTTCGGGAAATAAAACAGTTACACCTGACATTCTTAGAAAATGTAAATTTACTATTGCCTGTGATGTGAATAATACTTTGTATGGAGATGACGGCTGCAGTATGGTCTTTTCGCTTCAAAAGGGGGCAACACCTAAGCAGGCAAAGTCAATGGACGGATGGATAGAATGCTTCGCAAGGCTTATAAAAAAACAATATCCAAATGCAGATGAAAATGCAAACGGAGCAGGAGCGGCAGGAGGCCTTGGATATGCATTTAAAACATTTTTGGATGCAGAACTAAAAAGCGGTATAGATATTGTTTTAAGTGAGACGGGATTTGTAAAAACACTTGAAAGAATTTATGATGATATTTTGAAGGATGAACCGGAAATTATCTTAAGTAATGAATTAAAAAATAATGTTTTTGTTATAACCGGAGAAGGAAAGCTTGATGCACAGACAGCTATGGGAAAGGTTCCTGCCGGAGTCGCAAAATATGCAAAAAAGTATGGTGCAAGGGTTATCGCCTTCGGCGGGACCGTTGAAGAGTCAGCCGCAGATTTATTAAAGTCAGCCGGTATAGATGAGTGTTATGCGATTACAGTGGCCGGTATGCCGATTGAAACAGCTATGAGAAAAGAAATCGCCATGGATAATCTAAAAAAGAAAACATCAGAAGTGCTGTCAGCATTATAAACGGTTGAGATTAATCAAAACATTTAGGTGCCGGGATGCACATAGAACTTAATATTGAAATTTAAATAAAACCCACATATAATATTAGGGACGGTTTAAGAACCTGAATATTTATGTGGTTTTTATTATGCGGGATGAATTGTGTAATATTTAATTTACGGGAGGATAAAAATGTCAGAGATTAAAAATTTCAGTGGTTACATTAGCAATAAAAAGGAACTTTCAAAAGAACTTGGCATACCTTTTGATGCAAAGGACGATACGGGCTATGTGAAGGCTGCATATGTTAAATGGGGCGAGGAACTTACCTCACATTTGCAGGGTATGTTTGCATTTATAATATATGATGAAGCGGAAAAGAAAACAGTCTGTGCAAGAGACAGATTCGGAAATGAATCTATGTACTATTATGTGTCAGAAGACAAGAGTGTGATATTTGGTCTTACGATAAATGATATCCTTAAGGACAAGTCATATACAAAGAAGTTAAATGAGCAGGCACTTGAGCTTTTCCTTACATATTCATATCTTCCGGGAAGCGATACCTTCTTTGAAGGAATAAAGAAGCTTATGCCGGGATTTGTTCTTGTCTATAAAGAGGATGATAAGAGTCTTGATATTAAAAGATATTGGAAGCTTACATATAAGGGGGATACCACAAAAACTCCCGATGAATATGCAGAGCTTGTAAATAATACATTAAATGAGCTTATCGATGACTGGAAGATAGAAGGAGAGCGTTACGGTAATTTCCTTTCGGGTGGCGTTGATTCTGCATATCTTGCAGCGCTTACAAAGCCGAAATATACATTTTCAACAGCTTATGACAATAAGGAGTTTGATGAGTCGGGGCTTGCGGCAAAGTCAGCTGAATTTTTGGGTGCAGAGCATATAAGAGTAAAGGTTACACCTGAGGATTATTTCGGTGTTATACCTGAGGCTATGAAGGCTATGGAGCAGCCTCTTGCGGATGCATCAACGATAGCATTTTATCTTGCATGCCGCGGTGCAAAAGATTATGTGGATGTATGTTATTCGGGTGAAGGTGCGGATGAGCTTTTCTGCGGTTACCATGCTTACGTAAGAAGACTGGTAAATCTTAACAATCCGGATTATGCTTCGGCACCGGTAGAGACATATTATATCGGAAATACAAAGGTTATGAATGAAAAGGATAAGAGCAGGCTATTAAAGAATTATAAAGGCGAGGTAACTCCTCTTGAGCTTGCAAGATCTTTATATGACTTTGATGAAAATACAGGCGATTTAACAAAGATGTGGCTTTGTGATTTAAATGTTTGGTTTGAGGGTGATATCATGCTCAATGCCGAGAAGATGAGCAAGGCAAACGGACTTATAGCAAGAACTCCTTTCCTTGATTCAAGAATATATGAGATAGCATCTAAGATCCCGACAGAGTATGAAGCCAGTCTTGAAGAAAGCAAGATTGTATTTCGTAAGGCAGCAAGCCATATGATACCTGATGAAGTGGCTTTCAGAAAGAAGCTCGGCTTTGCTGTTCCCGTAAGAGTATGGATGCGTGAAGAACCATATTTCGGAAAAATCAAGGAAATGTTTAACAGCGAAAATGCCGCAAAATATTTTGATGTGGATATACTTAACGAAATGCTCACGGACGAGTATCTTGACGGCCATGATAACTGGAGAAAAGTATGGAATATATATATCTTCCTTATCTGGTACGGTATTTACTTCTAAATTTATTTTAGTTTAATAAGCCTATTTTAGGAACGGGTTGTATTTTATTATACAACCCGTTTCGTATAAGTCTAATTTGCGCAAAGTGCGAATAAAATATAGTCAGAATGTATAGAATTATATCAGTATATTTTGACGAGGCATTTGCATGGGAAAAGATGTAAAGAATAGAGGCATAAACGGCAGCAGATATATTTTTTATGTGTTTTTGTTTTTCTTCAGCATGGCAGCTACGGGAATTATTACTGAGGTATTTAATGATAACGAAAACAGGTACAAGATACGTCTTGGTAAGTTTGGGAATGATAGCGAAGAGGAAGACTGCCGGGAAAACGATGGCATAACCAAAGCTATAAGTAATAACGCTTATATTTCAAATGATGATAGGCTTTATGAATCAAGAGCTGATGTACCGACTGTAAAGAAGTTTTTAGTGTCAGCCCTTGAGCCGGTCGGGAACACATTGTATGTCTATGGCGGTGGTTGGAATGAAGATGATTCCGGAGCAGGCACGGAGGCTCTTTCTTATGGCGTAAGTCCAAGGTGGAAAGAATTCTTTGATGAAAATGATAAGGATTATGATTTTGAAGATACAAAATATCAAATACATGACGGACTCGACTGTACGGGATATGTTGGATATGTAACCTATCAGACATTTGGTGATACTTTCAGTGATAAGGGATATGTTTTTCCTTCAAAGGATATGGTTTATAAATATGCAGATATATTTGGAGGAACCGTTGTTAGAAAGGATAGTGTTACAAAGTACTATCCCGGAGATATAATGGGAACAGACGGACATGTTTTTATTGTTATCGGAGAGTGTGATGACGGAAGCTTACTGTTTGTTCATGCTTCACCGCCGGTTGTATCCTTATGCGGAACAAAAACACCGGAGGGAAACCCGGACAGTGAGGCAATTAACCTTGCTCAAAAATACATGGCGAAGTTTTATCCCGAGAGCTATGGGCGTTATATGTCATATATAAGGGATACTGATTTCCTTGAAAACTATGATCAGATGCATTGGAGCCGAAGCATTCTTGCAGACCCGGATGGCTATAATGATATGACGCCTGAAGAAATAATGATGAATTTGTTCGAAAGTAAAGAATGAATGCAAAACTTTTGTGATAGCTAAAGTATTACGGATGTATTATGTATTAACAGCTTATTTTAGAGGCTGATATCATTAAGCTTATCCGATACTTTAATTTCATCATAAAGCTTCTGATATTCTTCTTTTTTAAGAGTAACAATATAGTTCTTTGTATAATTTTTTTTGATTCCGTTTTTGTGTAAAATATCGACAGCTTTATTGTAAGCAACGGCTGCTTCAATCTCGGATCCGTATCTTCCGATGATGTGATTGCCAACCATGTGGATCAGTGCAGTATAAACGGGCTTGCCGTTTTTTTCTTCCATTTGTACGCCGACATAGTTATTTATGACTTTGATGTTGGAATATCTGTAATCATATTTGTCGTCATTGACCATGATAAAATCCCTGCCGTAAACAGCGAATGGCTTTATACCGTATCTTCCGAGAATTTTATATTGGCTTCCGTAATCACTGACAAAAAGGTAGCCTCCGCGTTGCTGGATTTTATGAGAGGCGTAAAAAAACAGGTCATCGCGGTCAAATTTGATTATTGTATCCGGGGTAAGGTAGTATTCGAAATAGTTTTTTAACAGATAAATCGGGGTGGCAAAGTATATTCCGTTGTCACGGAAGTTAAGCAGACAAATAAATTTATCATGTGAAAGCTTATATTTTTGATTATAGCTTTCTTTATTTATCTTGTTTTTGGAATCATCAATTATATTTTTCGCTTCGGTATATGCAAGGTTTGCGTCCTTGGGATTATCGTAGCTTCCAAGACTGATATGCTTGTTTTTATATGTAAGAGAAGCGCGATAATAGATTTCACCGCTTTTCTTTTTTGCGGTATATACACCGGTTTTACTTGCCATTTTGTACTCCTTTAATATTAAGATAAACTGTTAATTATCCTTTGATTTTTGTCGATATTATATATGAATATGTGTACATAATGATTGTAATATATAAATTGTAATTTATCAACAAATTCATAAATGCAATTTGGGTATTCTTACTAAAATAAGTCAAAAATACTTGACCGAAAAGGGTTGTTGAATTATAATTTTCCATGTATGTGTGATGTAATGATTTTGTAACATTTTTAAGATTTTTACACACTGAGGTGATATTATGAAATTTAGCTTTAGCAAGGCGAAAGAAAAAATAATAGAAGCCACAAGAGATTTTGCTTCGAAGTATTATAATGTTATCGGAGCTTCGGTTGTTGTTGCAGCTTTGGGAATATTATCTGCCGTTACATTGGTAAACAAGATTGATGAATCCAATCAGTCGGTTGGTGTTATTATGTCGTTGTCCGATGTTTCGTCGGGTAAGAAGCCGTTTGCCGGAGCAACATTTGAGGCTAAGGGCATCACATATGTAGATATGGTTAATTTTAATTATGAGACGGAAGAACTTGCCCAGCTTGAAAAAACCGAAAAGCAGGTTGACGATATATTGGCAGCAAGAAGTCAGGAGAAAAAGGATCAGGCGGCTTTGGAGGCACTTACGGCGGAGCATGCGTCTGCCGCAGATTATAATACATATGTGGAAACAACTGAGCAACAGATGCCTGTCTTTGTAACCGCATCATCAGCTACGAATCCTCTTTCAGAGATTACATATGCGGATGAAAATGGTGAATATGAATATCTTGGTGAATTCACACTTACGGGATATTGTCCTTGTTCCATATGTTGCGGCAAGTGGAGCAATCCTGATAATCCTATTACCGCCAGCGGTTCTACGGCAACTGCGGGAAGAACGATTGCGGCAGATACATCCAGATATCCGTTCGGAACAAAGCTTATGATAAATGGTCAGATATATACCGTAGAAGATGTCGGTGGTGCCATAAAGGGTAATCATGTAGATATCTACTTTAACAGCCATGATGAGGCAAGAGCCTTCGGTAAGCAGTACGGTTCGGTTTATCTGGTTAAATAATTATGATATAGTGAGGCTTTTAAGAGATGAGATATATAAAATATATTTCATCTCTTTTAGATTTAGCATATGAAATAATCATCCTATATTTTTCTTGTTTTTAGCTGTTTATTATGTTATTATTCCATATGTCGTTAATAATTAGTGTTAATCATAGAAGAATTTTGTGAGGAGATTTTGAAATGGAGCTTATATATAAAAGTACCAGAAATTCCAATGAAACTGCAACTGCATCGATGGCTATTTTAAAGGGACTTGCTGATGAAGGCGGTTTATTTGTGCCGGATTATATTCCTGCTTTTGATGTTACTTTAGAGGAGCTTTCCTCAATGGACTATCGTGAAGTGGCTTATAATGTAATGAAGCTTATGCTTACGGATTTTACGGAGGAAGAATTAAGACATTGTATTAACAGTGCTTATGATGATAAATTTGATACTAAAGAGATAGCACCTTTGGTAAATAAGGCCGGTGCATATTATCTTGAGCTTTTCCATGGTTCAACAATAGCATTTAAGGATATGGCTCTTTCAATTCTGCCTTATCTTCTTACAACATCTGCAAAAAAGAATAATGTTCATAATGAAATAGTTATTCTTACAGCTACATCAGGTGATACCGGAAAAGCTGCTCTTGCAGGCTTTGCGGATGTTCCGGGAACAAAGATTATAGTATTTTATCCTAAGAACGGAGTTAGTCCGATACAGGAGAAGCAGATGGTTACACAAAAGGGTGATAATACATTTGTGGTAGGAATCAAGGGTAATTTTGATGATGCGCAGACCGGCGTTAAGAAAATGTTCTCGGATGCAGAACTTAATAAATATCTTAATGAAAAAGGCTATCAATTTTCATCTGCAAATTCAATAAATATCGGCAGACTCGTTCCACAGATGGTTTATTATGTATATGCATATACAAGACTTGTAAGAGACGGAAAGATTAAGGCCGGCGAAAAGATTAATGTTGTGGTACCGACAGGAAACTTCGGAAATATTCTTGCGGCTTATTATGCTAAGCAGATGGGACTTCCTATAAATAAATTTATATGCGCTTCAAATGAGAATAAGGTTCTTTATGATTTCTTTGCAACAGGTAACTATAACAGAAACAGAGAATTTATATTAACTTCATCACCTTCGATGGATATACTTATTTCAAGCAATCTTGAAAGACTTATTTACAGAATAGCAGGAAATGATGCAGTTAAGAATAAGGAGCTTATGAATGCACTATCAGGTAAGGGTGAATATACAATAACAGACGATATGAAGAAAGAGCTTTCCGACTTCTACGGAAATTATGCATCGGAAGAAGAAACTGCAAATACTATTAAGAAGGTTTACGAAAGCGATTCATATATTATGGATACTCATACAGCCGTTGCCGCAACAGTTTATGATAAGTATGTGGCACAGACAGGTGATAATACGCCAACAGTTATTGCATCAACGGCAAGTCCTTACAAGTTTACAAGAAGCGTTATGAATGCAATTGATAATGAGTATGATAAGAAGACTGATTTTGAGCTTGTAGATGAGCTTAATCGTCTTTCCGGTGTTAAGGTTCCTCAGGCTATAGAGGATATAAGAACAGCTCCTGTTCGTCATAATACTGTATGCGAAAAGGATGCTATGCTTGATGAGGTTAAGAAATTCCTTAACATTTAATAATAAAAGATAATTTGATAAGACAGTTCGTTTGTACCATCCTGTCTATAAAAAAAACCAGGACTAAAAACTGATGGATATGTGCCATAGGAGTCTTGGGATTCCTATGGTATTTTTGTTTCTTATAATGATGAAGTTTGGAATTAATATATGATAATTTTAATCGGAGGTAAGCATGTATACTTTAAAAACCGCATCGGGCTTTGACAGCGCTCATTTTCTTAAAGGCTATAACGGAAAATGCTCCAATATTCACGGACATCATTGGAGTGTCGAGATAATTGTCGGAAGTGATATACTTAATGAAGATGAGCAGACAAGAGGAATGATAGTTGATTTTTCACAATTAAAGAAGGATTTGAGAGAACTTACGGATGAACTTGATCACAGCCTTATAATTGAAAAGGGCAGTCTTAAGGAAAAAACAATGGAAGCCCTTAAGGAAGAAGATTTCAGAATAGTTGAGTTGAATATAAGACCTACTGCCGAAAACCTTGCAAAATACTTTTACGAACTTATGAGTGGCAAGGGATATAGGGTAATTGAGTCTACCGTATATGAAACAAGAAAAAATTGTGCAAGCTACAGAGCTGACTGAGAAATATTATAAAAAAGGAAAACTGTTATGGGTAGATATAGGGTTGTTGAGAAGTTTGTCAGTATTAACGGAGAGGCACGATGTGCAGGTGAACTGGCATGCTTTATAAGATTTGCAGGTTGTAATTTAAATTGCTCCTATTGTGATACCAGATGGGCAAACGAAGAAAAAACGCCATTTGTCATTTTGAGCGAAGAAGAAATATATGAATATATAAAGGATACCGGAGTAAGAAATGTTACACTTACGGGTGGAGAACCTCTTTTGCAGCCTGACATAAAAAGATTGATAACGCTTTTATCAAAGGATATAACGCTTAGAACGGAGATAGAAACAAACGGAGCGGTGGACTTGACAGATTTCATAAACATAGGTAATAATGTTACATTTACCGTTGATTATAAGCTTCCGGGAAGCGGTATGGAAGATAAAATGTTTCTTGAAAATTATAATCTATTAAGAAATATTGATACAGTGAAATTTGTTGTTTCGGATATTAAGGATTTGGAAAAAACAAGAGAGATAATAAATAGATATAAGCTTGATGAAAGGCTTCAGGTATATATTAGTTCTTCGTTCGGAAGGATTAGCAATGAAGAAATTGTAAATTATATGATAGAGCATAAAATGAATTCAGTCAGGCTTCAGCTTCAGATACATAAATATATCTGGAGCCCAGATAAGAAAGGAGTATAAAATGGCAATTGACAAGGATGCTATAAGAGAACATATAAAGGGTATAATAAAAGCGTTGGGTGATGACCCGGATAGAGAGGGATTGAAGGAAACTCCGGACAGGGTTGCACGCATGTATGAAGAGGTTTTCGAAGGTATGAATTATACCAATGATGAAATAGCCGACATGTTTGCCAAATACTTTGAAAAGCCCGAAAGTGATTGTAAGGAAATGGTTTTTGTTAAGGACATTGAGGTATTCAGCTATTGCGAGCATCATATGGCGCTTATGTATGATATGAATGTTTCCGTTGCTTATATTCCCAAGGATAAGGTGCTTGGATTAAGTAAGATAGCAAGAATCGCCGATATGGTTGCAAGAAGACTTCAGCTTCAGGAAAGAATCGGAACCGATATTGCATATATAATGAAAAAAGTAACGGGTTCGGAGGATGTAGCCGTTATTATAGAGGGCTGTCACAGCTGCATGACTGCAAGAGGAATCAAAAACAGAAGCTCCAAAACAATTACCACGACCTTCAGCGGACAATTCCTTACCGATGCAGCATTGCAAAACAGGCTTATGTTGCTTTTAAAATAAATTTCAATTGACTGTAGATTAATATTGGTCGTTATGTGAAAGGATAAAGATATGAGAAATAAGGATGAAGCAGTTGTTATTTTCAGCGGAGGACAGGACAGTACAACATGCCTATTATGGGCAAAGAAAAACTATAAAAAGGTATATGCAGTATCGTTTGATTATAATCAAAGACATAAAAAGGAGCTTGATTGCGCTACGGAAATATGTAAAGAGCTTGATGTGGAGCATCATATACTTGATATGGATTTACTTAATCAATTAGCTCCAAATTCACTTACAAGGACTGATATAGATGTTGATACATCCGCACCTGATGACGGAACTCCGCCTAATTCCTTTGTCGATGGAAGAAATATGGTTTTTATTCTTTTTGCGTCAATTTTTGCTAAACAAAGAAAAGTAAGTGATATAATAACAGGTGTATCGCAGAGTGATTTTTCGGGCTATCCGGATTGCAGGGATGTTTTTATCAAGTCCATGAATGTTACGCTTAATCTTGCTATGGAATTTGATTTTAATATTATTACACCGCTTATGTGGATAGACAAGGAAGAAACCTGGGAGATTGCTGATAAACTCGGAGGTTTTGAACTTGTAAGAAATAAGACTCTTACATGTTATAACGGTATAATGGGAGACGGTTGCGGTAATTGCCCGGCTTGTAAGCTTCGTAAGAGGGGATTGGAGGCATATCTTGAAAAAAAGACTTCTGTTCATAATTAATCCCAATGCTGGTAAAACAGCTATAAAGGATTCTTTGTTTGAAATAATTATGGTATTTTCCGAGGCCGGATATGAGGTTGTAACTTATCCTACTACCGGTCCGACCGATGCCGAAAGAAAGGTTGTGGCTGATGGTGCAGATTATGATTTGATCGTATGTGCCGGAGGAGACGGAACACTTGAAAATACCGTAAGCGGATATATGCTTATGGGCGAGAAGAAAATTCCGCTTGGATATATTCCATGCGGCTCGACCAATGATTTTGCAAGAACAGTGGATATACCGAGTAATAAGGTTAAAGCAGCAAAGGATATAGTAAACGGAACACCGAGATTTTTGGATGTCGGACAATTTGCAGACAAATATTTTATTTATATTGCATCGTTTGGAGTTTTTACCGAGGTTTCCTACAGCACTAACCAGTCACTTAAAAAGGTTATGGGGCATTCGGCTTATCTTGTTGAAGGTCTGAGAGATCTTGCAAATATTAAAGTATATAATTTGAGTGTTGAATTTGATAAGGAAACTATTTCAGGCGAATTTATATTTGGTATGGTAACAAATTCATTGTCTGTCGGAGGCTTCAAATTAAGGGGCACTAAACATGTAGTTCTGGATGATGGAAAATTTGATTGCCTTTTTGTTAAAAAACCGGAAAAGGTTTCAGATGTTCAAAGACTTCTTACTCAGGTACTTACCAATAACATAAAGGATGATAATCCATTGATTTATATGACCAAGGCTTCAAAGGTAGTGGTTAAATCGGACGATGAAATCAAGTGGACACTTGACGGAGAATTCGGTGGTGCACATAAAGAGGTAGAAATAATCAATCATCAGAAAGCGTTGAAAATCTGCCTTGACGGAGAGTATTACCTTGAGGAGGCGATTGAAGAATTTTATCCTGAGGATGATATGGATAATGACGGAATACCGGATGATTCGGATGAGAGCTCCTTTGCCGACTACGGTGATGATTTTGAAGACGGCTGGGATAAATAGTGTATGAAAGCTCCATTAATAACATATAATGTCATTAATGGGCTTTTTCTTTACTTTTGGAAAATTTTAGCGTATAATTATTATGATTTTTTATGTCGAAAGGAGTTCTTTGCTAATATGGGTAAGTATTTCGGGACTGACGGCTTCAGGGGAGAAGCAAATATTGATTTGACTGTTGAACATGCATTTAAGGTTGGAAGATACCTTGGATATTATTTTGGCAAAGATAAAAAGGGAGAGGACAGGGCAAGGATCGTTATTGGCAAGGATACTAGACGTTCCAGTTATATGTTCGAATATTCTTTGGTTGCAGGACTTACGGCAAGCGGGGCAGATGTATATCTTATGCATGTAACTCCTACACCGAGTGTTTCCTATATTGTCCGTTCGGATGAATTTGACTGCGGTATCATGATTTCAGCAAGTCATAATCCGTTTTACGATAATGGAATTAAGCTTATTAATTCACGCGGAGCTAAAATTGATGCGGCTGTTGAAGAGGAAATAGAAAAATATATTGATGGTGAAATACCGGAAATCCCTTTGGCGACAAAAGAAAAAATAGGTAGAACAACCGACTATTCCATGGGAAGAAACAGATATATCGGTTATCTTATGACCCTTCCTACAAGGGCTTTTAAAAATATTAAAGTAGGTCTTGATTGCTCAAACGGAGCAGCTTCAACCATTGCAAAGGCTGTATTTGATGCTTTGGGTGCAAAGACCTATGTAATAAGTAACGAACCTGACGGTATAAATATTAATGATAATTGCGGTTCGACTCATATTGAAAATCTTCAAAAATTTGTTAAAGAAAACGGGCTTGATGTGGGTTTTGCTTATGACGGAGATGCGGACAGATGTCTTGCGGTAGATGAAAACGGTGACCTTGTTGACGGTGATCATATACTTTACATTTGCGGAAAGTATTTAAGAGATAAGGGTAATCTTGCAGGAAATACCGTTGTAACGACCGTAATGTCTAATTTGGGACTTTATAAAGCATTTGACGCAGAAGGAATCAATTACGAAAAAACAGCTGTAGGAGATAAGTATGTATATGAGTGTATGATGGAAAAGGGTTATATGCTCGGCGGGGAACAAAGCGGACATATAATATTTGCAAAGAATGCAAGAACCGGTGACGGTGTACTTACATCTCTTAAGCTCATGGAAGTAATGGTTGAAAATAAATGTAAGATGTCTGAACTTTCAAGAGGTCTTAAAATATATCCTCAGCTTTTGGTAAATATCAGAGTAAAGAGTAAGCCGGAGGTTACTTCGGATAAGGACGTTCTTGCTGCTGTTAAGGAAGTAGAAGAGAAGCTTGGGGATAACGGAAGAATTCTTCTTAGAGAAAGTGGAACAGAGCCGCTTATACGTGTTATGGTAGAGGCGGAAACAGATGAGTTATGCAATGAGTATGCGTACAAAGTTGCAAATGTAATTAAGGAAAAAGGCTACGAGCAATAATGAAAAGAAAACTTAGAAAACTGGAGACAACCATAATATTTGTGATTAAAACAGCATTATATTTTACACTGTTTTGGATTTTTTACGGTTTGTATTCGAAATCAAACTGGCAGTTGCTTAATTTGTCCAGAACATCGGCTGTAACAATTGCAACCTATGTGGTTGTTTCATATATGTTTGCAAATATATATGGTAGATATGATATAGGTAAAAGAAAGAGCAGACCTATAGTTCATTCTTTGTTTCTGGCATGTATTTTTACGGATATCATAACCTTGTTTATGTTATCTATCATGAACACAAATGCGACAAATAACAAATCCTTTGTTGTTGAAGAACCGTTATTGCTTTTTCCGGTACTTGTTCTTCAGTATATTGTAATTTGGATTTTTGCATATGGTGGAAACAAGCTTTACTTTTGCATTTATGATCCGGAAAAATGTGTTGTGATAACTTCATCACAAAGAAGCTTAAATGAGGTTATTCGAGGAATCAGAAAATACAAGCTCCAGTACAAAATCAATGTTATCGCCGATTACAGAGATAAGGAATTAAAAAAATATATAAGCGAAAACGAAACTATTTTTATATATGATGTTCCTACAAAGGAAAGAACAGAGATAATAGAATTTTGTTATCAGAATATGAAAAATGTATATTTCAATCCTGATATGCATGATGTTGTTGAAAAAAACTCACATCATATCTTATTGGATGATGTTTCAATGTACGGAAACTATTCAAAAGGACTCACGCTTGAACAAAGGGCACTTAAGCGTATTGAGGATATTATTATTTCTGTTATAGCACTTATTATTACATCACCGCTTTTGCTTATAGCGGCTATCAGTATAAAGATTGAAGATCACGGAAGTATTATATTTAAACAAAACAGAGCAACAAGGAACGGTAAGATATTTTCAATATATAAGCTGAGAACAATGAGGGAAGATGTTGAAAATTATTCCGTTATCGAGGATGATGAGAGAGTAACCAGGGTCGGACGTATCCTTCGAAAATACAGGATAGATGAGATTCCTCAGTTTTATAATGTATTAAAGGGTGATATGAGCGTCGTGGGACCAAGACCTGAGATGCTTGCCAATATATTTAACTACACTGATATTCTTCCGGCATTTGAATACAGATTAAGAGTTAAGGCCGGAATAACCGGACATGCACAGATAGCGGGAAAATATAATACATCACCCAAGGACAAGCTTATGCTGGATTTGATGTATATTGAAGAATACAGTATGTGGCTTGATATTAAGCTTTTGTTTCAGACATTTATTGTACTTTTGAAGCGAGACAGCACGGATGCATTTAAGGATGATGAGGAACTTGTATTTAATGAATATAGTGAAGATGAAGCTATAAAGTGCGATGTCATTGAGGAAGAGCTTGCTACGGAAGAAAAAAAAGAAGAGCTTAAAGAAGAAATCCAAAATGAGAAAGCAAAAGAAAAAAAAGAACAAAGAGCTCATGAAGATCATAAAAAAGTCAGGGCATAATTAAAATACATTGATTTGTTTGGAGGAGTATAATGAAAAAGATATTGGTGACCGGCTGTAACGGTCAGCTCGGTAAAGCTGTAAATCAGGAGTATAAAAATGATGATGTTGAATTGCTTAACACGGATGTCGGTGATCTTGACATAACGGACATTGAAAAGGTTGTACGATTCGTTAAGGAAAACACTCCTGATGTAATTATTAATTGTGCTGCACATACAAATGTTGATCTTTGTGAAACTCAGAAGGAGCTTGCTTATAAAATTAACGCAATAGGGCCGAAAAATTTAAGTATTGCCGCAAGGCAGGTCGGTGCCAAGATTATTCATATTTCTACAGATTATGTTTTTGACGGTACTGCGATGACACCATATAAAGAATTTGATTCAACGGCACCTACTGGTGTTTACGGTTTTACAAAACTGGAAGGTGAAAGATTTGTAAAACAATTTGCGGATAAGTTTTTTATTATAAGAACCGCATGGCTCTACGGTGAAGGCAGAAATTTTGTTAATTCCATGATGAAGCTTGGCAGAGAAAACGGAGAGGTTAATGTTGTAGCAGATCAAATGGGTACCCCTACAAGTGCCAAAGAGCTTGCAAGATTAATTCATGTTTTGGAACCGACAAATAATTTCGGCGTTTTTCACGGAACCTGTGAAGGTTATTGTTCATGGGCTGACTTCGCGGAAAGAATATTTGAGTATGCGGGCATAGATGCCAGGGTTAACAGGTTAAGAACCGATGAGTATCCTACACCGGTTAAAAGACCGGCATTTTCGGTACTTGATAACTATATGCTTTCTCTCACGACGGATTTTAAGTTTGCTGAGTGGGAGGATGCTCTTAAAGAATATTTTGATGAGATAAATTAGTATAATAAAAAATATAGGGCAGAAATTCGAAAGATTTATTTCTACCCAAAAGGGGAAGGGGAGCCACTTGGTTTAAAGTGTACTCCCCTTCCGTTTATGAGAAAGATTTTTAATTCTAAAGCGTTGCACCGTATTCATCAAAAATATGGTCATACATCGATGGAAGCCCTATAAATTCACAACCGTATCTGTATCCGTAACTTCCGATTTCCGTTCTGTAAAGTATCTTAACTACCGAAAGAATTATATCATCGGAATTATCAAATTCAATTGTAGCATTGAAGTAATAATCAGTCGGTAATTTTGTAACAGACATAAAACCGATACCTGCCTTTGAAATATCAAAAACCTCAATCTCGGTATCAAGTGAGTCGATTTTAATTCCGTCTTGTTTAAAAAGATTGGATACTTCCAGTTTTATCTTAATAGGAAGTCGTTTGTTTTTTCTTTTCTCTTCCATATTTACCTCCATAGCTGCTTTGAATTATTCATTTCGCACAAATATTTTTTTAATTATAACAAATTTTTTATAATTGTGCTATATAAATATTTGTTTTTTTGAAATTATTTGAAATTATCGGTTTAATCTTAATTGAATTAGTTTATAATATATCCATAATGGGAGAATGATATAATGAAAGTTAGAATGAATTTAAAAATAAATAATTATGACAAATTTATTGATGAGGTGATTGAAAAATATCATTTTGACAAAAATAATAAGTCTGAATTAAAAAAAATATACAATAATCTTATGGACTGTGTAAAACCTCTCGCGGCATACAAAATAAATCAAAAGGTAACCGGTATAAAATTAATCGATGACTGCCAGGCAGCGGTGGTGTGTATGACTATGGGAAAGGGTCCGGATATACTTAAGGAAACATATACAAAAAATAAAGAGCTGGATAAGGCATATATGATGGACTGCATAGCAAATGAGCTATTAATGAAAATGTATGTTGAGTTTAATAATATGTATTCAAGGTTTCACAGAAGATATGTAAAAAGATATGTCTTTATAGGAGAAGAAATCACAACGGAAAAGATACCGGATATAATTGAAGATATAAAGGGAAATGCTTCGTATAATGTGGAAATTGGTTCTATGGATATGAATTGTGAGGAATGTGTAAAGGATGATTTTATTGTGTCAGCCAATAAATACGGAGTAATGGAACCGACAAAAAGTGTTGTTTTTTATGCCTTGCTTACTGAAAATCCGAATCAGATTTGTGAAGGAATCTGTGATAATTGTAATAATAAAAACTGTGAGAATAATCCCTTATATGTTGAGGAAACAGACGAAGAATAAAATAAAAAAATTTCTTGTTTACATTGACTTTCCTACATTGTATAATAACTTCATTGTGTAAAAAATCAGATTATTCTGAGTATACAAGGAGGAAAAAAGTGAGCGAGGTTTTGATTGAATTAAGAGGTTTGAGTAAAAACTTCGGTGAGCAGCAGGTATTAAAAGGTATAGATTTAAATATACATGAAAACGAATTCCTTACACTTCTTGGTCCGTCCGGATGCGGTAAAACAACTACCTTGAGAATTATTGCCGGATTTGAGGAGCCAAGCAACGGTGAGGTTATTTTTGATGGAGTCGACATTTCGCGTATTCCTTCTTACAAGAGAGAGGTTAATACCGTTTTTCAAAAATATTCACTTTTCCCATTCTTAAATGTATTTGACAATGTGGCCTTCGGACTTAAGATAAAGAAGATGGATAAAAAGCTTATCGAGCATAAGGTTAAAAGAATGCTCAAGCTTGTGGGTCTTGAGGGTTTTGATAAGCGTGACGTTACAAAGCTTTCAGGTGGACAGCAGCAGAGAGTTGCCATAGCAAGAGCACTTGTAAATGAGCCTAAGGTACTTCTTTTGGATGAGCCTTTGGGAGCTCTTGATGCCAAGCTTCGTAAAGAAATGCAGATAGAGCTTAAGAAGATTCAAAAGGAAGTAGGCATTACATTTATATTTGTAACACATGATCAGGAAGAAGCTCTTTCCATGTCCGATACCGTTGTTGTTATGCACGAGGGCGTTATTCAGCAGGTAGGAACTCCTGAGGATATATATAATGAGCCGGAAAACAGATTTGTTGCAAGCTTCATAGGTGAGTCAAATATAATTGAAGCGACCATGATTAAGGACTGCCTTGTTTCATTTGATAATAATGAGTTTGAATGCGTGGATAAGGGCTTTAAAAATAATGAAGCGGTCGAGGTTGTCATTCGTCCGGAGGATATAGATATAGTAAAGCCTAAGGATGCAAAGATAAAGGGCAAGGTAACTTCAATCATATTTAAGGGTGTGCACCATGAGATAGTTGTTGAAACAAAGCACAGAGATTATCTTATACACACAACCGATTATTTCAAACCGGGACTTGAGGTCGGACTTAAATTCGGACCTGACGATATACATGTTATGTACCGTATGGATTGGGAGAACGGAGGAAACTAATGAAGCATTTTCGAAAGATGATATGGCCATATATTATATGGGCATTTGTGATAGTAGTTCTTCCGCTTCTTATGATTATACTTTATTCGGTAACCAAAGGTGGAAATGAGCTGCTCAATATTCAGTTTACCTTTGACAATTTCAAAAGAATGACAGAGCCGATTTATGTGGATGTTTTTGTAAAATCCTTTAAGCTGGGACTTATTTCCGTAATGATTTGTCTTTTGGTAGGTTATACTCTGGCTTATCTTATTACTTTTTTCAGTGAGAAAACGCAGAGTGTACTTATACTTATAGTTACGATTCCAATGTGGATAAATACATTATTAAGAACCTATGCATGGATTTCGCTCTTATCGGATAACGGACTTATAAATACCATTTTGGTAAAACTCGGTTTTGAGCCGATATCCATGATGTATACGGACTTTGCAGTTATTCTCGGCCTGGTAAGTGATCTGCTTCCGTTTATGGTTATACCTATTTATACTTCACTCAGTAAGATGGACCACTCACTTATTGAGGCGTCCTACGACCTTGGTGCAAATAAGTTCAAAACCTTTTGGCGTGTGACCTTTAAGCTTTCGATTCCGGGTGTGTTAAATGGAGTTATTATGACATTTCTTTTGTCAATATCAACCTTCGTCATCCCGAAGCTTTTGGGAGGAGGTCAATATACGCTTATAGGTAACCTTATAGAGAACCAGTTTATATCTATCGGTGATTGGAACTTCGGTAGTGCGATATCGGTAATACTTGCATTTATTATTTTGATGTCGATTACCTTTATGAAGAAAATCGATAAAGATGAGATAGAGGAGGATTAGCTTATGAAGAAGAAAAAAATAGGCGCAGTCCTTTATATCACGCTTTGTTTTATATTTTTATATCTGCCTATAGTGGTAACGATGTTTTATTCATTTAATTCATCGAAGTCACTTACCAAATTCCAAAGCTTTTCGTTAAGGTGGTATCAAAATCTTTTCGAAAGCAGTGACATAATGAATGCCGTTTGGGTTTCACTTTCCATAGCTGTACTTGCCACATTTATTTCGACTGTTCTCGGAACGCTTACATCTATAGGCTTGTCTAAGAACAGAAAAATATTAAAGGAATTGGTTGTAAATGTAAATAATGTTCCTATCATGAATCCGGATATTGTTACGGCTATAGGACTCATGATTTTATTCTCGGCATTTCATCTTGAAAAGGGTTATCTTACCATGCTTCTGGCACATATAGCTTTTTGTACGCCATATGTTATAACGAGCGTATATCCAAAGGTAAGAACCATGGATCCGAACCTTGCCAATGCCGCAATGGATTTGGGTGCAACACCATTCCAGGCTCTCACGAAGGTTATTCTTCCGATGCTTAAGGAAGGTATTTTTGCCGGAGTTCTTCTAGCATTTACAATGTCCTTTGATGACTTTGTAATTTCTTATTTTGTAACGGGTAACGGTGTATCAAATATTTCGATTGTTGTTTATAACATGACAAAGAGAACCAACCCGACTATTAATGCGTTATCAACAATAGTTATTCTTGTAATAGCAATTACCCTTATTCTGGTAAATGTTATTCCTGCGATTGCAAGGAAAAAGAAAGCTGTTGATAAGAAATAATTTTATTTTATGCAGACGAAGGAGGAGATAATAAGTTGAAAAAAACGTCTATCATGAAAAAAATCACCGGAGCAATAATGGTGATGACTCTTGGAATGAGCCTTTTGACAGGCTGTGGAAGTAAGAGTAACAAGACCTTAAAGGTCTACAATGCGGGAGAGTATATCGACACGGAGCTTATTCACGATTTTGAAAAGGAATATAACTGTAAGGTTGTTTATGAAACCTTCGATTCCAACGAGTCGATGTATACTAAGGTTCAAAGCGGAGAAAAGTATGATGTAATCATTCCGTCCGATTATATGATTGAGAGACTTATCAAGGAGGATAAGCTTCAGAAAATCGATTGGTCACTTATTCCAAATGCAGACGGTCTTGATTCTGATGTTCTTGGACTTGCATGTGATCCGAATAATGAGTATTCGGTACCTTATTTCTATGGAAATGTCGGTATCCTTTATGATAAGACAGTAGTAGATGAGGCTGATTTAAAGGATGGTTGGGAGATTCTTCGTAATCCGAAATATAAAGGTATGCTTTATATGTATGATTCCGAGAGAGATTCGTTTATGATAGCGCTTAAGGCACTTGGATATTCGATGAATACGACCGATAAAAATGAAATCGATGAGGCATATGAATGGCTTGCCAATCAAAGAGATACTATGGATCCCGTTTATGCCGGTGATGATGTAATCGATAATATGATTTCGGGTAATAAGGCTATAGCTATTGTTTATTCGGGTGATGCAACTTATATTATGTCCGAGAATGAGAACCTTGCTTATTTTGCACCTGAGGAAGGTACCAATATATGGAATGATGCAATGATTATTACCAAGGATTGCGGTGATGCAAAACTTGCTCATGAATTTATTAATTTTATGCTTGATCCTGATAATGCTTATGCTAATACAGCCGAAGTAGGTTATACTTCTCCTGTTATCGAAGCAAGAGAAAAAGCTGCAACAGATGATTATGCAGAGATTGATGCTTATATTCCTGATATGACTCGTGCCAACGATGAAGTTTTCAGATATCAGGATGCTGAGACAAAGGCTTATTTTGCAGAGCTTTGGACTAAGATAAAGGCTGCGAATTAAGGGAAGGGGTCGTTTAACGCCACTGATACAGGTCTATGTCATCGGGACGATTCTTGTTGATACACTTTTGATTATATTTAAAAATGATAAAATAAGGGTACATAACAGAGTGCCAACGATTTGCAAAATCAGTACACTTGTGATTTTGAGATTTGCACGAAACCGAAAAACTCGCTACGCTCAGACAGTTCGGTTTCTGGGCAAATCGTCATCAATCACTCGTTGCTGATTTGATGCAAATCGGGCAAATTCAGTTATGTACCCTTATTTTATCTATTTATAATGAAAGGTTTTAAGGTGGTTCGGTGAGAAGCGTCCCGATGACATAGACCTGTATCCTGCCGTTAAACGACATGCTTCGCATAAGTATATCACGTAGAAATATCAGTATCGCCCGTCAAACGACATGCTTCGCATAAAATAAATGTTATATAGTGTAGAAGATTGTAAAAAATTCGTTGGTTCATTCGGGTAAAATGTGATAAAATTATAAAAGGTTTTATTTACATGTACAGGTGTAAATTGGATGGTTACTTTGTAATTGTTTTATAAGTAAAAAAGGAGGTATTCTATGAAGAAAAAACTGGGGTTTGGTCTTATGAGGCTGCCGTCGCTTGATCCGTTGGATCCCGGAAAGATTGATATCAATCAGTGCTGTGAGATGGTGGATATGTTTTTAGACAGGGGATTTGATTATTTTGACACGGCGTGGATGTATTGTGATTTTAAGAGTGAGGAAGCCGTAAAGGAAATTCTTACAACAAGGATTCCGAGAGATAAATATACGGTTACCACAAAGCTGCATTCGGGATTTATCTCGTCTATGGGGGACAGGGATAAGATATTTAACGAACAGCGCAGAAAAACAGGACTTGATTATTTTGACTACTATTGGATTCATGATGTCAATGCTCATTCGATAGAAACTTATGACAGACTGGATGTATGGAAATGGCTTGAGGATAAGAAGAAGGCCGGAGACGTGCGTCATATAGGTTTTTCGTATCATGACGGACCGGAACTTCTTGATAAGGTTTTGCAGGATCATCCGGAGGCGGAATATGTACAGCTTCAGATAAATTATCTTGACTGGGACAGTCTTGGTGTAAGATCAAGAGAATGCTATGAGGTTGCAACAAAACACGGAAAGCCTGTTATAGTCATGGAGCCTGTTAAAGGCGGAACTCTGGCAAATGTGCCGGAGGCGGCAAAAAAGCTTTTTAAAGACTATGCACCAAATGCGTCCATACCTTCATGGGCAGTAAGATATGCGGCGAGCCTTGAAAATGTATGCATGGTGCTCAGTGGAATGAGTAATATGGAGCAGCTTGATGATAATACTTCATATATGAAGGACTTTGTACCGTTAAATGAAGAGGAATACGGCATTATTAAAAAAGCCGTAAATATTATTAACGGTGGAATAGCCATACCGTGTACGGGTTGTGCATACTGTGCTCCGGGCTGCCCGATGAATATAAATATACCGAGATATTTCTCGCTTTATAATGCAGAGATGCAGGAGGTAGAATCAAAGGGATGGACACCGCAAAATGAGTATTATGATAATCTTACCAAGGAATTCGGTAAGGCGAGTGCATGTGTCGGATGCGGACAGTGTGAGGGTGTTTGTCCGCAGCATCTTCCGATAATCGAAAATCTTAAGCTTGTTGCAGATAAATTTGAATAGTATAACAGGAGGATATTTTATGATAGAAAGAAGTTTGGTACTTAAGCAGGTTACTTTGGGAAAAAGAATAACAATAAAATCAATTGTTTCGGTTGCACTTATAGCATTTGCGGTTATACTTCCGCAGCTTGTGCATCTTGCACTCGGACAGCCGGGCGGTGTCAAATGGTTACCTATGTATCTTCCGGTGCTTTTGGCCGGATGCCTTGTAGGTCCGGTTTTTGCGGCTGCTGTAGGTATTTTTTCACCGGTGGTAAGTTATTTGATAACTTCAATGAACGGAAAGCCGATGCCCGTAGTTGATAGACTGCCTTATATGATGGTTGAGCTTTTTGTATTTGCCTTTGTTGCAAGTCTCTTTTCAAAAAAAATATATGAAAACGGATTATGGGCATTTCCTGCAGTTATACTTGCTCAGATTTCGGGAAGAGCGGTTTTCCTTGGAATGGTAGCAATATTCGGTAAAGCTGCACCGTTTAAAGTAAATATAATCTGGGAACAGATAAAGACGGGTGTTCCGGGTCTTTTGATTCAGGCTGTTGTTGTACCTATATTAATAATTATTATAAGGCATTTTATGGTTAAAGAAGAGGAATGATATGGTAAATGATTTAGAACGAGATATGGAATGTGCCAAAGCAGGTCTTTTGGGGCATTCCATATGCCTTTGTAAGGGCGAAGTAATTATAACAGACGACAGAAGGGGAATATCTCCGATGATGGCGTTTATTTCCGAAGACAAAGATTTAAAGGGATATTCCGTAGCCGACCTTATTGTGGGTAAAGCGGCAGCAATGCTTTTTGTTAAGGCCGGCATAAAAAACGTATTCGGTAAAGTTATGTCAAAAGCAGGTAAGGATTATCTGGATAGACACGGTATACCATGTTCGTATGATGAGCTTACCGACAAAATTATAAATCGTGCCGGAACAGATATATGTCCTATGGAAAAGACGGTTAAGGAATTAGAGGATGCAGAAGAAGCTTATATTGAACTTCAAAAAAAGCTTACTTCCTTTTCAAAAAATTAAGCAATTCTTCGCATGAAAAAGTATATTTGGTATGACAAAAATCACATACAACTTCAATGGGCTTGTCCTCTTCAATCATGGAGGCAAGCTCTTTTTTTCCGAGACTTATGACCGCTGCTTCGACACGTTCCTTGCTGCAGTCGCATACGTATGCGCACGGAAGCTTGTCGGTTATTTCTATATCGTAATCGTCAAATACTTTGCCTATTATTTCCTCCACGGTAAGTCCTTCCTCAAGAAGCTTTGTGAAAGAAAAATCTTTAAGCCTTTCTTCAAGGTCTGATATGGTTCTTTCTTCCGCAAATGGCATAAGCTGGATGATAAAACCGCCGGCTGACTTTACGGAAGTGTCATCATTTAAGGTTACACCGAGAGCAACAGAAGAAGGAATTTGTTCACTGGTAGCGAAGTAGTAGGTTAAGTCTTCGGCTATTTCACTTGATACAAGGTGTGTCTGTCCTATGTAAGGTTCCTTTAAACCTATATCCTTTATAACGCTCATTACTCCGAGGTCAACAGCCTTTGCCACATCTTTGGCAGGAAGCATAACCTCAGGCTCACTTACATAGCCTTTTACTTCGCCCTTTGAATTTGCGGTTACGAGAAGACCTTTTATCTCTCCCTGACATTGAATTCTTATGGTAAGCTTATCATCGTCATTTTTGCACATGGCACCCATCATTACACCGCCCATAAGAAGTCTTCCGAGTGCGTTTGTGGCAACGGGACTTGTGTGGTGGGTAATACGTGCTTTTTCTACTGTTTCTGTTCCGAGACATGCAAAAAATCTTACCTGATTATTTGCAGCCATTCCTCTTATAATATAATCTGACATAATTTATTCTCCGTTTCTGTTTGTTATTTTAAATGTAGTTTAAGTGATTAAGGATAAATCATACAATACCGTTTGGCTTGCCGTGTTCCTGTGCTATAACATATATTCTTTCACAGCTTTCATCTGCCGGATTTTTTGTAAATGCATTGTATGCTTTTATATACTTAAGACCTGATTTTTCAATGAGATATTTTATTTCCGAAAGAGTGTAGCCTCTTTGCAGATGTAATTCTTCGTACTTTCTGTACAGATTGTCATTTTCTTTTATTTCGCTCTGCAACGTTTCGTTTGAAAAATAATCCGATTTTCGTTCCTTGATGAAAAGACTTAAGGACAGTTCGTTTATATCATTTTCTTCATCATAAAAATTATCCCATATAAAGCTTATATCATCTCTGTCTTCGGCGATAGTAGCATCGGCGACCACATCTTTATAGTAATGTCTGGTGTTGAAATCAAATATGAATAATCCGTTGGGATCAAGGTAGTTGTTTACAAGCTTAAAGACAGTAAGCAACTCATTTTCATCCGTTATATAATTTATGCTGTCACATATGCTGATACATGCCGATACGGTTCCGTATAATTCAAATTCCCTCATATCCTGACATAAGTAAAGAGACGATGAATTGTTTTTTTCTTTTTTTGAATTGGCTATATCAAGCATGGATTCGGAATTATCGATTCCAATCATATCATAGCCTGAAGCCGACATAAGCTCTGTTATGGTACCTGTACCACATCCGAGCTCGGCTACTATACCGGATTTGATATCGTAATCGGTTAAAAGTCCGTGCAGATATTTAAACCAGTCATCATAAGGTATGTTGTCCATTAAATTGTCATAAACAGCTGCAAAGTCAGAATATGCTTCGGTCATTTTCACTCTCCTTTTTTTACTCAAAAAATTATAAGATAAAATATGATTTATTGCAATCGGATATTTGATATATTATAATAAAGGTTAGATTATCCGGCTGTGATTTTTCTTTTATACAGGGCGGCAAAGCATATTGTTTTTTGTATATTTTATAGAGGGGTGCGACTATGTCAAAGATAATTTTTGAAACCTCAAATCCGATTTTTTATTGTGCCGTTGATTACAGTAATGCCACTGTGGAGGTTTTTGCAAGAGGCACAATAAAGATTGACGAGGAAACAGAAGCTGATAAAGAGGAGTATATAAAACAAAGGGTTAATACATTACTTGTTTACGAAATTGTCAAATTCAGCGGAATTCTTCCTGTTAAAAAGCTTACTGAAAAGAAACAGGAAATAGCGGAAGCTATATGCAGGCAGCTTTCTGAAGAAGGCATAAAGATAGGAATGGACTTTGAAACTATTGATGCAAGCAAAGAATCAGAAGGCAGAGTTGCACATTTAAAGAAGGATATGGATTCCGTAAACGGACAGCAGCAAATGAAGTTTGTGGGAGTCGGTATGTCTGCCGGCGCAACAAATATGCTTCATAATATGTTTACTCATTTGTGTCTTATCATAGCCGTATTATGCATGCTGACAGGAAATACCTTGTACAGTATGGCAAAGAGTGAAAAAGCAAGTGAAAATGATATCGAAAATGAAGAGTCGGATATATCGGAAGAAGCCGAAAATCTTGCCATAGATTTGGTAGACGGTAAAGAAGGATATTCGTCGGTTCTTTATGATAATACCAACGGACTTCCAACCTCGGAGGCAAATGTTATAGCGGAAACCGGGGAAGGCTTCATCTGGATCGGAAGCTACAGCGGTCTTATAAGATATGACGGAAATAATTTTGAAAGAATAGATTCTACCACAGGTATAGCAAGTGTGGTAAGTCTTTATGTTGACAGCAAGGACAGATTATGGGTAGGTACAAATGACAGCGGAGTAGCTGTTCTTGTTGATGGCGAATTTAAGATGTACAAAAAAAGCGACGGATTAAATTCTTCCTCCATCCGTTCCATTACGGAAGGAAATGACGGAAATATATATATAGCAACTACACACGGAATTGCCATGATTGATGAAAATCTCGTTCTTAATAAGGTTGATGAGCCACAGATTAATGATGAGTATGTAAGAATGATGATAACCGGAGATGATGGAGTAATATATGCACTTACTCAAAACGGTGCTATATTTACTATGTATGACGGCAAGGTTACAGGCTTTTATGATGGTAAAAAGCTTGGGATAGATGATGTATATTCTATTTATCCGGATAAAAATAATCATGGATATATTTACATAGGTGATAAGCATTCAAATGTATATTACGGCGAACTTAATGACGGACTTAAAAACAAGGAAGTAATCAATGCATCCCCTTTGGAATATATCAACTCTGTAAGACAATATGAAGACGAGTTGTGGATATGTGCAGATAACGGGATCGGAATATATGAAAACGGAAAATTCACAAAGCTTGACAGCGTTGCCATAAACAGCTCTGCCGAGGTTGTGATGAGAGACTATCAGGGAAATATATGGGTTGTATCCTCAAAGCAGGGTGTTATGAAGATTGTACCAAACAGGTTTGCCGATATATTTGAATTATATAATATTCCGGAGACTGTTATAAATTCCACATGTGAATATAATGATATGCTTTTTATCGGTAAAAAAAATAACGGAATTATAGTTATGGATGAAAACGGACCTGTTAATAAAATTCCGATTAAAGAAGCAAAAACCGCATCGGGTAAAGAAATTGAAGCAGATGATCTTATTTCCATGCTGAGTGAATATAGAATACGATCAATAATACGTGACAGTAAAAACCGTTTGTGGATTTCGAATTTCGGAGAAAATGCGCTTGTCAGATATGACGATGGAAAGGTAACTGTATTTACCGAGGAAGACGGACTTCCTTCCGATCGTGTAAGAACAATTTACGAAAGAAACGACGGAGCCATAATGGTCGCTGTTAGCGGAGGATTGACAATAATAAAAGATGACAAAATTTCTGAGATTTTCGATGAGTCATCCGGAATAAGCAATACCGAAATACTTACCATAACCGAGGCTGATAATAACGATATGATTATCGGTACCGACGGTGACGGAATATATGTAATAAGGGATAAAAAAGTAACACACATAGGTACTGAGTCAGGTCTTACATCCGATGTAATCATGAGAATTAAAAAGGATATATCAAGAGATATATATTGGATAGTTACAAGTAATTCGATTGCATATATGGACGAGAATTACAATGTGACCTCGATTCATAATTTCCCATATTCAAATAACTTTGATATGTATGAAAACAGTCAGGGAATGATGTGGATATTGAGCAGTAACGGTATATATTCCGTACCTGTTGATGAACTCTTAAATAACGAAGAAATAGAGCCGGAGTTTTTCGGAATGGAAAACGGACTTCCGTGTATAACAACAGCCAATTCATATAGTGAATTAAATGAAAACGGCGATTTATATATCGCATGTACAACCGGCGTCGTAAAAGTAAATATTGAAAATAGTTTTGAAAATGTCGATAATATAAAAATGGATGTTCCTTATGTTGTTGCAGACGGAGAGACAATATATCCGGATGAAAACGGAACCATAACCATACCTTCAAATGTAAACAAGCTTACAATATATGGTTATGTATTTACTTATTCACTTATAGATCCCCAGGTTACTTATTATCTTGACGGAGTTGATAAGGGAAAAACAACATTAAAAAGAAGTGAGCTTGCACCTGTAAGTTATACAAATCTTCGCGGAGGAAAATATCATTTTGTAATGAGGCTTGACGAATCCACAGGTGGTGACAGCAAGGAAATATCAATCGTTATAGTAAAGACAAAAGCATTTTATGAAAGAATATGGTTTATAACTGCCTGCATTGTTTTGTTTATACTTATTCTGATTTGCATTGTTCTTACGGGAATTAAGCTAAGAACCAAAAAGCTTTTGAAAAAACAGGAAGAAAATAAACTCCTTATCAGAGAAATGGTTGAAGCCTTTGCAAAGACCATAGATATGAAGGATAAGTATACAAACGGCCATTCAACACGAGTTGCCGAATATACGGCGGTTCTTGCCAAGGAGCTCGGTTATGATGAGGAGACGGTAGAAAAATATCGTAACATAGCCTTGTTGCATGACATAGGAAAAATCGGAGTTCCGCCGGAGGTTTTGAATAAACCGGGTAAGCTTACGGACAAAGAATTTGCTATAATTAAATCTCATTCCGCACTCGGATACAATGTACTTAAGGATATAAGTATCATGCCTGAACTTGCAATCGGTGCGGGTGCCCATCATGAGCGTCCTGACGGAAAAGGATATCCGAAGGGATTAAAGGGCGATGAAATACCGAGAGTTGCACAGATAATTGCTGTTGCGGATACATTTGATGCGATGTACTCAAATCGTCCGTACAGAAACCGTATGAATTTTGAAAAGGTTGTTTCGATAATGAAGGAGGTTTCCGGAACACAGCTTCAAAGTGATGTGGTTGATGCGTTCCTGAAACTTGTAGACAAGGGAGAATTTAGAGATCCTGATGATAACGGCGGCGGAAGCCTGGAGAGTATAGATAATATACATAAGAAGTTTGAATCCGGTGAAGCTCCGGCACCGAATAAGAGTCCTAAAGAGGGTGCTGACGAAGAGGCAAAAGAAGACATTAAAGACGGTAAAGAAGTAAAAGAATAATGGGTATATATAATCAATTAAAAGATAAATTCATAATGAAGGATGCCTATAAGGATTGGGAAAACTATCGTAAGGCTTTGACGGATTTGATATTAACTAATTCCGATATGGATTTATCTTTTAATAAAAGCCGTGATTTAAATGAAACAAAAAGCATAGCAATTATCGGAGCAGGAAGATGCAATGATATAGATCTTGCAAGGCTTGCGGACATATTTGATGAAATTACATTGATTGATATCGATACCGCTGCATTGGAAGAATGCATTTCTTTGCAGGAAAAGAATGTAAAGGAAAAGATAAAAAAAGAAATACTATCGATTAACGGTCTGTATGAAAATGATATTGAAGCCTTTTGTGATGAGCTCTTAAGCTACGTAAGGAAAGCAGGGCGGAAATTAAACAAAAAGCTGTATGAGGAATTTCTTGACGAAATGCTTGATGATCTTAATAAAAAAATAGTTACCGGACTTGATTTTCTTCCGGAAAGATTTTCAAACAAAAGCTATGATGTCATGGTATGTAATGGCGTATACAGCCAATTATTGTCAATGTATTCTTTTTTTATCCGTTCTGTCTCAAAAAGCGTGAGTGACGAGCTTAAGGTTGATGTATCTGATATCGATAAAACGATCGAAATAAAGCTCTCAAAAATAAATGCCGGGTCAATTCCTGCTATAAATAAGGTGTTGATTGACACAGCGAAAAAAATGATATTTTTCGGAAATGAGTTTTCGGATAACCTTAAAGTGGAAGGTGCCGGGGAATGCATAGATGATATCAGAAAAAACTATACGCAGGAAGAAATAATATTAAAATGGGATTTTAATTTAAAAGAAAAAATATTTTATGATATACTTATTCAGATAATAAAAAAATAATTAAAATAAATGGAGGAAGATATGAAAAAAAATAGCTTTATCAAAAGGGGAGTAATACTTATAACGACTATGATTATGGCTGCGTCAATTAGCGGATGCGGCAAAAAAGGTGATAATAAGGGTAATGATAGTAGTAAAAATACTACTTCTGTTACGGAAGATATATCGGAAGCCACAACAGAATCAGTTGATAATTCAAATACTGATACTCAAAACAGCCTGGATTATGAAACTATTTATAAGCCTGTGCTCGATGAAAATCGCGATTTGATAATAAACGGTTATGATGAAAGTAAATATTATGAATATCCTTCAACCGGAATTACGGAAAATGTTATGAACCGTGAAAAGTCGGATTTACTTAATAACATAGGTTACGTTATCATGGATATCAACGGTGACCTTGTTCCTGAGCTTATGATTGGTGAAAACATGGCAAGTATTTATGAAGGTCCGGAGGATGAAAGCCAAATATATTGTGCCTATACGTATAAAGATGGAAAAATCGTAAATTTCATTGACGGATGGGCAAGAAACAGCTTTAAGTGGATGGGTAACGGAAATTTCCTGTACTTTGGATCCGGCGGTGCTATGAGCAGTATGTTCGGACAATGCCATTTAAACCCGGGAGAAACCGAGCTTGTGTGGGATGATTATTATTATAATACTGCATCAGAAAGTGGAGAGATAAGCTTTTATCATAATAACTCAGGCTTAATTGATGATGCATCTTCCGAAAAGCTTGATGTCTCAGAGGAGGAGTTCTGGGGACATATGGATGATTACAGTCTTGAATTAATTGATTGGATAGCAATCGGAAGTGATGTTGGGGAAATACCCGTTGAAAATGAAGAAAACAGCGATCTTTACGGAATATGGTTATTTCCAAACGGTGCAAGTGTTTCCATATCAAAAGATACAGGCTGGACACTCAGTGATGATGAAGGAAATTGGATCTATGGAGGAAATTGTGAGTCAGAGGAAGCTGATGGAAAAATAAATATCAAATTACTCAGCGAACTTGGAGATGCGGGGAATAATCAGATCGCAGTCGGAACTATGTATTATGATCCATCAGGCTATCCGGTAATGGATATAGAATTTGAAAAGGGACTTACCGATTTTACTAACGGAATTATAACTATGTCAAAAAGCCGGTAGTTTAAAAGGGAGATTTTTTGATGAAAAGTTCTAAAAAAACGGTCGTAATTAAAACTATTATAATTTTATTTTTTATAACAGGACTAATTATAGTAAACCGTTTAATTATGGGTAATACTTTTAAGATAAAGCTTAATAACAGGCTTGATACATACGTATCACATGAAGTAAGAATTGATGATGAAAGTATACTTGAAGTAAAATCCATGACATATGAAAATAATGCTTTAACCATTGTACTGAAAGGAAAAAAACCCGGAAATACGCAGGTTGAGTATTATATTCAGGGAGAAAATAATACATATCAGGGCTATGCGACAGTCTTTTATGTACATAAATCCGGTCTTATTACCGAGAATTCATATATCGGAACGACAAATAATTTCTATATCATAGGAATTGAATTTGTTTTGTTTTTGCTTATCCTTTTTATACATCGGGTTATAATGTGTATTAAAATAGCACGCGATAATATGTATTCATATTCCCTTACGGGAAATATGGGTGTGGCTTTGTTTTTACTTTTAAGCCTTGTTCTTTTCACACTCATTTCCATACGACAGGGAAGATTGTTTTACAGAATTTATATTTTACTGGACGTAATGGCTAAAGTATTTTTGATTTTTTCTTTTTTGGCCTTACCGATATTAATTATAGTATCGCTTTTTCTTCTGGTAAGTAATATTGTTCTGATAAAGCATGAAGGAAAGAAATTAACGAATATCCTTGGAATATTGTTGGGCTTTGGTCTGTTTATGCTTACGTTTTTGGGGAATTTTGTTTATTCGTTTATATTTAATAATCCGACAAAAAATGTGCATTTTAATTATTATGTTTCCTTTTTTATAGATGCATTTTTCTATTCGCTGCCTGTGTATTTGGAATGCTTATTGGTAAGTACATTGGTATGTACTGTAAGAGCACAAAAGCATGTTCCGAAGCCTGATAAGGATTTTATAATCATACTTGGCTGTTCCATAATGAAGGACGGTTCACTTACGCCTTTATTAAAGGGAAGAGCGGACAGGGCACTTTGGTTTGCAAAATATCAAAAGGATAAATCCGGAAAGGATATAATTTTTGTTCCGTCCGGCGGTCAGGGAAGTGATGAGATAATATCGGAGGCGCAGGCGGTTAAGAATTACCTTTTATCAAAAGGAGTTGACGAGGAGCATATACTTCTTGAGGATAAATCCACAAATACTCAGGAAAATATGGAATTTTCAAGAAGACTTATAGAAGAAAGAAAAAAGGATGCAAAGGTTGCTTTTTCAACGACCGGATATCATGTTTTCAGAAGCGGAAACATCGCAAGAAAGATGGGATTTAAGGCATCCGGTGTAGGAAGCAAAACAAAATGGTATTTTTATATAAATGCTTTAATCCGTGAATTTATAGCAAATCTTTCGGCAGAAAAGAAGAGACATATTACAAATATTATCATATTATTTGTTTATGCGATTTTCATATCAGTAGTATGTTATTTGACCGGCATTGGATAGGAGAAATTGATTATGCAGGAATTGATTAAAAGACTCAGGGAAAATATTTCGAAGTATTTCATCGGAAAGGATAAGGTAATAGATAATCTTATTACCGTTCTTCTTGCGGGCGGACATGTGCTTATAGAAGACGTGCCCGGAGTGGGAAAAACAACTCTTGCCAAAGCTATGGCAAAGTCGATAGAGGCGGATTTCGGACGAATTCAGTTTACTCCGGATACACTTCCTACGGATGTGGTCGGAACCTCGGTTTTTAATGCTAATACCTCTGAATTCCAAATAGTAAAGGGTCCTATACATAATCAGATAATCCTGGCAGATGAGATTAACAGAACTCCGCCGAGAACTCAGTCGGCTCTTCTTGAAGCGATGGAGGAAGGTCAGGTAACCATTGATAATACAACCTTTGATTTACCGGAGCTTTTTATGGTTATCGCAACTCAAAATCCGTCAGAGCAGCTTGGAACATATCCACTTCCGGAGGCAGAGCTGGATCGATTTATGATTAAAATGAGTCTCGGATATCCTGATAAAAAAATGCAAATGACTCTTGCAAAGAATTATCTGGAAGGAAGGATGGACGAAGATATATCTCCGGTACTCAAGGCTTTTGATGTTGTTCGTATGAAAAAAGAGGTTAAAGATGTAATTATCAAGGATGAAGTTATAGAATATGCTCTTTCCATAGTTGATTCAACCAGAGATATGAGTGAGCTGGTATATGGATTGAGTCCCAGAGCGGGGCTTGATTTATTGATGGCTTCAAAGTCAAAGGCATATATAAACGGCCGCGATTTTGTTATTCCCGAGGATGTTATAGAGATGTCCAAGGTGGTATTGCCGCATCGACTTGTTCTTACATCAAAGGCACGTATGGATAAGTATACGGGAGAGCAGCTTATTATCCGCATAGTAGATAGGATAAAGAGACCCGTATAAAGGCTTAAAAGGTTAAGAACACTAATTGGAGGTTTTTCGTGAATAAAAAAAGTGTCGATATAAAAGATAAAACTCCAAAATTAATTTCAGGAAAAAGAATAACCAAAGAAAAAAATAATATCAGACGAAATAAAAAGACAAGACATGGCAGATTGATTCCTCGTATTGTTTATTTGATTGCGCTTATTTCATCGGCAATCTATGTAAGTAATCAGGGCGGAGGACTCTCGTATGTCTTGTTTTTTAGTATTCTTTTATATATACCTGTGGCATTTTTGCAAATTGTTATGACAAGGGTAGCACTTAGGATATATCAGGATGTTGGAGACCGTATATTGTATAAAAATTCGGCAGTTCCTTATCAGATAACTGTTTCAAATGCATGGATTATTCCTCTTGGAAATGTCAGGCTTATAAAGGCAAAAGAGGTTACCGATTTTGAAGATGACTTTACCGGGGAGATATATAATTTTCTCCCGTTTGAAAATAAAATAATAGAAACAAAAATGTCATGCAAATATGCCGGAAGCTATGTTGAAGGAATCGAAAAAATACAAATAAGCGATATATTCGGTATCATGGATATTACATATGATATTCCGGCACCTTTAAGAGTGTATGTTTTACCGTCCATAACCGATGTAGCATATACCGATATAAACAGAGTATTTGAAGAGATGGCAGATAAGAGAAACCGGTTCAGGTCCGAAAGGGATGATATATCGCTCGGAAATGATACAAGAAAATATATGCCGGGGGATTCAATTAATTCGGTACATTGGAAGAATTATGCAAGAAGTCGTGAATTGTACGTAAGACTGCCTGATAAACAGGATACGGAAATGCTTACGGTAGTTATGATGCCTTATAAAAAATCGGATATCGTAACACGCGATTATATGCTGGAATTTATCGTATCTGCAGTCAATTATTTTGTAAAACAGAGTAAACCGATAAAAGTCATATATTATTGTGCGGGAATTCAAGAGGTTTTAATTGAAAATCATGACAGCTTCAGAAGCTTTTATATGGATAAAATGAGAGTCCTGGGTACCTCGGGAAAAGAGATTTCGGAAGGTGCATATGATAAGCTTGAGGAAACTGCACGCAAAGCAGGCGGAGCTGTTGCATTTTTCTATGAGGAAGACGGAAGACTTACGGGAGCTTAAGCTATGGCAGAAAACAAAATAAGTACAATTAAATATTATATGACATTTCCTGTATATGTATTGCTTGCCGTGGCTTTTGCGGGAGTTATAAAGGCCGCGGGAATAGATGACATAGATATAGGCTTCTTTTTGTGCTATACGGTAGTTGATCTGATGCTTATGATAATTTGTAAATTGCTTGATTTTGAGCGATGGAATATCGTTGCATCAGCGGCAATAACTTTGGTATTGGCGCTTGTGTTTCGGGATAAGCTTTTGTTTGTAAACATGCTTGCGGCATTTCTTGTAATACTAATAATCTGTATCCTGAATATAAAAAAGATACGACGTTGGAGCTGGGCACTTGCCATGCTTTTGCTTTCTGCTTCATGGATTTTAAACAGCTCAAATATTCCGAGATATGCAGGTATCAGTCTTGTTATGCTTATTTTTTATTCAATTACAATTCTGATAAAAAAAGACATTGTATATTATTTGGCTGTTCCCGTAATAATCGCAATAATAACCATATTTATTCCTGTTTATGAAAAGCCGTGTCAATGGACATATGTAAAAAAGATGTTAAATTCAGCAGGAAGCTTTCTTGGAAAAATTATAGACGAGGGTGTGTATTTATTTGAAGGACTTGGATTTTCGGGAGGTAATTATTCGGGATACTCGGAATCCGGTAAGCTTTCGGGTGGAATAATCGGCAATGACAGAGAAGAGCTTTTATTCGAAGACCGTTATAATTCAAGAAAAACAATGATATATCTTAAAGGAAGAAGCTTCGTAAGTATGGATAAAAACGGAATGTCCGAAAAAGATATTTCCGAACCTACAAAAAAGGAATGGTTTGCTCTTTTTATGAATGCGCTTTATCATGCCGGTTTCGATAAAAATGAAGCTTCCTTTTTATCAAATATAGTTGTATCCGATGTGGAATACAGATATTTAAGAACCTATGATACCATAGTGCCGCTTACGACATTTGATGTTTCCGGAACGGATGATAACGGTAAAAAGAAGAAAAAGGGATATAAGTATACCGTAAAATATTTTGTTATAGATTACGGAAGCCCTTATTTCAAGAGACTTGCCGACGGAAGTCAAATGCCTTATGAAAGCTATGAAACCATAGTCGAATATACTAGGGATATATATAGTATAAATTTAGATGATATTATGACAAAAGAAGAATACGAGGCTGCAATATCAAAAAAGGATATGAGCATATATCTGGATACGGGAATGGCAACCGACCGTATAACTGCATTGACCGATGAAATTATAAAGGATGCGGATTCCGATTATGAGAAAGCACGTATGATTGAAGCATATTTAAGGCAATATGAATATGATGATTCGGTTGACTTGTCGGGAAAAGATAATTATGTTGAGGATTTCCTCTTTGTTACACAAAAGGGATATTGTGTACATTATGCTTCGGCTATGGTGCTCATGCTAAGAATTGCCGGAATACCTTCAAGGTATTCTGTGGGATATGTTCATGATAACAAGGATACTTCGAAGGTGCTTGGTTCCGATGCCCATGCATGGCCGGAAGCATATATCGAAGGTCTGGGATGGGTTCCTTTTGAGCCGACGGGAGCATATAAAACAGCAGAGGATTACACATGGAAACTCGGTTTAAATTATGTGAAAAAGACTGATGAATCAGATGAAAAATCAGGTGAAAAAGCGGATGATATAAAAGAAGGTAACGGGGATGAAAACTACCATAAGCCTGACGATGAGTTAGTGGAAATACCCAAACCGGACATATCAAAAAAAGATAAGGAAGATAAAATAATCGATGGCTCTTTCATAAAAAAATCAGCAGCTTACGCAGCCTTGATTATCGGTGCTTTGATCTGTGTTACTATTTTGTTTTATTTAATAAGATATAATCGTTACATGCATATGACGAGTGAACAAAAGCTTACGGAAAATATGAAAAGAGTATTTAAGATATTGGAGAATACAGATAAAGAAAAACTCGAGCCAAAGCTGAAAAAGGATTTAGAAGCTCTTATTGATAGCTACAGGCGTGTGCGATTTCGAGGAGATGCGGCAGATGAAGACGTTGTAAGGCTTTCGGTAAAGGTATATAAGATGTTGAAAGATGTTGGCTCTGTAAGGAAAAAATGATAAAGATAAGAAATCCATGGGGATTTGGTTCTATGCATTATGAAGCACAGGAAGGAACGGATTTACTTGTAACAAGATGGAAAGATGAAAGCAAAATGGGTCCGTTTTATATGACTCCGGAAAGGTTTGTGGCATATTTTGGTTATTACGATATAAGCTGATTGGATAAGGTTATCATAACTAAATAAAAACCACTTCGGAAAATTGATTTCTGTCCGGTATTCCGGGTACATTTCAAATAATCCGAAGTGGTTTTTATTTGCTGATATTTATTTACTGTAACAATGTATATTTAGTGTCTCTGTTCGCCGAGTGGTGTAACCTTTGAACCATCCAAACCGATTCTTTCGGCAAACATCTTAGCTGTCTTTTCATCCTTTTCATGTCCGTTGGTTCTTATGGTATTTGATGCACTTGCGCCGAGGTGAAGCTCACCTATATCATCTATATAAACATCTATCTGATATGTATTCCATGTGGTTTTTGCTTTTACTGTTAATTTGTTTTTGAATACATATTCATTTATACCACTTCTAAATTTATAATCCCCGTCAGGACCGTCAGGGAACCAGAGGGTTCCGTTTTCTTCAGCTTCAATTATGCCTAAATATGTATCATCGCTTACATCTACAAGCCCTGCCTCTATCATAGCAGCAGCGGTACTTGGATCAGAACATCTTATTTCTGTTGTATCTACATATACCCATCCTCTTTTGTAGGATTCTGTCTCATGTGTTTCGGGATCGGTAAATGAAATGTTTTGTCCTTGGAAATTACTTGGATATGCATGTGCGGTAACAGCATCTTTAATCAATTTTGCATTATTAATATCCATTGATTGTCTTGCTTTGTCGATGTATCTGATTACGCTTACTCCGATCATAGTGGCTAGAATTGATAATATGGCAATAACTATTATTAATTCTACAAGAGTGAAACCTTTGTTATTATTTTTTTGTGTGGATTCTTTCATTTTTATCCCTCCATAAATTAAATTTTTATTTTGATCTCTTTACCACATTTTATTAATTCTCTGCAAAAATGATTAACAAAAAATTTTAATTCTGTTCTTATAATGTTCATAATTTATTCACATTATATATTGCTTTATTTTTTTTTTCAAGAGATTTTTTTGTGTTATTTTACTGAAAAGTTCACAATTTTAATTGTGCAATTTGCACATCTTTTCAAAATATGATTAATTATATATAATAAGAGGGAGATATTTTGAAAATATATATTTGTTAACAATTTTTTTATTTTCTCATATGGAGTAGCTGTATGGGATAATAATACTTGATTAAACAGAGTTTTAATGTGTATAACATATAAACTAATTAAAACAGGAGTTTATTATGGATAGAACAAATATGAATTTAAATAATACCGGAAATCTGGTTCATAACGAAGCGGCATTAAGGTTGCAGGAAAAACGCAATGAGGTTGCAAAAGCCATGCGCTGGCCGATTATCGGAGCTTTTTTTCTTATCATACCGCCTATAGGATTAGGTTTGATTTTTATAGGATATTTTAAACTTGTCAAGGCACAAAGAGGTATGGAAGAGCTTTATAAGGATGCATTTGTCAAGGAGCCGTTATTAAATAATTTTGAAAATGTTATTTATGAACCTGAAGGAGGATTGCCTTATCAAACCGTAAAAAATGCTTCATTATTTAAAATGGGAAACAGGTATTCTTCGGAGGATTATATTCGTGCGGTCTATGCGGGAGTTGATTTTGAAGTTGCTCAGATAAAAGTGATGTATGTAGATAATTCGGACGATGGACATGGTTCGGAAACCTATTTTGACGGCAGAATAATGACTTTTGATTTCCCGGACAAACTGGTTTCGTCCATATTGGTTTACAGTCACAAGTTTAAACACAGAGCAGTAAAACAAAAGGATATAAAAAATGATAGGGTTGAGCTTGAGGCAACGCAGTTCAACAAAGACTTTGATGTATATTCTCAGGTTCCTCATGATGTATTTTATTTATTTACACCGCATCTTATGGAGAGACTTCAAAGCTTAGCCGGTAAATATGAGAGTATTGCCATGAATGTTGTCGGAAACAGAGTTATTCTTGCTTTTAATGAGCCGGGCAATAATGCATTTGATCAAAAAATATCAATCGGGAAACTGGATTATGATGCTGAGATAAATAAGGTTCAGTCGGATATCGATGATATAAAGAATTTTATTACATTGTTTTTAAATATAAAAAACGGGAGAGAGTATTAATTGAGAAAATTTTTTATTAATAATATAAGATGGATGATCATTCTCTTTCTTGTTCCGTATCATGCAGCACAGGCGTTTAATACATGGGGAGAATTGAATTATATTGTATTTGAGCCTGACAGGATTCTAAGCAGTATAATAGTTTTTCTCAGTCCGTTTTATATGCCGATTATGTTTTTGCTTGCGGGAATGAGTGCAAGATATTCACTTGTGAAACGTTCATACGGTCAGTTCGTTTTGGAGAGAATAAAAAGACTTTTGATTCCGTTTGTTTTCGGTACCCTTTTCTTTTGTCCTGTCATGGCATATATAGGAGACAAGACAAATATGGGTTATGACGGAGAATTCTTCGGGCATTACAAAATATTTTTTACGAAATGGACTGATTTGTCAGGCTTTGACGGAGGATTTGGCGTAGGTCAGTTTTGGTTTTTATATTTTCTTTTTATTATTTCTCTTGTCGGTGTCGGAATAACGGTTTTGATAAATCGGGTGATTAAAGATAAGAAAGCAAAAGGAGAAATACCGTTTTTTGTAATATGTCTTTTGGTAATTCCCTTTCCGTTTTTATATGACCTGCTTTCGGTGGGCGGAAAGAGTTTCGCAGAGTATCTGTATGTATTTCTTCTGGGCTATTATATTTTTTCAAATGACAGCATGATTGAAAAGGCGGAAAAGTACAGAAGGCTTACATTTTTGATAGGCCTTATCGCCGGAATACTGGATGTATATATGTTTATCTGGTCCGAAAAAGACTACGGTGCGATTAATACGATAGCAAAAGCCTTTACAGAATGGTTTATGATTCTTGCACTTATCGGTATCGGAAAAAAGAGATTCGAATTTCATGGGAAGATATCCGGATATTTATCATCAAGATCGTTTCTCTTTTTCAGTATTCATTTTGTATGGGTTGTATTGTTTCAATATTGGTTTTTTGATTTGCTTGGAAACAACAAGCTTCTGTTGTATTTTGTACCGGTTGCGGCAGCGTATTTTGCAACATTTATATGCTCGGAGATATGTATGAGAATACCTGTTTTGAGGTTTTTGATGGGAGTGAAAAAATAAAGAAAAGGGGAGATTAAATAGATTTGTTAAAAGTTCATTAATTTATGTTTTTAATGGGGTGAAAAGGGGGGAAATAAATATGTTCGGAAATAAGAAAAAATATAGCATACCTCTTACGGAAAAAGAAATGAAAGAAATAACAAAAAATATGAACAGCAGGCAAAAAAGAGAATTTGAAAAACGATGTCGTCAGGCCAAGTCGGATAAAGAATGGGATATGCTAATGATGATGGAAGTGTTTATGGATGATTGAGGTTTATGACGAGTGGTCTGCTTGTTTGATACAGTAGACAATTAAAAAGGAGGATGAAGAGTATGTCTGATATTGTAATGATAACAGGAACCGGAAGATCATATGCACTCGGTTATAATCTTGCACTCAGATATCTTGAGGCGGGAGATGTGGTTATTGCTTCGGTAAGAAAACCTTCTTCCGATATAGATGAGCTAAAGAAAAAATACGGGAACAGACTTATAGTTGTTATTATGAATCTTTATAACACATTTAAGGATGAAGGAAAGGTAAATATTTTTGCCGTGCATCCGGGATGGATCAGGACAGACGGAAAGGACGATAATCCTGCACCCCTTTCTTCATATGAAGCAGCCGGTATATTGAAAAATCTGTTTGAGGAAAGACGCGAGGATTTTGATGGACACAGGTTTATAACCAATGAAGGAGAAGATTATCCTTTTTGATTTTTTTGAAGGCATTTTCAAAAACTTCTGTTTCTTCGTTTATTATATAGCAAGTAAGGAGGAATGGATTTGGCAACTTATGTAATTTCGGATATTCATGGTGAGTATGATCAGTTTATTAATCTTCTTGAAAAGATTGACTTACAGGAAGAGGATACTCTTTATATTCTCGGAGATGTGCTTGATAGAGGTCCTCATCCTATTAAAATAATAAAGAAGCTTATGACGATGCCAAATGCAGTATGCATAGTTGGTAATCATGAGTTTATGGCTGTTGAGTGCCTTGAATTTCTTATGAAAGAGATTAGCGAGATATCCATAGAGGAACTGGATATGGAAGTGCTTGATAATCTGGCTACATGGCAATACAATGGAAGCAAGACCACCATAGATGAGTTTAAACTTCTTAGTCATGATGAGAAGCTTGATGTAATCGAATTTATCAAAGATTTTTTATTGTATAAGGAGTTATCGATAGGAGATAAAGAATATCTTTTGGTACATGCCGGACTGGGAAGCTTTTCTCCCGAAAAGGATATCGATGATTATTCGATTCATGAGCTGGTCTGGTCAAGACCGGATTACAATAAAAAATACTTTGATGACATCATACTTGTTACCGGACACACACCTACTCAGCTTATAAAGGATAATGATAATCCGGGGTATATATTTAAGAAAAATAATCATATAGCTATTGATTGCGGAGCATGTTTTAATGATGGACGATTGGCAGCAATCTGCCTTGATACAGGCGAGGAGTATTATTCGGAATAAATATTTTTGATATAATGCATATTGATATCCGAGTAAATATAAAGAATTGTTATAATGATTACAATAAATATAAATGCATTAGATAAATAACTACTTATCAGGAGAAAAAAATGTCAAACCAATTTTCAAGAACTGAATTATTGTTGGGAAAATCTGCGATGGAGCATCTTTCAAAATGTCGTGTGGCGGTATTTGGTATCGGTGGTGTCGGCGGATATGTATGTGAAGCATTGGCTCGTAGCGGGGGTGGTGCTTTTGATTTGATTGACGATGACAAGGTATGCTTGTCAAATCTTAATCGGCAGATCATTGCGACTATGAAAACTATCGACAGATATAAAACGGATGTTATGAAAGAGCGGATTTTGGATATAAATCCGGATGCGGAAATAAATACATATAAATGCTTCTTTCTTCCGGAAAATGCTTCGGATTTTCCGTTCTATAAATATGATTATGTTATAGATGCCATTGATACGGTTACGGCAAAAATTGAGCTTGTGATGCAGTGCCAAAAGGCAGGCGTTCCGATTATCAGTTCCATGGGTGCCGGAAATAAGCTTGATCCTACGCAGTTTCGTGTTGCGGATATTTACAAGACCAATATGGATCCTCTGGCAAAGGTGATGAGACGGGAGCTTAAAAAAAGAGGCATCAAAAAACTAAAGGTTGTTTATTCGGAAGAGAAAGCTATTAAGCCTCTTGAGAGTGTGGTAGAAGAATCTCAAACGGAAGTATCTCAAACGGAACATACAATTCTTTCCGAAACAGAAAAACACCGCACCGGGCGAAGAGCAACCCCGGGAAGTACTTCCTTTGTACCATCGGTTGCGGGGCTTATTATAGCAGGAGAAGTAATCAAGGATTTAACGAATAAATTTATAAAGCGGGAAGATTAAAAATGACAAAGGGAATTCTTTATGCTGTAGGCGTTGGTCCGGGAGATCCGGATATGCTTACAATTAAAGCTTTAAAAACGATTAATATGGCAGATATTATCGCATGTCCTGCAAAGGACCATGGACCGGGTGTTGCGTACCGGATAGCAATTAAGGCTTGTCCGGACATCCCGAAGAAGGAAATAATGATAATGGATTTTCCGATGAAGACAGAAGGATTAAGCAGGTCGCATCAGGAAGCCGCATATCAAATTATCGATAAATTAAAATCGGGAAAAAATGTGGCTTTTCTTACACTCGGGGATCCGGAGTTTTATTCAACATTTTATTACATTGTCGACATAATAAAAGAGCAAGGGTTTGATATAGAAATAATAAATGGAATTACATCATTTTGTGCTGTAGGTTCGAGCCTGCAGCTTCCTCTTGCTTTAGGCAATGAACCTTTAATGATAACCTGCGGAGAATGCAAGCATTTTGACGGGACACTTATTATTTTAAAGGCGGGAAAAAAGTTAAAAGAAATAAAAAGTAAAGTACTGGAATATGGAAAAAATGCATATATGGTTGAAAATTGTGGTATGATTGATGAAAAGATTTATCATGATATACAAGCTATTCCGGATGAATCCGGATATTTTTCTGTCGTAATTGTAAGATAAAATATTTTCGGAATCCGGATATTAAATATATAAAGCTTTCGATTGACTATTAATTATTACAAAAGGAGATATAAAAGTGGACGTAATGGAAATTGCCGAGAGGATTAGAGACGGATATAGAATAAACAGAAATGACAAGGATATAATCGAGTTGTTAAAGACAGATGACCCGGATAGGCTTCTTATGGCTGCGGACATGTTAAGAAAGCATTTTAAAGGAGATTATGTGGATTTATGTACCATAATAGCCGGAAAAAGCGGAAATTGCGGTGAAAATTGCAAGTTCTGTGCGCAGTCGGCATTTAATCATACACAGTGTGAAGTATATAAGCTGCTGGATTATGAAACTATTTACAATGAGGCTTATTCAAATGAGGCAGAGGGAGTCAGGAGATTTGCTATCGTAAATTCCGGAAAGGGTCCGACTGATAGCGAGTTTGAGGAGCTTATAAAGATATATGAGAGACTTGGACGGGAACTTAAAATTTCACTTTGTGCTTCCCTCGGATTTTTGACACAGGAGCAGTTTGACAGGTTATATAAAGCCGGTGTAAGAAGATATCATAATAATATAGAAACATCCAGAGGATATTTCCCAAAGATTTGTACAACACATTCATTTGATGATAAGATTGCAAATATTAAAAGAGCAAAAAAAGCCGGGCTGGAGGTATGCTCCGGTGGAATTATCGGAATGGGTGAAATTTTGGATGACCGTATAGACATGGCATTTGACCTGATGGAGCTTGAGATTAAGTCAATACCTATTAATGCGCTGATTCCGATTAAAGGAACCTCTCTTGAAAATTTATCACAGCTTACGGAAGATGAGATACTTAGAACCGTGGCAATTTTCAGATTTATTAATCCTGAGGCGGATATTCGCCTTGCTGCGGGAAGAAGTCTTATTAAAAATGACGGAGAGAGAGCATTTCTCGGAGGAGCAAGTGCAACAATAACCGGAAATATGCTGACAACATCGGGTTCAACGATTAAGAGCGATATGGAGATGTTTAATCGCCTGGGAAGAAATATTTAAAGGAGGATATAGATGACAGAATATGAAAAAGCTCAAGCCGGATATTTGTATGACGCAAATTATGATGAGAAACTTGCGGCAAAGAGGGCAGAGTGTGCGGAAAAATGCTTTGATTTTAATAATACAAGACCTTCCGATTATGAAGGACAGAAAAAAATATTGGACACCGTATTCGGTGAAATAAAAGGAGATTACTTTATCACGCAGCCTTTTTATTGTGATTACGGTACAAACATTATTCTTGGGGATAAATTTTATTCAAACCACAATCTGACTATACTTGACGGTGCAAAAGTTACCATCGGAGATTATGTTTTTATCGCTCCGAACTGCGTGATTTCCACAGCCGGACATGCTTTGGACGTGGAACAGAGAAACAAGGGACTTGAGATAGCTTGGCCTATTACGATAGGAAACAATGTATGGATTGGAGCAAATGTAACAATACTTCCGGGTGTAACAATTGGAGACAATACGGTAATTGGAGCGGGCAGTGTTGTAAACAGGGATATTCCGGCCGGTGTGATAGCTGTAGGTAATCCGTGCCGTGTGATTCGCAAAATTACGGAAGCGGATAAAGAAAAATATCCCATTGTGACAGATAGGAATTACAGTTGTGGATTATGATGATATAGCAGGTTTTTGTTTTAAAGGAAAGCATCATATGAAAAAAACCACAAACGGTGCCAATCGCGGCAGGATGAGTGCCGGAAGGGCTGCATATTATGCTTTAACGGATCATTATGATGAGTGGGAGACTTATTATTTTAAAATAAAGACTAAAAAACATAGAAAACTATTATTAACCGAAGTAGCCTACATAGATGATACAAATCGCCTTGTACAGATTATAAAGGATAGATGTCCCGGTATTGAATTGCCGGAAAATGCATAATATTAAGGAGAAATAATCTGAGATTATGAAGGATACGAAGAAAGATAAGAATAATAAGTATTCGAAAAAGAATAAATCCGGTTCTAATGCAAAAAAAGCAATATTGATAATATTGTTTCCTTTTGTTTTAATTGGTTTTGCTATATTTAACGGATTCTTTCTTGATGCTTTTTTACAATTTATTTTTGAAAGAGCAGGTATTGAAAAAACAGTATCGGGTGACACCGGCAGTAAGCTCGCTTTTTATGGAATTCCTACTTTGATTCTGGGCGTTTTTGAGCTTTTAATGATGTATGGTTTGTTAAAGGGGTACGATAAGATTGAACCAAAAAAGAAAACTCCGAAGTGGTATTTCGATAAGCAATTGATTCCGATGTTTGTAGTGGGAATCACAAGTGCATTGGTATTGATTACAACCAGATATGATGACACAGTGATATTGTATATTATAATCGGATTGGCTATGTTTCCTCTTATGGGTATTATTGCTACGCCAAATGCAATCCGCTATGCATTGAAGGATATGGAACATTGGCGAAAGATATTTTATAAAGGCGGAAATCTTCACAAATTTAAGGACTCGAAGGATTTTTATAAAATAAAGTCGCCGCTTCCTTATAGGAAAAAAATATATTTTGCGGTATTGAGGGATCAGTTTTTAAATGTTGGCGTAGTGATATTTATTATGATACTGATTGTTTTCGGATATATTTGGGTAATTCATACCCCTGATTCCGTACCTCGCGGGCAATTAGTAACTGCAGTTGCTTATGTGAAGGTGAGAAGAGCAGAGGGCTATTTGTTTTTCGGGATGATATTTATAGCTACATTTGCAATCCCGATTATTGCATACTATATAACCAATGCGGTTTACAAATTGAGGACAGTGCGACGTCGTGAATATATAGCTTATCATGCGATTGTGAATAGAGTTGACGGATATACCATAAAAATAAATCAGGACGGCAGAAACTATAGATATGATTATTGTTCCTGTGTTGGCATACGGGCTAAAAATGTAAATGATACCGGGGCAACGCTAATATTTATTCCGGATGATGTTTTGCTGATTCCGGACAAATCCGACACGGTTGATGGAATGTGAAGCACCTAATTTGTTTGATGCTTGCCATACCCGGGTTGCGTCAAAAATTATAAAATGTTGATGGGAACTTAAAAAATAAGGTATGGAAGGAAAAAAATATGCTTATAAGAACCGCGACTATAGAAGATTTGGATGAAATTACCGCAGTGGAAGCAGAATGCTTTCCTGCTGCGGAAGCTGCTACAAAGGACGAATTCAGAGATAGATTAAATCATTATGCCAACCACTTTTGGCTTATGTTTGATGAGGATAAATTGATTGCTTTTATAGATGGATTTGTCACAGATGATTCAGACCTTACGGATGAAATGTATGCTAATGCCGATCTTCACAATGAAGCAGGAAAATGGCAGATGATATTTGGAGTCAATACGATTCCGACGTATCGTAAACAAGGTTATGCTGCACAGCTAATCTGTAAAATAATTGATGATGCAAGAACGCAGGGACGTACCGGAGTAGTGCTGACCTGCAAAGATAAATTGGTTGACTACTATTCAAAATTTGGCTTTGTGAATGAAGGGATTACAGAAAAGTCAGAGCATGGTGGTGTTGCATGGAATCAGATGAGGATTGTATTTTGATATGGATATATAAATCAGAAGTGGAAGATGTCGCTTTGCATTCGACCACTTCTTTTTTCATTTGTGATACATTTACATCATCAAAAGAAACCTTTGGACGAAGGGTTCAATAGTTGGAAGGAGGATATTTATGTACGGAGCAATGTTAGGAGATATTATAGGCAGCAGATTTGAGTTTGACAGAGGAGGAAAGAGTAAGGATTTTAAGCTGTTTACGGATAACAGTGTATATACGGATGATTCTGTTATGACCGTC